>WNFB01007377.1_pt1 | contig 15865 bp, 14 predicted proteins | sample 5400501 | NCBI WGS metagenome assembly WNFB01 (sample SAMN13153341, study PRJNA577476) | soil metagenome | isolation source: 200 cm saprolite under Douglas fir tree site 2 hole 1 | place: USA:California | collected 2015-04-18
GCACCAGATTGCCTTTGGGGAGGTCTCCGCTGCCGCGATCATCGTCACCATTCCCCTGGTGATTATGGTGCTGTTCTTGCAGAGGCGCATTGTTTCCGGGTTGACTGCTGGTGCAGTCAAAGGCTAGCTCCATCCAGGCGAAGCACATGCCCTTCTGGCACAACAGTACATCACTGTCCCTGGCGGCACAGCTGCCAGGGACAGTGATGTAGGATTGTGCAATATATCCTACATGCGATCAAAACTTGACGGAAGCCCTTAGAAAAGATACAATGGAGCTTGAGAGCATCGGTAAAAAATCAATGTATTCACCGGGCGACTGAAACCGTCCGGTTTTTGTATGCCCTTGAGGAGTTATATATCAAAAGTATGCAGGTTCTTAATGCTATGACCCAAACAGAAAAGCTCGTCAGACGTGACGACATCCGCAATGTTGCTATTATCGCCCACGTCGATCACGGAAAAACCACCCTGGTAGACGGCCTGCTCAAGCAGAGCCACATCTTCCGCGAGAATCAAAATATGGGCGAACTTATCATGGATTCCAATGACCAGGAGCGCGAGCGGGGCATTACCATCCTGGCCAAAAATACCGCCATCATCTATCGGGGTATCAAGATCAATATTATCGACACGCCCGGACATGCTGATTTTGGGGGCGAGGTTGAGCGCGTGCTGAATATGGCCGACGGGTGCATTCTGCTCATCGATGCCGTGGAAGGGCCAATGCCGCAAACCCGTTTCGTCCTGCAAAAGGCCCTGGAACTCAACTTACAACCCATTGTCATCATCAACAAAATTGACCGCCGCGCTGCACGAATAGAACAGGTATACGCATGGACTCAGGACCTTTTCCTGGAACTGGCTACCACCGATGCACATCTCAATTTTCCCTTCCTCTACGCCATCGGGCGGGATGGTGTAGCCATGTATCATCCAGATGACGAGCGTGTGAACCTGGAGCCGCTCTTTGAGACGATCATCAACACCATTCCCGCTCCACTGGTAGACGCCGAGGCCCCTCTGCAAATGCTGGTCGCGGCACTCGACTACGATGACTACAAAGGGAAGTACGCTATTGGCCGCATTGTGCGAGGCCGCATCGCCCCGAACACCTTTGTGGCCCACATCAACCGCGATGGAGTTACCTCGCGCCAGAAGATCAACCTGGTGATGACATATAAGGGGTTGCAACGCTTAGAGGTTCCCGAAGCAATGGCCGGCGATATCGTAGCCCTGACAGGTATCGCCAATGCGAATATCGGCGATACCATTGCCGACGTGGACTGTCCAGAGGCATTGCCCACCATCACCATCACCGAGCCAACGCTCAAGATGACCTTCGGCGTGAGTACCAGCCCGTTCGCGGGACGCGAGGGCAAGTATCCCACATCCAGGCAACTGCGCGCACGGCTCTACCACGAATTGGAGACCAACGTCAGTTTGCGGGTCGTGGATGGCAATACACCCGACGAGTTTATCGTCTCCGGCCGGGGTGAGCTGCACCTCTCGGTATTGATCGAAACTATGCGCCGCGAGGGCTTCGAGTTCCAGGTATCGCGCCCCGAAGTGATTACGCAAGAAGATGAAAACGGCAATACGCTCGAACCGATTGAACACCTGGTGATTGACACGAAAGACACCTACATCGGCGTGCTTACCGAGACGCTGGCCTCGCGCAAGGCCCAGCTCATCAATATGACCAACGATGGCACCGGCAACGTGCGCCTGGAATACCGCATTCCGACACGCGGTTTGATCGGCTTCCGCAACGCATTTCTGACCCTGACACAGGGCAACGGCGCGATGAGCAGCCTGCTGGTCGGTTACGAACCGTGGTTAGGGAAAATTGGCACAACGCGTATGGGTGCGCTGATTGCCTCAGAAATGGGGGTCGCCGTGACCTACGGCTTGAACAATGCCCAGCAGCGCGGTGACACCTTTATCGATCCGGGTACCCCCGTCTATGAGGGGATGATTGTCGGGCTAAATGCACGCCCCATGGATATGGTGGTCAACGTCTGCAAAGAGAAGCAGAAGACCAATGTTCGCTCCTCTACCTCAGATATCGCGGTGCGCCTGACGCCGCCCATCATCATGAGCCTGGAACAATCGCTTGATTTCATCAATAATGATGAACTGGTTGAAGTGACTCCCCAGAATATCCGATTGCGCAAACGCTTATTGACGCAGCATGAGCGATCACGCGCACGCGATAATCAGTAAATGGTTCAAACAAGCACAAACCAGGCGCCAGCTTTGACTGGCGCCTGGTTTGTGCTTGTTTGAACCATTTGGAAAAACGTATGCTATAAGTCTACCATCTCATCACGTTCTTCCAATTCTGAGAGAAGCACCAGTTCCTCGTACTCTTCATGGCAAGATACGCAGTGGCTCAGGTGGAATGCCACCTGGGCCATTTCAAGATTGGACATTTCAACCAGTGGATATTCGGGACGGGTGGCCTCGTAGTAGTCAGGAAAGCGGCTACGACACTGGTCACAGCTAAGCGGGTCAAAAGATTCATCTGCGATCAGTGCCTCAACCAGCCGTATCAGGCCATGCTCACAGTGCGGGCAGGTGCGGATATGGGTGACAATACAATTGCTCAAGCCATCGTTCTCACGCCATTTTGTATGCAGCAGTAGCTGACGAAGCTCGTCACAGCCCATTGATACTATTCCTTACGATGATGTAGTTTCCCATTTCCCGCCCCAGGAAATTACACCTCTGTGCTATTCTTCGCAATTATGCAGTTTCCTATTTCCCACCGCTAGGAACTACAATGCTGTACTATTCACGCCACGCTTGCAATTTCTGCATTACCTCTGGCTCGCTACGCAGGGCATTCAGAGCACGGTGCCGCCACATGTAGACCTTTTGCACCGGTACATTCAGGTGCCGAGCCAGCTCGCTTTCATCTATACCCCCTAGATAGGTGTAGAGCAGTACTTGCTGGTGACGCAAATTTCGTAATGATAGAATAGCATCTTTGAGAGCTTCTTGCAATTCTTTATCAGTAAATAGTTGCAAGGGATTATGACATGTGTGCTTATCAACGAGTTGTTCAGAAAGCTCCTCTTGTCGAGCCTCAAACGAGTCACAACTGTCATACTGGTGCTTTTGCACAAACACATGCGCATGACGAATAATGACAGTTCGCGCCCACATGAGAAAGGCCGCAGGGTCATTTGGGCCAGCCGATGGATTACGCATCAGGGTATGATACAGTTCTTCAAGTGTTTGTTGCACAACATCTTCAGCAGCGTTAGCATAGCGTAGTAATGACGGGGCATAGCTAGAATGGCGCAATAACCGCTCCATGTAACGCCTCAGATTGTCGAAAGCACAATTACGCATGTCTGGTTGTGACGAACGCCACGCTGCACACAATGCACGGCTACAAATGCGCAGCGCGATACGTGAGAGTACACGTTGCGAAGGTTGATCGTCGCCCTCGCGTATCTCCCTCCACTCTAGCAATATCTGCTCTCTCAATACATCTACTGTGAGTATCCCTTGCGCATATCCTTGAATGGAATGTGTTGCCACACTTGTTAGCTGTGACCATAAATCGCCGCTCCGTTCAATCATGCAAATCGCCTCCCAATGACATTAACTACATTGGTACAACTACATTAACTGGTGGATGACTGACGAATTGAGCGTGATTTTCATGGTTTTTCACTCTTGACCACCGTTTAATGTGGCTCTACCACTACATCTATGAGTTAATCATATATACTACAATCAATAAACGATTGTAAAAATCGAATTGTCCAATTTGCAAGTTTTTTCTTCCTTCTCCCCACCTGTATTAATAGACGGGGAAAACTGCCCTGTATGAAAACAAGCGCAAGCATACATTGCGCTACAGCAAGAGCGCGAAGGAGCATTTTCATGGTTACAACAATGCGAAGAGGTCTTTTACTTTTAGTTATGGCACTGGTACTGCTTGTGGGGTTGATCGGTTGGACGATGCGCATGGAAGCGGCACCCCCACTGCACCATAGCAGTATCCATGCAAGTCAGGGACAGATTGCTATGGCCCCTCATTACATCTGCCCACCGCCGCCATTCGACTGCCGCTAGCGGATGTGGAAACGACTGACCTGGTAAGCAAAATCGAGCATCTGGCTTTGCCAGATGCTCGATTTGTCTGCTGGATCAGTCGCTTTAGGAAATGGTGAGCAGGAGCAAAACTGAGATGATCAGATAGACGATGGGTGCTCCAATCACCAGGGCAAACCTGGTAAGGCGTGGGATTTCTGACTTACCAAGCAGATAGTAAGCCAATGGCCCAAGCACCGGAATGAGGTACACAATCGCCAGCCAGCCCAGACGCAAACCGCCTTTCAATTCGGTGCGGCGCACAATATCCCATGTCGCCACACTAATCCATGCCCCGTAGAGAGCCAGGGGCAGATAATACATATAGAAACCCAGGATAATCTCGAAGAACGGCGTGGCGAGACCGAGACCACCCAGCGTGATGCTGGGAGTAATGGCAGAAACAGCTACTGTCATATCTAACGGTGTCCCTTCTATGGAGGTGAAAATTCCCTGTGGAGGAATAGTAGCATCGGGCATTCCTGGTTGGTTGGCAGGTGTGGGTGCCTTCTTCCAATCGCGTGCGGTGTAGCGTCCCAGATTCGCTTGCATGAAATGATCGAAGAGCACGGTCATCACGCTGGGATCCCCTGCACCAGCACGAGCACCGAGTGAACCACATGCATGAGTGAACTGCAAGAAAGGCGGCGAGGTGCGAGCCACCTGGTTGTTTGAGAAACAGTTATTTCCGGCGGAAAGCGCTGAAAGGGCCAGGTCAGCCACTCCAGAATTGGAAATAACGTTATTCTCGGTGATATTGCCACTCGGTTCCCAAAAGTGCTGGTCGATGTTTGGCACAATCAGAATGCCATAATAAATATGCCCGCTGATACGGTTATTCATAATATGGTTGTTGTTGCCGCCGCCAATCACGATACCGTTGCCAATGGACGGGTATTCGAGCACCTTGGCGGGCGCATCGAAGTTATTGTTATTCTCGACCAGGTTGTTGGTAATGGTAGTATCATCTTCTGGCGGATTCGGCTCGGAGTCGAGCGTGTTAGGCGCAATGCCCGACATATTGTTGCGCCAGATCGAATCACGTATCACCAGGTTGCCACCCGCATTGGTGCCAGAATAGCCCAGGGCGTTATCTTCGGAGATCACATGGGAGATAACGGCATTGCAAGGATGACAGTAGCCAATGTAAAAACCGGAGTCGGGGTGCCCTGCCGCCAAATCATGATCAAACTGGCCAGTGTTTGAGCCATAGGCATAAACGCCGTAGTCACCATCGGCATAGGCGGTCAAATAGCTGCCGCGAAATCCTTTCACCCCTGTCCAGTAGAAACCATTGCCCACAAAGTGCCGCGCCGTCATATTTTCCAGCACGACGCCATCTGCCAGCACTTCAAAACCATCTGCCAGCTTAAAATTGCCATCCAGGATCACCCCATTGCGATCACGACCACGAATAGTCAAGTTAGGGGTGCGGACTATCACCGCTTCATTGTAAATGCCCGGGGCAATAGAGATCATATCATACGGTTTGGCAGCTTTCACTGCCGCCTGGATGGTGGGGTAATCCTCCGGCACGCGTAATATAGCTGCGGGAGCTTTACGAGGCTGTATAGTTGTGTCGAGTATACCGTTTGTACTCGTATTCGAGGAATTACCAACCACAATCACGCCAGCCATCCCTACGCCGCCAGCAGCACCATGTAACACGCAGTAATAGAGGTAGCGTCCAGGGCGCGTAAAGGTATGAGTGTAGACTTTACCTGAGTCAAAATTACCAGAGTCGAAACTTTGATCATCCGCGGTGACTGTATGCGCCGTCTGCCCATTGTTCACCCAGGAGACCGTCTGCCCAGGATTAATATGCAGTTCTTTTGGGCCAAATTCGTTGTCAATCACCGAGACGGTCGGACCTTGTGGAGTGCTGGCCCCACTGCAGGCAACAAGCAGCGTCATCCACATTAATATAAGAGGGATCAATCCTAGCCACGGCAGAATAGTGGGAAGCTTTCTCCCACTTCGTGGGTACCTGTGAGGTCGCCATGCGAGTCTCATACTGTACTCCTTTGCACGTAGGAAATTAAAAATAGCGTTTTATAGCGTTTTATAGCGTTCTATTGCAGGATTTTGGGCCTGAAAGAACCATCCTTGTAGCTTTCACTACTCGGATAGTTCTACTGAGTTACTAGGGTTAAAACACTTTTTCAATAGGAGGATATGACACTATTCACTTGCTCTCTTCCGAATTCGTGTACCAGAGCATGATAAAGGCAGACCAACCCACCGGGCGAGAATGGTTCGTGCGAGAAAACAAATGAACAGACTTCTTCGGGGGTAAACGGGACCGAAAAGACTCTCCGGTTCTCAAACCGATCTCTCACGCTTCTCCGCAGGTTTTCGAGCACTTCTTCAGCACGCCTTTGGAGTTTGACCATACCGAATAACCCCCACATGCAAAATTCAGTGTCTACGGCGAAACTCAAGAACAGGACATCTGAAGGAGAGAAATCAGCGGGCGCATGTAGCCCTAGCTCTTCCGCAAGACCGCGAATAGCACAGCGATAGATATCTGGTGCCTGACTCGTTGTACTGCGATCAACCGGCCTGGATAGACCTTCAGCAAGACTCACATCAAACACATTTGGCCGACACCCAAGGCTCTTGCCTCTCTGCACAAGGATGGTGTGTCCATCAGAGGTAAGAAGCGTGAGAAGCACGCTAAACGAGTGCGCAAACAGAGGAACAGCCTCGTCCCACTCGGCATCAGCAAGATACATCTCGCGCATCTTTTGATCTTGCGCGGTTGTACTCGTAGCCAGAAACGTGTAATAATCCGATGGTCTAAACCACAGTCCCAGGATCATGTCTTCATTGGCTGGATCACGGCTAATGTTGAACTTGACAAGGTTATAGCGTTCTCCGTTCCACTGATACGAGTCACCCTGAGCCTTTCGCTCTTCTTGCTCTCGGGCTATACGTTCTTTGCGCATCTGAAACTCTTCGGGAAGCTCCAGCGCCACTGGGATGTAGTGCGAGCGGATATGGTGTGGCAGATACACGCCGGTTCCGTCGCCGTCGAGAATAATTTCGGCAGTCTTGATCTTTCCAAAGGTAAAATATCTATCCATCTCTTCGTAAACCATTCTGTATTCCTGTGGTGTGATGTCCTGACAAAAGGCGAAACCAAGTTCCCCGTCTGTCAAGCCGAAAATCTGGCAGAGTCGATGTACACAGTAGGCTTGCGGAACCTGTATCCCATTTTCCCACCGACTTACCGTTATAGACGACACTGCAAGTTGCGAAGCTAGAGACGCTTGCGTCCATCCCCTAGCCTTCCGTGCCTCAATCAGTCTTCTGTTAATCATCGTCAACTCCCGACGATAAGAAAGCGATAAGAACGATAAGTCGAAACGATAGGAACGATGTTCATTTCTGAACACTTATGGGTGTACACTTCAATTGAGCAATGAACTATTTTGTAGTGCGTGCCAGGGGTGAAGCCGCAGGTCAAGCAACAATCACCCCCAACCGTGAACCAAAGCCTATGGCCTCAGTCTTGTGGTGATTATACCATAGGTAGGCCATCCGTCAAGCAAAGGAGAGCTTGCACTATGACAGAACAACGCGATGTAACCCCTATCCTTGACATCCAGAGCACCGAATTTGCCGATCAATACCAACTTGGCGCATATTGGGCGCGGTATGGCGACGAGCAAGGCAACGGCCCCCAACCTGATACCTACTTCATTGTCAACATCACAACGCTTATCGAGAGCGGCCATTTTGACAACTTACAAAGCGCCTGGTTCCCTCATCTTGGCTTTTTCCTGGGAATGGTCCACGGCGGCGTGTTAAGTCCTCAGACGAGCGAGCTACGGCCCAATGTGACCACTCTGGTTACACTGAGCGATCCCTCTGTGACTCGTGGGTCTCGCGCCGGGTGTGTCTGGTTTTTCTATGAGGCAGACCCCGACGAGCGTCGCTTGACGGATACCTCCCTCATACAACGCCTTCATGAACTGGCGACCGAGAACCATCAATACATGGATGTCGAAGGCACCATTAACTTTGCACTTGGCTGCATACTTGGCGAACTGTGCGGGCAAGTGTTCCCCTTGACGCAAGAGGAGCATGAACGCATCCAGGAGGAAGACCGTTTATTTCTGGCTGAGTATGAAGCGCGAAAGGCAGAGGCGAGCCAGGAACGCGACACCGAACCACTGCCCATGACCGTTTTCCAAGAGGTGTAAAAGAAGAGATTGGGAGACAGGGGAACAGGCAACGATTGCCTGTTCCCCTACTGAAGTGAACAACGTGCTGTGAGTTGAGAAGCACTGCCTTGACAAACGTGATTCGCACTCCAGGGTGATGTATGAACGAGAAGAGCAAGCAACGCAAGAAAAAGAAACGTGCGACGGTGGGAGAACCGTATCCTGTCACCAAGGCAGTAACGCATATCCGGCTGGTCGAGGTCAATCCCGGCAAACTGGCAGCCCTCGACGCGCTTGCCCCTGTCTATCTCGCGCTCTGCCAAGAGTACGTCACGCTCTTTTGTACCACAGAGTCACCCAACAAACTGCGTGACCCGCTCTATCAGACGCCCCTCTCAGAACGCTGGCATCGGGTTGCCATCATGCAAGCGGCAGGCATTGCCCGATCCTGGCGCTCCAATCGGACCACTGCCTATCAACAGTACCAGGACGATCTGGCGCAGTACCAGAACAAACTCGCGGACGGGCAGCTTCCTGCACAAGCCAAAGAGCCACAGTGGCACGAATGGAACATCCCCACCTTGCGCCAACCCTGTATTCAGGCCAATGTCAATGTGGTGAAACTGGAAGAGTCCCAGGATTCGACCTATGATTACTGGCTCACGATCAGCACGCTTGAGAAGGGTCGGCCCATTGTTGTGCCCGTCAAACTGGCTGCGTACCACAAAGCACAACTCACCGACCCCAAGACACGGCAGGTGAGGAAGCTCAACAGTAGCGTGCAACTCAATAAACGTGATGGGGCATGGTGGCTCACGCTCTCCTATGATGAGGAAGTGATTATACAGACCTCGGCAGATAGCCCGGTGGTCGGTATCGATGTCGGCATAGCCAATTTCGTCACGACCAGCACCGGCAAGCATTATGGATCGTTTCACAAAGACCTGCGAGCGCGTCACAAGCGAGATCGTGCCAAGCGCCGACGCAAAGCCAAATTGCGCGCCTGCTTGAAGAAAAAAGGGGCGAAGTCGCTTCCTTCAACCAGCAGTCGCACGGGGCAGCGATTGATCCGACATGTCAAGCAAGAGATCAACCGTGCCATCAATCAGTGCTTTACTGATCCAGAGCACGAAGGCGTCCAGTTTGCCTATGAGCAGTTATCGGTAGCTTCGATGCGGTTCAAGGCGCGGGCACAAAATGCCTATTTACGGGCGTCCAATCTGGGGCATATCCCTGAGCAGATTATCTGGAACAGTCAGAAACGTGGGGTGAGGGCAACCCCGGTCATCAGCGCGTATTCGTCCCAAGAATGCAGTGTGTGCCACTACACGGACCGCAAGAATAGACCTGATCAGCGGACGTTCCGCTGCCAGGTGTGCGGGTTCGAGGCACATGCCGATCACAATGCGTCGGTGAATATTTCCCGGCGCGTTGGGGACACGCAATTACGCACCTGTCGTGACCGAACAGCCATCAAAGCCGTGCTCATGCAACGGCATGAGGCATGGAAGCAGCAGGGCATAGGAAACACCGGTCCAGGGAAACGCAAGAGACGAGGAACATCCTCGGCTGTTACGTCATCCATCTGACACGTGTATTCTGATGTTCTGTGATAGGTTGCCCGTAGTGTAACCTGCCGCCTAGTCAGTTGTTTTGTAAACAGGCGTAGCTGAACCCAAAAAAAGCAAGCGGTCAATAGAACGCTATATTTTTTGGAACTATTCTTAACACAAGTATAACGGGCAGTGGGAGTAAACGCAAGAGTTTTTTTGAGGGGCAGTTACAGGATGTTATAGACTGCATACCAACATCCTGTAACTGTTTTGATTCTCCAGCGTATGCTATTATTAGAGATAAGAGACACTTCTTGATGGAGAGACAGGTGTGAGCAAGGCAAAAGAACCACCTCAAACACAGGTGACATTCTATACAAAAACAGGCTGTCACCTATGCGAGGAAGCGCGTGATATGCTGGACGATATAGCAGCACAAACCAGCTATGAACTAACCGAGATTGACATTCGTACAAACCCTGATATATTCGAACAATACCGTTACCGCATACCCGTGATTATCATCAACAATGATATAATTGTAGAAGGACGTATCGAGTATCGTGATTTGGCAAAAGCCTTTCACCTGCCATAAGTTCAGACGAATCAATTGTTTCTGCTCAATTTGCGGCCAATGGCCGCAAATTGAGCAGAAACAAAACCTCTCTAAAGTGCAAGGGAGAGCTATATGGCCCTACAACAAGTAACGAGCAACAAAAGAAGCTTCACACTTCTATCTGCGGGACAGAAACAGGCTCTTTCCCGGTTCATGCAGGTAATTGGTGAATTCCTGCTCAATCACTGGGCAAATATGGTGACAATTGTACTGGGCCTGATAGTGGCCGTGGCTATCGCCATCCCATTCCTCTCATATTTTGGACTGGACGCTATCGCCAAACCATTGTTTTTCTCGCTGCACTTCATCTGTGCCCAGGTTCCCTCGCACTCGTTCTATATCTTTGGGCATCAGCTGGGTCTCTGCGCCCGCAATTTCTCTATCTATGCAGCCATGTTCCTTGGTAGCTTCGTCTTCGTGCTGAGCAAGAAACGCCTGCCAGGGTTGCCGTGGTGGCTCTGGGTACTGATGCTCCTGCCCATGGCCTGGGATGGCACCACGCAATTGTTCGGCTGGCGCGAAAGCACCTGGGAGCTGCGCCTGCTTACCGGTACCCTGTTCGGTCTGGGCAACATCTGGTTTGTGCTACCCATGATACAGAAGACGCTTGATGAGACACCGTCCGTACAACAGCAGCCAGTGACACAGATGGGAACGTATCCACCTCAGCAGCCAACACAGTCACAAGTTGTCTAAGCGGAAGGTCATTTCTGAGCGAATACAATCAAACAAAGCAACCTATCACCAGACTCATGCATCAGTGCTTCTGGAAGATACCCATCAGGTACTTCACTTAAGGGAATATCTATGACCTGCAAGGTGGCGAAACCAGCCGTCGCAAGAGCCTCCAGGTAGTCGGCTCGTGAGTGGGGCATATTGGGCAGCACATATCTTCTCCCCGCACTCCTAAAGTCAGTGCGCCATCCCCGCTCAATGGCATCAGGGTGGAACGTGGTGATCAGGAGATGGCCGCCGTCTTGCAAAACACGTGAGAATTCCTGGATAGCCTTGGCCAGGTTGGGAACATGACAGAGCATGAGCGCACAGATCAGGAAGTCAAATCGATTCGATGGGAAGGGAAGAGCATCTCCCAGCGACGCTAACTGAAAATCTATGGTGAGTCTCTCAATGGATGCCGCTTTCTGAGCCACAACAAGCATCTCCACCGACTGATCGATTGCTGTGACCCTCACGCCTCGCCGTGCCAGTTTTAACGCATGTCTGCCCGTTCCGGTGCCCACATCCAAAACAGCATTCATAGGTAACTCTGCTAGCAGGGCATCAACGCGGGGTTCTTCTACAGCGATTAAGGCATTGTTTGGCTGATCGTACGTTTTAGACCAGAGCGCATACCCTTCCTGGGTACTGACTTCTACGATACGGAACTGGTATTCTTCGGACATGATAGAAACCCTCACTGTTGGACTCAAACAGACCCTGGTACATATCGCCATTATACGCTATAATCAGGCTTGTACTTTGGCATCTAATGCAATAGAAACATCAAAAAGACAGTAGAACAATATGCACAATCACCCATTGTCCGAAAAAACGACCTTTGCGGTCGCCACGTTAGGCTGCAAGGTAAACCAGGCCGATAGCGAAGCCATTGGCGAGCAGATGAGTACGGCTGGCTTTGTGCAGCGCGACTTTAGCGAGGCCGCCGATGTCTATATCGTCAACACTTGTACGGTCACGCACCTGGGCGACCGCAGTTCCCGCCAACTTATCAGCCAGGCACGCCGCCGCCATCCCGATGCACTGCTGGTCGTCACCGGCTGTTACGCGGAACTCAACCCTCAAGCAGTCGCAGCCCTTCCAGGCGTCGATATCGTGGTTGGCAATAGCGGCAAACATTCCCTGGTCGATGCCATCAAGGAACAATGGAAATTCTACGAACAGAAACAGGCTCTTCAACCGTCCATCGTAGGGGCCCGATTTATCGCGCCCCCCCTCGCGGGTACCCTGTCCTCCACTGGTACCTTGCTCCCAATGCTGCCGCTTGATACACAGCATATTGGCAGCGACCAATCGCTACGAGCTGACACAACAGAAGAGGAACCACAGCCGGATAATCCTTCTCACTTCTCGCTCTTTACAACTCAGGAAGCGACGGCATCAGCCAGTGCTAAATTGACAACACGTACCCGCGTGCAGATGAAGGTACAGGATGGCTGCGATAATCGCTGCACCTATTGCATCGTTCCCTACGTGCGGGGAGGGTCGCGCAGCCGCAGCATTGCCTCTGTGGTAGAGCATGTACAGCGCAAAGTACGCGCAGGTTTCCAGGAGATCGTGTTGACGGGCATCCACCTGGGAGATTACCATCCCGCTGAAGATGAGCAGCAAAATCTTGGGAATTTGATTGCCACACTCCTGCGCGAAACAGAGATGCCGCGCATTCGCGTCTCATCTCTGGAGCCGGAAGATTTCCGCCTGGAGTGGTTGGAACTGTGGGAAAATCCTCGCATGTGCCGCCATTTCCACCTGCCGATGCAAAGCGGCTCGGATACGATCCTGCGCCGCATGGCCCGCCGCTATAACAGCACGCGCTATGCCACCATCATCACTACCGCCAAACGGCTCATTCCAGGTGTCGCTATCAGCACCGACATTATCACCGGCTTCCCCGGCGAGAGCGACGACGACTTTGAACAGACTTACCAGCTTGCTTGCGAACTGCAATTCGCCAAAGCCCATATCTTCCGTTTCTCGCCGCGCCAGGGGACAGCCGCAGCTCGTATGAAGGGGCAGATCAAAGACGAAGTGAAAAAGGCTCGCAGCGAGCGATTGCTCAAACTCAACGAGGAACATAGCCGCCTCTTCCGCCAGCAGTTTCTCGGTCAAAGCGTACAGCTATTGATCGAGGACTACAAGCACGGGCGTTGGGAAGGATTGACCGATAACTACCTGCGGGTCGAACTGGAAGATCTGCCAGGAGCTGAGACCCGCAACTGGCAGAATACAATGGCCAATGCCCGCCTCTCACACCTGGTTGAAGACGGTATATGTGGCACTTTCATTGAATAAGGACACCCTGACATGGCATTTCAAGATTTACGCGAGTTTATGGCCCTCCTCGAAAAAAAAGGACAGCTGAAACGCATCAAGGCTCCCGTTAAATGCGAACTGGAAATCACCGAAATCACCGACCGCGTCAGCAAAGCGGGCGGCCCGGCCCTGCTCTTCGAGAACGTGACCGGCTACCATATACCGGTCCTCATCAACACCTTCGGCAGCGAAGAGCGCATGTCGTGGGCCCTGGGTGTACAGAACCTCAACGAACTGGGCGAACGCATCAAAAAATGGATCGACCTGGTACAGAGCCACCCGCCCGAAGGCCTGATGGACAAGATCAAGCTGCTGCCAGAGCTGGCTGAATTTGCGCGTATCGGCCCCAAAACGGTTTCTCACGCCCCCTGCCAGGAGGTCGTACTGACTGAGAACTTCGATGTGAATATGTTTCCCATACTCAAATGCTGGCCGGAAGATGGCGGACGCTTTATCACCTTGACCATGTGCCATAGCAAAGACCCGCTCACCAACAAGCGCAACATCGGCATGTACCGCGTCCAGATATACGATGAGAGAACGGTCGGGATGCACTGGCAAATTCACAAGGGAGGGGCAGCCCATTTCCGCGACGCGGCGCGCCAGCACCGCCGCATGGAAGTGGCGGTGGTCATCGGGGCAGAACCGGCCAGCGTCTACGCGGCCAGCGCGCCCTTGCCGCCGGGGATTGATGAACTGCTCTTTGCCGGCTACCTGCGCCACAAACCTGTCGAGGTCGTGCAGTGCAAGACTGTTGATGTTCAGGTGCCCGCCAGCGCAGAGATCGTGCTGGAGGGCTACGTCGATAGCGATGAACTGCGCCCAGAGGGGCCATTTGGTGATCACACCGGTCACTACACACCCATTGAACCATATCCCGTCATGCACCTGACAGCCATCACACACCGCCGCAACCCTATCTACGCCACCACGATTGTCGGCAAACCACCCATGGAGGACGCCTATCTCGGCAAGGCCACGGAACGCTTCTTCTTGCAATTACTCAAAGTCGTTCTGCCCGAAGTGGTTGACATGAACATGCCTATCGAGGGCGGTTTCCACAATGTCGTCATCGTCTCCATTAAGAAACGCTATCCAGGACAGGCGAAAAAGGTGATGAGCGCGATCTGGGGCATGATGCTGCTGATGCTCTCCAAGTTCATCATCGTGGTGGACGAAAATGTGAATGTACAGGACCTGCATGAAGTCCTCTTCCGCGTCGGCAACAACGTCGATCCCAAACGCGACACGCTGCTGGTCGACGGCCCGGTCGATGCGCTCGATCATTCTTCGCCCTATGAAAAGTTCGGCTGGAAGATGGGCTTTGATGCTACCGCCAAATTCCCAGAGGAGGGGCACCCCCGCGCATGGCCTGCCGATATCGTTATGGCACCAGAGGTTGTGGAGATGGTTACGAAACGCTGGAAGGAATACGGAATCAATCTCTGAACCATTTCCCCCTTGACATTTAAACAATCCTGGTGTAATATAACGTTCATGGATATATCCGTTTATGATATATTCGTAACCGATATAGAAACCGTATGGAAACGTATTCTTCTCCGCCCAATAGGGGAGTCTTAGGAATGACAAAAACTCAACGCGAGCCGCAGGCATTGCTTCCTCTCACACCTGCCGTCTTCCATATCCTGCTGGCTTTAGCTGATAGCGAGCGTCACGGGTATGGCATTATGCAGGAAATCGCCACGAGTACCAATGGAAGTATGCGCATGGGGCCGGGAACACTCTACGGTTCAATTAAACGCATGTTGGCCGATGGATTGATCGAGGCATCGGACGAACGCCCCGACCCCACACGGGATGATGAACGCCGCCGCTACTACCGGCTGACCAACTTTGGCCAGCGGGTCGTGCAGGCCGAGGCCCAACGCCTTGAACAGATTGTGCGTATCGCGCTAAGCAAGAACGTTCTGGCTGGTCCCGAAATGATAGGAGGGGCATAATGGCTTCTTTGCATCCGAAACGCATAGAGCCTCTTTCAGAGCGTCTCTACCAACTGCTACTGCTGTCCTATCCGGCAGAGTTCCGGCAGACCTATAGCCAGGAGATGTTACAAACCTTCCGGGACTGTCGCCGGGAAGCATTGCGGCAGTATGGCAGGTGGGGAGTTGTGCGCTTGTGGAGACTTATGGCCTATGATCTTGTAACTACCGTCCTTGTTGAACATGTGAGAGAGTTTATCGCCCAATTGAAACGTTTCTTTGCAGTTGAAGAAAGGAAGAACATTACCTTGGTTGCACAATATAGCCTCAATGTGGCACAGAGAACAGATATTGGTCTCCAGCGTCAAAATAATGAAGACAATATGGCCTTTGTCATCCCCGAAGACCCGCAGGTGATGGCAA
>WNFB01010056.1_pt1 | contig 15865 bp, 13 predicted proteins | sample 5400501 | NCBI WGS metagenome assembly WNFB01 (sample SAMN13153341, study PRJNA577476) | soil metagenome | isolation source: 200 cm saprolite under Douglas fir tree site 2 hole 1 | place: USA:California | collected 2015-04-18
CCCGGCATCAACCAGCAGACGAACCGCGCGGCATATCGGATCATTTGAATAGGAATCAACTGCCGGCGTACCGAGACTCATATTGACTACACGAATGTTGTAGGTCGTGCGATTACTCAAGACCCAATCGAGCGCGGCCAGCGTTCCTGCCACGCTGCCCAGGCCCTGAGAGTTCAATACGCGCAGATTGACAATGTTTGCGTTCGGCGCGATACCAGTGTATGCGCCCATCGCGATTCGGCCGTTGCCTACCGCAATTGAAGCAACGTGGGTTCCGTGACCGTATGGGTCGTCGACGCGGTTCTCGCCAGTGAAATCCTGGCTGACAACTATGCGGGATTGATTGTCCTTCCCAAGAAACGCCCTATGACTGGTTTCCATGCCGGAATCAAGTATGGCGACGCCGATTCCAGTTCCGTCGAACACGGTAGTCGTAGTAGTCGTCATGGGCACACCCAGTGACGAAATCGTCGTCGTCGCCGTCGTTAGTCTGCGCGCCTGGTCTGTGCCAGTCGTTGCGGTGACGTGACCCAGCGACTGAACTTGCCGGTTCACAGACAAGTAACGGGTATTGCCATTCGCCGCCAACTTCTCAAGTACGCCAACAGGCGCTTCGATCTTGACCGCTCCCAGTTTCGGATAACTTGCATCCACACGCACGCCGTTGGTCTTCAGGAGCTTGCCGAGCCTGCTGAGGTCGTCGGCTTGAAGAATCAGGCTGACGCGATCGCGTGAGCCGGCGTTCTGGATCATTTCGCGTAAATCGGGTGAGAGCTTGGCTCCCTTGAACTGCCGGTCATTGTTGTCGCTGTTGTCGTTACCCTCGTTGGCAGTCTTCTGAGCATCCGTGCTGTCCGCACCGTTCACACCATCACTGACCTGCACCGGCTGGAAAAAGCGCGAGATGGAAGCATCGCTGGCGATATATTCGGCGTAGGCGATAGATGTGGTTGCGCCCACGATCCGCAATCGGCTTCGCCCAAGCGCTGCCCGCACGGCATCTGTCGCGATGGGTGCAGCATAAGTTCCAACGAACTGATGAAGTTGATCTACAAAAAGGATTATCTGGCCGTCGGCGCTTTCGACTTCGGCCAAGACGGCTTGCAGGCGAGCGGTAAACTCATCACTATTCTTCGCCTTCGCAGCCAGGGCATCAAGGCTGAGACTGAACAAACGCTTATCGCTCAGGCTTTCCGGAACTTCTCCAGTCGCAATTCTCAGCGCCAGACCCTGGGCAATCGCCGCAACCCCAGGACCCGCTTCGCCAATTAACACGGGGTTCTGATGGATGTCTCGAGATAGAATCGATATAGTTCGGCTAATCTCGGCATTGCGTCCCATGACCGGCTCAAGGCGGCCGGCACGTGCCAGTTCCGTCAAATCGGTGGCATACCGTGCGAGTTCCGGATAGGTTACCTGGTTCGGGGGCGCCGACTGATTAGTGCTCGGAGATACGCCCGGCGTCGATTGTGCGCTGGCCCGGTCGGTTACCAGGATGCCTAAGCACAACGAAACCATAAGCGAGAGACTGGTCAGCCACGTGGCGACTCGATAACGTTTGATTCTATTTGTTTTGCTCATTTTCGTCCTTTTTTAGCCTCGCAAACCCGGAAACTGGTCCAGGGAGCACAGTTCACGGTCGAGTGCCCTTAGAGCAACGGCCGTGCCACCTGTTTTTTGTTTTTGAACGGCCGATTCTTTAGCTTTTTCTTAGGGTGTTTCGCTCTGCTCTGAGGTGAGCCGTCACTGGGTGGGTCGGCATTTGGCGGGTTCGGTCTTTGTGACAGGTCGCTAGGACTGATGTTCGGTTTATTTGCTGTGGGTGCCGCATTCCGCGAGATGGCAGATCAAGAATTCCACAGGTTCGCTTCAGAGCCGTGTAATTGAAAGGTCGCGGGCTGAGTCGCCATCTCCTGAAATCAAGACTCGCCAGACTCCTGGCGGCAGCGGATAATGTCCCAGACGGTCGGCCCATTCGATTACTGCGACCGCCTTTTCATCCGTCAGGATCTCATCGAGATCAACCGCATATGCCGCCGCTGCGCCCGCCTCCAGGCGATAGAGATCGATGTGGTAAAGAAGTAGCCGACCCTGGTGAGGATTAACCAAAGTAAACGATGGACTAGTGACGTCTTCTTCCCTCAGGCCGAGCCCGTGCGCAATACCTTTCACCAGGACCGTCTTGCCGGCGCCCAAGGGGCCGTTGAGAAGAATGAGCTCGCCACCGGTAAGCGCTGCACCGATACTGGCGCCCAGGTCGAAAGTCTCGCGTTCGGTTGTCGAAACGAATTCCCCGGTGATAATTGATGGTCCGGTCACAGTCATGGTCACCATCCAAGCCAACGAACATTGTTAGGTTGGTAATTCGCCTCTGGGATCGAGGGAAGAGATCGCTGCACTGAGGTGTTCTCGAATATCCGAAGCGACCATCGTACGCATCCCAATTTCTTGCGCCGCCAGATCGCCCGCCAAACCGCTGATGTAAAGGGCGGCGATGATTGTCTCAAGGGCGTCGGCCTTGCTTCGCAAAGTCGCATAAGCCTGTGCCAGAAAACCTGCGATTATTCCCGTCAACGTGTCGCCGGCGCCCGCGGTACCGAGGCCCGCGTTCCCCGTTGGGTTGACGAAAACCCGCCCGTCCGGCGCACCGATCAGTGAGCGCGTTCCCTTCAGAACCAGGATCACTTCGTGAGCAACAGCAAACTCGCGCGCGGCGGCGACGCGATCATCGAGGAGCGACCTATCATCCGTGCCCATCAAGCGCAACATTTCACCCGGATGCGGCGTTAGGATAACTGGAAGATCACTTGATCCGAGCAGTCCGTCTGGCCACGGTGCCAGGCAGTTCAATCCATCAGCATCGATAACAACCGGCGTGTCTCGCTGCTCAACAACGGTCCGCACAAATTTACGCGTGCGCTCATCTTCCGACGACAATCCCGGTCCGATAGCGATCACATTGGCGCGCGTCGCCAATTTCTTAGCATAGTCGAGTGCGGTATCACTGACCGCGCCGCGATCGGTTTCTGCGAGGGATGCAGTCATCACCTCCGGCATTACCTGCGCGGCCACCAAAGGCTGCACGGACACGGGGGTCGCTACCGTCACAAGACCGGCACCGGAACGCATGGCGGCGTTCCCACAAAGTGCGGCTGCTCCAGTAAACCCGCGCGAGCCGCCGATCACCAGCACATGACCGTGCGTGTTCTTGTGAGAATCAGGCGTGTAGCGGGTCTGAACTAACCAGCGGCGCGCATCACCGGGTTCCGTCACAAAGAGTCTGGACCTTGCTTCCTGGATTATTTCAACCGGCGAACCGATATCCGCCACGATCAATTTGCCGTTGTAGCCGGCGGCGGGAGGCAAAACGTTCGCAGGTTTTGGCGCCGTCATCGTAACGGTAACGTCCGCACGGACTGCCTCGCCCACCGGTTGGGCCAAATCGGAATTCAGTCCGGAGGGAATATCGATCGAGATTACGGCGGTAGGACTCGAGTTACTTTCGTTGCCGGGTTCACAAAGCTGGCGCAGGTATCTGACGGCTTCCCTATAAACGCCTTCTAGTGGCCGCGTCAGTCCGGTGCCGAATAAGGCATCAACCACTACTGTGTAGGGTTCCTTAAATTCAGCGTTCCCCAATTCATTGTTTATTAGCGCGCTCCAGTCGTCATCCGAACAACATTCGAAGAACTTGATGGACCCACCGATAGCCAGATCTTGCAGGCTCGCAAAATTTGTTCGTGCGTCTGCCCGGGTATCTTCCACCCTTCCCAGCAGGACTATGTCGACGTTCGCTCCAGCAAGCGCGAGCATTCGAGCTGTCGCCGCGCCATCACCCCCGTTGTTTCCGCGACCACATAACACCAGTATCGATTTCCCCGCTACGGCACCGGACGAGCGCTCGGCCACAACTCGCGCAGTTGCCGCCGCAGCGTTTTCCATAAGGACTAACGACGGAGTGCCGTTACGCTCAATCGTCATGCGGTCGACCTCGCGCATCTGGGCCGACGAAAGAACAGGTTGCATAAGGCGATGATAGAGAGAGGTTAAGGGCGGGTCAATCAGGAGTTGGGGTGAGAGGGTGAAAACCGCAAAGGCGCGGCCTGCATGAATGAAAAAGCGGCTCAGGGGGTTTCCCCCGCCGCCTGCCGCTGCTCCAACCTATCCGTCTTTTCGGGATAATCAACTAAAGAAGCAATGTCCTGAATTCTCCAGAAATGTTTTTTTTGGGGGTCCGCCGCGGTTGCTGGGAGAGCTGAACTCACTCGGTCATCCTGACAGACTGACCAGCTATTTTGCTTGTTCAGCGCTTCTTCAGCCCAATTATCTTCAATCCGCGTCCTACGACCGCATTCGCCTCCGGCAACCCCAAAGCCGAGGAGACGGCAAAGTAGGTCAGACCGTACGGCACCAGCACCAGCGCCGCCGCGATGACCGGATGGCGCTGCCCAATTACCAGCTTGATCGCCCAGCCGACACCAGCGCCGCTCGTGGCCGCAATCCAAAGCTTCGTCACATAAGCCAACGACAGTCCGGTGCGACCAATGCGCCGGTTCAGCGTTCGTCGCAGCAGCGCAAACTCGACCCAGCCGGCCACGCCCGCCGAGGCGGTCAATCCGGCCGCGCCCCACCTTGGATCGATCCCGAGCGCGTGCGGCAGCGGAATCGCGCACAGATAACCGAGGCCGGTCGTGAGGGCAACTCTGATGACAGCGAAGAGAAGTGGAGTCCGTGTGTCATGAAGCGCGTAGTAGGTTGATGCGTACATCCGGCCGAGCGTCGAAGCGAGCAACCCTATAGTCGACCCCGCCAGAATTCCCCAAACATAAACTGTGGCGTCTTGGGTGAACTTGCCGGTCTGATAGAGGGCGGCCGTCATCATATCGCCCAACGCCAGCATCGCCATCGCCGACGGCACGATGAAAAAAGCGATTCGGCTTAGCCCTCCGTCGAGACGCCGGCGCAATTGAGAGGCGATTTCCTCGGTCGTTCCCACCACGCTAGACATGGCCGGCAACTCGGCGGCAGAGATCGACATTCCAAACAAACTAACCGGCAGGGTGTAGAGACTTTGCGCGACATTCAGCGCGGCGACCGCGTGGGTGCTGATTAGCCCAGCCAACATCGCGTCAATAAAAGCCGAAATTTGCACCACTCCCCGACTGACAAAAACAGGGAAAAAGTTTTTCAGCACTTCGCGAACGTTCGCGCTCGCCAGATCAAAAACTGGACGCAATCGTTTTATTAATTTCAGAACGGTCGGCAATTGGACGCCGAACTGTAAGGCACTGCCAGCGACGGATCCCCATGCAGTAACCTGGGCTAGATGAAATTCGTCCGTACGCCTACCAAACCAAATCAGCGTGGCGATGATCGCGACGTTCCAGATAACCGGGGCCGTGTAAGAGAGAAAAAATCGGCGATGACTGTTAAGTACGCCGAGGCACCACGCCGACATTACGAGCAGGCCGGCGCCGGGAAAGAGAATCTGCACCAAATGGATCGTCAGTTCACGCGTCGCGTCGTCAAAACTATAGGCAAACAGGCCAACGAAGTAGCGAGTTGTCAAAACTCCGGCGAGTACCACCACAGAAGTCGCGAGCGCCAACATCGTCAGCACTGCGTCTGCCAGGCGCGAGGCTTCCTTCTTGTCACCGCGCGCTAACAAATTGGCGTAAACCGGAATGAACGACGCGGACAGCGCGCCCTCGCCAAAGACATTCTGAAGGAAGTTTGGAATTCTAAACGCGGCGGTGAAGGCACCGGATGCGTCCCCAATGCCGAGATAATGCAAGAAGACTCGCTGCCGAATCACCCCGATAATCCGGCTAATCAGAATGCCCGCGCCGACCATGAAGGCATGCTTCCCGGTGCTTTCATGCTCGCTGCGTTCCACGCTCAGGGACCGCGGAAAGCGACCGGTTGCTTCGCCAATGACGGAAACAGTTTCGCCGGCGATCTCGGCCGCGTTTACCGAAAGGTTGAAGCTGGCGGTGTCTTGATTGGTATCGGTATTTGAGGACTGAGAAGTGCCGCCCTGGGAGTCCGAACCCGGGATCTGTGACTTGGGACCTGAGTCCTGCTCGTCATTCATCGTGGCTTTAGAGACTGTAGTCTTTGATCTTGGTCAAGAGCGTTTTGTAACTCACGCCCAAAGTTTCAGCCGCGCGCGTCTTGTTACCGTCGTGCGCGGCGAGCGCCTCGGCGATCTTGCGCCGCTCGACAATCTGCACCACCCGATCGGTTGCTTCGCTCAGCGTTCCCGACGCGTCAAAGCCTGACAACTGAGCTTCGCTTGTCTCTGCGATCAAGCCAAGGTCGCGAGGTTCGAGAGTCGAACTATCCGCCAGGATGCACGCGCGCTCGATCGCGTTCTCGAGTTCGCGCACGTTGCCCGGCCAGCGGCGTGTGTGCAGCGCTGCGACACTCGCGTCGCTGAGCGTCGCTTCCCTGCCCCGCATTTCCTTGCCGAGCTGCGCGGCAAAATGGTGCGCGAGCAAAACCACGTCTTCGCCGCGATCACGCAGTGGTGGAATCTCGATTGGAAAAACAGCGAGCCGAAAGAAAAGATCGCCGCGAAACTCGCCTTTGTCCACGGCGGTGCGCAAGTCTTTGTTCGTCGCGGCAACGACGCGAACATCAACTGGTACGGGCGCCCGCCCGCCGATGCGATCGACGCATCTCTCTTCGATGACGCGCAGGAGTTTGCCCTGAACTGCGACAGGCAGCTCGCCGATTTCGTCGAGAAACACCGTTCCGCCTGAAGCTAATTCGAATTTGCCGAGCCGGCGATCGCCGGCGCCGGTGAATGCGCCGCGTTCGTGGCCGAACAACTCGTTTTCGATCAGCGTCTCAGGAATTGCGGCGCAGTTGATCGCCACCAGGGGGTTGTCGCGGCGATTGGATAGATGATGGACCGCGCGCGCGAAGAGCTCCTTGCCGGTGCCCGACTCTCCGAGCAACAGAACGGTAGCTTCGGTTTGGGCGACGCGCTGGGTTTCCGCAACCGCTCTCTTGATCGCTTCCGACTCTCCGATAATCCGCGGAAAGCCGTAACGCTTCGACCATTCCTCGCGCAGCAACATGTTTTCCGTGCGCAAGCGGGACTGCTCCAGCGCGCGACCGACCAGCAACAGAAGATGATTTGAATCGACAGGTTTTTGTAGAAAGTCGTGCGCGCCGTCTTTCATCGCTTGCACCGCTTCGTCAATCGAGCCGTACGCGGTCATCACGATCACCGGCACGTCACCGTCGGCGGCGCGCGCCGCGCGCAAAACGTCGAGGCCGGTACCGTTCGGCATGCGCAGATCCGTCAGCACGACCTTGTGAGGAACGCGGCCGATTTCGTTGATCGCTGCGCGCGCGTCCGCGGCCTCAGTGACTGAGTAGCCCGCGTTTTCCAGCGTCAAACGCAAAACGCGGCGCAAGCTCTCTTTGTCTTCGACGAGAAGAATGTCAGGCATGAATGGCGACAGGCGCGGCGATCCGCCTGCGCTCATCATTCACTGCGACGCGCAAGAGTGTCAAGCTTGAGAATACGCCGCGAACCTAAACCAAAACGGTCTCCCGGCCTGCATTTGATGGGAGCAGAAAGAACCGCATCGGCTCTCGCCATAGCCGCTTTCACAGTGACCATTTGTCAGGAGGCTTTCAACGCTGATTCCGCGGCTCGTATTCACCACGGCCTTTCGCGGCTGTGTAATCCGAATCGGCGAGGCGCATTGCCGGGGTAATCGGGTGATAAGGAAACGGCGCCGGGCCCCCGAACGAATTCTGAATCGCCGCGACGATGTCGTCCTGGTTCTGCCGAAAGCGAAGCACATTGCCGTGCTCGTTGAGGATCACGAAGAGTACGACACGACCGCTTTTGGTTTGCATCTGACCGACGAGCGAACTGGCACCGCCGTCAGTGCGCGCCAGAGTTCCCGTCTTGGCAACGACGCTGCCGCGCGCGACGTCAGTAGTAAATCGGTCTTCCAGCGTGCCCGGATCGATCCCGGCCACCGGTAGAATATCCGAGAGCGAAAGTTTGTCATGCTTCAACTCTTCGCTGAGCCCGCGCAGTATTTTCATCATGGCACGCGGCGTCACCCGGTTGGCACCCAGCCCGCTGGTCGAGGACATGAAGAATTCGTCCGCGTCGATTTTCAACTTCTCAAGCACCATCGCGCGCACCGCCTGTGGACCGCCGACGGTGTCCCCAATGCGCTCGGCCATAAAATTATTGGAATAGCAGAGCAGCACCTTCAGGATGTCCACCAGCTTACTGGACTTGTGAGCCAGCAGCGCGGAGGCTTCGGGCGGGGCTGCGCCAACCGCCACTGCTCCGAGCACGACGACACTGGGAACTGTGCGCAAGCTGTCAGAATCATTCACGAGTTTACGCTCGTCAGTCCAGGCTTGCATGGCCGACGTCGAGCGGCGCGTCGTGTCAAGCGCGTCGCGCAGTTGCTCTCCCGAGCGGTTCGTGGACCAGTCGAAGTTCATGGTAAAGCCGGGCGAGACAATTAGGTTGCCGCTGACCGCGCGAATTCCCAGTTCATTCAACGACGGGTCGCGTCCGGCAACAATCAAGTCTCCGTTTAGCGTGCCGGTGGCCTGATCGATCTTGCCGCTGGCCCAAAGGGAAGTAAGGAAGCGATGCTCGGGCCCGTAGGTTTTCAGAGCCGCCAGCGCCGTTGCCAGCTTGATCGAAGATGCCGGATTGAATTTCTCATCCACCGCCTGCGCGGCAACTGTCGACCCATCGAGCGTTTCTGCCAAGACGCCCTGCAGTCCGCGAATCTGCGTCAAATACGCCGGTTGCGCAGTTGTCTTTGACTCCGATGCAGCCGCCGGAAGGCTCAGCCCGGCCGGCGCAGCTTGTTGCCCGAACGTGAGGACCGCGGCTAGCAGAATCGATGCGATTGCCGCAGTTGTTTGGATCACCGTTCTCTTCATACTCATCAATCTCAGCGGTAACGTCCGGCCAGACCGCTCGGCACTTCCCTTTCGCATCATATCATGAAAAGAAGCTCCTCTTTTGGACTTCCTTTCGGCGCCCGACGAAGCTTTGATGCCTTTGCCCTGATGACGAGATGCACTCCGTTAAGTTGCTGACTTCCGTCGTTACGCTCCGCAACTTCGTTGACATGTTCATAATCGCGCCCATAGAATTCTTTTCAGTGAGATGAATTCCATGCCTCGTGATCCAGAACCAGTGACAGTTGAGAAGTTGCGCTTCGCGCACGACGCGCGGCGCGCGGAAATTCGCAAACGGTTGCGAGAGTTTCGCGAAGTTTGGCGCGCCGGGTCGGATGCGCGTTTGTGGGAAGAGTTGGTCTATTGCATCTTCACCGCGGGAGCGTCGGCCAAAATGGGATTGCGTTCGGTCGAAGCTGTGCGGCCTTTGCTGAAAAACGGAAAGCCAGGGGCGATGACGTGCGCTCTGGTGGCCGCCGGCGCCCACCGTTTCCCGAACGCTCGCCCGCATTACGTCGCCGCGACACGGGACTATCTCAACGCGTCATGTGCAATGCGGCTGCGCGATCAACTTGAGAGCTTTCGCGATCCGGTCGAACGGCGTGATTGGCTGGCGGGCGAACGCCGGATCAAAGGCCTCGGCTACAAAGAGTCGAGTCACTTTCTCAGAAACATCGGCTTTAAAGGCTATGCAATTCTGGACAAGCACATCGTGCGCTGCCTGGCCGAATTGAGCGTGATTGATTCGCCGAAACCGCCGGCCACCCGCAGCCGCTATCTGGAAACCGAGGCGCGAATGCGAAGCTTTGCCAACAGGATCGGCATCGATTTTGACGAACTTGATTTGCTGTTCTGGTCGATGAAGACCGGAGAGATTCTGAAGTAGCGCGCTTATGAAGTTGCCGCGAAACATATTGGTAATCTACCGGCTGGCAGTCCGCGGGTGCGCGGCAATGGCAATCTGTCTCGTGCTGGCCGGCGCGGCCGCAGCCTCGCCGATTGATAACGAGAAGACCCGCAACAAAGCGCTGAAGGCTTTGCGTGCCGGAGATTTTGAAAAGGCGGAAAAGATCTATCGCGACTTGCTGGCGAAGGATGAAAAAGACCTTGACTCGCGGCTGGGGCTAAGTCACGCCTTGCTAAAAGAGCGACGCCTTCAGGATTCATTCGATCATGCCGCGCGGGCGATTGCGAGCGATCCGCTCTCAGCCCAAGCGCACGCCCTGCTCGGATCGGTCGTGCTGGCCACGGGAGATTTTCACTTGTCAGTTGAAGAGTTTCGCACGGCCCTCAGTCTGAACCCCGACCAGGCCATGGCCATTGCCGGCCTGGCGATGATCGATTTCTACGAGAATCGAACGGCCGCCTGTGTCGCAGGTTTGCGGCGGGCCATCAGCATCGATCCAGACGAGCCCGATTATTTTTTCGATTTGGGTCAGGCGGCGGCGCGGCTGAAACGATACAAGGAAGCGGCGGACGCATATGAGCGGTTCCTGGTCATCGCGCCACGCACTGACGAGAATCGCCGGGCGCGCCTCCTGGGTTGGATTGATTTTTTGCGCTACCTCGGCCAGCAAGGCGACCTCTACTCCCTTGGCGGCGCTGAGCGGTCGGTCCTCCCGTTCGACGCTGTCGATTATCGGCCCATTATCAAGGTTCGCATCAACGGCGGAAAGGAACTGCGTTTTGTTCTCGATACCGGATCGGGGATGTCTGTGCTTTCAGAAGAGACCGCGCGAAAAGTCGGGGTCCGAGCCGTGGCGCGAGGAGGTTACGCGCTGGCAGTTGGCGGCGGAGGTCGTTTCGAGATTGTATACGGTTATCTCACTTCGATTGACGTTGGCGAAGTGCACATAGAAAACGTCCCCGTTTACATTCGACATTTTTATGAAGAACGCGAGCCGGTGGACGGATACTTGGGAATCTCGGCCCTGGGCCGCCTGATAACGACAGTTGATTATGGGGCGCGCCGCCTGACGCTCAACCGCCAACGTAGTAGCGAAACGGCTGATCTCGCAACCGTCATCAACCGCCCCGGCAAGAATGATAATAGCGCCCCGACCGAGGCACGCCCGGGAGTTGAGGTTCCGATGCGAACTACTTCGAGTGGCTTTCTCAGCGGCGAGGTGGCCATCGAAGGAATCCAAAGGCCGCTTAATTTCATTTTCGACACCGGAGCTACCACCACCGTTTTGTCTGAGAAACTGGCCGCCCTCGACGAGGCGCAAGGATTCATTCAGAAAGGCCGAATGCGTGTCGTTGGGGCCGCGGGAATTGCGGAAAACGTAAAGATGGCTCTGTTGCCGAAGCTCGCGGTCGGAACATACACGCGCCAAAACATCGACGCCGCTGTCCTCGATCTTGAACCGGTGAACGAAACCTCGGGCTTTCAGCAAAGCGGCATCCTCGGCGGAAACTTCCTGAGATATTTTCGCGTCGTCTTTGATTTTCAGCGCGGCATCGTGCGGCTTGAGCCGCTGGAGAGCAGTACCGTGCTGAATGAAAACGCGCCCCGGCCGGAAGCGACCACACCTCGGCGATGAAGCAAAGTACTTATCTGGAAACATCGGTAGTCGGCGCTTACCTCGATAATGGCGAGCCTTTCCGGCGCGACCTCACAATCCGCTGGTGGGAACACGAATTGTCGGAATATCGCGCCGTGATTTCGCCATTGGTGACCCGCGAACTTGAGCGCGTGTCTGAGCCGCATCGTTCGGCTTATCTGAATCTGATCCGAAATCTGGAACAGGTCGAACTCACTGAAGAAGCAGCGATTCTTGCCGAAGGTTACATCTCGCGCGGCATCTTTCATCGCAAGTACATGGCTGACGCGTTGCATGTGGCAGTTGCTTCATTTCACAAAATCGACTATCTAGTTACATGGAACTTTGGTCATTTGGCGAACGTGCGCCGGCAAGCGCGCATTCGTTTGTTCAATACGGCGGCTGGATTCTTTGTGCCGATGATCGTCACTCCGGAGTTTCTGGTTTCCGAAGGTACTGAGAAAGAGAAGGCGTTCTAGAATTTTTCAGATTCCAACTTCGAGATTTCAAATTTCAGATCTGAGAATTCAGATTCAGATTATCCCATGTATCGCAAACCTAAATTCCTGGCCATCCTGCATGAGATTCGCGAAACGATGTCGCGCGAGGCGGATTACGATGTCGATCTGTTTACCGAAATGGTTCGCACCGGAACGCAACCCGCATACGGGCCCGAACGAAACATTCGCGGCTACAAGAAACGGCCGCCGCGCGAGCCCGAACCCGAAGCTGACGATTTGACTGCGCGACCACGACGCCGCGCCGCCAAGTAAGCACTCCCCAAAGATGATGGACGCTACCTTTGAAACTATTGGTCTGGAAGTTCCCAGCGAGAAAGCCATCAACTTTCTGGCTGAACGGGCCGAAAATCAGGGCGAGCCCACGCAACTGTCGCGGCGCGGCGCGGTTCTGCACGGCCGTTGCTGGAAACTGGGCGAAGGCCTGGAAGTCTGGACCGTGCTGTACGAATCGGGCACGGGCGACGTGTTCTATGCGAACTGCCGCCCCGGATTCCGGGCGCGTTACATGCAACGGATCGCGCCATGGGCGCTGACTGAATATGATGAAGAAGGCGAAGCGATCGTGCACGGCTACTGCGATGGCAGCGATACCGAAGTGCTGTTTGAGCTGCAAAACCTGACCGAGGTCGGGGCCGCCGGTTTCCGCGCAAAGGCTTTGCATGTTGGATTGTGCGGGCTGGCGTACCGTGCGAGAGTCTGCGCTCGGGAAATGAACTCGCGCTGGCTGCCACTGGAGCAATCTGCGCCCTCGCGCGCCGCGCACGAGAACGACTGGAGTCTGCGCGGCCGAGTTCTGGCGTTCAAGCCGCTTCGCAATCCCCTCTCGGGCAGCGAGCTTTACTGGATCCATCTCGATCTGGAAAAACTCAGGCTGGAGGTTTTGGTTAATGCGCGGGCGCTCAGCGGCGGCCAGCTTGAAGTCGGCGCAACGCTGTCGGCTGAAGTATGGCTCCAGGGTCATGTGCTTGACCAACAGGCCTTGCAGCTCCGCTATGAAGGAGTGGACACGAGTTTCTCGATGACCAGTTTCTGGTCGCGTCTCTCGCGGAGCAATTAGCCCTCCGGTCGCTTGATTCTGAAGAAGAACCCGCCCATGCTTTGATTGAATGAAGCGATTTCTGGTCATCATCCTCACGCTTTTGGTTCTGGTGCTCGGCCTCTATTTCTTCGATCAATACTGGATCCACCGGTACGACTCACTGATTGCCCGCGAAGCCGCTGCTCATCACATCGATCCGGATCTAGTCTGGAGCATCGCCTACAAAGAAAGCTATTTCAGTCCGTGGAAGAACGGCAAAGACGGCGAGATTGGATTGATGCAAGTTCGACCTGCGGTCGCGCACGACTGGGCGACAGACACCGATCAGCGAACTACCGAGGACTCAGCGATTCTGTTACGCGATCCGGAACGAAACATTCAAATCGGTTGCTGGTATCTCGAGAAGTTCAGCGATGAGTACCGCGACGCGCCGGGCCGCGAGGCGCGTATGCTGGCAGCCTACAACGCGGGCCCAAAACGAGCAGCCGACTGGAGTCGCGTGGCCGAAGGCGCGCCACCACTGACTGAACAGGAGTTCATAACTCGCATCGATTTCCCTTCTACCCGCGCCTACGTCGCCTCGATTCTCGATCGTTATCGCCGCCTCAAGTCATCCCGCATTGGCGCGCCGGCAGGCGCCACTCCGCAATCGGGGAGATAGATCGATGACTACAATCTACTCCGCGCGTTGGGTGCTGCCGATCGTTTCGCCTGCGATCGAAGACGGCGCCGTCGCTGTCGACGGATCCAAAATAGTTGCTGCAGGTCCGCGGGTCGAAGTCCTTTCCCGATTTCCCGAGGCGAGCGTTTCTGACTTTGGCCAGGCGGCGATTCTGCCGGGTCTGATCAACGCGCATTCGCATCTCGAGCTGACCGTCATGCGCGGGTTTCTGGAAAGCGAAGAAGGCGAGTTCGCAGCCTGGTTGCGAAAGCTGACCACCGCAAGGATGGCGATGACGGGCGAAGATCTCCTGGTGTCGGCAACCTGCGGCGCCAGCGAAGCGGCCCGCGCCGGCGTTACGTGTTTCGGGGATTCAAGTTCGTCGGCAACCCATGTCATGAAAGCCCTGCGCGCTGTTGGCTTGCGCGGCACTGTCTATCAGGAATCATTTGGCCCTGATCCGAAACTTGCCGCCGAGAATGTCCTAAAACTTCGTGAACAGATCGCGGAGATGCGCGATCACGAAAACGATTTTGTACGCGCGGGCGTATCACCGCACGCGCCTTACACGGTGAGCGCATCACAGCTCGAACTAATCTCGCGGCTGGCGATTGATCAGAAGCTGCCGCTGATGATGCATGCGGCTGAGTCACAAGCTGAGAAGTCTTTCATGTTGGATGGACTTGGCCGTTTCGCGGACGGACTGAAGGCGCGCGGGATTGAGTGGCAAGCTCCCGGAATCTCGACCGTCGAATACCTGGCGCGGCATGGAATTCTGGAAACGCGACCGTTGCTCGCTCACTGCATCAACGTCGACGACGCTGACCTGGAACTCATTAAACAGAGCGGCGCCGGCATCGCGCACTGCCCTAAGTCAAACGCCAAACTCGGCCACGGCCGCGCACCCTTTCAGAGATTTCTGGCGCACGGCATCAAAGTCGGGCTGGGCAGTGATTCAGTCGCCAGCAACAACACCTGCGACCTTCTTGAAGAAGCGCGCTTCGCGACCTTGCTAGCGCGTCTTGATCGGGGCAGTAGCCCGACCGTGAGGGAGGGCGTACACACCGGGGACGCCCTTGCTGACGCGCGGGCTACTGCCCCGGTGACCGCGCACGACGCCCTTTTCGCCGCCACTCTCGGCGGCGCGCGCGCGCTTGGTCTTGAGAATCAAGTTGGCGCCCTGGCCGAGGGAATGCGGGCCGACGTCGCGGTAGTTTCGCTCAATGGCGCTCATCAACAACCCGTGCATGATCCGGCAGACGCACTGGTCTTCTCAACCTCGGGCCACGATGTGGTGTTGACAATGGTGGCGGGAAAAGAAATTTATCGCGGCGGCCACCTCAGTGCAATCGATGAAGACGAGTTTCGAAGCCGATTAGAAACAATTCGAAACCGGATCGACTCGTTGGGGTAGACCATTCGCCCGCGCTCGAAATCCTATCAACCGAAGCTGCGCGGCCTTGCCCAAAAAGTGGTGTAGCAGGAAGAGAGAAGCTAATACTGGGAGCGCGGGCGCCCTCGCCCGCACAGCGTGCGCAGCACGCTCAATCTCAACCTTCTAGACGCTGTAGCTGTTTTCGCGCTTCGCGCTCATAGCGGGCGAGGGCGCCCGCGTTCCCAGCACTAACCGGCTCGTTCCAGATTGGATCGGCTTTTTGGGCAAAGCCAAGCTGCCCCCGCTTCCTCTCACCCAAAATCACTTCACGCCAGGGCGTGTTTGTCTTATTATCTGCCCATGACGAAATCATCGCGCTTCGTCGTAATTGCATTTGCAACTTCGTTGCTTTGGTTCGGTCTGGCTGCGAGCGTCGCTGCGCAGCTAAATCCCCCGATGCCATCAGAGCACAGGGACCGCGAGAAGGAATCTCTCTACAATCTACTGTTTAGTCAGTTCCAACTCTTCAACAACTTGATCGAGCGGAATGGTAGGAGCGTCGCATTCGTCCTTTTTTGCGGCTCTTAAAGCGGCGAGGTCGTCGGCATCAGCGAGCGCTTCCTGAATTGCGGCGAATTCTTCGTACGGCAAAATCACAAATTGCTTCTTGCCGTCCTTTTCTACAATCTCTGGGTGTAATTCAATCATCGCGCCAGCCCTCAGGAGTATGCGTCCTTCCGATGCCTTATTCGATAGATTACCACT
>WNFB01002539.1_pt1 | contig 15864 bp, 12 predicted proteins | sample 5400501 | NCBI WGS metagenome assembly WNFB01 (sample SAMN13153341, study PRJNA577476) | soil metagenome | isolation source: 200 cm saprolite under Douglas fir tree site 2 hole 1 | place: USA:California | collected 2015-04-18
TACCCGGGGCCACGGCAGAGCAAAGTACATCACTTGAGCTCTCCCGCCCGGTACGGTCCTGGGAATTTCTGGCGGCGGTCGGCACTCGCGCGGGGATCTTCGGCAATGAAGCAGGCAACTTTGAGGCTTGGGTCTACCCGCTCAAAATCCTGCGCGACTTTAACCTGCGTTTCCACACTGACGGACGCATACTGCCTGCGGAGTCTCTGGCGCGCACAGTGACCGTTAGGCCAGAATCCTGCAGCATTCTTTATGCGGGAGACACATTTCAGGTTCGCGAGACTCTGTTCGTTCCAGTGCACGAATCCGGCGCTGTCATCATAATTGACGTGGAAACAGTGCAAGCGCTGGAGGTGGAGGCGTCCTTTCACCGAGATTTCCAACTCGAGTGGCCGGCCGCGCTCGGCGGCACCTACTTGAACTGGGAATCTGAGCTCCGGGCGTTTTATTTAGGTGAAGAACAGAAAAAATATGTCGCCTTGGTAGGTTCACCCAGCGCGACCCTCCTCAATCAGGAATACTTCACAAATTATTCATCTTCGGAGGAAAGTTCTTTCCTGCTCGGAGCGACCGCCAAGGGAAGAGATACAAAGATCATTGTGATTGCAGCGTCAGTTCAGGGACGGGCCGAGGCTGAGAGCACGTATCGGCGGCTTTCGGGAAATTACGCCGATCAGCTACGCGATTCCGCCGAGTACTATCGCAAGTACCTGAACGGAACCGTAAGCTTGCAGCTTCCCGACGTTCAACTTCAGCAAGCCTATGATTGGGCGCGCATCAGCATGGCACAAGGGCTGGTCACAAACCCGTTTCTCGGAACTGGTTTGATTGCCGGATACCGGACATCTGGTGAAAGCCAGCGGCCCGGCTTTGCGTGGTTCTTCGGTCGTGATGCTCTGTGGACGACGCTGGCGCTGGATGCCGAGGGTGATTTCAGCACAAGCCGGACAGCTCTGGAGTTTTTGAGTACATACCAACGTGCTGATGGAAAGATTGCTCATGAAATTTCACAGGGCGCGAGCTTCGTTCCCTGGTTCAAAGATTATCCCTATGGTTATGCTTCCGCCGACGCGACCCCTTTGTATCTCATTGCGGCGAACGATTATGTGACTCGTAGCGGTGACGTAGCTTTTGCCAAGCAAAAGTGGGACAGTCTGTGGAGGGCTTACCAGTTTCTTAAATCAACTTACGACGCTCAAAGCCTCCCTCAGAACTTTGCGATTGGTCACGGCTGGGTGGAAGGCGGCCCGTTATTACCGGTGAAAACCGAGCTTTACCAGAGTGGATTGGGAGCCGAAGCTCTGCGTTCTCTGGCCAATCTCGCACGGCTGGCGGAGAAAAACGATCTAAGCCAACAGCTCAGTCAGGATTTCGCGCAGCAAAAGACTCATTTGAACCAGGCATTCTGGGCGCCAGAGAAAAACATATTCAGTTTTGCTTTGGATAACAACAATCAGCGCGTTAATGTCGCCAGCGTGCTGGCAACCGTGCCCATGTGGTTCGGACTGCTGGACGAAGATAAAGCGGAATTGATGGTCAACCACCTCGCCGATTCCGACCACGAAGCCGACTGGGGCATGCGAATTATTTCATCTCGTGATCCAAAGTACAGCCCGGGCGGCTATCATTTCGGCGCCGTATGGCCGCTGTTCACGGGGTGGGCTTCGGTGGGAGAGTACCGTTACCATCGGGCCTTTCCGGCCTATTCCAATCTCCGCGCCAACAGCTTGCTCGCTCTCGATGGCTCACTGGGCCATGTCACCGAAGTTCTTTCCGGCGATTATCATCAGGCGCTCTCGACCAGTTCGCCACACCAGATCTGGTCGGCAGCGATGATCGTGAGCCCGCTGCTCCGCGGAATGCTGGGCTTGCAGATAAACGCTCTTTCTCATCAACTAGGGTTTGCTCCCCACGTTCCTGCCGAGTGGGATTCGTTTCGTGTGGACAATTTGCATGTGGGCGACCGAACCCTGGAACTTAACTACCACAGGACAACTGACAGCATCACGCTGGAGGCGAAACCTGGAGGTCCGGGCGAGAGTATGGTCGAGTTTTCGCCCGCGATCAGCCTGCGTGCGGAGATTCTTGGGGCAGCGCTAAATGGTCACCGCGTGCCAATTGACATCCACAAGAATGCTCTTGACCAACACGTGACTGTGCGCGTTCCGGTCTCGGGTAATCAGAGCACTCTGCGTATTCGCCTTCGCAACGATTTCGGTCTGTCGTATTCTTCTACCTTGCCTGCACTTGGAAGCACTAGCGAGGGCCTTAGAGTTGTTTCCGAAAATTGGAGTCCTGGGCGGGACAAGCTGGAGTTGGATGTATCCGGGAGATCGGGACACCTGTATAAACTTGATGTCTGGAATCACGAACAGATTGCCTCGGTGGAGGGAGCCGCTCTCGAAACCGTTGATCAGGCACGGGCTAGACTGAATGTCAGATTTTCAGGGACTGGGACGGACTATGTTCTCAGCAAGATTGTTCTCCGTTTCAAGGCGCGCGGCGATATTTTACATGGGCGTTAATGCTCGATGATCGTAGCCATCTATTGGGAGGAATCTCATGTTTCGCAATCTTGTAATTTTGGCGATGGTTCTCATGACCTTCTGCTTTGCCGTGCCTTTTGTCTGTGCACAAGCGAAGACCGTGGATGCCGAGGGGCACCAGTGGTGGCAGCACGCGGTCTTTTATGAAATCTATCCGCGCAGCTTCGCTGACAGCAATGATGACGGAATCGGCGATCTCAAGGGAATCACTTCCAAGATGGACTACCTGAAGGACCTCGGAGTAGATGCCATCTGGATGACTCCCTGCTATCCATCGCCGCAAGTGGACTTCGGATACGACGTCTCAGATTACGAGAATATTGATCCTATGTACGGAACACTCAAAGATTTTGACCGGCTCGAGGGCGACGGCCAAAAACGAGGCATACAAATCATCATGGATTTCGTGATGAATCACAGCTCCGACCAGCACCAGTGGTTCATTGATTCGCGCTCATCGCGTACCTCGGCTCATCGCAATTGGTACGTCTGGCACGATGGCAAAGGTCCTGGACAACCTCCCAATAACTGGCAGTCCACCTTCGGACACTCTGCCTGGACGTTGGATCCCAAAACAAACCAGTACTACTATCATTATTTCTATCCTGAGCAGCCGGATTTGAACTGGCGCAATCCCGCGGTTGAAAAGGCAATGTTCGACGTAACCCGCTGGTGGTATGACCGCGGTGTGGCCGGCTTCCGTCTGGACGCGGTCGACACTTTGTTTGAAGATCCCGATCTGCGTGATAACCCGATCCTTCCCGGCAAGAACAAATTCGGCGACCCTAATATGGAAGACAAGTACAACGTGAAGTTGCCCGAGGTGCACGAAGTTTTACGCGATCTTCGCAAGGTTGCAGACCAACACAATGCGGTGCTGATTGGCGAAACCTGGACCAAGGATGTGAGTGAACTGAAACAGTACTATGGCGAGCACAGCAACGAACTTCAGATGCCAATGGATTTCTTGTTCACCACGGTAAACAAGGTATCCGCACCCGAGTTCCGCCGCCAGATTGCGGCTGTGGATTCAGCCGGCGGCTGGCCGGTTTACGTGCTCAGCAATCACGACATCGTCCGCTCTTACAATCGTTACGGAGATGGCCAACACAACGACGCAATCGCCAAGCTAATGGCCGGACTCTATCTGAGTCTGCGCGGGACGCCGATTATGTATTACGGAGAAGAAATTGGGATGGAGAATAACGACCCCAAGCGCAAGGAAGATGTCAAAGATCCCATTGGCAAGATAGGTTGGCCCCAGGAAAAGGGGCGCGATGGCGAACGCACTCCCATGCAGTGGACCAGCGATGCGAACGCCGGCTTCACTCAAGGGACACCCTGGTTGCCCGTGCCTCCTAGCTACAAGACACACAACGTTGCCAGCGAGCAGCAGGATTCCAATTCGATTCTTCAGTTCTACCGGCATCTGCTCGCCCTCCGCCATCAAAACCGAGCCCTGCTCGACGGCGACTATGTGCCGCTTAACGAGAATGATCCCGAGGTATTGTCGTATCTGCGGCGTTACAAAGATCAATCGGTTCTGGTTGTGCTGAACATGTCATCGCAGTCGCGGACCATCGATCTGGATCTCGCATCCAAAGGGATCAATTCCAAAAAGGCCCAAACTCTGCTGACCACGATGGGCAACGAGGGGAAAGAAAGATCATTGTCGCAGATGTCGTTAGAACCCTTTTCCGTGTACATCGGTGAACTGTCCAAGTGAAGTTTTGAGGCGTAGCTGAATTCAGATGACGCCTTCAACGCCCTCGCGGCTCGCCTACATTGACTGGATGCGCGGGCTAGCCTGCCTCCTCATGTTCCAGACCCACTGCTACGATTCGTGGTTGGGGGGAAGCGCCCGCAAGACTACATTTTTCATGTGGTCGCAGCTTGGTGGCACTCTGCCTGCGCCGCTCTTTTTATTTCTCGCCGGAGTTTCTTTCGCGCTCGTGGTTGACAAGTTGGCTCAGAAGGGACTGGCTCCCAGCCAGATCGCAGGTACCACTATTCGCCGCGGAGCCGAGATTCTGGCTCTTGCGCTGCTGTTCCGGCTGCAGGAGTTTCTGATCGCTTGGGGATGGGCGCCGTGGAGCGATCTGCTACGCGTCGATGTTTTAAATATCATCGGCATCTCCATGGTTTTGATGGGAATCGTTTGCTGGGCCGTCCTGTCTCGCTTCCCAGATTCTCATCCCCGGCTGCCTCTAATTGAACCGGCTGCTGGGGTCGCCCTCGCTATTTCCTTGCTTACACCCCCGTTGTGGACGACTTGGAGACCACGCTGGCTGCCGTGGCCGATCGAGTCGTATGTCAATGGAGTACACAATCTTGGGAAACCGCAAACCTGGCTCTTTCCAGTCTTTCCCTGGACGGCATTCTCCTTTGCCGGACTGGCTATTGGTTTCATTCTCCTGAGCGAGCGGATGCGCAATCATGAGAATCGGTTTTTTGTAGTGCTGGGGGCGGGCGGGCTCGGGCTTATCTTCCTGGCGCGCTGGTTTGAGGCTGGGCCCTGGCGTTGGTATGCGGTGGATGACTTCTGGCATACAAGTCCAAGCTTCTTTCTTATCCGCGTAGGCATTTTGATGGTGATTTTCTCCGCCGTGTACGCCTGGTGCAGGTGGGGATTGGGACAGTGGGGCTTCAGCCCGCTGGTTCAGCTCGGACAAACTTCCCTGCTTGTCTACTGGGTTCATATTGAATTTGTGTACGGACGTCTCTCGATTCTTCCCAAGCGGGCCGTCGGTATTCGTACTGCCTCGCTGGGACTTCTCGCCATCTTCGTTTCCATGCTGCTGCTCTCGATGATGCGCACCAGACTGAACTTCGGACGCTTGGCGGGCGCGAGCGATGGCGACACGCATGCGATGGCGCACCCGGCAAACTCGTGAGCAGGCAGAATGCTGGTGGTGAATCTTCCGCGGGCATGAAGCATTCCGCTAAGTTATATTGCTTCCAAGTCAGTTCTCTTGCATGTCCGAGGAGAATCCTCATGCGAACTTTGCTGGCAGCGACTATGCTCATCAGCAGCTCAACATTTTTTTTCGGGCAGGATGGCAGCGTAGTGCACCGTTTCGACTATGACCAGAAAGCACCGCTCGATATAAAAGAGGTCGGGATTGAGCATCGCGGTGATATTGAAATTCATGACATCTCCTATGCCAGCCCTAAAGGGGGACGCGTTCCAGCCTATCTGGTTGTGCCCAAAGGCAAAGGTCCTTTTGCAGGAGTCATCTGGGGCCACTGGTACTGGGAGAACTCGACTTTCCGCAATCGCAAAGAATTTTTGGATGAAGCGGTAGTGCTTGCCGGCAGCGGGGTAATGTCATTACTAACCGACGGTCCAATCGCGCGCCCCGGACATGTAGAGAATCGAGAGCCGTTGAATGAACAACAGATGACTGATCTCATCCAGCAAATCGTGGATATGCGACGCGGCGCCGACTTGCTGTCAGCACGCAAAGATCTGGATCCCACACGACTGGCCTACGTCGGCCATAGCTACAACGCGACGGTTGGTGGGTTCCTCAGTGGCATTGATAAGCGCTTCAAGGCTTTTGTGCTCATGGCCGGTGGGCTCTCCAATGACTCAGACTTCAAGTCCGAGGACTATCAGAAGTATCGGCAGAAAGTGGGCGCAGAAAAGTTTGATGCCTTCGCGGCCAAGTACGCCTGGCTCGATCCCGGCAAATTTGTCTCTCATGCCGCACCGGCGGAGGTGTTTCTCCAATACGCCAGTCAGGAGAAGTTTCTTAATCCCGAGCGCGCTCGCCAGTACGCTGCCATCGTGAGCGACCCTAAGCGGTTAAAACTTTACGACGCCCCACACTCTCTCAATGCCGAGGCTCGCCGTGATCGCATTGCATTCCTTGCTGAGAAACTCAACTTCAAGCTTCCGCAACCGGCGCTCGTTGCAAGGATTCCTGATCTTGTGCAACCGCCCGAGCCGAAACCATAGCCGATTCATTGGAGATGTTTGGGAACGTTTATCTCGCAGTCGTCGAAATCTGCCGAATGGCGTTCTCCACTAGCTTCATCCCGATTGCCCATTGTTGTCGTGACTGCAATTCGTCGTCGCCATACCCAAATACATAGGCTGTGACATAAAAGCCCTCCCGCATGCGCGATTCAGGTTCTGCGTAGTAGCAGCGGCGAACCAAGAATTCTGCCGTAGCGGGAATCTCCGGCACCCGCTTCAGCAATTCCGTCAAGCGGATTACCAGTTGCTCGTGTTCGGAAAACAGGACGCGTGGATCGCGGCTGCTGAACACGAGATCCACGTATGAACCAAACTTGCACGCAGCGCCGAATATATCTTCTTCGGGTTTCATCTCGGTGCTAAACCATGCATCGCACTTTGCAGTCTCGAAGAGACTCGTAGGAGAATTGACGGCTGAAAGAAACTCAGCCAGTTCTGAGAAACGGCTCGCTTCAGCAACGGAAAGAAGTAGTTCGGGATGGCGTTTCAGGTCGTAATAACGTGGGCCGCCTTCGGGAGCGGGCCAGGGGAACTCAAGGGTTTCATCGTCCGCTCCGAGTTCGATGGCGAAATCAACTTGCACGGCGACATGGTAAACGAGTGGAACCAGGAGATATTAGCCGGTTAGAACTGGCGCAAAAATTCGATTACCTGGCGCTCCGCCCAATGGCCGTCGTAGCCATCAGCAGTTCCGATAAAAGAGCAGTGTCCGCCATCGTCAGTTTCGCGGAAAGTAATGTTGGGATTAGCAAGGATTTTTTCTCGCGTTTTCTGCAATATGCGGATAAAGGGATCGTTTGCGGCTTGCAGTATTAACGTCGGCACGGCGATCCGCTCGACCACGTTGGCGGCGGCGGCGCGCGCGTAATAGTCATCCGCGCCGGTAAAACCGCAATAGTGAGCAGTAATTTTGTCATCAAAATCGCGCAGACTGGTGAAGCGGCGCACCCGTGAAAGATCGAAGTGTTGGGGAAAGAGCTTCGCCTTGGCACGCATCCGTCGCCGAAGTTTCCAGAGAAAGTAATACTCGTAGAGGCGATTGCTCCTGTTGTGAAGTGCATCCGCGGACGCGGCCAGATCCACGGCGGGGCAAACCGCGGCCACAGCCCGCAGTTGAGGCGGAGCTTCCCTTCCCCATTCACCTGCCAGTTTCAGAACAAGGTTTCCGCCCATGGAGAATCCGGCCAATGCAAGCCTGGAGATTCTGTCCCGTTCGAATAATTCGTGCGCGACCGCCGCAACGTCGGCCGACCGCCCGGAGTGATACAAAGTAGGCGCCAAGCGGTCCGTGCCGCCGCAGTTGCGCTGGTTCATACGCACAACGTTCATGCCAGCGGCGAAACCCTTGTTCGCGATACCTAGCATGTACTGCGATTCGCTCGAGCCTTCCAGTCCATGCACCACGAGCACCGTAAGAGCGGTTTCACGATTTTTCTGCCAATGACAATGACAAAGAACCTTGGTTCCGGCTTCAACTTCGATCAGGCGCTCCTCAGCTGGCGGCAGAATTATCTTGCGCGAAAGGAAAAAAGCTGCGAGTGTCTGCAAATGGCCGCCGCGAAGCCCGCGGCGCGGTGTGAAGACTGGGTTCCCGATCTTTGATGACGATGATTGCGAAGCTCCCACACATTGATTTTAAATAGGAATTACAGTTTGTGCTTCGCTATCGATATGCGCCAGCACGACACGGGGGTCATAACATGCCGATTTTTGAGTACGCCTGCAAGGATTGTCGGCACGAGTTCGAAGCTTTGGTCTTGGCCGCGATAAAGCTGAGTGTCCCAAGTGCCGGAGCAATAAACTCGAGCCCCGGCTTTCAGTGTTTGCGGTTTCTTCCAAGGGGACGTCCTCTCCTTCCTCTTCTGCGGGAGCATGTGGCAGTTGCGGCGATCCGCGCGGCGCCGGTGCCTGTTCCCTGCCCGATATGGACTAGTGGCACGATCGTGGGGGTGCAGAGGTTAGAAGTGGTCGTCTCGCAAGTGCTTCACTCCACAGCGAAAACACTGTGACTTTCGAGATCAAAATCGGGTAACCGGTGTTACTTTGTTTGTCGCCCAAATTCCCATACTCTCGCTTCAGTTAAACCGAGTGCAATCTCACTATGGATCAACCTTACAAGTCGCGAGTGGACGCCATCCTGCCAGTCCGAATTTGGGGACTGGATAACGATTCCCGCCCTTTCATTCAGCTAGCTCGTGCCAAGAACATCAGCAGCGTGGGGGCAGTGGTCCAGGGCCTAGCTCCACAGATTAAACCGGGCGAGATTGTGGACGTCCAGTACGAAGGCAATAAAGCGCAGTTTCGCGTGATTTGGACGGGCCGGGCCGGCACTCAGCGCCAAGGCGAGATTGGAATCGAAAAACTTCCGATGGAACCCTGCATCTGGGACGCGAATGTGCTCCAGTGCATGCAATTCGTCGGAAATGGATAGCATCCTTTCTAAACCAGGTCAATTGTCTTTAGTTCCTGCGCAAGTATGTGCCGTGTGCACAATTTTTCCTCGATTCCACACATCAGTAGCAATCGTTCGGAACGAACGGGCCCGACATTGCAATCTCTTGCAACATTGCTAACAAACGATGGGAAAAAGGTAGTAAGGACGCCTCTTTACTGGCTGACTTCAAGGGGAATTCAATGTTAGCATTATGAAGCTGAATTGGCCTTTAGGGTCATAGCCGGTCATTTTGAGCGCCAAATATTCTTCGCAAGAATTATCGTAAGAAGGGAAATTTACAATGGAATGGACAGCTCCGCTTTTTGAAGAAGTTCTGCTGAACTGCGAAATCAATTCCTACGCCAGCGCCCAACTCTGATCGCTCTGGCATGCGCGTAAAGATTCTGGGGTCCGCAGCGGGAGGAGGATTTCCGCAGTGGAATTGCGGCTGTGCGAACTGCACTTCATTACGCGCTGGACGATTCCAGGGCAAAGCGCGTACCCAGACGCAAATTGCTGTTAGTCATGACGGTCGTAAATGGTTTCTGCTGGGCGCCTCTCCCGATCTCCGAGGACAGATTGAGGCCACTCCCGACTTACACCCTCGCGATGGCTTGCGCCGGTCCCCCATTGCCGGTGTAGTGCTGGCTAGCGCGGATCTCGACCACATCCTTGGGCTGTTGCTCTTGCGGGAGTTGCAACCGCTGCGGGTTTACGGAGCACCTTCGATACTGCGAATCCTGCGTGAAGGAAACACCATGTTTCGCATGCTCAATCGTGCTCCGCAACAGACAGTCTGGTCTGAAATCGTTCCCGGAAAACAGTTCTCATTACTTTCCACCGAAAGCACAGATTTGAATCTTCGCTGCGAGGCATTAAGTTTGGGAACCCGCTATCCCGCATATGTCACAGAGGACCGCGCAGAAGCGCTCCCTCCGTCGGAAGCACTCCTGGGGCTGATTCTCGAGTCACAGTCAGGCGGACGCCTGGCTTTCATGCCTGCGGTTTCGCGATTGGACGATGCGGTTTTGGAACAGCTAGAATCGACAGACGTATTGCTTTTCGACGGCACTTTCTGGAGTGATGACGAGCTACCTGGGATACAAGGCTGCGGTCAGACGGCGCGCGAAATGGGACACATGCCCATTTCCTCGGCAGACGGAAGCTTGAAACGTCTGGCGGCTTTGCGGCGTCCGCGTAAGATTTTTCTGCACATCAATAACACCAACCCGATACTCGACGAGTCCGGTCCCGAGCATCGTGCGGTTCGCGACGCGGGCTGGGAAGTGGCGGAGGATGGATGGGAATTCGAGCTGTAGGCGCCCCCGCTGATGCCAATCTGCTCTTACAGGGTGAGTTACACGCCCGACTGCGCGAAGTCGGCGAGCAGCGCTATCACCATCGGCATCCGTTTCACCTGATGATGCACGAGGGGAGCCTGACTCGAGGTCAATTACAGGCGTGGGCGTTGAACCGTTATTATTACCAGAGTCGTATCCCAATCAAAGATGCGATTATTCTTTCGCGCAGTGAAGACCCCGAATTTCGCCGCGCGTGGCGCAAACGCGTGATAGACCACGACGGAGATACGTCAGGCGACGGTGGTATTCGGCGCTGGTTGAAGCTGGCCGAGGCTACTGGGCTTGATCCGGAGCGCGTCGTTAGCGGTAATGAAGTGCTGCCGGCCACGCGCTACGCAGTAAATGAATACTTGAACCTGGTCAGGAATCGGCCGCTGCTGGAAGCTGTGGCGTCGTCGCTGACGGAGTTATTTTCCCGAGATTTGATTTCCCTGCGCATGGACCGGTTGCGCGAATACTATCCGTGGCTTTCGGGTGGACTGGACTATTTCGAGGCCCGGCTGCAACAGGCGCCAGAAGATGCGCAGTTCGCGTTGAATTACGCATTTGAAAACGCGCACACGCGCACCGAGCAGGAAGCCGTCATTCAGGCGCTGCGCGACAAGTGCGACATTCTGTGGGCGCAACTGGATGCTCTGTACTTTGCTTACGTGCAACCGGGTTGGCCTCCGCCTGGTGCATTCCGAATCGAGGGCGCGTAGCGCATGCCGTGGCCGACAGATTCCAGCCGGCCCAAACTGGCTGCGGGGTGCCGCTGGGGCGGAAGCGATGAAGAAAAGATGATTCTCTTTCCTGAGGGCGCAATTAAAGTGCAGACGACCGGAAGAAAAATTCTCGAACGCTGCGATGGACAGAATACTTTTCGTGAAATTGTAGAAGCCTTGCAGGCGCATTACAGCGCGTCAGAGCCAGCCAAGATTCGAGACGATGTGGCCAGGTTTCTCGAGCAACTGCAGCAAAAACGGATTGTGGATTATTGATGTTATCGAACCCACTGGCACTGATTGCCGAAATCACTCACCGCTGTCCGCTGCATTGCGTCTACTGTTCCAATCCGCTGCAAATGGCTGCCGCAAAGTCAGAGCTTTCCACTGAGGAGTGGCTTCGCGTCTTTCGCCAGGCTGGAGAACTCGGAGTCCTCCATCTCCACCTGACCGGGGGCGAACCGTTGGCCCGCATCGATCTGACCGAACTCATTGACGGAGCGCATGCGGCGAATCTTTACACCAACCTCATCACGTCCGGTATCGGCCTTTCTACGACTCGGTTGACGTCGCTGGTCAATGCCGGTCTCGACCACATCCAACTTAGTTTCCAGGATTCGCGAGAGGACACCGCGAACTGGATCGCCGGGACACGAGCGCATGCCCACAAGATAGAATTGGCGAAAGCAATACGGAAACATCGAGTCGCATTCACCATCAACCTGGTCGTTCACCGGCAGAATCTCGATCACCTCTCCGAGATGATTTCTTTCATCGAACAGCTCGCACCCGATCGCATGGAAATTGCTCACGCCCAGTATTACGGATGGGCGCTTCAGAATCGTGCGGCGTTGCTTCCGACTCGGGCACAATTGGATAAAGCCATAGAAGTCGTTGCCGCGGCTGAATCGCGGTTGGCGGGCAAGATTCGAGTCGACTCGGTGGTGCCTGATTACTATGGACGCTTTCCGAAACCCTGCATGGGGGGATGGGGGCGGCGCCTGATGTTGATCGATCCGGCGGGCAAGGCGCTCCCTTGCCACGCGGCCGGAGTAATTCCCGGGATTGAATTCGAGAGCGTGTCCAATCATTCTCTGGAATGGATCTGGCGCGAGTCATCGGCCTTCCGTCGTTTCAGGGGCGAAGACTGGATGCCGGAGCCCTGCCGCAGTTGCGACCGCCGTACGGAAGATTTCGGTGGGTGCCGTTGCCAGGCTTTCCTTCTTACCGCTAACGCGGAGGCCACTGATCCGGTCTGCTCCCTCGCACCCGCCCACAGCATCGTTGAGGCAGCGGTACGCGAAGCAAATTCCGGCGCGGCTGCGAGCTCGCAACCGGTTAATTCCGCTTTGCCGTCGCAATTCAACCATCAAGCTACCGCACTCTGGGAATATCGGCTGAACCCCGAGTAAGCGACCTAATTGCTATCCCGAGCTCTAGGCGCGATGCTGCTATTCGGGTACAATCTTTTCTGTTTTTGCTCTTATTCGTTTCACATCGAGATCCGGTCACATCGGATAGCCAAAGTAGAAGCCGAGGAACCGAACATGTTTGATCCTCACTAGTTCTCGCCCTTCGTTCCGCCTAAATTGCGGATACCCCATTCTTTTAGTGCAGCTTGCGTTTTCGCGAGCGCCCTGAATGCAACTACAGACTGTGCAGGTAGCCATGGAAGTTGTCGCCACAGCCAAGTCGCAGCAGCCTTCCTTGTGGTCCTCCATCCGTGAGGCGATCAGAGGATCCCATCAGGATTTCACCACCGGGAGTCTTAACCGGGCAATTTTGCTGCTGGCCATTCCCATGGTGCTGGAGATGGTCCTGGAGTCGCTCTTTGCAGTCGTGGATGTTTTCTGGGTAGGGCGACTGGGGGCCAATGCGGTAGCAACGGTGGGTCTGACGGAATCAATGCTGACCCTGGTATTTGCAGTAGCCATGGGGTTGAGTTTGTCCACCACAGCCATGGTTGCGCGGCGCATCGGTGAGAAGGATCCTGAAGGCGCAGCAGTGGCCGGAGTTCAGGCCATCGCTCTCGGTCTGGGAGTATCGGTTGCGATCGGAGTGCCATGTTTTCTGCTGGCACCGCAATTGCTCCACCTCATGGGAGCGTCGACGGACATAGTTGCGGTGGGCACCAGCTACGCAAGGATTGCACTGGGCGGCAGCGGAGTTGTGCTGCTTCTCTTTCTAAATAACGCCATTTTTCGCGGCGCTGGTGATGCCGCCATCGCGATGCGGCTGCTTTGGGTTTCGAACATTATTAATCTTTTCTTGGATCCTTGTCTGATCTTCGGCTGGGGACCATTTCCTCGACTGGGCGTCACTGGCGCGGCTGTCGCGACTCTTACCGGCCGAAGCATCGGATTGGCGTACCAGTTCTATCGTCTGCTGCGGGGCACCGAGCGCATTCGCATCTTACGCTGGCAGATCCGGCTGAACTTCGAGGTCCTAGCAAGGTTAGTCCGGGTATCCATCACTGGCATTTTGCAATTTGCCATCGCCCATACCAGCTGGATTGGTCTCGTACGTATTGTGAGCATGTTCGGCGCTGCGGCACTCGCCGGGTACACGATTGCAATTCGAGTCATTATTTTCGTCATTATTTTCGTCATTCTTCCCTCATGGGGATTGAGCAACGCGGCCGCCACTTTGGTGGGGCAGAACCTGGGAGCGAAACAACCGGAGCGCGCCGAGGCCTCGGTGTGGCGCACAGGCTTTTACAACATGCTTTTTCTGGGGACCATCGGAGTGCTCTTCGTGCTATTTGCTGAGCCCGTCGTGCGTCTCTTTACTCACGACCCTTTGGTGGTTCCCCTGGGCGCCTCGTGCCTGCGTATCCTCAGCTACGGCAACATTGGTTATGCGTACGGCATGGTCATGTTACAGGCATTTAACGGTGCGGGCGACACCGTCACGCCCACGATCGTGAATCTGTTCGGCTTCTGGTTCTTGGAAATACCTCTCGCCTACTGGCTGGCAATTAAAGCTGGTTTGCATTCGAATGGAGTATTCTTTTCGATTGTGATCGCGGAGGCCGCAATTGCGGTCGCAGGTATTCTTCTATTCAGGCGTGGACGCTGGAAGTTACAGCAAATCTAACGCGGCAGATGATTCTTACGGAACAGGAAAATTGATCCCCTATAGTGAACGAGGAATGAAACATGCGCTAGCGTCCGCCATCCTGGCGATTGTTCTGCCGTTCACTCTGGCCTGCGGCTCGGGACAGCATTTCATGGAGACAACCACGCCCCCGCCGCCTCCATCGCAAGTTCCGCTTACAAAATTGAGCACGGATACATTTACCAATACCAGCAGCCAGCATGCCACCGAAGTTGAGCCCGATACATTTGCCTTCGGTTCCACGATAGTAAGTGCTTTCCAAGTGGGGCGTATCTTCAGCGGAGGCGGCGCCGACGTCGGCTTCGCCACCTCCACCGATGGGGGCGCAACCTGGACCAGCGGTTTGCTGCCAGGAATCACCATATTTCAAGGTGGCAGCTTCAGTGCCGCGAGTGATGCCGCAGTGGCGTTCGATGCCGCTCATGGTATTTGGATAATCTGCACGCTTCCCCTGGGAACTTTTAACGAGGCTGCGGTAAGCCGATCATCCGACGGAATCAACTGGTCTGGCCCGGTGCGGGTGAGTACGACTCCAGACGCCGACAAAACGTGGATCGTTTGCGACAACACTTCCGGCAGCCCGTTCTTCGGTCACTGCTACGTTCAATGGGACGATCCCAGCAGAGGAGGCCTGATCTGGATGAGGACGTCAACCGATGGCGGGCTCATTTGGGGAGTTGAGCGAAACACAGCAGACTTCGCCCGAGGTATCGGAGGGCAGCCGCTAGTGCAACCGGACGGAACTGTGGTGGTGCCGATTACCAACATCTCCGGCAACAGTATGCTCGCGTTCTCTTCCAAAGATGGCGGCGCCAGCTGGAGTACAACCTCAGTGATTGCCAACATCGCCGATCACCTGGTGGCGGGTGGCCTGCGCACTTCAGCCCTCCCTTCTGCAGAGATCGATGCGGTGGGCAAGATATACGTGGTGTGGCAGGACTGCCGTTTCCGCTCCGGCTGCATTTCGAATGATTTGGTGCTGAGCACGTCCATTGACGGGAGGACGTGGACCGCGCCAATTCGCATTCCCATTGATTCGGCTACCAGCACCGCCGACCATTTCATTCCCGGTCTGGCGGTAGATCCTTCGACCAGTGGCGACACTGCGCATCTCGCCCTCACGTATTACTTCTATCCAACCGCAAATTGCAGTGCCTCTTCCTGTGCGCTTGAGGTCGGATTCATTTCGTCGCCGGATGCAGGTAATTCGTGGACTGTGCCGCAGACCATTGCTGGCCCGATGTCCCTCAGTTGGCTGCCTAACACTTTTGCCGGACTTATGGTTGGTGATTACATTTCAACGTCCTACTCCGGTGGCAGTGCTCGGGGAGTCTTTGCTGTAGCGCATAGTAACTCGGGAAGTAAATTCGACGAAGCCATTTACACGACCACGAGCGCACTCGGGGAGAAAAATACTGCCATGTCCCGTTCGCTTCGCGAACAGCCTGTACCCGACGCGCGATCTGATCATCCGGTGAGAGAGTTCTATGACCTGGAGCACAGATATCCGGCGGAGCCTCCAAAATAGGGAAGAAACAAGGGATGATGAGTGGGGTGGGAGATGGGAATCGAACCCTAGCCGAATCGAAAACAAACGACTTAAACCGGGCACGGGTGACTCCAAACGCCCTAACTGAGCATATCTGTGCAGCAATTGTACCCGAATGGTACCCAGATTATTCCCTTCGAAATCGAGGACAAGAAGACGACATTCAAAGCC
>WNFB01002541.1_pt1 | contig 15864 bp, 13 predicted proteins | sample 5400501 | NCBI WGS metagenome assembly WNFB01 (sample SAMN13153341, study PRJNA577476) | soil metagenome | isolation source: 200 cm saprolite under Douglas fir tree site 2 hole 1 | place: USA:California | collected 2015-04-18
CGCTGGTGCGGCCTCGGCCCAGGCCAGCAGCGCATTGCCAGCCATGACCAGAAAAGAAAGCCCGTAAATCCCCGTAATCGAGGTGACCTGGATCAATCCCAGATTGTCCGATGCCGGATACCCAAGCAGATTCCAGGGAAAACTGATTTCCGGAAGATGCGCGCGCACAAATTCGAACGTCACCCACAGAAACGGCGCGCCAAAGCACGCGAGGATCACGCTGCGCCGGGACAACCGGTTCACGATCCACGCAAACGTTCCGGTCAATATACCCCAGGCGCTGGCAATAAGCAGCAGAACGCCCCACCCGCCTGCTCGCGAGAGGCCTCCGTGCACGCTCAGCACCTCCGCAATCCACGGCACGGAAGTAAAGACAAACAGCAGGGCGTGAAGAAAGCCGCAGCCGAATGCGACGCGCGGCCGCGCTTCGAACACAATAATCAGCAGGATTCCAACGCAGACCCACGAGCAAACGCTGACATAAAAACCTGTGAAGGACAAGGAAAGCGCGGCGCCCGAGATGGCACCGAGGAAAAGCCGCAGCCAATCCGGCATTTCTTTTTCTGGATGGGGACGGAGCAAGGCGAGCCAGGCGCGGCCGGGCATCAGTGTTTTACGATGGCCTTGAAGCCGGCCGTCAACAAGCCTTTCCTGGCGTTTTCTGCGGCTTTCTGCTCGGTGTAGGGTCCCACCTGCACGCGATAATACTTATCCCCTTGGGGCGACAGAACGAACGCCGGGAATTTTCTCTTCTGCAAGTTGGCGGCGAGCGCCATCGCTTCGGATTCTTTCCGCGACGCAGCGACCTGCAAGATGTACGAACCGCCCGGAATGGGCCGTGTGTTCAGATTTGTTCTCGGCAGCTCGTTGGAAGTCTTCGCTGCGCCGCCTTTCCCGATGGCCGGCGCGGTTTTTGTCGCCGCTGTCGCGGCCGCCGGCTTCAAGTGATCTTCTGTTTTGCTGGAATCTCCGGCGTGGTAAAACTCCCAATCCGAGCTGGACGGCGGCGCCGTGTCAGGCGTCTTCTCCGCCGATGAACTCTTATTCGAATGTTTCTGAGCAACATCGTTTCTCGGAGAGATCGCTGCCTCGGAGGAGCCTCGCGGATTCGTGGCAGCGCGCACCTGCCCATCGTACTGGTTACGCCCCATGACGTAACCTAGCGTGAAGAACACGCCGGAAAACAGCAGAATCAGCATGAACAAGCCGATGACATGCCGTCCTTCGAGGACGCGCTCTCGGGTGCCCCCGCGTTTTCCCCCAGAGGGCATTCTTACTTTGACTTCCCCCCTAACGCTTGTACCCAGCTATTAATGATATCGATGGGCAGGGGGAAAACAATCGTTGTGTTCTTCTCGACACCTATCTCCGTGAGCGTCTGGAGGTAGCGGAGCTGGATAGCAGACGACTGTGTTTCGAGAACTTTGGCGGCGTCTGCAAGTTTTTGCGAAGCTTCGAATTCACCTTGCGCATGAATGACTTTAGCGCGTCGCTCGCGTTCGGCTTCCGCCTGCTTCGCGATGGCGCGCTGCATCTGCTCCGGAATGTCAACCTGCTTCACTTCCACCTTGGACACTTTGATGCCCCAAGGCTCGGTGTCCGTATCGAGGATGATTTGCAGCTTGGCATTCACCTTATCGCGCTGCGAGAGAATTTCGTCGAGCTCGAACTGGCCCACGATGCTGCGGAGCGTGGTCTGCGCGAGCTGCGAGGTCGCGTATTGATAGTTCTGCACCTGGGACATCGCGAGATTGGCATCCACGACTCGAAAGTAACAAACGGCATTGACTTTCACGGAGACGTTATCGCGCGTGATGATGTCTTGCGGCGGAACATCCAGAGTTTCGAGCCGCAAATTGATGCGATAAAGCGCCTCGATCGGCCAGAAAACCAGTCTCAGCCCCGCCCCTTTGGCCTCCGGCAACAATCGGCCCAGACGCAGCACGACACCGCGTTCCCATTCTTTAATGATGTACAACGAATTCCAGAACCAGATCAAAAAAACACCAACGATCAATGCCGTCCCAACCAGACCAATCTCCATTTTTGCCCTCCTGAACGTGGACGAATTCTACTTGTTTTCCGGCGCGGATGCTTCCGCCGGCTCGACGTTGAGCTTCAATCCTTCGACTCTCACCACGCGCACCGGTCTTCCCTCCGGCACGGCACGATCAGAAACGGCTCGCCACAGCTCTCCATGAACGCGAATCATTCCTTCTGCACCCGCAGCCAGCGAAGAAACAGAAACCCCCTGCGCGCCAACGAGTTCTTCCCTTCCCGTAGTCGTTTTCCAAGTCCGCGAGCGCAGCACCAGGCGCATCAGAAAAACCGTTATGACCGCGAACGGAATCGTCGCAGCCACCGCCACGCCCAGACTGACACCTCCTGTCGTGAGCGGCGAGCGGATCAAGAACATCGCGCCAAGCATCATGGCAATGATGCCGCCCACGCCAAGAATACCGTGGCTCGCAAATTTTGCTTCCAGAATGAAAAGCGCCAGCGCCAGCAAGATCAGCAGCACGCCTGCAAAATTCACCGGAAGGATGTGCATGGCATAGAGCGCCAGAACCGCGCAGATACCCCCGATCACCCCGGGCGCGATCACGCCCGGATGCGTGAATTCGGTATACAAGCCGAGAACGCCGACGATCAACAGCACGAAAAATACGTCCGGCTCGACGATGCGCGCGAGAAACTTCTGGCGCGCAGAAAGTTCGAACTGGCTCAGCACCGGACTGGGTAGCGACAGCGTCAGCCGCGTGCCGTCAAATCGCGTGATGGCTCTCCCGCTGAGCTGATGCAGCAGATCTTCCGGTGATGCCGCGACCAGATCGACGAGTTTGCCCTGCAACGCTTCTCTTTCTGTGAAAGCCTTCGCATCCGTCACCGCGGTTTCCGCTAGCGACGGATTACGTCCGCGTTTTTCCGTATAGCTGCGCAGGAATGCTGTCGCGTCGTTCATGATTTTTCTGCGCATCGTTTCATCGACCTGCATCTGAAAGCCGCCGATTGCAAGAATCGGAGACGCGGCTCCAGTGTGCGTGCCGGGAGCCATTGCCGCAATGTCTGCCGAAAGCAAAATAAAGAATCCGGCGGAGGCGCCGCGCGCCCCCGTTGGCGAGACATACACCGCTACGGGCACCGGCGAGGCCAGAATGTGCTGAATGATGTCCTTCATCGAGTCACTCAGTCCCCCCGGCGTATCCATGGTGATGAGCACTAAAGCGGCATGACGGCGAGCGGCATCCGCAAGCCCTTCGTCGATGTACGTTGCCAGCACCGGTTCCACTTCTCGATCCAGGTTGAGCTGCAGAACGAGGGAGCTGGCCGGATGCTCGTCCGCGGTCGCGTGAGGCAAAAGCAAAACTACCGCAGAGATGCAAAGCGCACCTAGAAACAGCCGGCCGGATGCTCGTAAAATTCGCGGCGAAAATATCTGCGGGATCACGCCACTTGCTCTCATTGAGCACCTCCCGGAGGCTTCTGCTTCTGCAGATGCTCAAGCAATTGCTTCGCCTCCGAATAATTGGGAGCCAGCTTGAGGGCGCGTTCCGCTTCTGCGCGCGCCAAATCCGTTTTTTTCTGTTCCAGGTATACGCGCGCAAGCGTAGTGCGCACCACTGCCGAATCTCGCGTCTGCAGGGAAGCTTGAATCTCTTTCACCGCGTCGTCCAGCTTTCCACGCCGGCGGTAAATCTCGGCAAGGCCGCTGTGCGCCGCCGGGCTGCCCGGATCAGCGGCCAGGATAGCGCGAAATTCGACTTCCGCCGCGTCCACTCGTCCCGCGGAAAGCTCCTGGCGTCCATGGCGCAAATGCGCAGTCGGCGTGTCCGCAGAATTCACCACCGCCGCTCCCTCGCTTCCGGAAGAGTCTGGCAACTTTATCTCCAATCGCAAAGCCGTGGTGTCCAGTTGCATGCTGAGGCGCTCCAGACGCGACAGCGCATCGCCTTTTTCATCGAGTTTAATCGCGGGCAATGCGTTCGGGCCCAGCGCTTCGGCCGCTGATTCGCGCCCTTGGTCCGCTTCCGCCTTCTTTCCCGCTTTCTCCAGCGCATAGATCATGAGGGCCCGGTTTTCGGCGTTATCCGGCGCCCGCTCGGCAGCTTCCTGGAAGAATCCGGCTGCCGCAGGAAAATCATTCCCGCGCAGTGCCAGCACACCCAGATTGAATGGGTAATCGTCCTCGTCAGGATCGAGATCCATGGCGCGGCGGAGGTCCGCCTGCGCCGCCGGTGCTTTGCCCTGGCGTGCCCGGGCCAGCGCCAGGTTATTTAGAGTTTCAGGAAGGTCCGCTCCGGACACCAGGTTCTTCCGCAAAGCCTCTTGCAGCGAGACGAACAGTTCCTCGGCGCGGTCCGGCTGATCGAGCTGCAACCGGCAAACGCCCATCGCGAACGCTGCTTCCACGTAGCGGTCGTGTGATTTCGGAACCTTCGCGTACCACGCCAGCGCCGCGTTGTAATCCTTCCTGCCGTAATACGCTTCTCCCAGGGCGAAATTCGGTTCCGGCCAGTCGGGCTCGAGCCGCGCGGCCTCATGCAGCTCGCGAATCCTGGGTTCGTCTTCGTTCGCCAAAAGCCCGCGCGTGTAGTGTTCGAAGGCATCCAGACGCAGCGGCCGCTGCGCCTTCGAGAACTGCTCCAGGCTCCGCGAGTAAGCATGATTGTTCGCGGAGAGCAGCCGCCACACCACGCGCGTATGCAGTTCCATCAGCGATTCCAAAGGTCCCGATTCCCGGACGGGTGCCAGCAGCGCCGTCGGGCTCACGCGGAGAATTCGCGATTGCACTGTGAGTGATTGGCCGCTTGACGAAAAACTCCCGAATACCACGAAATCCGCGTCCAGGTCCTGCGCGATGCGGAGCATCGAAGCGCGGCTTAATTTGGTCGAAGGAGAGAGGCCCGCGCGCTCCAGTTCACCCGTCAGGCCCGCGTGGGAATACACCTGCTGCCCCACAGCTGAAAGGCGCTGGATGGTCAATTCCTCCAACCCTTCCCCGAGCCAGTCCAGCCGCGGTGAGGCTCCCGCGTTCTCAAAAGGAAAAACAAGATAAACGCCCGGCTGGGAGACATTGGAAGGGGGAGTGCGGGAAGCGGAAGGTGTCTGCCCGGAAGAAAGCGTTGCGCACATGAACGCGGCCGCGCAGCTAAGTGCTACCGATAGCGCCCTGAATCCTTTTCCCCTCATACTCCTTGCATTGTAACAGAGGCCATCGGCTGCGAGCGGCTGGAGAGTTGGCTCCCGATGCGATTCTCACCGGATGCAAGAGACGAAATCAATGCTCTCATGCGAATCAGTTGAAGAAGAGAATTGTGCCGCCACGGATCGGCGGGAGCGCGCCTCATTCGAACGGGACCTTCTAAACTCTCGGATGCCCAAGCGTCAGGGCTGAGCGGATTCGGCTGGCTTCGGCGCCAGCAGTTCCTGAATCGCCGGATCTTTCAAGACCGCGGCAAAGGCCGGATCTTTCGCGATCTCGGCAAGCTCCTTGTAGCCTTCGTCCTTCGCTTTGCGGAGGTACACGATGCAGCGGTCCAGATTACCCGCTTCGGCGAACGATTTCGCCAGCAGGAAGTAAAACCGTCCGCGGTCGCCGACCGAGCGGTCTTGCAGGATCGATCCTGTCCGGGAGCTGCCGTGCTCGAAGAGCTGCGGATCAAGCAACAGCGCCTGCCGAAACGCCGCAATGGCCTCCTCGAATTTTTTTTCGCCGAAATAGGCGTAGCCAAGATTGCTGTATAGCACAGCCATATCGCTGTGCAGGGCGATCGCTTTTTCGTAAGCCTTTATCGCCTTCCCGTATTTCTTGCGTTGGTACCAAATCGTGCCGACATTGTTCAGCGCGTCGGCGTAGTTGGGGTCCGCCTTCGCCGCCCGCTCGTAACACTTCAACGCCGCGCCCAGCGCAGCCTGCTGGTGCAGGGAGATGCCCAGTTTGTTCAAATAAACGGGATTGCGCGGGCTCTGATCCGCGAGCTTCTTGTAAACTTCCGAAGCTTCGCGGTACTGCTTGCGCGCCATGTACAGGTCGCCCATCTGCTCGTCGGTGAGCTCCGGGCGAACCACAATGACAGGCTCCTGCGGGGAGGCCACATGCGCCGTTCCTTGCGCCACCGCCATGGAACGCGTCTCTTCCAGAGTTTGTCCTGCTGAGGGTACCGAAAGTGTTAGAAGGAGAATACTGGCTGGAACCGCCACATGAGTTCTGGTCATGGCGAGTCTCCCTTCTCCGGCTTTGGCTTGGCCTTGTCGGGTTCCTTCTTCTTGCCCCCAAAGATACCAAAAATCTTCGTCAAGGGATTCTTTTTCTTCTCGTCCGCCTGGGTCGCGGGCGCCCCGGATCCCTGCCCGGTAGCGTTCGGCGGCCGATTTGGATCATAAGGCGCGCCGGCCTGGCCATCGGCGCCGGCTTGCGGCTGCTTGGGATCCCCGCCGCCGAATACATGCGAGAGAAAAGAGCCGGTCGAGGAAAAGACATTGTGACCGCCGTGCAGCTCGCAGTATTGAGTTGGCGCGGAACCCGTTACATAGACCTCCTCGCGGGTGGTCGGGCAATTCGGGGTCGCAAGCTGCTGTGTCTCCGGATCGATCAGCACAGACTGGACGCCTTCCGGCATGGCGAAGTCTTTTACGTCGCGATAAGCGGACATCGCAGTCGCGCGGAGCATGAAGTCCGCCCAGATGGGCCCCGCGGCCGCGCCGCCGGTCAGGCCGAGGTCGCGGTTGTCGTCAAACCCGATCCAGATTACGCACAGAAGATTCGAAGTGTAGCCTGCGAACCAGCCGTCCCGGGATGTTCCCGTCTTACCCGCCGCGGGAAGAGTGAATCCTCGCGCGCGAACTCCCGCCCCCGTGCCCTTATTCAACACGTCCTTCAGAAGACTGGTAACGAGAAATGCGACGCGAGGATCGAGCACCTGATGCGTCTGAGGGGTGAACTTCTCGAGCGTGCTCCCGTCGGCGCTCACCACGCTGTGCAGGAATTGCGGTTCCGCGCGAGTCCCTCCGTTGGCAAACGCCGTGTAGCCCGCCGCCACGTCGATCGGCGTCATTTCGTAAGCCCCTAATGCCACCGCCGGAGTCGGCTGGATGTTGTTTCCCAGGCCCATCTGCCGCGCGACCTGCACCACCCGGCCATAGCCGATCAACTCCGCCACTTTAACGGTGGCCACGTTGAGCGAATTGGTGATGGCGTCCCGGATGGTAACGTGGCCCATGAATCTTTCGCCGTAATTGTTCGGCGTGTATTCCTTGCCGTCGAATTCGAACGTTGTCGGCTCATCATCGATCGTCGTTGCGGGCGTGACGATGGGCTGCACTCCGTCCACCGCATTGTCTAAAGCCGCCGCGTAAACATAGGGCTTGAAAACGGAACCCGGCTGGCGGTGCGCCAGAGCGTGATTCAGTTGGCTCTGTCCGTAATCGCGGCCTCCGATCACCGCCTTGATTTCTCCGGTGCGCGGGTCGAGCGCCACCAGCGCCACCTGCACCTGCGGGATAACCGCGTCCTTGTTTCCTTTCTTCGCCAGCTCGCGCCGCCATTTGTCGTATTTTTTGGCCAGCAGCAAATCGACGTTTTTCACGCCCGTATCCACCGCCGCGGCAGCGGCGTGCTGCAAGGCCGGATCAAGCGTGGTGTAGACCCGAAAATTCTGGCTAAGCAGTTCGTTTTCCGCGTACTTGTCGAGCAGATGATCCTTCACCATGTCCACAAAATAAGGCGCTTCGCTGCCGGAAACCGTGCTGCGCACAATCTTCAGCGGCGCGCGCTTGGCCTCCTGCAGATCCTCTTCGGTGACGTATTTGTTTTCCAGCATCTGCGTCAGCACGCGGTCCCGCGCCTGGGCCCCGCGCTCCGGATGCCGGTCCGCCGAAGAATAATAGTTGGGCGCGCGAATGATTCCTGCGAGATAGGCGCATTCGGCCATGCTCAATTGCCGCATGTCCTTCCCGAAATAAGCGACGCTGGCTTCGGAAAATCCTCGAATCCCAAAGCTCCCGCGGTTTCCGAGATACACTTCGTTGGCGTAGAGCTCGAAGATCTGCTGCTTCGAGAATCGCTGCTCCAATTCCACCGAGATCATTGCCTCGGCGAGCTTGCGCCGCCAGTTGCGGTCTGTCGAAAGAAAAAACGTCCGCGCAACTTGCATCGTGATGGTGCTCGCGCCCTGGTAGTGGGACGAGCTGTGGCGGATGTCCGCCCACGCCGCCCCCATGATTCGAATGAAATCGAATCCGCCGTGCTCGAAAAAGCGCTTGTCCTCAGCCGAAAGAATCGCGTGCACCAGATCGGGCGGAAGATCCTCGTAGCGGACTGGCCGGCGCTTATCGCGCGCGCTGTCGAACAGATTGGTGATCAGCTCCGGCTCGATTTGCGCCGTGCCGAGTTCTCCGCCGCCCGATAGCGGCCGGATGGAACGGATGCTTTTCCCGCTGAACTGAATCGCCAGCGCGTTCGAACCGGCAAAATAGGAAAGCTTCGAGGGGCGGATGTCCACGGTGTTCTTTTGAACCGTGAACTGGCCGATCGCGTTGTCGTCTTTTTCCGGGCGGTAGCCGACCCGCGTGAGGTATTCCGTCAGGTCGTCGGGGCTCCACGCCTGTCCGGTCGAAATGTACTCCGGAGCGGTGAATATCTGAGTAGTATTTTGCAGGACGTTCCCGGAAAGCCGCGCGTCGATCATGCGCGAATACTTGCTGTAGTAGTAGCTGAAAATGCCGGCGGCGATCAGAAAGCAGCCGAAGATGACGCCCAGAATCGTCAGCCCCAGAACGGAGGTAAAGAAACCTTTTTGGATGCGGATCTGCAAACCATGTCTCCTGAGGGCTGTGTCTCTATTGTCTCGCAAGACCGGGCACTAGGAAAGGCGCAGTTCGCGTCCGAGTGCCGGGAGAATTCTCTCCGTTTCTCTCATGAGCAGACTCGCGCTAGAAGAGAGATTTGTTTGCGCTCGCCGGCGAGAAGTGCAATTCCATGCGATAAACCAGCAGGTCCACGGGAACCGTGTAATCCAGAGAGATCCTGACGATGGACGTGGTTGCCGTAACCTTTATGTCTTCCCGCTTCGCGGGGATCTCCAAATCCTGAACGACCTTGAAAATGTTCTCCCGGATCTGTTCCTCGGTGTAGCGATTCACCACCGCAAACCGCGCTTGCTCCTGCATTTTGTCCGACAATTGGTAATCCGAGACGTACGCCGGGACAATTTTCACCGCGCAGTAGATCGCCAGCAGGAAAACGGCCGTGTACACGATGGCCTTGGCCCGGCCGCCTCCAAACTGCGATCTGCGCGCCACAGACCGGCGTTCCTGTATGCTGCGGAGGTACACGAGGGTCTTCTCCTTGCACCGGTGACGCCACAAAATGCGCGCGCCGCGCGGTAAAATGTTCTCGGTCTAATTTCAACGCTAGCACCCCTGGCGAAGGGTGTCGAGAAGCTGGCGCTATGGGTGTACCCGGAAAGGAACGCTGGCCAATCGGGCAGGTTGAAGCCGGCGCCACCCGCTGCGGGGTTAGTAAGCTCGAGCGAATATGGCGCGATCCGCAGCGGGCTTGCCGCAGTAGACGCACGCGCCGCTTCCGCCGTTCTGGTCATTTACCATGGCCATCATCTTCTGGTCGAGCGGGATGCAGCGCATGGTCGCACGCGTCTCTTCTTTGATCTTAGCTTCGCATTCGGCGCTCCCGCACCAGTAGGAAAATGCGAAGCCGGTTTCGACGGCCTTCTTCAACTCCTCGTAGGTTTTGGCGCCGTGCGTGTTCGATCGGCGGAAGGCGAGCGCCTTGTCATGAAGCGCTTGCTGAATTTCAACGAGCAAGCGCTCGATGGCCTTTGGCAGATCAGCGAGCGAGGCGCTGATCTTCCCTTCCTTGCCGGGGCGGTCGCGGCGCGCCAGCACCGCAGCTTGCTTGGCGACATCCTTGGGGCCGAGCTCGACACGCACCGGAACGCCGCGCATTTCCCAGTCGTTGAATTTCCAACCGGGGCTTGAGCCTTCGCGCTCGTCGAGCGTGACCCGGATGTTCGCTTTCACCAGCTCGGCCTTGAGCTTGCGCGCGGTGTCCAGAACCACGGTTTTTTCCTCGTCCGTCTTGTAAATGGGGACGATGACGGCCTGATAGGGCGCAAGCTTCGGGGGCAGCACAAGCCCCTGGTCGTCACCGTGGACCATGATGATTGCGCCAATGACACGAGTTGAGAGTCCCCACGATGTAGTCCAGCAGTGTTGCAGTTGGCCGTTCTGGTCGAGATAGCGGACCTCGAACGCTTGAGCAAAGTTTTGTCCGAGGAAATGCGACGTCGCGGATTGCAGCGCTTTACCGTCGCCCATCATGCCCTCGATGGAGTAGGTGACGTCGGCACCGGCAAATTTCTCCGCATCGGATTTTTTCCCGGGGATGACGGGAATCGCCGCGTCGTTGACGGCGAAATCCGTGTAAATGTCCAGCATCTGGAGCGTTTCCGCTTCGGCTTCTTCGCGCGTGGCGTGAGCGGTGTGGCCTTCCTGCCAGTAAAACTCGAGCGTGCGCAGGAAAAGTTTGGTGCGCAACTCCCAGCGCACCACGCTGTTCCACTGGTTCATGAGCACGGGCAGATCGCGGTACGACTGAATCCACTTCGACCACATGTGGCCGATGATCGTTTCCGAAGTGGGGCGAATGACCAAAGGCTCGGCCAATTCTTCCCCGCCGCCGATGGTGACAACCGCAAGCTCAGGCGAAAAACCTTCTACGTGGTGCTTCTCCTTGTCGATGAAGCTGCGCGGGATCAGGAGTGGGAACGCGGCGTTCTGGTGGCCGGTGGCCTTGAAGCGGCGGTCCAGCGCCTGCTGAATGTTTTCCCAAAGCGCCCAGCCATAGGGCCGCACGATCATGCAGCCGCGCACCGGCGCGTAGTCCGCGAGCTGCGCCTTCAAGACGAGCTGGTTGTACCACTCGGAAAAATCTTGTGCACGGGTCGGCAGCTTTTCTTCAGCCATGCGGCGGTTGATCCGTTCTCCTCTGTGGGCGCGGCCGCGGCATGACCAACGGCCGAGAAAAAGCCCCGTGCGTAAACTCAAGAGCGTAGCGGAGGCCTCGCGGTGTGTCAACGAAGGGCTCCAGGCCATTCGAATGGGAGCCGGACGGATTCTGTTTCTTTTAGCCTTGACGAAGCATGGGACGGTCTGTTCCCTGTCAGCCCCTTTTGTGTCATAGTACGGACTTCGCGAGAGGTAATCATGCGTACCCTTGCGTCGCTGCTAATCTTAGCCGCTCTTTTCACATGTCAGAGAACAAACGCACAAGGGGAGCCCGCCATCGTTCCCAACGCCCAACCAGTAGGGTCACAAAAACCGGTCCAGCAATACTATGTCGAAGATGGGGGCGCTTACGGCGGAGTCCTCGAGAGCATTGTCATCCCCCCGAAACGGAATGCGCCTTTTACTCTGTCGCTGCAGACCGAGTGGGTCAGAGGCCTCCCTGATGGCGGCACGATAACGACCGCCAACCAACGGCGCATTGCGCGAGACACCGAAGGCCGCATCTATCAGGAACGGTGGATTCTCGTCCCAAAGAATGGGAAAGCGGAATCGCAGATGACCACCATTCAAATCTCGGACTCTAACAACCACACGCTATACAACTGTTTCATGCTGGATCCCAAGAAGCAGTGCGTGCTCACCACCTTTACACCGTCGCCGAATGCGATTTTCAAGTTCCAAGGGCCGGCCACAGGTCCGCTTCCCAACGGTATGGGCGAGGCCATACACGAAGACCTTGGCATTCAATTGGTCGCCGGTGTCGAGACGACCGGCACCCGGTATACCGTCACCTACAATCCGGGTTTATTTGGAAATGACCGAAAAATGACAATCGAGCGGGAATTCTGGTATTCGCCGAAATTGGGTTTCAATCTGCTTTCCAAACGCTCCGATCCCCGAATCGGCACACAAACATTTACCGCCACCAATCTGATTCTGTCCGAGCCGGACCCGAAGCTGTTCGATTTGCCAGAAGGATTTAATCTCGTCGACCGTCGCCTGACCGCCCCGCCTGAGAATTGATCGAGCCGCTTACCTCTAGTGAAATCTTGGCTGCTTGTTTGAAGGTTGGAATAACTAGCCGTGATAGCCTTCGTGCCGAAGACCTCTCCACGCAAGTCCCTGTCGCCCCACACGAAGGACTAAAGTATCCAAGCCGGATTCAGTGTGAGGATCTCGTCAGTCTGCGGAAGTCGGATCCTTCTCACTGCGTCGGATCGCTATCACCCGCGAAAATCGCCGAACTCACTGCCGCGCTGGAAACGGCACTGAACCTCCCGTAACGGCCGCGCGAACTGCCACCGATGAAGCGATTGGCTCGGCGTTTAGCTGAGACGTTTTGCGCCAATCCACTTCGGTGATGTCCACTGACCCCGCGGCGCCGCTTGAAAGAACATACGTCACGCTGCCTTGATGGATCCGGTAATTCGTCACCGCATACACATTGCCCGGCTTGAGGGCGATCAACTTAATCCGCGGAGGTTGGCGCACAGTCCTGGAGTCTGCAGCCGATGGCTCTGCCTGCGCTGGCGAAGGCTCAGAAACGTCGGGCTGCTTCTCCGGCGCCGTAGTACTCTCGGCGGCGTTGCTGACATCGGAGATTTTGTTTTCCGGCGTGTTCACCGCCTGCGCCTGTTCAGCGGATGGCGGTCTGTCGGAGCCTGGTGGCCGGTCAAAAGATTGCGGCCTATAGGACGGTCGCGGCCGGTCGTACGAGGCCGGCCTGTTGTTATAAGACTGACCAAAAGCCACCTGCCGAGGGACGTCGATATCGTCCATCAAGCGCACGGTGATCTGCTCTTCGCCTTTCAGCGTGGGACGTGGGCCGCGGGCAGGCAGCGTTAGGATCTTCCAGGGCCACAGCGGAGGAATGAGCCATTCCACGACGTCTCGCCTCGGGTGGCCGCGGCCCACGATGTCCCCGTGACGGTCCACTTTGTATCCTTTAGCGGCGATGACTTTGCTGGGAACCGGGACATCGGAAGTGGGGAAACCGATGCGGTCAAATACCAGTTGGAGATAGCCCTTGCCCACGAAGTGCCCGGGCTCCTTGTCTGCCTCGAGGTGTCCTCCGAGGTAGCTTCCCCGGGGAAAAACGTTTTGTCCAAATTCCCGGAGGGTGTTCAAGTGGCAGACCACCGGGTCACCGACATCGGCAGTGGCTGAGGAAAAGTTTGGCTCGTCGAGCGTGCAGCGAAGAAGCGTGCCGGCGGGCACCAGGATATCCTGAGCCTTTGTGCTCGCTTGGAGCCCTAGAGACACCAACGAGAAAATCAAATACGCGGAAATGCGTCGCATGTGTTACCTCCCGGTTTGCGGGCCGGCTTGCAATACCTGAAGTTCCGGGACACGAGAAGAGTCTGCACAACCAGGACCCGACAACGTTTCGCTTCGCGAAAGTTACTCTTTGCCTCGCCGCTTGGCAATAGGGATAATTTACATTACTTCAACAAAACAAAGGGGTTACGTATGCACACTTACTCTTAAACCCAATGAACCCATGTCCTCGGGAAAAGTTGCCGGGGTGACTCATGTCTCCGAAAAAAGCTTGCAGGTTTGACTTGTGATTCTTCTGGTGGCTGGGATAGCCAGGTGTGCCGCCTCAGCGCAGCAGTTTTATCGAAAACCTGTTTATATATTCCTCGACACGAATATGTCTTAACAAGACTATTCTACTCGAGGCATATTCAGTTTAGCCATAATGGCAACACTAAGAGCGCTGGCCCAACCCAACCGCCTTCAAATTGTCGAACTCTTGCGTGACGGTCCACGGCCTGTCGGGGACATGGTCACTCGGCTGGGTCTCCGCCAACCGCAAGTCTCCAAGCATCTGCGGGTGCTCAGTGATGCCGGACTGGTGGACGTGCGGGTGGACGCTCAGCGCCGAATTTATGCGTTGCGGCCCGCGCCGCTCCAGGAACTCGAGGTGTGGCTGGAGAAGTACCGGCGCATTTGGGAGAGCAATTACCAGCGCCTGGACGGCCTCCTCGATGTATTGAAGAACGACGAGCGGAAGACCAAGGAGAAGAAACGTGCCCGTACGAAGCGATACTCGAAGCGATAGAGGAGAGCACCGATGAAGAACACGGAAGGTTTGAAAGTGACGACGCGTGGCGACCGGGAGATCGTGATGACGCGCGACTTCGACGCGCCGCGCCGCCTCGTCTTCGACGCCTTGACCAAGCCCGAACTGGTCAAGCAGTGGTTGCTCGGGCCGCCGGGCTGGTCCATGCCGGTCTGCGAGATCGATCTGAGGGTGGGCGGCACTTACCGCTACGTGTGGCGTAACACCAACGCAAAAGAAATGGGGATGGGCGGCGTCTTCCGCGAAATCGTGGTGCCGGAGCGGATCGTCAACACCGAAAAGTTCGACGAGGCTTGGTACCCAGGTGAGTCGCTGATCACAACCACCCTAACGGAGGAGCACGGCAAGACCATGCTCACGACCACGATGCTCTACGTATCGCAAGAGGCTCGCGATGGTGTCCTCAAGTCCGGCATGGAGCGCGGGGTCGCCGTGAGCTATGACCGGCTGGCTGAACTGTTAGCGTCGGGGACTCACGGGATGGAGAAAGGAGCGAGCCCGTCATGAGCGAAACGCACCTTCCGCGACGTATTGGTCGAAGCATTGGCGCCGTGCTTGCGGGCATGCTCGCGGTCATCGTTCTCTCGATCGGCACCGACGTGGTGCTGCACGCAACTGGCGTCTTCCCGCCATGGGGCCAGCCGGCGAGCGACGCGCTGTTGTTGCTTGCGACGGCTTATCGCACTGTCTACGGCGTGGCAGGCGGCTACATCGCGGCGCGGCTCGCGCCCGATCGGCCCATGACGCACGCCCTGGCGCTCGGCGTCGTGGGCCTTGCCGCGAGTATTCTGGGTGCCGTCGTGACGTGGAACAAGGGACCGGCCTTCGGGCCCCACTGGTATCCACTCGCGCTCATCGTGCTAGCGATGCCGCAAGCCTGGGCGGGTGGCAAACTCTGGGAGATGCAGTTGCGCGCACGCGCTGACGGCTGATGCCGTGCGCCCGAGCGCCGATCGCGCCCATTTTTGCGCGCAGCGGAATCGTTAAAGGAGATCACGGATGAAGAGTGCCGGAAGTAGGAAATGAGCGCTTTTCAGAAAGCTCTGTCAGCCTACGGCAAACCGAACGTGAGGAGCGCGGACCCCGCCGCCACGACCACATACTCTTTTCCGTCGATGGCGAACGCCATCGGCGAGGAGTAGACCGATGCGCCGCACTGGAAGTGCCACAGCGCTTTGCCCGTGGCCGCGTCCAGCGCGATGAAATTTCCCTCGGCGTCGCCGGTGAACACAAGTCCTCCGGCCGTCGAGAGCACGCCAGACCACGTAGGCGAAGGATGCTTCCATTCCCACTTGGTCTTGCCGGTGGCAGGGTCGATAGCGCGCAACGCGCCCCAGAACGGCGCAGTGTCATCGTTCGGGAAATACGCGCTGCCGTAGTAGGCGTGGCCTTCGTCGTAGGGCTGCGGCGCGGTGCTGAAGATGTCGCACTGCTCGCGCGCGGTGACGTAGAAAAGACCCGTCTGCGGATCGTAGGTGGGGGACATCCAGTTGGTGGCGCCCGCGGCCCCCGGACACACGCGATTTCCGTCGGGGGTCGGCGAAGCATCCTTTCGCGCCACCGGGGCGCCGCTTGCATCCTTTGCGTCGCTCCAAGTCACTTTCGCGTAAGTATTCGCGGAGATGAGTTTGCCGCTGGCACGATCGATCACGTAAAAGAACCCGTTGCGATTGGCCTGCAGGATGACGTGCTTCTCGCCTTGGTCCACCATAACGGGAACCTGCGTGGCGTCGTAGTCGTGCTCGTCGTGCTTC
>WNFB01011692.1_pt1 | contig 15864 bp, 21 predicted proteins | sample 5400501 | NCBI WGS metagenome assembly WNFB01 (sample SAMN13153341, study PRJNA577476) | soil metagenome | isolation source: 200 cm saprolite under Douglas fir tree site 2 hole 1 | place: USA:California | collected 2015-04-18
AGATCAGGTGCTCCGCAAGGTTGACCAATTTATAAAAGACTATCTGGCGGTGAATCCCGATAGGAGAGGGAGCGATCAACTAAAGAGCCCTTAAGCGTTCAACGAGTTCATGAACGTGATCCCGTTTGCCTGACCCGTCGATGGCGAAGAAGAGGTATTATCTCTTCCGCCACTCCCACGGCGGCACCGGCTGGTGCATTCCATTGAGGATGAGGTGATGGGTGGATAGGGACTTCTGCTGTACGCCTGCACGGGGAGAATCCTGATGTAGACGTTCCCTTGTCAGGCCGCGACCTTCGACTGCTGGGGTGAGTAGTCGTGTGGTTTCTATCTGTCACGGTGTTCCGGCGAGGCACTTCCTGGTAGGTAGTCGCGGGTGTGCTGGTCGTCATCAAGGCCGACGAGAGCCATCACCCCGGTGAAGATGACCAGTCCAGCAACCAACGCCCACAAAAAGATTTCCTGTGTCATGGGAGCGTCTCCGTTCATCGTCGGACACTTGGACTGCTATTAGGAGAAGAGTATTTGTGGCCCAGTGTTTGGGTTTGAGGTCACACAGCAGGCCACCATCACAAAACCACCCTGCTAATCCTGATCTTTCCCGTGCCCGTTCCCATGGCCATGTCCACGGGAACGACCGTGCTCTTTATACTTGATCTTGTGTTCATCGTAGTAGAGGTATGGTCGATCGGTCTCCAGCTCCAGGCTGACGTAGTTGCTCGTATCGAGCATCACGGTGGAGGGAAGTGTCATGGCCCCTTGCCAGGTGCCGTCAGACAAGTAGAAGTAGCCTCCTGTGCTGACGTTCATGTACACGCCGCTTGCCGGATAGTAATGATAGTAATAGCGATACTGAGCTTCCTGCGCTCGTCGCCCATGAGCTGGAGCCCAGGGCGGCGGGCCGCCTCGCGGACTCTCGACGATGACCGGTGGCGGCGCACTGCCTCCGACCGACACTCCGACACCGACATGGGGACTGGGCCCGTCTGTCGCGCATCCCGCAAGCATCAGGGCCCCGAGTCCAGTCAGCAGTAGCGTTTTCTTCATAAGTCCCCCTGATCTGCGTGAGTTGGTACGTAGCCGTTTCCCTGTGCCCTGGGGCGTCTCTTTTTGGGAGACACCGGCTGGCACACCATCGGATCTGTTGAGCAAGCCCAATGCCTCTTTCTCCCGCCAGGAACTGCGGAAATGACCGAGAGATTCCACCTGCGTAATGGGCTGATAATTCAGCCTGTTCCTTGTGTGAATCTGGGCAGCGCCTCCGAAGTGATCCTGCCCAGGTCCTCATGCTGACTCTGCCCTAACCAATTTTTTGTCTTCTTCAGACAACTCTGGACACGGAGCCGACGCTATGGATAGGGGGACATCCATCCAGGGGTCTCGTCGTAAGCCTGGCCCTTCTCAGGGCAGTCGATGCCGCTCAAGCGGATGCCTTCAAGGTGTCGGTTGTGGAGAACTTCGAAGGTATCGACGTCAAGGACGGAGACGATGGGGTCGGTGAAGTCCTATGCGAGTACGGCTGAGAAGGAAGAAATAAAGAAACCTAACGTGGCGATCAGGCGATCGCCCAAAACGAACCGTGACGAGCGCGGAAAGTCCTGCACACGGGGGAGGCGCCAGAGGGCGAAGTCATAGGCCTTGGTCACAATGGGAGGCAATTCAGGCATCGGATCACTACCGGCGCCTGTTCACGCGGCTCGGATCGCCCGCTTCTTCGTGGGAGCGGGGGATCTCAGAGTCCTTCGGACGCAGAGCCAAGACCCACGGGTCAAAGGACCAAAGACTACGGAGTTTTCGCGCACCGAAACCCGTTGTAGGGGCTCCGGTGGTTCTCCGGTGGGCTGTAGTTCCGATTCGCGGAATGGAGGGACTCCGGCCTGCTGTGCCACGAGCCGCCCCGCAACACTTTGAAGTCACCTCGTTCCGGTCCCTTCGGGTTCTGCGACGGACTGTTCTTGTAATAGACGTTGTCATACCAGTCGCTGACCCATTCCCAGGCATTCCCGGCCATATCATAGATGCCATAGGGACTCTTACCATCTTCCATTGTTCCCACCGGTACCAACGCCGCATGCTTGTCCCAGTTCTTTTTCCCATAGTTCGCCCGTAGCGGAGTGGGCAAATCATTGCCCCACGGATATATCCGCCCATCCGTCCCCCGTGCCGCTTTCTCCCATTCCGCTTCGGTCGGCAGCCGCTTCTCGGCCCAGTGGCAATACGTGTTCGCATCCGCCCAAGCCACATTGGCGACCGGGCGCTTCTGGTGCGAGGGTTGGTTCATCGTCTTCCAGTCCGAAGGCGGATCGATGCCTTTCGCCTGTAAAAAGGCCGCATACTGCCCCACTGTCACTTGGTACTTGTCCATGTAATAGGCATCGAGGGAGACCCGATGCACGGGCTTTTCCTCCACAGCCTCGTTGCCCCCCATCGTAAGTTCCCCCGCCGGCACCAGCACCATTGGCGCTCCGTCTTTGCCCGTGATCTCCTGTTGTTGCGCCTGCCCGCCACCCGGCAGCGCCACGAGACCGACTAACACAATTACAATCGCCCCATAATGCTTCCCGTGCCTTGTCATGCTCTCTCCTCCTTATACGATCGTGCCGACCAAGGTGACTGTACCATTATCTGCATACCTCGCGGCCAAGTTCAAAGAGGGGATTCTTGCGCCGGAACTCGGCGATGATGTCATAGCGATCCTGCTTCGTGCCGAGGCCCTTCCGTTCGAGCACTTCCACAATCGCCGCGATCTCCCACATGTTGGAGACGGTCGCTTCTTCGACAGACATGCTCTCGCGTGTGGGGCGGTCAGTGCTCATGGGCTGCTCTCACCGGATTCCTGTACGAGTCGATTGATTACATGCTCCACCCGACTATGCGTCTGCTTCTCAATCGCCAAGGTTTCCAGGCCGTACTCCTGGCCCTGGACCCAGCGCACGATCGCAGCAGCCACAACGATGCTTTCTTCGTTCGGCAAATCGACGGTCAAAGAACACGTCTGCCCAACTCGCAGGGGCACATCGCCCGAGAGTTTCCACCCGATCAGCGAAAGATTCCAGACCGTGCCTTGTCCTTGGAACAGGCCAGCGTGGTACGTGACGGAGCAGTGCACGGGGAAGCGTTGGTAGAGCCGAAGCGTGAAGGGCATGGGGGCCTCGCAGAGAGGCTCATTCTAGGAAGCTATGCAAGGAGGCGCAAGGGCCTCCGTCAAGAAGACTCAGCCGCCGCCGATACTCCTGCCGGTGTTGGCGCGATGCCGACCCTTCTTGTGCTCCCGCAGGCATCCCTTGAGGCAGGGAACGAATCAACGGGGCGCTACTCTAGCAACATGCAACAGGTGGCGACATCGCTCCACAGGGAGGAGGGAAGGGAAGACAGTGCAGCGATTAAATACCCACTGCGCGGCGGCGGGGTTCCAGTTTTCTGATGGTGCACATGGGTATGCGCGCTGTAGACGGCCAGCAAAGATTGCAGGTCTTCTGTCGAGGTAAACGCTGCACGAGGATAGGCGTGTAGGAGAGTAAAGGGTCGGATCGTCTGCTCCGTGTTCCACAGCTCTTCCAGACGGATGGCGGCCTGGTATTGACCTTCGGCCCATAGGACGGCCTCCATTTCTCCAAACACGCGAACCCGGCCCTTTTGACTGGCCTTCTGAATTCGGTTACCGAGCACATGCGTGAACATGAATTGATTCGGCCAGTCATCGACCATGAATTCCGATAACAGAGCGGCGGCATCGAAAAACATCAAATTTTCACTCGCAAATTCGTCTGGGGTGAGAGCATTGCGGAAATTCTTGCTATGTGACGCGGTTGCTATAATGATCACCGGCTCGTTGAGCCGCAGACCCACTTTAATAAATGCCACCACTGCGTCAGTCAAAAACTCGTCATCGTCATAAAACTCCACAATGTGTTGTGGGGGAATCATTGGACGCTCCGATATCCCAATCATGCCGATCGAACTACCAACTTTTCTAAAATAGAACGGCAAATGTGTTTAAGTCAACTAGCAGGCCGTCAGCGAAGGCCGACACGCCTATGTGCTGGTCAACAATCGATCAAAGGGCAATGCACCGCTGACGGTGCAGGCGCTTGCAGAGATGCTATGCGGCTAGGTCAGCGATTCGATCGTTCCGTGAACCCGTGGGCGCGGATCCTGAAGCCGTAGACGGCGTGACTCAGCGAGCTCGCTCGCGCTATTGTCGTGCAACGATGCGTCGCCAACTTCCCCTCTCCGAGGGCTTGTGAAGCCCCGTCGACGGCGCATCCACCTGGCCATTCCGCCAGTTGCCGCCCTTTCCCCGTTCAGCTACAAGAGCACAGAATGCGTGTGTCGTAGGTTGCGAGGAGCCCAGGAAGGAGTGCGAAGACCGATGGCGACCATCCTGTGCATTGATGACGAAGAATCCGTGCGGAGGCTCTTCCAGGTCGCGCTCGAAGGGGCGGGGTACCGTGTCCTGATCGCCGAAAGTGGACAACACGGCCTGCGTCTCTTGGAGCATCAGGAGGTGGATCTGATTTTCGTGGATATCTTCATGCCAGAAATGGACGGCCTGGAAGTGATCCCACTGCTTCGCAAGACGCGACCTGCCAGCAAGATTATTGCCATCACTGGAAAATCAGGTGCGAAGAACAATCTCGACATCGCAAAGCACATGGGAGCCCATGACACGCTGATGAAGCCGTTCAGTCTGCAAGAGTTACTGGATGCGGTGTCAGCTCAACTGAAATGAGCACACCCCACGTCCCCCCCGTTGTCCGATTCCTGAGAGCAGCGTCCACTACGCCGCACGGTCAGGAGTCTTGAGCAGGCGCTTCAGCGAGTCCCCCAGGAGATGCAGCGAGAATTCTTTTTCGACGTACTCCGTTACCCCCATGGCCCGGACCTGCTGCTCCGTCTCAGGAGTCCCGGCTCCCGTCAAGATGATCACCGGCAGCGTGGGATTGAGACTGCGGACCTGTTGCAAAACAGCGAGCCCATCCATCCCCGGCATTTTCAGATCAAGCACAACGACATCGGGGCGTTCCCGGCGAAAAAGCTCCAGGCCCTTCCGACCACTCTCAGCGAGGACCACGTCATAGCCCTTCCGCCGGAGGAGCGTGTCGAGGAGACTCCGAATGCCTTGCTCATCATCAATCACGAGAACCTTGGCCATACCTCCCCCAGAATCAAATAGCGAAGCTAACCAGTTGAAAGCATATCAAAGGAATGACGTTTGTCCATAAGCAGCTCATACGGCCATCCGGTGTGGTCGAACTCCTCCTTCGACACCGAGTTTTTCAGGCCCTGATTTCAAGCCGTTCGAGACCACGCAAACCGGCCGCTCGCCTAGCCGGCCGTTGATTCACCCTCCTTCAGATCGTTGATCACCTGCTCCAAACGCTGGCGCTCCGTATCCCTGATCCGAAAGAAGGCCAGCCCGAATATCTGGCCGCTCACCCACTGCACGCTGGCCGCTTCAATCATGAGTGGCCAGTCTACGTCTGGCACAGAGATACTCAGCTTCAACGAAAAGCCCGGCTCCACAGTGACCGGACTCTCGATGCGACATCCGCCCATCGACAGATCCCGCATGATGCCCGTCCCTTCCAGCTTCGTGGAAGCCGAAAGCGTGCTGCGGAATTGCACCCGAAACCTCGGCGTTGCCCGGCGCTCCGGCGTCTTCATATCCATGACGGACTGACCTTCCACCTTCCCCTCAATGAGGCGTTGGCCAAAGGCGATCCCCTGGCTATCGGCTTCCTGCTCGGTCGCATACAGGACATCGGCCGAGAATTCGCCCGTTCGAACACCCCGGCGATCTTCTAAGGAAATGAAGATGCGAAGCTGCCATTTCTTACCGCCTGCCGGGTGATGCGGGGCGGACTGAATGGTGTACTTAATTCTTCCCTTTCGGCAGCAGGCCCTTCCGCTCGAGCTCCTGGACATGATCCACGCACATCTCCTGGATGTACTCTCCCAGAGTCTTTTGCTGGAGGGCGGCAGCCCCCTTCAGCTTCGCTAACAGGTCTCTCGGCATTCCTCTGACAAAGAGGACCGCGGCATCATCATCAGGTCGTGGCGATTTGGGCATGGGCGCTAGCATACGCAAGCAGCCCTAGGGAGTCAAATTAGCTTGACATCGTTGCTGGTAGATGCTAGCATGCTTGCACATGCAGTCAAGAAAGGAGGTGATGGCCGTGAAAATGGAACGCGTGATGGTTCAACTCCCCAAGGGGACCAAGACCAAGCTGGATGGACTCCGCCGGCAAGGCACCAGTATCAGTGGGTTCATCAGGAGCATTGTGGAACGTGAACTCAACCATGCCCCGACGGGGCGGAAAGGACGGTCAGTATGAAGAACTCAACTCTTGCAGCGGCTACAGTGAGTTCCCCCAAACCCTCAACTCGCGACTCAATCACGATTACGTCGTGGAATGATGTGTTGGTACTTGTCCGCGAAACGGATCGCATGGTCAGCCAGCCTTGTTCATCAGGATCACGTTCGGGGAGATGGCACCTCGGCGGTACGGACCCTTCCCAAATCTCAAGAAGGCCCAGGCATGTCATCGTGAAATGGTTACACAGCTGAATGACACCCTGCTCGATGAGATCAATGAACTGGGCGGAATTGCTGGTGAACACGGCACGTCAGGGCTCCACAATATCGAGGAATAAGACAGGTACCACATTGGGGTGTGCAATGGCCGGTTGTTGCACGCCTCACGATGTGGTGCAGCGGAAGGAGAAGTCACCTGTTTACTTGACCCCAGAGAACTCATGCCTCGAAACCCCTGTGAATGGGGATGTTATCCGGGCAAGTTGGACTGTGTAGAAAGCATGTGTTTAAGCCATCAAAGGGCCTCATCATGCCTACGGTTACCTCAGCCTTCAATGAGGGATATAATGAGGAGTATGATGAGGTAGCATACGTAATTCATCGTCAGCATACCGGTTAGGAGGTGCACGGTGCGCGTTACCCCACTATTCTCAACTCTGGCTTTCAGTTTTGTGGCACTTACCTCTCTTCCTTCATGGGCCTATCGGGACTATTTCACGCCGGAGCAGAAAGCGCTGCTGGATAAGATTCAAACCGTGCGCATCGAGGCGATTGCACTCGCAGACCAGGGAGCCGTTGATGCTGCGCCGATTGCCGAGCTTGTAGCCCGTCGGATCGGTGAATTGGGATACACGGTCGTGCGAGAAGCTGGTAAACCCCATGACGCTGTCTTCAAAGTAAAATGCGAACAGCGAAAAACATGGGAAGGCACAACTGCCGCAGGAGGCGATGCGGATTTGCCCGATGCCCCGTCTCGGCTGTGGAAAGGCCCTGCCTGTCAGTTGACCTATCTCCTCGGTGACATGAAGGTCAAATGGCAGAAAGAGGTCCGAACCGAGTTTGAAGATGCGGGGCAAGCCGCGCAATCGGCCAACGCGGGAGATCCGGGAACCTATGCCATGGGCAAATTGAGGGATGTGCTCGAGAAATACGAATTTCCCTTGTTGCTGGCCGCTGAATGGGGTCAGCCGGAGCGCCTTCTAAAGTTGCTCGATCTATCCGACACTCCGCAGGCCAGAAGGTTCAAAATTATTTCTCTCTTAGGCGAGATGCAAGCCGACGAGGCCTTGCCGAAGCTGAAAGAGGTGCTCAAGGATCGTGACCTGGCGAAGCAAGCGATTGGGGCGATGGGCAATCTCGGCAGAGAGGGCATTCCGCTGCTCGTCGACATCATGAACACGTCTCCGCAGCTTGAATTGCAGGCGGCGGCGGCCAAGGGCTTAGGACAATTAGGCGGGACGCACGGCGATGCGTCCGTCGTGCTGCCGTTGCTCGCCAAGCTGGAGGATCCCAAGACAGACTGGTCCGTGCTCACGGAAGTGGCCTTGTCGCTGGGTAAGATCCCGGATAAACGATCGATCCAGCCGCTCTACGATCTCGACAAGAAACTACAAGCCATGCGCGATCCGGAGAACGTGCCGTTGAAGAAACTCAAAGAGGCGGTGTTCTGGTCGATCAAACAGTGTGATACATGGGATCAGTTCAGTTAAACCGGCCGCCAACTCCAGTCTGCGGCTGGATCTTTTCAGGCCATATTCCTAGCGCCTGTTCAATGCGTTGGATTGTTTCGTTTACTCTGATAGTGGGCGGCCACTGTTATTCGATTGCACACAGTTGCCTGTTGGACCAATTTTGCAGGTGAACAGATCGGGCGACCCCTCGGCTATGCCAACAATGCCGGCATCGGGGGCCTGATCTGGGACCCTAAAATCAATACAGACGGCTCTCGCCGGTTCATCCAGGGTGTCATCGACAAGTACAACCACACGCCGACATCACGTTGCTTCTGGGCTATGCGCGATGACCCAGATTCTCGAGGCCATGCAGCGTGCCGGTACGACCGACACCGTCGCACTGATCAGGGCTCTGGAAGGGCATGAGTTTGATGGGCTCAAAGAAGGACGATCCTACTTCCGGTCATGGGACCATCAGCACGTGCAGGACGTGCTGGTTGGGGAAGCGTTCGGGAAGGAAATGGGATTGGGCCACTACAAGATTCTCGCCACGGTTCCGGGCGATGCGGTGGCCGGAACGGTCGATCACAACACCTGTAAAAGGTGTAATCAATGAAAAACGGGGGGGGGCTTCTCCTTACAGGAGAAGCCCCCCCGTGCTGTTCGTAAGATTGGAATGGAGTTACTTCGTTACACTGATCTCAACGCGACGGTTCTTGGCCCGTCCCGCATCGGTGGTGTTCGGCATCACCGGCTTGGTATCGGCCGCTCCCATGGCATGCGCATTTGCAAGATCGCCCTCGGCCAGGGCCTTGGCGGCGTTCGATGCGCTCTCTTCAGAGAGTTCCTTATTCGACGGGAACTTCTTCTTCAGTGCACCCTGGATCGGCCGGTTGCCGGTATGGCCTTTCAAGGGCGGTTTTGATTGCCTGCATCATGCTCTCCCCCTTCTGAATCGCGCAAGTCATCTATGGTGTGAGTCTCCCCACTCCCGCATCGTGAGAAATCTCGGTGCAACGGTGACGCTTAGTGGCGGCCTTTCAGAGCGTCGCGGATTTCCATCAATAATTTCTCTTCGTTTGTCGGCCCTGCGGGTGGTGCTGGAGGCGCTTCTTTCTTGAACCGGTTGACCTGCTTGACCAATAAGAAGATCACGAACGCAATGATGATGAAGTCGAACACACTCTGCAGAAACACCCCGTAGTTGAGCGTCGGGGCTCCCGCGGCTTTCGCGGCCGCAAGAGACTGCTGTGACGTTCCTGACAGATTGAGGAAGAGACTCGAAAAATCGACTTTGCCCATCAGCAAGCCGATCGGGGGCATCAGCACATCGCTCACGAGCGACGAGACGATTTTCCCGAATGCTCCGCCGATAATGACACCGATCGCCATGTCGAGCACGTTGCCTCTCATGGCGAAGTCTTTAAACTCTTTCAGCATACTTCCTCCTCACGAGGATTAGGGTGTATTGCATTGGCAACTGCCAGAACTACCGTTTCCGGGTTGTATCGAAGCTATATCCCAAGGTCATGAGGTACAAGTTGTCGGTATCCCCTGTGCCCTTCGCCGGATGGCTGTTAAATCGTGTCGTCACTTGGAAGTTGCTCACGAAGCCCTCGAACAGTTTGAAACGGACGCCGTTGTCCATCGTCAAATAATAATTCTTGGTATTTTGTAACGACGGGTACAATTCATCGAAGTGATAGAACGTCACGCGATCATCCAAGACCGGCCAGTTGAGTTTGATCGACCAGCGGCCGCGGAGGGAGGAGGCATCGTCCGCGACCCGGAAATCTTCATTAAAGTAGGCAATACCGGCTTCGGCGTACAATGTCATGTCCTTCAAGATGCCCGAGAAATCTCCACGCTCGATAAACTGATAGCCAGGTCCGGTGGCGAGGGCAGTTCGCATTTTCAGATCTTGGAACCGATCGTTTTCAAAGTAGGCGGATGCGAACCAGAACAAGCGTTTGGTGATAAAGAAGTCCAGCTTAATCGTCCCGCGCGCGTTTCGTGCAATGAGGGTATTGGCGTTGTCACCGTAGATGTAACGACCGTTGAGAGACAGGCGGAGCTGCTCACTCCGAGCCACGAAGTCTCCGAGCAAGCTGGCATTTTTCAGATGGCTGTTCCCGGTCGTTTGCGAAAAACCACCGGTGAGGCTGCCCGAATAGATGACCGGGGCTTGGATGAGCGGATTCAGCGCGGTGATCGAATCTATCGGAACCTCCATCGTCCCCTTCAGCGGCTCGGCTCGCACATTGATGGTTCCGTCGGGGCCCTCGGTGGCCGTGCCGATCAGCACCGTCCCTTCTTTGAGATGAATGGGGATGGGGTGGTTGATGGCCAGCTTCGACACGCTGGCCCAGTTTATCTTGACGATATTGTCCGCCGCCGCCGCAGTCTTGATAAGTAACACGCCGCCGGACATTTCGATGACTTCGCCATAGAGCACACCACCGTCCTTCAACGTAACCACGTCGAGTGGTGCGGGAGCGGAGGGTGGAACATCTACCACCGCTGGAGCATCAGCGGCCGCGACAAGTCTCGGCGCAATCAGGCAAGTCAAGAGAACAATAAGCCGGAACCCCTTTTTCATCGAACCCTCCTTACCAGATGAGTGAATGCCCACGATTCCATCCTCAATGCTCGTCAGGATGATTGAGAGCCATAGGGCCATTCCGCCCTAAAAAATCCCTGACTCTATAGCTCAACTCATCATTGGGCGGCAAGCATAATCACTAGGCTCAATGCTGATGCGAGCGACGCGAGCATCGCATGTGGAACAATGGTGGCCGGAAGTAAGCAAGGCTGATGTCGTTGACAGTGATAGTCCCATTTCATCAAATGTCTTTGCAGATGCATGGTTGGTAAACAGGTCATGCGAGGGAATTGTTCCTCACATGTGTGACTGATTGGTGTGTTGGGGGGCGATTCCGCCACAGAGAGGCGGCGAAAGAATCGGGACGAGTTCGAAAATGGAGAGAATGTAGATGCGGAGAGTATGATGGCTGTCACCAAGAGGACGACCAGGATACCCAGACCGATGAGAGTCCTCATCGCCACACCTCCCCTTGCTTTCTTTGCAGTATAGGAAGGGAGACCGGGGTTAATGCCACGGAGATGAGCGCTGGCGGTCACCTTGCCGGTCATCAGACCGCGTGTTAAGATGCCGCCTCGCGAAAATCGGTGCGGAGAGGTGCGAGAGTGGTCGAATCGACATGCTTGGAAAGCATGCGTCCCAGCAATGGGACCGTGGGTTCGAATCCCACCCTCTCCGCCAAATGAAGACGTGAGGCGTGAAGCGTAAGGGGGTAGGGTAGTTTCTTATTGACGATCCCCCCTGACTCCTCACCTCTAATGATAGATAGGGGCTGGGCCCTGTGCGACGGAACCCTGTGAACCCCGCCAGGTCCGGAAGGAAGCAACGGTAAGCGGTCAGTTCTGTGTGCCGCAGGATCACCTGGCCCCGCTTAATCCGTGAGGCGTGAAACGTGAAACGTAAGGTGATACGGATTTCCGGAATCATTCATCTCACCCCCTCACGCCTCACTCCTTACGGCTAACGTCATATGGAATACCAAGTCTCTGCCAGAAAATACCGGCCGGGCACGTTTGATGATGTGATCGGACAGCCACACGTTGTTCAGACGCTGGTCAATTCCATCATCACAAAACGAATTGCCCAAGCCTATCTCTTTTCCGGGACCCGCGGCGTGGGGAAAACCACGGTCGCGAGAATTCTCGCTAAGGCGCTCAATTGTGAGCGCGGGCCGACCGGTACGCCCTGCGGCACCTGTTCCAACTGCCTCGAAATTGCGCAGGGGACCTCCGTCGATGTCATGGAGATCGATGGAGCGTCCAATACGAGCGTGGACGATGTGCGTGAGATCCGTGAGAACGTCAAGTTCGCCGCGTTTCGTGGGAAGTACCGGGTCTACATTATCGACGAAGTCCACATGTTGTCGAACTCGGCCTTCAACGCGCTGTTGAAGACGCTGGAGGAGCCGCCGCCGCATGTGGTGTTTATCTTCGCCACCACCGAGATTCACAAGATTCCGGCGACGATTCTTTCCCGTTGCCAGCATTACAACTTCCGCCGGATTGCGCGAACCGAGATCGTCGAGCGGCTGCGCCATGTGGTCGATCAGGACAAGATCGTGATCGAGGAACGGAGCCTGATGGCGCTCGCCAGGGCCAGCGAAGGCAGCATGCGCGATGGGTTGAGCCTGCTCGACCAGGCGGTAGCGTTCGGCGGCAAGACGATCGTGCATGCGGATCTGGAGACCCTGCTGGGAGCGGTTCCACAAGAACTCGTTCGTGCCATGATTCAGGCGATCACGGCTCAGCAGAGTGCCGCGGCGCTTTGCGTGCTGGCCCAACTGTTGGATCAAGGGCATGATTTGCGGGCCTATTGTGCGGAGGTTGTCGAGTATCTGCGCAACATGCTGGTGATGTCGGTGGTGACCTCACCCCAAGAATGGCAGGGGTTAATCGAGGCCTCCGCGGAAGACCTCGCGCAGATGGCAGCTGATGCGCGCTCGTTCTCGCCCGAGCCACTTCAGGAACTATTTGCGATCTTCACGCAAGCGGAGGACTCACTCAGGCTCAGTGCCCATCCTCGGTTCGTGCTCGAAACAGCGGCCGTGCGTGCGACGCGGTTGCTGCGTCGAGTGGATGGGAAGTCACCCCAATCGGTGCAGCTAGATCAGACGACACGCCCACCTCAGTCGGCTCCAGTGCGCACGGGTCAGCCGGTCTCGCCGGCTGGTTCTGCAGATCCAACGCTCTCCTCGCCACCGAGACCTCCTCAACCGACGGCTCCTGCACCGGCCGCTCCGATGCCGTCGAAGTCTACTGCTGTCGAGAATACAGTGCCTCCACGAGGCCTCTCGACGAATCTTCCAAACGTCCGGCCCCCTGGCACTGCCGGTGAGGTGAAGGTTTCGGTGCCTGTGGCATCGCCTACGACTGACGACGGACGCGTTGCGGTGACGCTCAATTGGGAACAGTTTCGGGAAGAAGTAGCCGGTACATTTCCCAATATTGCGCCCTTCTTGGAGATGGGTCGGCTCGTGGGCGTGGAGGGCCATGTCGTGACGATTGGATTTGCCAAGCAGGCAACGGTGGCCCGGGCGATGATCGAGAAGCCCGACAATATTGCGGCGCTTACGGCTATGTGTGAACGACTGAGCGGGCAGACGGTTCGGCTGCGGATTGTCGAATTGACGGAGTCGGATCCCCCAGGACCGACGATGGCGCAGCTCAGAACGGCGAAGGAAAAAGAGCAACGGCTGGTCCTCTTCGAGGAAGCGCGGGCGCATCCGGTCGTCAAGCAGGCGCTGGAGATGTTCGGCGCAGAGCTCGCAGAGGTCAGACCGGTGTCGAGCCAGAAGGAGGTCGAGGAATGAAGAACCCGTTCGGCAATATGGGAAATATTCTGAAGCAAGCGCAGGCGATGCAGGCGCAAATGGCGAAGGTGCAAGAACAGGCATCGGCAAAGACGGTGACTGGGACGGCCGGCGGGGGCAGCGTGACTGTCACGGCCAATGGGGCGATGCAGCTTCTCGGCATCATCATCGATCCCGAAGTAGTAAAAAGTGGCGACGTGGAGATGGTGCAAGATTTGGTTATGGCCGCGTCGAACGATGCCCTCAGGAAGGCTCGCGAGATGATGGCGGATGAGATGAAATCGGTCACCGGTGGGATGAACGTCCCCGGACTGCTCTAGCAGGCTATCACGTCATGGCGGTTGATCAACAGGGATTACTCGCACGGTTGGTGCGCGAGTTAGTCCGTCTTCCAGGTATCGGCCAAAAAACGGCGCAGCGATTGGCGTTCCATGTTTTGAAGGCCGAGCGCGAAGACGCGCTTCGCCTGGCCGAGGCGATTCGGGCCGTCAAAGAAGGGCTCTCATTTTGCCGGCAATGCCGGAACATCGCCGAGGGAGAGCTTTGCGAATTTTGTCTCGATCCGAAGCGGGATCAGACGAGAATCCTGGTAGTGGAAGAACCGAGTACGACCTATGCCATCGAGCGAGCGGGAGCCTACCGCGGTTTGTATCATGTTTTGCTCGGTGCCTTGTCTCCGTTGGACGGCGTCGGACCGTCCGATATCAGGACCGAGGAGTTGGTCGATCGGGTGAAGCTTGGGGGAATTGAAGAAGTGATCCTCGCGACGAGTCCGACGATCGAAGGCGAGGCGACCGCCATCTATTTAACGAACCAACTGAAACCTCTCGGGGCCCGGGTCTCACGTATCGCCTATGGCATTCCGGTCGGGATGGATATCGAGTATGCCGACGAAGTGACGTTGCTCAAGTCGATCGAAGGCCGTCGGGATCTCTAGCAGGATGCTGGGAAAGTTCGCTAGCAGCCACGGACTGTGCCGCGTGAAGCGCGAGACATGCGGGAAAGGCGCGACACGGACAGATTGGATTTCCACCTCGTTTCGCCCACCTCGCTCGTCCAGCCAGCCTCGATCGGCTATCCTGCGGGGTCGTGCCCTGTTGTCCCATACATGCGGACCATGGGATTTCAGGAGGGCCGGCATCGCTTTGCCGCAGTCGCTAGCGACCGCCGGTTGGGCGAGATTGGCGGTCCCACCCTGCCCATTGACCCTCCCTCCAGGCCCCTGTTATAGTCCCGCTCGTTCTGGACAGTTTTACTCCTCAGGCAGGTTGCGGTATGAAAGCAGGCTCTTCCGCTAAGCGCATTTCGCCCACTCCATCAGCGGCGCACTCTGTCCCTGCCAAGCGCAGAACCAAGACATCGTCCCAGGGGAAAAAGTACGCGGCTATTCGTCGTGACCTTGAGCGGCAGCGCAAGGCCATGTTGGAGGAAGCGGTCGAGGGCCTCGCCAATCCGAACGGTCAGGAGGCGTTCCCGGATATCAGCGATCAGGCGTCTGCGGAGGTCGAGCAGAACTTTTCGATGCGTATCCGTGAGCGCGAGCAACGGTTGATCAAGAAGATCGACGAGGCGCTTGAGCGAATGGACCAGAACATCTATGGCATCTGTGAGCGCTGCGAGGAAGAGATTCCCTATCCGCGACTGAAAGCCCGCCCAGTCACCACCCTCTGCATCAACTGCAAGACGCTCGAAGAACAGGAAGAGAAAACCCGCCGTTAGGATACTTCCAAGGAGAAAAAGCTATCGCGTAATTTCCTAAAAATGTAAGGCCACACCTCCGGCAAGGACTTTGGTCGCAATAGACCAGGTTTCCTTGTATCCAGCGGGGGGGGGGCGAGGCCTGCATAATTGAAGTCATGGGAGGACCAGATCCGCTTGTACTCTCCGAAGACAGCGAGATTTCACATCACGAAGAACTTCATCCCCACGAGCACCTGCCCAGCCGGAGCATAACTCACTTCTCGATACGGAACGACCTGGAGGGACAGGACGGCTCGTTGTGCGCCACCACCAATGCCGACGTATGGCGCGATTCGTCCCTGCGGAAGATCCGGGGTTGACCAGATAGGATAGCGAAACAGCAGGTTTGCGGCCAAGGTATTGACACTCACGTCAGCAACAGTATTAAAACTGACTGATCCAAGCTGAAAACCGGGAGTAGATACTATGCCGTCAGCGCCCCGTAGTTGGGGATGGCGATCTGCTGTGAATCTCGTGAAGTCGAGCTCGAACCCTACTTGTGGCTGCCAATTATACTTCTTTGGGAGATACCAGGCGGTGAGTTTGCCTCAAAATGTTCCAGAGTCGTTCAGCGTTACACCGTGCACCGTTCCATGAACGGGATTACCGTTGTCCCCGGAATTGATCTTCATGTCTTCGTTGGAGTGAAAGGCTTTGCCTCCGAACGCGCCGACTGAAAACTCTCAGTTCCGTTCGACTTGAGCCTGTAGCGGCAGGAGGA
>WNFB01002543.1_pt1 | contig 15860 bp, 11 predicted proteins | sample 5400501 | NCBI WGS metagenome assembly WNFB01 (sample SAMN13153341, study PRJNA577476) | soil metagenome | isolation source: 200 cm saprolite under Douglas fir tree site 2 hole 1 | place: USA:California | collected 2015-04-18
AGCGTCACATGGCCTGTTTCCGGTAACCCTTCAAACTCAAAGGTATCAATAATGCGCTCAGGGGCAAGGACTTCGTGATACACGCCGTGAAATGCGTATTCGTTTCCCTGGGCGTCTCGATTGAGAAAGCGCCATTGACCACCAGGTCTCACGTCCATAGTATCAACCAGGGTTGAAAGGTATCTCGGTCCCCACCATTGCGGTATAAGTGTTGGATCGGTGCATGCTTTAAAAACGAGCGCTCGCGGTGCATCGAATTCGCGCGTGATGAGTAGTTCTTGTTTTCCCGGTTCGGCAAGTATAGTCGTTTGCTGTGCTGTCATAGAATGTTATTCACCCTCCTTCTTTTTTTCACGTTCGAGTACGGTATCTAAGGCTTCAAACCGTTCACTCCACCTCTGCTGCATGTGCTGAACCCATGCTTCAAATTGAGACAGCGTCTGTGGATTGAGGCGGTAGACATGCTTTTGTGCACGTTTTTCCATCTCCACTAAGTGTGCCTCACGCAAGACTTTGAGATGTTGTGAGACCGCTTGTGGGCTGACAGGAAAGTGCTCGTAGATAGCAGTAGCAGCTAACTCACCATTGTTGGCAAGGAGTTCTAAAATGGTCCTTCTGGTCGGATCGGCAAGTGCCACAAACATATCCATAAGTGGATTATACAACATTTCCTTAATTAAGTCAATACTTGAATTTATGTTGGTAGCGTATCGATCTCTAAGGGTTGAGTAGAGGAGGGAACAAAAAAGAGAGCTGAAGAGTTTCCTTGTGATGAAGGAGTCATACCAACCCCAATCATCACTAGGTTGCTGCCAATTGCACGAGATCGGATAGAGAAATCACGTAGAGGACAGGACAAAACAAGGCTAGAAGCCATTCTCATGATTGCTTCTAGCCTTGTGCCTGGTGGAGATGGGGGAGAGTCGAACTCCCCGTCCAAACAAACCCATCGAAGAATGTACTACAGGTTTAGTCGATGTTTTTTCTATACGCTTTGGACTCCCATCAACAAGATTCCTCAGCGCTGGCCCTCTGGTCTTAGATCACGAGTAGAGAGCTATCCTCGTGATAGCGTCCCGCGTTTTCGACGCCCTGTCCCGACTCCACGGGAAAAAGCCGGGGGGACGACGCATCACTGGTTATTAAGCAGCGAGAGCGTAATTGTATGCCGGTTGTTTGGCATCTATTGTTTGTCGGTTGTTTAACGAGAGTGCGTACCGACACCTCGACCTGCAATTCTTCAACCTGTTCGCCTGTCGAAACCCGACATCCCCAGGAGAAGACATATGCATCAAGTCGTTTGTATCCACGCCTTAATGCATTGTCATCATATCACATTTCTTGAGGGATAGCAAGACAAAATGACCACCTTTATGAATCCTGTGCGGTTACAAGCTCAGCTTTTTGAGAAGCACGAGCAGCATTGAATAGCAGCACAGACACAATTGCCAGGATGAGCAAATCACGCACAAAAATGACGGGATAATAGGTAGTGACGTGCGGAATGTCAACGTACATGTAAGGGAAGATGAACGTGGTTAAGGCTGCGATAATACCCCAACTTACAAGCCACTTCCAATTACTCTTGCCAACAAAGGCTACCAGCGGCGCTACCCAGATTAAGTATTGCGGGCTAAATACTTTGCCGGTTATTAAGAGGATCAGCAAGGTCAGCAGGCAGGCCATGTGCAAATCAATTTTTCCTCTCCATTGCAGCCAGAATGTAAACAGTAAGCCTGCTGCCAATAACAGTGTACTCAAGAGTGAAATTTTGTTAGCCAGCGGACTAAGGAAATTAAGCGATTGGTATGTGAATATATAATGAACTGGATAACCTAGAAAACCACCGAGCCAGAGCAGAGTTGCCGGAAACGATTCGACTTGAATTGGCCGATTCTGGAAGTAGGTGAGTGGAACAATTGTATTCGCAACATTTAGAATGAGTGAAACCAAAGTAACTACCGTGCATATTCCAATAAACACCCCTAAAGCTGACCAGCGGCTCCATGCAAGCCACCTCTCTTTGGACTGCATCTGCTGGGCAATTAAGAACGGCGGGATGAGTATTGCTGGATAAAATTTGCAGAGCGTTGCCAGGGCCAGGACTGCAAATGCCCATTTCCATCTCGCTCGACCTGCCAGGATGATCGCACCCAACGTAAAACCAGCGGGAACGAGGTCAAATCTTCCCTCTGCCGTCGCCCAGCTTCCGAGCACTAAATAGACGGCAAATGCGATTGCTGCACTTCTGGACCGGTATCGTTTCAAGATAAGATAAATGATGCCGGCAACGATTGCCATGCAAATCGCAAAGACGACCTGGTACCATTGGGTTGGCGCTAGCAGAGGAATAGAAAATGGAACCAGGGTGATTAGCGGATACTCCGGGGGCAGCGCGTGAAAAGGTTCAGCGGTGGGTTGTGTTGCAACAAGCATGATCAGGAACGTTGGGAAATGCCGAGCCTGCATTTTTTGCACGAGTATGGTAGAAGAACTGGCAGCTAGAAAAGCACATTGGCTTTTTGAGTTGGCATCAAGCCCAAGCGCATGCAATCCACTTTGGCCGTGCCAGAAAGCAATTGCATAGCATTGGTATCTCGTCGCGTCATTATATCGATTTGAAAATTGTGTAGAAATGCCCCAAAATAACAGTATTCCCATTGCCACTATTATGCAGGCATCGAGCAGATACTTCCAAAATGGATTGCTAAATGCTCTTGATGGCGTTTGCTCACCAGCTGGTTTTGGGGCTTCGGCATCTCTAATGAACTGTTCTTTGTCGTTAATTTTAACCATATTACGCTATGTCCTTGACATAAGCATTCCCTGTTTGATAAGAACCAGGGTTGTTGCCTTGACCATATAGAAACAAGTATAGGGACCCCCTCATACTGAAGGCAACAGAGCAGAGAAAATAAAGTACTTTTTGGTGCATTCTACATGCTCGTTTTCGTATTGAAATAGTTCAATCTAATCTTTTCAGGAACCGTTCCAGGTTAACTATGGAGCGTTCATGCTGGCCTTCGCCAATTTTTCGCTTCTCATCATATGCCTCGACCTTAAAGACGAGGCGGCGCCCATCGATCTCAATCAGCTCGGCAGTGGCGCGTACATGTTGTCCCAGGGAAGTGGCTGCCAGATGCTGGACATTCACCAACGTGCCCACGGTAACATCTCCTTCTTCCAAGCTATCTGCAACTGCGCGCCACGCGGCATTCTCCATCAATGCGATCATCATAGGGGTAGCAAAAACTTCAACTCCCCCTGCCCCCACGTACGCGGCAGTGTTTTCGTGGACAACCGTGGTAGTAGCTTCTCCTGTCATACCTGGTTTAAGCGCCATCTTACGAAATCCTTTCTTTGTAGTTGGGTTTAGTGCTGCCATAAAATATACAACAAAAATGCCATCATTGGAGCAATGACTACATTTTTCCATGATATTATGGAGGCATAAGGATGCTCTAGTATACACATATTTAACTAGATAAGGAAGTGAAAAGCCTTATGAATCACCAAATCCAGCGAGTTGCCCACCGGGGAGGCTCTCATCTTGCCCCGGAAAATACGCTTGCCGCGTTTCGCAATGCGCTCAAGCTGCCTATAGATGCTATTGAACTGGATGTACATATGAGCCGTGATGGGCACGCGGTCGTCTTTCACGACTACACCGTCAATAAGCGTACAAATGGCTCTGGAAATATACTTGATCTCGACTTTGCCTACCTGCGTAGCCTTAATGCGGCTGCGCATTTCCCCGGTGGATGGCCGGAACCCCAACAGATCCCTACCTTGCGTGAAGTGTTGGAGCTTGCAAAAGGGCATGTCCAGGTGTATATCGAGATCAAACAGAGCAAGCGGAACGGAACTTTTGGACGCTATCCAAACATAGCCAAAACGGTCGTCGAGGAAGTTCGCTCGGTGGGAATGCTTAACCAGGTACTTGTGATCTCGTTCGATTGGACGGTACTGCCGGTAATTAAGTCACTGGAACCTGCGATGCAGACTGGTGCGCTTGTCTCTGACGACGTGTGGAATCCTCGTGCTGAAAATGCACTGCAGACCCTCATTGATCAAGTGAAAATGCTGTGGTGCGATTGGATCAACGTGAACCGTGAACTCTTTACTGATGCCATGCTTGCAGCCGCGCACAAGCATGGCTTTAAGCTGGGTGTCTGGACGGTAAATACAGAAGCGGAACTGCGACACTTTGCCGCACCTGGTGTTGATTCTCTGACCTCTGACCGGCCTGACCTGTTTGCGGTTCTTCAGATGTAGAACCACATGCATTTCTCAAGATTTGCTCAAGTTTCATCATTCAGGCTACGAATTTTAGTTGAATGCGTATCCCTTTATGCCTTTTATCCGTTCTATGTATTGAGAAATCGATAGCCTTATCAATGGCTTTTATACATAAATGCCTTGCTGAATAGTCAAGGCTTTTCAAAGTGAGGGTACGGGAGGCTCACCACCTATTTGAACTGTACTGTCAGAACTCTTGAAAAGCCTGCTCAATAGTACCAGGTGAGTACTGTTTTCAATTGAAAATATGCTATAATTTGCGGCAATCATTGGCTGTGGATACAGTTAGCGAGAAGCCAATGATTGCCGGTGGAGAATAAGAAGCATGCCACAAACAGAAGAAATGATCTCGACATTTGTTGAACCAGAGTCACCACTATCGGTATCCCCAGAGCAGGCGGTTGCCATATCTGTCGTCGTACCTGTCATGAACGAAGAACAAAATGTACGGCCATTATATGAAAAACTATCGGCACAGCTTAACGCGCTTGGACGGAACTACGAGGTGATCTTTGTTGATGATGGCAGCACCGATAAAACCTTTGCGGAACTGAAAACGTTGCACGCCAACAATCCTAGCATAGTGCGAGTAATTCGTTTCCGCAGGAACTTTGGCAAGACACCTGCGTTGGTAGCAGGTTTTAGCCGCTGCCATGGTGAGATCGTGTTTACAATGGATGGCGATTTGCAGGACGACCCTCAAGAGATCCCCAGGTTTCTCGAGAAGCTTGATGAAGGATATGATCTGGTTTCTGGTTGGAAATACCCACGCCTTGATCCCATCTCGAAAACTTTTCCCTCACGTGTTTTCAATGGCCTGGTGAGTACCATGACAGGTGTTCACCTGCATGACATCAATAATGGCTTTAAGGCGTATAGGCGTGAAGTGATCGAGGATAATCACTTGAAACTCTACGGTGAATTCCATCGTTTTGTGCCCGTTATGGCACATTGGCGAGGGTTCAGCGTTACAGAAATTAAGGTGCATCATCATCCACGTCAATATGGCGTTTCGAAATTTGGCGCGAGGCGTTTTGCGCGAGGACTAATCGACCTGATGAATGTACTATTTCTTACGACATTTTTACGCACCCCTCTGCGATTCTTCGCCCCCCTTGGTTTTTGGACCTTTCTCCTAGGTGTATTAGTGGATGGTTTTGTGGTCGTTCGCAGCTACGTGTTTACACATGATCCGATCCGCAACCATCCACTACTTTTTGTAGGCATCCTCCTGATGATCTTTGGCGTTAATTTTATTTTAACAGGCCTGCAAAGTGAGATGATTCGCCACTATGCCTTCCGACCTGATGAAGAGTACAGTATCAGGCAGGAACTTGACTAATGAGTGCATCCTCTGTGAAAAAAATTAGCAAGCGCGTACTGCAAATCGGCTTGCCCATTGTGATACTGGCGGTGTTTCTGTACCAGCTAAAAAAGAACTGGACTCAGTTAACCGCGCATACTTTCCAATGGAATCCCTGGTTGCTTGCTCTGGCATTTCTTGGTTTTATGCTGCAAGAACTGTCCTACGGCTTGATATGGCAGTCAATCCTGGCACATCTAGGCTCTCGCCTTGGTTTGCGTTTGTGCTTGCGCGTTTACCTTGCCTCGGAATTTGTGCGCTACATCCCCGGCAATGTGTGGCATGTCTTGACACGTATACTCTGGGTAGGAAGATATGGCGTTTCGCGCCCTGTTGCTTTCGCCAGCATGACAATTGAGTTGATAACAAAACTTGCCGCGGGTATGTTTGTCTTCTCTGTCAGCCTCTTGTTCTGGCGTGACTTCGGCGCGGTTGGTTCGCTACTTCATGGACCGTTGGTGGACATACTTGGTCTCGCAAGCATACTCGCGCTTCTTATAGTCTTGCACCCACGCGTGCTAAATGGCCTGCTCAACCTGGCGTTGCGTTTGTTGAAACGTGATCCTGTACAGCTTACGTTGCGCTACAATGATATTCTGCTTATTACGTTAGCGTGGTGCGCAAGCTGGTTCGTGGCGGGCTGCGCTTTTTATATCCTGATGCTGGCGCTCTGGCCGGATGCTCCGTTCGTGGCACTACCCATATGTATTGGTATTTATGCGCTTGCATGGGATATAGGTTTTGTAAGTTTCATAACTCCCAGCGGACTGGGGGTTCGCGAAGCTGCAATTGTGGGACTCTTTGCGCTTGCGTTGCCTTTACCTGTCGGCCTGGCGACGGTTTTGGCACTCCTCTCCCGTTTTGTTTCTACCATAGCCGAGGTTGTATGGGTGAGTATAGCCTATCTGAGCGGCGGAAAACAGGTACTCAAGATTGGGAAAGGTACACAACCCCGCTTGCTTAAAGAAGATACAAACGGGGGGAAACAAGAATCCAGGATGCTTTCGGCAGAGATACCTGAGAGTGTATCTGCTGAAGGAGGTGTTATGGGTGAGTAAAACAACCTGGCAAAAGCGTCTAGTGATATGGCGAAGCCGCCTTTATCTCTATCCGGCGCCCGAACCATTGCCCCGTACGACTTTATTTTGGGTAGCAATGGGGCTTGTTACCTTGATGGCCTTGCTCTTCTCAGTCTTTTTCATTGCTTTTCTTGTGGCTAAACATAATGCCTATTTAACCGCTGCCGAAGACCTGGGCAATATGGATCAGGCTGTCTGGAGCATCATACACGGGCAGTTGTTGCATCAAACTATCTGCAATATCGTAAGCGATACGAACTGTTATAGTGCCACCGGTATTTCACGTTTTGCGATTCACTTTGAGCCGATTCTCTTTCCAGTTTCGCTTTTTTATTTGGTTTGGCCTGGCCCAACAACGCTGCTAGTGATTCAAACGCTGGTTGTCGCGAGCGGCGTTTTCCCTGCATTTTGGTTGGCGCGCCTGCGTCTGCGAAACGAACTGGCTGCCGTAGGGATTGCTCTGCTCTATTTGCTCTACCCTGCACAGCAACAGGCGACGATCTTTGAGTTTCATGCCGTCACCTTTACAGCTGCTTTCCTACTTTTTACTCTGTATTTCATGTATACCAGGCGTACCGCCTGGCTCTTCGTCTTTGCTATCCTTTCGATGGCATGTAAAGAAGAGATACCAGCGGTGATTGCCATCTTTGGCTTGTGGTCTATGCTCTTTCAACAACGCTATCGTAGTGGGTCGGTTCTGGTGCTGCTCGCATTTGGATGGCTAGTGTTAACTTTATTGATGTACCGCCTGTTTAGCCCAACCGGGCATCCACTGCTGGCCTCGCGTTATTCCTACCTGGGTAGTGGCCCTCTTGAGATTGCGCGTAACATCTTGTTACACCCGTTTAGCCTTTTCTATCAACATGTTTTAGAGCATACCCACCGTCAATACCTGCGTATATTATTGGCTCCTGCAGGGTACTTGCCCCTAGTTACCCCGTGGATACTGGTGCTTGCTGTTCCTTCGCTGGCAATTAACCTGTTTAGTTCTGATCCTAATCAGTATCTCGGCATCTTTCAGTATAGCGCTGAGATTGTGCCCGTGTTGATCTTTGCAACTATCGAGGCTATTGTAGTTATCATCTGGGCACTACGGTGGTTTGTCAACCGATTACGCGAGCGCGCAGAGCAGGAACAAGCGCAACGGGGAGAAAAACCTGCTTTTGCGCCGCAGCACCTTGAACGTTGGTTGCGTCCAGCCTCGCTTTTTATACTGATGGGCTTTGTACTATTTGCTATGGTACGGCAGGATTTTACATATGGCGCTCTACCCTTCTCAAGGGGGTTTGGTTGGCCACAAATAACAGCCCATGATATTCTGGCACAGAGCTTCGTTGACATGATTCCTTCATCGGCGTCAGTTTCTGCGCAATCGAGCCTGGCTCCGCATCTCAGTGAGCGTTCTACTACCTATCTCTTTCCCTATGAAGATGACCGTGCCGATTATGATTTCCTGGATATTACGAGTTCTACCTACCCGTTCGAATCCAGTCAATACACATCTGAAGTGAAGAAGGTATTGCTAAGCGGAAACTATGGAGTCGCCGCCGCGCAGGATGGATATCTGCTACTCAAAAGAGGACTTCCTCCTCCTGGCATTTCGCCAAATTCACCTGTACCGGATGGTGACGATGTCGTACCAAATCTCCCGGATGGCTTTTGCTCGTTTGTGCAAGTATCGCCACGTGAAGTAAGGCATGCTCTACAGGTTGATTTCTCGACCAATGTTGGCTCGAATACTGAAATAAGCCTGGTTGGCTTCAGTGTTGCTCCACCGACCTCGTTTAGCATAGCTACTCCTTTTATGCAGGTCACCGCTTTTTGGAAGGTAAATGCCCCCAGCCTTCCCCCCTTAAGGGTGCTTGTGCTGCTCATCGATAAAAACGGGAAAGAGCAATTCTCGAGTATTGACTTTCCAGCAATCAGATGGTGTCCAACGAGTACATGGAAACCAGGGATAGTGCTGCGTACTACTAGTACGGACCTCTATATAGGTAATGTACCACGTGGGCTAGCCCACGTGGCAATCGCTCTCTTGCCCTTCGCGTCTCCTTTCGGTACAATGAGGGCTGTAACTGATCGGCTTCCGTTACATATCGTGAGCGCACCACGTACAGTGACTCCAGTAGCAGGAACGAATGCGCTACAGTTGGACGCGTTTACGATAGTTTCTTGATATACTTATAGAAGCCTTGAGGGGCTCGAATGAAAGAGGTGTTGGTGTGGGTATTCTCGTAAGTCAACTTCCACCCATGGAGTTTGCGCGCTTGAAAGCAGAATTGGCGGAGATATTGATCGCTGATTTCTGTTATCCACGATTTTTTGATTACCGCACTGATTCCTTACGAATGCGTCCAGTAGACCGTGCGAAACGACAAGAGGTCTGGCAATACCTCGGTTCGGTCGATTTCGATGCCTGGGGTAATATAGATTTAATGTCACCAGATTTGCAGCGTCAGGTTGAGCGCTTTCTGATTCACTTTGTCCAGCGGAACCGCAGTTTCTTTGGGGAACAGGGCCGTAAGCGCATGGCTGATATAAGAATGCTCATCAGTTCTGCCTCTTCCTCAGTGGTAGAGGGGCTGAGGGGACATGTGGCAGGTCGTTCAAATGCTTTCGGTAGCCCTCGACCAGTTACTTCGTGGGTCACCTCGAATATAACAGGACATCCTGAATTAGGTTGGGAGCAAATCCTTGCTTCTACGATGTTATTGCAGCAGCAACTGCAAGAGGTACGAGGGGAAATTAAAGCTCCTACCTCAAACGATGCCCGGCCGAATGGAACTTCAGCCAGGCGTTCGACGCGAGTCCGATCAACTTTCAATGGAAGTAGCATTGGTGGGCCAGAAGTAACATTGGATCAACGCTTAGCAATGAGCAAACCCGAGGCGCAAGGAGCAGTGCGCACCAACTCAACTTTAGAGCATCCAAGCCCTGCCAATCCGATAGCCTCATCACTTGCTCCTGAAGTAGCATCTGCATCGACACCTGCGCCTGCCGCACCGTATGTACGTAAAGTAGAGCGTATCGTTGTCTCAGAAAATACGCCGGTTCCAACAGCGGCAGGCGGTAAATCGGCAGAAACTGCTGCTGCCCCCCACGTACACTCTCCCGCACAGATACAGCGGCCTGCTATTCGTCCAGCAACTGCGCAACCGCGTGATCTCCCACAGATTACACGGAACCCCCAGATGGGAGTTACGACTAAAGAATCAGAGGGCACGACTGTGCTTGTGAATGATGAGGATGTTGTCATTTTCGAACAAATGCGACATCAACTTGTCGTATGGTTACGGATAGAGGCTGTGCGTGCCGGAATAGACATTTCCGGACATGAACCCTCTGAATTGCTTGAATTGTTGCGCCAGCAAGATGGTGATGAGACACAATTGCAAATTGTCTCAACCCTGCTCAATCTCTCCATTCAGATCATTGCGACCGGGCATGCAGGTCTCCTTGAATACAAGCAGGCCATGATGTTTTATTTAATGCATACGCGCCGCTCCAGGTAGCTCCAATTAAAAACCTATTAAAAATTTAGGTGGCCACCTAAATTGCGATACCTTCTACTTCCTTATTCGTCCATATCTATGGTATAAACGTATATGTAAAGAGCTAGATCAATGTGTAAATAGCACTTGTGATCTAAATTTATCGCTATAAGTTTTGGCCGCGAACTTAAGTATTATCCCATATCTGAGAGGCGAAAAAGACAAGAGGGTATTTGAGCATGATGGCAAAAGGCAAGGCAGAGAGTTTAGACGAGGTCTTGGAACTGGCTCGTACGAGACGACAAAGTGGGATGTTGACTATAGAACATTCTCAGGGCGGGAGAATAGAAGAGGGTGAGGTGTACCTTCAGGCTGGCCATCCGGTCTATGCTCGTGTTGGACAATTGGTTGGTCAGGATGCATTAAACTGGCTGTTGAAGTGGCGTAACATCAATTTTGGCATGGGTGCTGAAGACCTCAGGCAGCCTCTCGGGACTCCTGGCACTCCTGCTGCAAATGGTGCTAATATCGCCGCTGTTCCTGCGCCTCAATCAGCATCTTCCTCATCGCTTAATGCTGAGAACTTCACGGGACTGGCTAGTGACCGCGCTCCAGCCGAAGGAAACAGTTCAACTCGCGGAAATTCCTATACTCCAGGAGTTGAATGGCTTGTCCCACAGAAGCGAAATGTTGATCGGGATGTACTATCGTTACCGCTTACCCGTCGTCAACGTTTTATTTATTTCCTGGTAGATGGTCGTCGTACCATATCTGATCTTTCCCGCTGTACTAGTAAAAATATCCAGGAAGTTGAACTGATCCTCAGAGAACTGCAAGAGCAAGGGCTCGTTGCTGTTTAGACAGCAGGAGATGTGGACGGGGGTAGCGTTCTCCCACCCAGGGCTTGACCATCCCACAATTGTCACGCCGCTGTTGTAATCGTCGGTAACAACTCACGGAGTTGGTCCATCCAGTTTGACCCCAGTAAGCGGCGCGGTATACGAATCACTCCCTGCTGCACGCGTGCTTCATTATGGAAACGCCGGTAGAGGACGATACGGTTGGGAATGATAGTACGCCTCACTGTCAGCACGAACTCATTATCTTTGGCGGAAATCGCTTCGAACCCCAACATAGCAGCCTCAACCTTCAGACGTACCATCGCCAGTAAGTTCTTTACTGGTAAGGGTGGTGGGCCGAAGCGGTCGGTGAGTTCTGCCTCCATAGCCTCGATCTGTTCAGGACGATTCAGGTTTGCCAGGCGTTGGTAGAACTTCACTTTTAGCGTGCGGTCTCCAACATAGTCATCAGGCAGGTACGCATCGAGTGGTAGATCGACGACCACGCTTGGCATTCCAACCTCGGCACGTTTTCCCTGAATTTCTTCAACTGCCTCGGCAAGCAGTTTAACATAGAGATCAAAGCCAACTGAGTTCATAAAGCCCGATTGCTCCGCTCCTAGCAGGTTGCCGGCACCACGAATCTCCAGGTCTTTCATCGCGATGCGGAAACCGGCGCCTAGCTCGGTTGCCTCGAAGATAGCGCGTAAGCGCTTCTCCTGAACAGGTGTCAATTTCGTATCCTTATTGTACAGGAAGTAGGCGTATGCTTGATGTGCAGCACGACCAACACGGCCACGCAATTGGTAAAGCTGAGCAAGTCCAAAGAGAGCCGCGTTATTCACAATAATGGTGTTGGCATTGGGAATATCCAGGCCGTTCTCAATGATGGTCGTTGAGATCAGCACATCGTATTCTCCGCTGGAGAAATCCAGCATCACCCGTTCCAGTTGATCTTCGGGCATCTGCCCATGGCCGACAGCGATGCGAGCTTCTGGAACCAAGCGTTGGAGTTTTTGAGCGATCACCTGGATACCATGCACGCGGTTATGTACGAAAAACACCTGTCCACCGCGATCAATCTCGCGCAGAATCGCCTCGCGAATCAAGCTCTCATCATATTCACGTATAGCGGTGCGTATTGGCAGGCGCTCCTGGGGGGGAGTTTCAATCACACTCATGTCCCGCACGTTGACCAACGACATATGCAGTGTACGCGGAATGGGAGTTGCCGTCATGGTCAGTACGTCAATCTCGTTGCGTAACTGCTTGAGCAGTTCTTTATGCACAACCCCAAAACGTTGCTCTTCATCAATAACCAGTAGACCAAGGTTAAGGAACACGACGTCTTTTTGTAATAAGCGATGTGTGCCAATCACAATATCTACCCTGCCCAGCGCAAGGTCTTCCAGTAATTGCTTTTGCTCTTTCTCCGAACGGAAGCGACTGAGTAGCTCAACACGCACAGGGAAGGCTTTCAGGCGTTCTTTAAACAAATTGAAGTGTTGCAAAGCCAGGACCGTTGTTGGCACTAAGATGGCCACCTGGCGCTGATCGAGGACAACTTTGAAAGCGGCACGCAATGCAACCTCCGTTTTGCCGTAGCCAACGTCGCCACATACCAGCCTGTCCATAGGCCTCGGGCGCTCCAGATCGGCCTTGACTTCCTCGATAGCACGGGTCTGATCGGGCGTCTCTTCATACGGGAAAGCATCCTCCAACTCTTTGAGCCATGGCTGCTCGGAATCTGGTGGGTATGGAGGTCTCTGGAGTGCCTCTCGTGCGCTATACAGGCGTAAGAGATCTCGTGCTATGTCCTGCACGTTCTCTTTGACTTTCGCCTTGGTGCGCGTCCATTCTGTCGTGCCTAGTTTGCTGAGCGCGGGAACAGCGTCACCCATGCCAATGTAGCGTGTGACGCGATCGAGCTGGTCGGTCGGGATATACAGCTTATCGGTACCTGCATAGCGAATGAGCAGGTATTCGCGCTCGACACCGGTACTGTCGAGCTTGACGAGCCCCTCAAAGCGCCCAATGCCATGTTCTTGATGCACCACGTAGTCGCCCGGGTTGACCTCAGCCAGGAATGACGTGGGCGTAATGAGCTTGCGCCTCTGCACGTTCTGTCGCCTGGACCATCCAAAGATTTCCGTGTCAGTGAAGACTTGTAGCGCCAGTCCACGCGATTGCCAGCCCTCCGGCAGTTGGCCTTGTATGAGTGTAAGGGTACCGCTCTCTGGCGCTTCGTTAATGTTCGTGCCTGGGCTTACATGAATGGTAGCGTCGTCCAGGATGGACTCATCACTTAAAACCTCAGCCAATCTGCGGGCCTGCGCCGTCACGATCACGACTCTCTCACGGCTATCGAGCGCTTTGCGGCAATCTTGTACAAAGGAACGCAGTCGACCACCATACGAACTGGTGCTGCTAAATTGAGGCATCAATAATTCCACGCTACCCTGCTGGCGTGCGTCAAACTCGTCCTCGCTTGCTGAGAGGATATCCGCAAAGCGCAATTGACGACGTTGCTGCAAGCGTGGCCCCAGGTCGTTCCACGTGATTTGAGCATCGCGTAAATGGGTGGGATTCTCACGGTCACGCTCAAAGCGTTCTTTCATTTCCAATGCCTGGGCATCGAGTTCTAAGATGCGATTCTGAATACCCTCAGGATTATCGAGAATGACCAGGCCGCCGGTGGGGAGATAATCCAGAATGCTGGTCTGCGCATGCAAATAGGGCAGGTAAAAGGTAATATCATCAAACGAGCGGCGGTGCCGCAGCTCTTCAAGATCTCGATTCCAGCGTTCCTCTGCGTCGTGATGCAGCATGCTGCTGTTTAGTCGTTCAAGTTCTTGAGCTGCTTCAGGCCCATGTACCGGCAGCGCTTCGCGAGCTGGACCAATGGTGCAAGAAGCAATGGGATTGAGTGAGCGTTGCGACGCCTGGTCAAAGGTACGCAGCGATTCGATTTCGTCACCGAAGAACTCAACACGCACAGGACGTGGTAGCGTTGGTGGGAACAGGTCGATAATACCTCCCCGGTGGCTGAACTGTCCTGGCTCTTCCACCTCTGTCACTGGCTCATAGCCAAGGTTATAGAGATGTTCAAGCAGTAGTGTGAGTTCGACTTCCTGTCCTGGTTCCAGGCTATACAGCGAGGCCGAGAGTTCCTGTGGTGGAATGACAGGTTGAGTAAGCGCTCGCGCCGCACAGACAACTATCGCGTTACGCTCACCTTCTATTAAACACATCAGGGCGTTCATACGTTGCTGCGTTGTCTCTGCATCGCTGATCAATCGTTCATAAGGCAGGGCATCGCGATCTGGTAAATACAGCACATCATCAGGTTGTTGTACCAGCACCTTGAGCGTATCTGCTACTATATTGGCTTGTGTTTCGTCGTCAATGACGACAAGTAGCGGCTGCTTGAGGACCGATGCAAGCGCGGCGATGATGTAGGGGCGTGCCGCTTCGGTTATTCCGGTGAGGACGGACAATCCCTCTGCATCTTGTAGCCGCTGTACAAGACGGCGAAATTCTGGCCGTTGTATTAAAAGTGTCAATAATCCCTTTAGAGTCACACAACCTCCCAATGGGCACGACAAAATGTGCCTCTATGAACTTATACCCCTCTACGGGGGAGGCACATTTTCGGATACCCTGGCCATAATCAAAATTGATAGAGGTGCAATCATTGCGCCCTTACCATCCTGGCCTATTCTTTGTATTGTAATGATACAGTATCACCAATAAAACTACAACACTTTATGCATCCTATTTATTCCAACGATAGAAATGCAATGGCCGCGATGCCTAATACCAACCCTATAAGCTGGTAAGGTCCGGTTTTCTCCCGGTAGACGACCAACCCGATCGCCACTGCTGCAATGCCGGAAAGCACCGAAAAGATAATGGCACCTTTACCCAGATCTCCTCCACTGCGCAGGCTAATGATCCAGGCTATATTGGCAGCCACATAGCCGAGAACGGAGAAGATGGCAAAGATAAGCTTTCCGCTGAGAGCAAATTGCTTTGCCAGCACATCGGCAATCAGTTCAAACACCACCAGTACCAGTAAGAAAGTGAACCACGTGGGCGGCAAAAACCTCCTGGGAAACAGCATAAATTTTTCCTTCCATATGCTTTATGGAGAAAAACATGTCAGAGAAGTGGTTTGGTGAGCAAGACAAAGATGACATCAGGTCGGAAGACTGATACTCTTACTCTAGCACTCTGCCAGGAGGTTAACTCAGCGATTTGAGGTGATGAGATGCATTAAAGGCATTAGCATACTATGTTCTCAATCCTTCTCCCTCGATTGGATCTATTCGACCTCACTGCGTCTATCATAGCATAAAAGAATGGGGAGCGGGCAGTCGGAACTCGTCTCTGAGTTATGTGTGGCCCAAGGAAGAACACACCCACGCCATTAGTAGATGTGGGTGGAGTGAGACGAGAAGCACATGTTTGTGCAGGTTATCATCAGCGTCTCACCACTACGGTATTGGCAACACGATCACCCAGACGCTGTTTGAGTGGGGATGTCCAAATGAGAATTGCTCCTACTAAATAGAAAAACAGGCTATCGATGATGCGCAGCAGGTTACGGATGATGGAGTCTGTCCAGGTAATCGGTGCCCCATTCGTCTTGACGACCCGTAGGCCCAGTGCCATTTTACCCAGGGTCGCTCCTTGGGTTGCTTCCATCACAATGAAGTAGCCAATCGCGATTATCGCTGTCAGGAATCCTGAGAGCCCCGGGGCGTCACGAAAGAGAAAAGTTAAGATA
>WNFB01008456.1_pt1 | contig 15853 bp, 22 predicted proteins | sample 5400501 | NCBI WGS metagenome assembly WNFB01 (sample SAMN13153341, study PRJNA577476) | soil metagenome | isolation source: 200 cm saprolite under Douglas fir tree site 2 hole 1 | place: USA:California | collected 2015-04-18
AAAGGTCCCTCAAAGACGCACTCTCGGTTGTCATCGATGTGGTCAAGAAGAACAGAATAGTTGCTGGAGGCGGTGCCGTCGAGACAGAATTGGCTAAGAGAATACGCGACTATGCGACTAAGATTGGGGGTAGAGAGCAACTCGCCGTGGAAGCATTTGCCGACGCAATGGAAGCTATCCCTCGCACACTTTCCGAGAATGCTGGCTTGGATCAAGTTGACATTCTCGTCGCTCTAAGAGCTGCGCATGAGACGAAGGGACTCTGGAGCGGGATCAACGTTTACACGGGCGAGATTACTGACATGATGAAGGAAGGAGTCTTAGAGCCCGTCAAAGTCAAGGAGCATGCCATCGGATCCGCTGTGGAAGTAGCTTCTATGATTCTGCGGATCGACGACGTCATTGCGGCAGGCAAGCCTCCGCCGATGCCAAAGGGCCAAGGTCCGCCGCCCGACTAGGTTGTTCCAGAAAAGGCTTAACTGAAACATATTTTCCCGGAGCGTCTGCTCCGGTAGTATAGACCGGTCTGCACATGGCCGAAAGTATGCCGGACTCTCGATCCGGCGACCCGGGTTCAAAAGCTTCCATAGGGCGGAGAGTCCCGGCCGGAGCACCAAGACAAACCTTGGCCAAGATCATCATAGTGACTGGAACGCCGGGTGTCGGAAAGACAGTCATCAGCAAACTGCTTGCAAAAGAGACCCGGTATACATTTCTGACCCTAAGTGATATCGTTAGGAGCAGAAGACTTCACAAAGGATTCGATCGTCGAGCCGCATCCTACATAATCCACGAGCGTGCCGTAGAGAGAACGCTCCAACGTTATTTCGAAGATCATCGAGAGAGGGGAATTGTTTTCGAGACTCACTTTGTCAGCTCAATCGTTCATAGAACCCGTGGGATGGTTGCCGTCGTTCTACGCCTAGACCCAGTGGTTCTGGCTACACGTCTAGGAGCGAGGAAATGGCCGAAACGGAAGATCTGGGAGAATGTGGAAGCGGAGATAATCGATCTTTCTCTGTACGATGCATTGAAGGTCTTGGGAAAGGCAAAAGTCTACGAGATAGACGCGACCGGAAAGCGTCCCGGAAACATTGTGCGTGAAGTCTTGAAAGCGCTATCGAAGAAAGAGGGATGGCGTGTGAACTCAACATCAAATTGGCTTGAAAAATACGACCCTATCTTACTCTCGAAGAGGATTCTATGAAAGATCGCTACATTGTCGCGGAATGTCCGCGATGTCACACATTGCTTGTTGCGGATTCTCGTTACAAGAGTAAGACATGCCCGAAATGCAACTCAAGGATTCCTCTTAACGAACTCAAAGTCATACGAACCGCGCGAGATTCTCGCGAAGCAAGGATGATACTATCAGAAGCTAAGGCTCGTCAGGGTGGGTTGGACCAAAGATGATATAGCGGGTTTTCGGAGCGGACCGAAGGTAGCCAAGATGTCTTCGACTGCCGGCCGCAAGTTCATGGAAGAACTCTCCAACCTTCTTCAGAAGCATGTTAGCATTGTCACAAGCCAGGGCAAGACATACGTTGGAACTCTAACCGGTGTCGACACTGAGCATCTGAGCGTCTGCCTAACGAACGCAAAGGGAGAGCAGGGCGATATTCACAAGCTCTTCATTAACGGCAGCGTTATTCTTCAGATTTCGAGTTTCGAGAAGCCCTTCGATCTCCAGAGCCTAGGTGAGAGGCTTGAGCGAGTCTTTCCTCGGATGGTCCGGGTTATGGAGGATGCTGGTGTTATTGTTGTGATGGATAGGATCCGAGTGAACGAGAAGGGAATTATCGAGGGTTCCGGTCCCGCTGCAGAGAGGGTCCAACGGGTGTTCGACGAGTTCATTCGCGAGAAGGGCATCAAAGTAGCATAAGACGCGAATAATGAGTTTTCAGGTTCACGGCAAAGATCTTCTCGGACGAATCGGGACCATCAAGACGAAGAGCGGAGCTTTTGCGACTCCGCACATGTTTCCTGTACTGGACCCGCATTACAGGTTTCTCCGGAAAGACTTCTTCGATCGAGTGGGTATACATGCGGTGATGACTAACGCCTATTTGTTGAAGCGAGGCCGACAAGGGCTGGACCCGGTTGATGTTCATGGAATTTTAGATTATCCGGGCACTGTTGCTACTGATTCAGGTGCCTACCAGATCCTGGAATACGGCCATGTAGGTGTAACGCCTGAGGAAATAGTGACTTACCAAGAAAAGATTAACACGGATATCGGAGTGATTCTAGATGTTCCTACCGGGTTTAGGAGCGATCCTTCTCGTGCGAGATGGACGGTCGATGAGACTGTCAGACGAGCGGATCGAGCTCTCGAAGTGATTACTCGCAGAGATATCATGTGGGTAGGTCCAGTCCAAGGAGGCGTCCACTTGAAAGAGGTCGAGCGGTCAGCCCGAGAAATGGCTAACCGAGATTTCGCAATCTACGCTCTTGGAAGTCCGACCGAACTGATGGAGACTCAGCGATACGATGTTTTGGCTGATATGATCATTGCTGCCAAAAAGGCTCTTCCAAAGGGTAAACCGTTCCATCTGTTTGGTGCCGGTCATCCAGTTATCTTTCCATTCATAGTAGCGCTTGGATGTGATCTGTTCGACTCCGCGGCTTACGCTCTTTATGCCCGTGCCGGCCGATATCTGACCCCCGAGGGGACCCAGCTTCTCGGGGATATGGTGGAATTCGTCTGTACCTGTCCAGCATGTGTCGACTCGAGTCCGGAGGAATTTATGTCGTCACAAGAGAAGGAAGGCGAGACACGACTGGCAGAGCACAATCTTTGGACTTGCTTCTCGGAACTGCGGCGAATCCGAGAGGCTATCAGAAAGGGGAGGCTCTGGGAATTGTTGGAGCTTCGCTCTCAAGCTCACCCGGCACTGAAAGAGTGTTTCAATCGAATAAGCCATTACGCGGAGATCCTTGAGAGATCTACGCCGGCGGTCAAACCGCATGGAATATTCTACCTTGGGCCGTCGAGCGACAATAGGCCGGAGAAACTGAGATTCGTCTCGAGACTTCCGCGTAGTGTGGAAGAGCGAAGGAAGTTTGTTCTGGTCTTGCCGGGTCGATGGCGAAGACCGTTTCACGAGGATCCTCGATACGAGTCAGTTGCAAAGGCCTTCGACGATCATCCGAGGGTCTCCATCTGTTTCTACTCGCTCCCTTGGGGTCCTGTGCCAATAGAGCTAGATGAGACCTTTCCGATAGCTCAGACCGAAGGACCAGACGAGGGAGATGCACTGGTCCTCAACGAAAGAGCAAAACAAGTCTCAGAATTTCTAGAAAGCCTGCATCCGAGAGGGGTGGTTCTGGTTTCGGACGGCGACTATGGGCGAGCCGTCACAAGCATATTTTCGAAGACATTTGCAAAGAGGATGCTTACCATTTTTGATGGTGAGACGCTGAGGCCTGATGACATCGTCAAGTCTGTAGAAGAGAAACTTCTCAAAGACGTCTAAGCGTACATTCTCTGCAGAGATTTGCGGGTCATCCGAGATTTCTGGTCAAATTCTCTCTCGATGAATTTGGCGTCCTTCACTAGGTCGTTTACGTCCACATTGTAATTGTATGTCTTCGAGATTTTGCGGATCGCGAGTGCCGCTGCGGCCGGGTCTGCCCTTGCGGGTTCGGCATATGGCAAGACTGCGACTGCGGGAAAATCGTGGATTTCGAACTGGCTCAGCATGACTGCGAGAGGGCCATAGACTAAGAGACCTGGTTCCAGTATTGGGGCTTTGAAGAGTTTCGCTCGGTGAAGATATGCTCCGGTTGGTACGATGCAGAAGTCGTCTTTGTTCTGTTTGAACGCGCTGTCCAGTCCACCTATCAAGATAGCGTCTTTGAACTTCTGGTTCACTGCCCAGTCTGACAGAGCCTTGGCGAATTCTGCTTCCTCTGATCTGTGAGGGGAGAATTCTAGTTTTATCAGAACGGTCTTGTTTTTTCTGTAGACCTCAAAGGGTGTGACGAGGCCCCCTTCTGCGGTTCCGACCCATGGTGGTGGGTTTGAGACTTCGACGAATCCGATCCTGTTGGCTTTCAGGGCGTGAATCATGTACGATGTTGCAATGTACCCTGTCTGCCCGACGCCGTGAAATCCCGTTACTAGCGTGGAGCCTCTCAGATTTTTCGAATCGACGAGGATGCGAATTGTCAAAGCAGTTCTCTAGCTAGAGTGAACCGTCGTAATCTGGTGCTGCTTAAATCTCTCTTGTTTGCAGCGTGGTTGTGGGGCTTTTATCAGGTTCTGTCGAGTCTGCGGCTTGGCCGAAGACTCGGCTTGCTCTCATCGACTCTGGGGATTACCGTCGTCGTCGGATTCCCCTTCATTGCTTCACCTGTGAGCCCTTGCGTCTCCATGTTACGATGGGAGGCAGGGAACGGTCGAACCTCAACCGCCCCCTCACGCCAGTAGCGTGGTAGCTTGGCCCATTGCCAGGCAGGGATTTTACAGTGGCCAACCAACCCCTTATCCCATTTCAGAACTGTCACATGATCGGAGTTGCCTCCCTCAACCCAGCGTGACAGGCTCATACGACGAGCGCCTAACGTGTTAATGTCTGCTCCTCGAACATAGCTGTTAGAGACGACCGAAGCTACGATACGCAAAGAGCAACTGAAGCTTTTATTGTAGTGTTTTGAGCCTTCGGGGTGATTGTGAGTTTAGAGTCATCAAATGTTTCGGCGTCAGTCTGACTCGGTGTTCGGATGAAATGGCGGACGCTTTTGTTAGGGTTTTCGAGAGTTGAGGGTTTGTGTTAGAGTCCATTTCTTATAGCCGATTCTGAAGTTGCGGAAGATTGGGCCTTCAGGCATCTCAGACCTGAGTACCAGCCACAATCGTTATGGTTGTGGTTCGGGTTTGTTCTTGCCTGGGGGCCTTTCGTGAAGATGTTTGATCATGTGCATGAGGTTTCTAAGATTGCATTCGATCCTATCCACTCGGTCTTGGGGAATTTCCGATTGGTATTCGCATCGAGGGCAATGAAAGACCTGCGGAAGTTCTGGGGCGTTTTGCTGTGGTAGACCTTCCCGCTCCACTAATTCGCCCCGACAATACCCGCTTCTGTAAGGAACCATCGGTTTACGCTTGAGGGTCGAAAACTCATAGTTTCTGGGTCAGTTAGTTCAATCTCGTTTCTCGCGCTGGTTACAAGCCCGAGTCCTTGAAGTTCGCTCAGCCGCCCAACTGTGCCACCTTTTGTCGGTACACGCCTTCCGTTATCGTTGCAGAATTGCCTGATTTTGTGCCAAACATCGTTCAGCCCAAGTCCAGATTCGAAGCTTTGCGCTTTAGCCGCGTTGAGAGTTGCCAGACATAACGAATGCCCCGGTCCAAATTTTGTTATTTTGCTCGCATAGTGCGCACCGGTTCCACGGGGATTGCTCCGTATGCGTATCTGGCCTACGTTGACCTGGTTCAGATGCCCACAGTTTGAGCAGACTACGGTAGTCGTGTCACTCTTGTTTCCGGGCGGTCCCGCGTCGGACGCCTTGATTTCAGACTCGTTAGTTAGTGGGTGGCCGCACTTGGCGCATTTAGGGTTCATTTTGTTTCTTGATCGCCGCTCTCTGTTCAGGCGTTAGTCCGAGTTTGTCGCCCGGCTGGCTCAGGGCGTCACGCGAATCAGGAACACGATACTGAGCGAAAAATCCAATGCGAAACTGTTTGGGGTCCAATCCGGCGTCGGGAGTCGTGTTCGCTGGGCGCTTGTAATCGTCATGCTCATGTTGCGGCTTGCTTGTCGTACCAGGATTGTTGCGACTTACGTCCCACCTCTCGGGTCCATGATGCCCATCCGCCGCCATACACGTAACCGCAAAAGGACCCGCTATGTAGTTCGGGCCGTATTGGGCATTTGGCACTGGCTGATTCGGCATTTGTTGACCCGGCGGCGCATTGTCCAAATCCGCGGAGCGGATTTCTTCGCCTATCCTATGGCTCTGCTGAACCGCCTTCGCCTTAGACTCTTGTTCTTTCTCGTAAACAGTTTTATCGTCTGTCATTTTGAAACCCCTCCAATTCCTCGATTGTGATTTCCCCGAGGCGTTCAGCAAGCGGCCATAATTTTGCGAGCAGGTTCTGACGCTCGATTTGGCCGTTCTCCATCCGAATCTGATCCAGTAACGAGCGCATCTCGGCGGCCGCTGTTCTGATCCTTTCAGCCGTCATTCCGTTTCTCCCTCAACCGAATGCGCCACGATTGAAACTTGCAACTTGCAACGCGGATCGCTTGCATAGTCGTGGATGATATCGAGCCGTCTTTTTTGCGAGGCGTTTGAGAGGGTTCTTTTTAGCACGCCAAACAGGTTCGCGTTGTGGACTTCAACCTCAACTGAGAGCGAAATTTTCCCGCTCAATTATCCTCGTCCTCTTTGGGGAACCAGCATTGCCGTCGTTCCCAAGCAACTTCTCTATCGTCCTCGTTTTTTCTCTCTTCTTTCTTCATAGGTTTCGGTTGTTTTGGCTTGTCGCGCACTCGATGACCGGCGTAGAAAACATCGAGTAATTTGATCGCTCTAACCGCTTTCGTAATTTTGCCTTGTTGTCTGTCCGAATTATCCTGCAACGCCTTCTTGGTCTGTCGGACAAGCACGAACATCGTGTTGTTTGTGACCGAACCGGGGCGTCTGGCAAGCTGTAACTGTCCAAGCGGCATGCTTGCAGGGGCGATAAACGCGCCAGAGGTTTGAGGCTCCACCCAACCGCATAGTCCCCCGACATGTGGCTTAGCGACCTGTTTTCCATTAACGTCAACGACTGGACCTACTTCGATGCGGGTAGAGCCAGTGGGTGGTTTGCGCACGTACCAAAACTCGCGGTCAGCCGAATCCCTTCCAGTTCCAGTATATTGCTTGTCAAACTCTGCGTCCACGTCACCAACCTTCACGGTTGTTATTCGTCGTCTGGTTGTGAAGTCGCCCCACGGACCCGGCGCTTTGAGAACAATACACTCAACGACCAAGACCTTCGCGTTTGAGTCGATTTCGTGCGTCCAAGAACATTCGAGCGGATTGCTTGCGCTGGTGATCCCGTAAGCCACGCTGAGCGTTCGCGGTCGCATCACAAGTGACAAATTACCGCTCCGCCCCTGTAACCACGCAACCCGAAATGTCGATGCGTCCACTATAGGGAGCCAGAGTTTCAAGCGTCATCTGTTTCAAGGTCCATTGTACAATGATGGACCCTACGTCGCCAGCACGCATCTGTCTTGGAATGTTCGATTCCACCAGTTTCAAGTCCCCTGAGACTTGAGGCTGACCGTCTGGAACAAAGAGCAATGTTGGACGAGGCGGCTGGAATTTGACATAACAAACCTCTTGTTCCGGCTTGTCCATCAATGGTTCTTTGTTGAACAGGACTGGAATCGAGGACCCTTCGAAATCTACGGTCTCAGCTTCCTTGGTCAGCTCTTTATCGTGGAAGAAACGTAGAACGTTCTTGTTCATTTGGTATCTTTCCTTCCTACTTGCGTCTGGGTTGAAGCCCGCGCGAGCACTTGAGAGCAAACGGGAATTGAGGTAGAGCGTCGAGTATGGATAATAACGTCAAAACGTACCCCCGAATCTTCTACCCCGTCTGTGATTTCCTCACTCATTGCGCCAGCACTCCAATGGTGGTCTCTTTGTTCATTAGATCGGCGACTCGCCTGAACCATGCCGATTCGGTGGGGGTCAAATGTATCTCCTCGGTCAGAATGCCTTGTTGGGTCACTGTGACCAGAACCACGCAGTTATCGGATGGAAGCGGCGTCCTGAATTTCATTGAGACCGTCCAACATTTTCAGACAGTATTCAAGCCCGAAGCGAAAACCGAGTCTCCAATATTCCAGCGACTCGGCTTTAAGCGGATACTTCTTGTGATTTGCATTCTTCACCAGAACTGTTTTCGCATTCATTAGGTGGACACGCCGAACCTGGTCCCGATATTGCTGAAGATTCTCGGGCGGCGGCGCAGACGATTGAACCATGACCGGTTCGAGAACCCCTTCACTGGTCGGCATTTTTGGACTCCCTAACATAGACCGGGCTCCGAAGAACTTGGATCGCGTCTGCTACGCCCTGTTTGTAGCCCGCCGCAAATACTCCCGGGTTTCCTCTGGCGCTGATGGAGTTGAATCGTGTCCGGTTTTGCATTTCTTCCAGTTCGTTGATAGCGGACTCTCTGACGCCCTTCCAACCGCTTTCCTTTGTGATTCTGAGGGTGATCGGGCGCGACGGTTCTGGGTCGGATTCTTCTGTAGGTGTAGTCGATAGGTTTACGGACGAAAAAAGCTCGCGCTGGCGCTTGACCGCTTCAAGGGCGAACTGTCTTGAATTTAGAAACTCCGGCGACGGAGGCGTTTTCTTCCACTCGTCATTATAGATTCCGATTCCAAACTTCTGAGCCATCTTAGTCAGTAGTTGTCTCGTGGGGTCGTCCTGTGACAACTCTCGAACCGCGAGTTGGTAGCTCCCCCAGACTAACTGAGGATCAACCGAGCCTTCAGCATCAAGTACCAAGAATCGTCGTCCCTCGTAGTCCGCATAGGCCGTGAGCGGGGGCGCATCGGTGAATGGATGCGAGTTTGTAGCGCGCGGGGCGTTTAGTAGTTTTGAACGATGATAGGCGCGGGCATCATCAATAATGCTCGGCTTGAGAACCTCATCATCTCCGCCGACTATGACATTGCCATGCGAGTCAACAATGATCTCGCCGCGCTCGTTAGAATCCGGGATCATACGCCGGTATGGGGGCTTCTGAAATATAACTCCGGCGGATTTTGTTTTTCGTTGTAACCCGAGATCGTGATCGTTGGTAACATCTGCTACTCCATGCGCCCGACCCAATCGCTCGTAAAACTTGTCGGGCTCCATTCCTTAGCAGACAGACTACTATTGCCGGGTAGTCGTACCGCACTATGCCTGTTTTCAAATTCTGTGATTTGTGTTTGCGGCCCTCATTGACCGCCCAACTATCACTATGCCCGACAAAACTCCCAAACATTGAGTCGGGCTCTTTTGTAACGTCGCCCCCTACTCTTCAATGTGGGAGCGTTACAGACTGTCTATCTTCAATGCTTCACGAATGTTCTGCGGAGTCTTGAGTTTTCATGTGACAGAATGACGGGCTGTTCCGGGATGGTTGTGTCTATCTTCAATGGTCCACGAATGTTCTGGTGAGTTTTGTAACCTCGCGTGACAGTTTGCGCCGAGCGTTTAGCGGATAAGCAAGATTTTGTTCTGGGAAATTTTTGAAGCAAGAGTTTGCGGCCGCGAGCCAGCTACAGACGAGGTGAGTGTTCTGGGCTTATGGCTTCAAGAATCAAGCCGTACGTCAAGCCGCGAACGAATCGTGCAGGGACACGCGAATATCCCAGCACGCTGACGCACTCTCAAACGCTCGGGCGATCTGGAAACCCTGACGCTACAGGCAAGCTATTGATAGATAGCCCGGGCAAGCCGAGCAAACAAAGCAAGGTTGAGGGCACGCGAGCACACGCCCCTGTAATATCAACTCCGAGATGCCAGAAGAAAAAAAGGGAGATAGTTCGAATCTACGGACAGGCTATTTGGTACGCGGCAAGGGAGGCGTCGAAGTCTCTCCCATAGTCTTGGACGACCCAGAGGGCGCAGTTCGGGGCGAAGGTTACAGGGTCAAAGGAGAGGTCCTCTGCCGATTCGTGGTTTCCACTGACGCTCACTGTTGGAAAGCTTGATACAGCTTTTCCTTGAAGCGTTGTCTTGACGATGGTCCGCATTCCGGGAGCGAAACCCTCCGTCGCAGTGTAGAGGAAATCTCCGACCTTCGCAACGCCTGAGACACCGAACGGGAACTGGATTCTGTTTAAGAGTTTGCCTGACGTGTCCACGTTATAGGCGAAGCCAATCGAGTCCACGTTGTTGGTGAACTGGAAGGCGCAGCCGATGTCGGGGCTGACCCAGAGGGTTCCGGTCGCCGAGTCAAAGTCGAGACCGTCTATAAAGTTGCAAAGCCCCATATTGTCAGCGGCAAATATCGAGGTCAGATCCAGTGTCTTCAAGACCGCTCCTGTGGCCGGGTTCACCTGGAAGACTAGACCGCAACCGCTGACGCTGCTGGTGCAGGAGGTTATGCTGAAGATGCCTACCCAGAGGTTGGTCCCGTCCCAGGCTAAGGCTCCGGCAGAGTTGATTGATGAAAGTGTACTCAGAAGGACGCCGGAGGTAGTGGTCAGGAAAATATCCTTTGTCGAACTGACTCCGGGTTGCGAGTACCAGAGATTTTGCCCGTTGAAAGCTACGCCTATTGGCCAGTAAACCGCCCCCGACGGGTTGCAACAATGGTTGAAGTGTTGTGGAACATCGAATCCTCGGAGGAGGGTGCCTGGTGTGCTACCCGCGGATACACTGGGCAGGATCGAGACCCCGATCAGTAACAGAGCAAAGACAAGTACTGCTTCGATTTTCCGTTGAAAGAGCATATTTTTCCAAATATCCCCTTCATTTCCACCGATAAAGCGTTATCCGACAAGAGGTTATCTCTGTCTTTCCATTGTCTCCCCAGTCTATCCAACGTCTACCTTTGGTAGCCACTCATAGGATAAGCATAAGAAACGATTTTACGACCTTGCTAGAGAAAATTGCTTGACAGCAAACAAGATACGAATTTTCTTGATCGCAGGAATTCTCGCGCTCACTATACCATCGCTTCCATTGAGTGCCCACGCCCAGCCCGTCCGATTGTTAGACGCGTTCGATATGCCCGGCCATTTGCTGAACGTTGAGCCGGGCCGAACAGTCGCGACCAGAACGAGCGTTTGACTGTGACGTTTTCAATCGCGTCTATTGCTGGCAATGTGATCGTTGCTACTGTCCCATGAGGATATCGCCCGGACCAAACGAGACACTTCTCAATCGCCCAATCACGCGAGTATTCATCAAGTAAGCAAGGGTCGAAATACCGTTTCAGGATCGAACGGTCATATGGGTTTGTGGGAATCGATTTGAGAATCAACATGTCGAACGTATCTCGTAAGTTCTTGTCGATTCCGTGAAACGTGTGTGAATTGAATACCGTTATCGCGAGCCCCTGGTTGAGGCCCGTGTTCTGTTGGATCAAGTGTCGGACCTGGAAGAATTGGCTTAGGTCCGTTTTCGGAACCTTCGCGAGCGTCAAATCTTCACCAACCAGAATCCATGCCTTGCTTGGTTGCTTTGTTGCATAACCGAGTAATTCCCGCACTCCACCAACCTGTAACGCAAACGTTACGTTTGACGCTCCATATTTCCGAGTAAGTGTAAGCGCTAACACTCGGGCAAGTGTTGTTTTGCCGGACCCTTGCGAGCCCATGATCATGTTGTTCTTTGGTCTTGTAATAGCTTCTGTAGCTCGCTCAGTCTGGCGATGTCCTCTGGTTTCAACGGGTCAGCGCCCTTGGTGAGATTGTCGATCATCATTTGTGTTACTTGTGCTAATCCTCGTTCCAGGTTTGCGTAGTGTTCACGATCTTGTTCGTAGACGCTCCGCTGTGCCTTTAAATCGCTCTCAAGTTTCAAGACTCTCGTGCCGTTCGATTCTTCAGTGACCGCGATTCGATGCATGGCTGATTCGTAAGCGTGTCTGATCTCTTCCAGGTCGAGGTATCGTCGCCCGCTGTAATGGTCTGCTATTGCGTTGGAGTGCCCAATTATCACGTTCACCATAACACTGTTGACGCCAGAAGCGTCGAGTGTGGAGTGAAGATATTTCCTTAAACTGTGTGGACTGACGGCTCTTTCGCTCTCCGGGTCGAATGTGATGCCTGTCTTGTCTCGGACTCTCCTGAAGACGGCTTCTATGCTGTCGTCGGCTAATGCATTACAGGCTATGTCTATGACTTCGCATTCCACTTGTCCGTGATTGGGGGTCGGTCCCGCGGTAGTGCCCCCGCCGCCCAATGTTGCAGTTGCCATGACTTTCGTGCCAGTGCTGGCCCAGCTATCCCTGTGGCGCAAAATGATTGGCCCATTGGGCAATACGCGTAGCCTTACCCGGAACGTGGGGAATATCGGGCTTCTGGCGCTAATTGGTTCGCCGAGCTTCCGGCGTAGTTGGAGGTATTCTTTCAGCAGTTTGATGAAGTCTTTGCAGACGAAGGTGATGCCTTCGCGTTTCCGGCGTGCGGTGTAGAATCTTGTTGGTAGGTTTATTCTGGTTGGAATGGTCACATTGTCTAAGTCTTCGATTTTCTGGCATGGCGTTCCTTCCCGTGATCCGTCCTCGATAGCGACTATGCTTCCGAGGGTTAGTGCTTGGAGTCCTTGGAGTCTTAGACCGCTTTCTGCTCCGCCTACCACTATTAGTTTGTCTCTGTAGTCGCCAGCGAACGTGTATAGACGAACAACTTCTTCTTTGGTAAGCCGCTTTGCGCCTTTGTACTGGTCTGCACTAAGGTTGGGGAAGGTAGCGAATACGAGAGCTTGGTAGTTGTGTTTGAAGAAAGACACTATGCTAATGAGTGCTTTCTGTCCTGAGCCTGGGGCAAGTCCGCGGTCCCACAAGGCTTGGCGATATTTCAGCGAGCCGATTTCTTCAAGTCTCGCTTCTGGGTCCTTAGCCCGATTTGCCCTTCTTTCCGCCAATATAGCGTCCGGGTCTTTCTGTCGCCAGACACAGTATCCGTATAGATCCGACTTTTGTCGTCGCCATGAATTTGCGCTGGCTGGTTGCATGCTGTTCTTCCAAGCCTTGACCGACTCGTATTCTTCCAACTCTTTGCCGTAGACTTGGATTTTCGGAATGGTCTGAGTTGTCAGTTGGTTTGCTCTCCCAGCATCAGGCTGGAAGATACAACGGTGAATGTTGCTCCATGCAAATAGATCGTCGGCAACGTCAACGTTCGCTTTATTAGATCGGAACTTCCGTTTCTCATACCTGAGTACCAAGAGATAGAATGACGTTACAGAGATTTAAACCCTGACATTTCATTTGGTGTTTGGATGAAGATTAGGTTCATGGGTGCCTGCCAAGAAGTAGGCAGGTCAGCATTCGCCGTTAGTATGGGCGAGAAGTATCTCGTACTAGACTATGGTGTGATGATCAACCATCACGTCGGCTTCCCTATGCACATTGCTCCAAAAGAAGTGGAGGCTATTGTGCTTACGCATGCTCATCTTGATCATGTTGGCTCTGCGCCTATCTTCTACATTGCTGGTGGCGTACCTCTCTACGGCGTTCAGCCGACTTTCACTCTAACCAACCTCATCATCAAGGATTTTCTGAAACTGAGCGGGTACTATGCACCCTACGAGTACATCGACCTGCAGACGATGCTGAAGCATCAACGTGATCTGCAGTACAAACAAGCGACCGATATTGGGAACGGCTCAGTGACTCTGATAAACGCGGGGCACATTCCGGGCAGTGCGCAGGCGATTGTCCAGAGCGACGGGAAGAGGATTCTATACACGGGCGACTTCAATCGCCAGCCTACTAGGCTGGTCGATGGCGCGGATCCAGAATACAAGAACCTGGACGCGATTGTCATGGAGGGGACGTATGCTATGGAGGATCATCCGATTCGGGATGGTCTTGAGAAGGAGTTTGTTCAGAAGGTGACGGAGGTCGTGGAGGGGGGCGGGACTGTACTGGTGCCGGCCTTTGGCGTTGGCAGATCGCAAGAGCTGCTCAGCGTGCTCTCTGCATACCATTTCGAGCATCCGGTTTTCGTGGATGGAATGGCGTTGGATGCTATGGAGTTGCTTCTGAAGAATCCGACGGCTCTGCGTGATGCGAAGGTGTTCGAGCGGGCGAGTAAGATGGCGCACTGGGTTGACGGCTGGAATGATAGGCGGCGGGCTGCGAAAACTCCAGGTGTGATCATTTCTCCTGCGGGTATGCTGAAGGGAGGCGCGTCAGTCTTCTACATGGAGAATGTAGCGGCGAAGAAGGAGAATGCTGTCTTCATGGTGAGCTTCCAGGTTCCGGGGAGTCCCGGACGGATTCTCCTAGATAGACGAAAGTTCGTCATTCACGGGAGGGCTAAGCCGGTCGACGCGAGAGTCGAGCGTTTCGACTTCTCTTCGCACGGTGGGAGGAGGGAGCTTGAACAGACGCTGTCGGATTTGGACAAGAAGACGCGGGTGTTCGTTGTGCACGGGGCCGAGGGGAACTGTAAGAAGCTGGCTGAGTGGGCTTCATCCGAGCTCGGTTTGAACGCGAGTGCCCCGAAGACCGGTGATGTCGTCGAGATCTAGAATCCCATGGCAGAGAGCGAGAGCAAGGGCTTCAAGCCTCGTCCTAAGCATCTTCTTCCCGTAATCCTGGGTCTACTAGCCACCGGATTATTGGCTTATCCCATATCGTTAGTAGCGCCGCCTCAAGCCCAGGTCACTCCTTTTGATGTAAACTCGGTTACGGGTGCGTCTCTTAACGCGGTGGTCTTTGTCTTCGCGCTCGGGGCCAGCGCTACTGTAATGTTTCTGTTGATTCGTAGAGGGCGGATGGGGTTTATTCGTCGGCTGGTTAAGGGGGCGCTGGTCCTCGTCTCCTTCGCAGTGGCGTTCTGGTATTCAACGTCGATTCTCGCTTCGGTGGTCGATTTGTCGACCAACTTGTGGACGTTGGTCTCGCTACTACTCTCCTTGGGAATCGTTGCTGCGATCGGCTTGACGGTTTTCGGGAAGGGACAGACTCGTCAACTATCTGGTGTGACTGCGCTGGGAGCTCTTACCGGCGTCTTTCTCGGCTACTCCATTGGTCTAGTCACTGCGCTCGTCCTCGTGGGTGCACTTGTTGTCTATGACATTGTTGCTGTGTTTAGGGGACCGGTGGGAGCGTTGGCTAAGGCTGTTGAGGCTGGCGATCTTCCGGGGGCGATGTACACGTATGGTGAGTTGACGATTGGCATGGGGGACCTCGTCTTCTATTCGCTAGTGGCGACAACGGCGATGGTTTCCTTTGGCGTCTTTTCGTTCTTCGGGGCGGGGCTTGGTATCCTCGCGGGATCCTACCTGGGTTTTAGGGCATTGTCTAGGTTCGAACTGTTTCCCGGGCTTCCCTTCTCGCTGTTGTTGGGTGTTGCTGGAATGTTGATAGTTGCTGTAGCTACACGGACTCTAGTTCTCTAGACGCGTCGCTGAGCGAGTGGAAATGATAATCAGCTAGGCTCTTCTCGACGCGGTGTCTCCTGTCCACTAGAACGGTTTTGAGTCCAGCGATGTATCCTCCTCCAATGTCATGTATCTCCGAATCGCCAACAATGACCGCTTGTTCGGGTCGGACCTTGAACTGCATGAGCGCGTAGCGAAATATTCCTGGATCAGGCTTTCTTATCCCGACACTAGCCGAGGTTATGACCTCGTCGAAGTATTTTGTGAGTTTGACGTTGTCGAGGATTCCGAGGGCGACCTCGTGCGATGAGACGTTCGAGATTATTCCTAGCTTGACGTCTCGTTTCGAGAGGTGTTTGAGGGTGGAGTGGGCATCGTCGAATGCGACTGCGTTTGCGGCGCGTGCCTTCACGATGATCTTGATGGCTCTGCTGACCAGTCGGTCTGATGGGCTGTCCTCGATCACTCGCTCTAACAATTGTCTCATCCAGACCTGAATCGGAATCTCCACGTGATGTCTTGATCTAATTGTCTCGTTGATCTTATACCCTTCGCGGTAGAGTTCGAAAAATTTCTTGGGGGATATTCGTTTGGGTAGTGTGGGGCCGATTTCTCGAAGCGCGTTCTTCGTGACCATGTTGTCTTCTATGTTCTGCGTGACGAGGGTCTCGCCTAGATCGAAGAAGATGACCTTCGTCTGTTGAGGCATTGTCTATCGAGTCAGCGTAGACTCTGGCAAGGAATAAGGTCTATTGCTTGTCAAGAAATGGAACCGTGCCTTCGA
>WNFB01002544.1_pt1 | contig 15851 bp, 16 predicted proteins | sample 5400501 | NCBI WGS metagenome assembly WNFB01 (sample SAMN13153341, study PRJNA577476) | soil metagenome | isolation source: 200 cm saprolite under Douglas fir tree site 2 hole 1 | place: USA:California | collected 2015-04-18
CGCGTCGGAGCTGCTCGAGCGCTTCGGCCTGGCCGCGCTGGCCGAGGCAAGTCCCTACTCGCTGTCGCACGGCGAGAAGCGCCGGCTCTCCGTCGCGACGGCGCTGATGGGCGACCCCGACGTTCTGCTCCTCGACGAGCCGACGTTCGGACAGGATCGCCTGAACGCCGAGGCGCTTGGGCACATCGTCGACGACCGCGTTCGCGACGGGAAGAGCGTCGCGCTGATCACGCACGACCTCTCGTTCGTCGCGAGCCACGCCTCGCGGGTCGTTGCGCTCGTCGACGGCGGCATCGCCTTCGACGGCGCACCGCGCGATCTCTTCGGGCGGGAGGACCTCATGCGGCGATGCCGCCTCGTCCCGCCGCCGCTCGCGGCGGCGTTCCAGGCGGCGCGCTCGCGACGGCCGGACCTTCCACTCGTCATCAATAGCGCAGAGCTGCGTGCGGCCACTGCGCCGCCGGCGGTGCCGGCATGAAAGCGTGGTCCTCGCCGATCGGACGCCGCGATCCAGTGGTCAAGTTCGCCATCGTCCTCGGGCTCTCGCTCGCGCTCGTGCTGGTGATCGATCCTGTCACGCCGCTCCTGTTCCTCTGCGGGACCGTGCTTGCGGCGGCGCTCCTCGGCGGTGTGAGCGCCCGGGCGTACCTCCGTGCGCTCGGGCTCCTCGCGCTCGTCGGGCTCGGCTTCGTCTGGAGCAACGCCACGCTCGCGACCGTCGCCGCGGACACGCCGCCCCTCGCGGTATGGGGTCCGTTCCGCGTGACCGAGCCGGGCCTGCGTTTCGGGATCGCGATCGCGCTGCGCGGCCTCGCGATCGGCGCGCTGTCGCTCACGTTCGTCTTCACCACCGATCCGACGCGCTTCGCCGTGAGCGCGGCGCGCAACGCCCGCGCGTCGCGGCGGATCGTGTATCCCCTGCTCGCGGCGTACCGCTTCCTGCCCTTCCTCACCGACGAGTACGCGCAGATCCACCTCGCGCAGCGCGTGCGTGGGGCCGCCGAGACCTCGCGCCTGGGCACGGCGCGGGCGCGCCTCCGCGAGGTCGTCCCGCTCTTCGCCACCGCGATCCGCCGGGCGACGCGCATCGCGATCGCGATGGACGCGCGCGGCTTTGCCGGAGGGTCGCCGCGCACCTACTACCGCGAAACGCCGATCGTCGCCGGCGATGTGGCATTCGCGATCGCGGTGGCCGCGGTCGCGGCGGCACTCTTCTGGCTGTCGGCGAGCGCGGGCTGGCTGCGCATCTGGGACGGGCGGTTCAGCGCGTGAAGGCCGTCGTCGTCGCACACGGCGACGTGTTCGCCGAGGATCGCTCCGTGCTCGCGGGTGCGGACCTCGTCGTCGCCGCGGACGGCGGCGCGATGGCGCTCGAGCGCTGGGGCGTCGTGCCGCAGGTCCTGGTCGGCGACATGGATTCGGTCGGCGTAGAACGCGCGAACGCGCTCGCGAAGAGCGGCGTTCGTATCATCCGCATGCCGCGCGAGAAGGACGAGTCCGACCTCGAGCTTGCGGTCGAGCACGCGATCGGCGCGGGCGCGGACGAGATCACGCTCCTCGGCCTCTTCGGCGGCGCACGCCTCGACTACACCATCGCGAACGCGCTGCTGCTTGCGGACGCGCGCTACCGCGGCCGCGTCATGCGCGCGGTCGCCGGGCCGGCGCGCCTGCGCGCGCTGCACGTCGGCGAGACGGCGCTGCTCACCGGCGCGGTCGGCGAGCTGGTGACGCTGCTTCCGGTCGGCGCGGACGCCGAGGGCATTCGGACCGTGGGTCTTCGCTACGCGCTGCGCGGCGAGGCACTGCGCCTCGGACGGTCGCGCGGCGTCTCCAACGTGATCGCCGCGCTCCCCGCGTCGGTCACGCTTGACGCGGGCGCGCTGCTCATCATCGAGACCGCGAGCGCCGCGACCCGGTAGGGCGCGCGATGGTCACCTGGCTGGCTTTCGCTCTTTTCGCGCTCGCGGTCTGGTCGGTGCAGCGCGTCGTGACCAAGATCGCGCTCGTTCGATGGTCGACGCCGTACTTCTACCGGCTGAACGCAGCGCTTTCGCTGATCGTCTATGTCCCCTTCGTCCTCTTCCGGCCACCCGACGTCGCGGGGCTGCCCGGAGCGTTCGCGCTGTCGCTGCTGATGGCCTTGACCTTCTGGGTGACGACCGAGGCGACCCGCCGCGGTCCGGTCGGGCTCGTTGCTCCGCTCACCTCGCTGTCACCCGCGATCACCGCGACGCTCGCGATCGCCGTGCTCGGTGAGCGGCCACCGTCGCTGGCGCTCGTCGGTATCGGGGGAAGCGTGCTGGCCGGAGGGCTTCTGGCGTACCGGCCCGCGGCACCCGGCGCGCTCGCGGGCTGGCTCGGACTTGCGCTCGTATCGCTCGCGCTCCAGGGATTCGGCGCGTTCTTCGCGAAAGTCGTCGTGACCGGTCCGGGGCCGACGGACTTGCTCGTCACAAGCGCGGCGGTGCAGCTGGCGGTCGGCGCGTTCATCGCGCGTCGCGAGCCGATCGCGACCGAGAGGCTTTCGTCCCGCGCGGGCTTGGTGACCGCGCTCATCCTGGTCATGGCCGCGGTCGCGACGATCGGCTATCTCTACGCGCTCTCGGAGGGACCGGCGAGTGTCATCGTGCCGCTGGTCGCGACGAGCCCGGCGCTCGGAGGCTTGCTCGGGATCCTCCTCTTGCGCGAGCGCGCGACCGGCCGTCAGCTCGCGGGGATCGCGCTCGGCGCTAGCGCCGCTCTGCTGCTCGCGTCGGCGTAGCGAGCGAAAAGAGTTCTCTCTCGATCCGATCCCGGATCGCGTCGCGGACGCTCTCGAATGCGCGGAAGCGCGTCTCGTCGTCCCCCGGCACCGCGGAGGGATCGGGGAACGACCAGTGGCGCCGCTCGCCGGCGTTCGGGAAGTACGGGCAGCTCTCGTTCGCCTCATCGCAGACGGTGATCACGAGGTCGAACGGCTCGTTCACGAACCGCTCGATGGTCTTCGAGCGCTGCAGCGAGATGTCGATCCCCACCTCGGCCATGGCCTGGATCGTCATCGGATGGAGACCGCGCGCCTCGGTGCCGGCGCTCTCGGCCGCGAACCGTCCCTCACCGAGCTTGTTCAGGAAGGCCTCGGCCATCTGAGAGCGCGCGGAGTTGTGCGTGCAGACGAAGAGCACGCGGCGCGGCTCAGGCATGTGGATGGCCGCGTCCGCTGAACTCGTGCATCACGCCGGTGACCTCGTAGACGGTGCGCTCGCAGATGTTCTGGATCCGGTCGCCCATGCGCTCGAGGAAGAGCACGCGCGACCTGATCGACCGCGGCATGAGCAGCACTATCGCAACTCTACCGACACACCGAGCGAGATCAGGCGCGCGAAGAGCGCCTCGGCGCTGGCGTGCTGATCGGGCGGCACGACCCCCGCAGGCATCCGTTCGTCGCGAGCGAGCGCGGCCGCGACCATCGCCGCGGGTTCGGCCGCGACGAGGTAGCTGCGACTGGGCGCGGCCAGCCACACTGTCGCTTCGGAGCCCGATCCCCGGACGGTCACGGCGAAGACGCCGTCGTGACGGCCCAGCCCGCGACCGAGACGAGCCGCGAGCGGGATCACCGCACGCGCGGCGGGGATGCGCGCGGCGATCGCGAACGCGGGCGCTGCGAGCGGGGCGTTCGGATCGACCCAGAAGTCGACCTGTGCAAGCGCCGGCCACGAGCGCGGGAGGAGCAGCGATGCCGCGCTCTCGAGATGGTGTCCGCGCCGTCCGCCGCCGGGGAAGGGCCGGGTCTCTGACCAGCGCGCGCCGAGCGCGTGCGCGAACGATCGGACCGTCGCGGGGTTCCCCGTCTCGGCCGAGGCCGGCGCCAGGAAGATGTCGCATCTCGTCGGCTCGGCCACCGCGCTTCGGGTGATCGCGGACGCGGCGACGGTGACGACCGCGCTGCACGACGTGACGATGTGCGTGCCGGCCGCGACGGCACGATCATGCAGCGCGGACACGCGCTCGGCGAACTCGACTGAATCCGAAAGGTCGACGATGTCGCAGCCGCGCGCGATGGCGGATTCGGCGAGATACGTCGACCGTTCGTGGAACGGTCCGGCGGTGTCGATGATCACGTCGCCAGCGCGCAGCACACGCGCGATCGAGCGCCGATCCTCGGCGTCGATCACGAGATCTGCGCCGCGCCGCGCCGCGAGCGTCGCGTCGATGCCGTCGTCGGCCAGGCGCTGCGCGATGAGGCGTCCGAAGAAGCCCGCGCCGACGATGACGATGCGTCTCATGCGACACGCCGCGCGAGATACACGCACCAGGGACAGAAGAGTGCGAAGAGCAGCGCGGTCGCCGTGGCGACGAGGAGCGGGATGCCGAGGAACGCGCCGATGCTGAGGAGCGCGCCGACCGTCCACATCGTCCACGCCCAGACCCGCGCGAGCGCCGGCAGCGGAGTCGCGAGGGTGAGCAGCCCGCCGGCGACGGTGTACAGGCCGTTCGCCACGCCTCCGGTCAGCGCCACGGTGAACGGCTCGGTCACCAGATACAGGACGAATGCTGTTTCCGCCACCAGATCCGCGAGGTAGCCGACCGCCGCGACGAGGAGCACGACATGCGGCGCGCCGACCCGCGCCCGCCACCATGCGTAGAACCAGAGCAGCGACAGCCCCGCCGCCATCCAGATCAGCCAGCCCAGGCGCCACTCGAGCTGATGCGCGCTCACGTAAGCGGCGCGCTGCGCGGGATCGGCCACCAGTGGCGTTCCGGGCGCGAGCACGACGGCCATCGCGAGCGCCGCGACGAAGTTCAGGGCCGCGCAGACCAGCGGCGCGGCGAGGTCAGCCCGACGCACGAGCCTCCGCGACCTGCGCGAGGCCGCGGTGATCACCGAGGGACGCAAGCTCGCTCTCGGCGGCATCGAGCAGCGCCGCGTCACGCGTGAGTGCGCCGAGCTCGAGCGTTGCGAGGGCCGCGTCGGCGCGCATGCCCAGCTGCGCGAGCAGGTCGCGCGCGCGCCGCAGGTCGCCGGCGTCGGAGCGGGCCCGGCCGCGCAGCCGCAGAAGCTGCGCCAGCAGCGGCCGCAGGCCGCGCGCCTCGGCGTCGGCGATGAGCGGATCGAGACGTGAGGCATCGACGGCGACGCGATACGCGGCGAGCAGCGAGACAGAGCGCTCGACCTGCCATGTGTCGATGCCGGCGGTCTTCATGCGGTCGAGCGCGGCCTCGAGGTGGCGCGGGTCGTCATCGAGGACGGTGAGCGCGCGTTCGTCGTCGACCCATCGTCGAAGCACCGCGCCGAGCTCGCTCATCACGTCGTCGCGGCCGCGCCGGCGCGCGACGTAGAGCGCCGCGGTACCGGCGTGCGAGTAGACCGAGCGCGTCGCGTCCTCCGACATGCGCAGGGCATGCGTGTTCGCCTCCCGCGCGTCGAACAGCACGTCGTCCCAGCGCCCTTGGAGCCACGCGATCGCCGCGCGCCACGACAGCAGGAAGACCCACGCCACGCGGATGTTCGGGTCGATCTTCGAGCTGTCGAACGTTGGCTGCGCGAGCGCGCGGCGTACGTGATCGCGGGCGGCCTCCAGCTCGCCGAGTGCCAACGCGTAGAGCGGCATCGTCCAGTGCGCATGTGCCCGCTCGATGCCGGGCAGCTCCTCCAGGTGTTCGATCCTGCGCATCGCGATGTCGTGCGCGGCGCGCAGATCGCCTAGATCGCCGACGATCGCGGCCCACGCGTCCACTGCCATGGACCAGAGCGACCAATCGCCGTGTCGCTCCAGGACCGCGGCGGCGCGCGTTGCCTCGTCACGCGCGCTCTCGAGCGACGTGCGGGTACGGCCCGCGCGCGAGCGCTCCAGATACGCGTGCATGACGACCGCCGCCGCATGCACGCGCTCGTCACCACCGCGCTTCGCGAGCTCGAGGGCCTCCTTCGAGAAGCCCGCGAGGGTGGCTTCATCGGGATGCCGGTCGGGAGAGATCGAGACGCCCGAGCGGAGCTGCAGCCGCAGCATGTCGACGAGGATCCGCGCCCCGATCACCAGGTCGCCGCCGGTTCGCGCCCGCCACCGCGCGAGCGCGTCGGTGAGGGCATCCCAGCCGACATTGCCGCCGACGCTGGTCTCGCCGAGCTGCATGAGGAGCGGCACCTGCTCGTCATCGTTCGCGAGGGCGAGCGCTGCCTGTATCTGGGCGATCGCCTCGGTCCACGCGCCAGCGCCGGCGTTCGCCCGCGCGGACCGCGCCAGCCAGACGACGGCCCCGCTCCGAGTCGTCTCGTCGTCGGCGCCCTCGATCGGGATGCCGACGGCGCTCGCGCGTCGAAGCCTCGTGGCCTGGAGGTAGTGGTAGCCGACCAGTCCGGCGAACTCCTCGATCCGCGCGCCGGACGACACCTGTAGGTGTTGCGCGACCATCGCGTGATCGCGCGCGCGACGCGCGCGCGGCAGCATCCCGTACGCGACCTCTCGCACGAGCGCGTTGGCGAAGGCGTACTCGCCGCGCTGGCCCTTGTTGAGCAGCTCGCGGTCGACCAGGCGCGCGAGCGCATCCGCGACGGGGTCCGCGGCCAGCTCGCAGATCGCTCGCAGCGTCTCGGCGTCGACCGTCAGGCCGACAACGGCGCTCGACTGCAGCACGGCACGTTCGTCCGGCGACAGCATGTCGATACGCGCGAGGAGCGTGCCCTGGACGGTCTCGGGCAGCGCGCCCATCGCGGCATCCACGGCGGCCGGATCGGTCGCGTCGAGGCCACGCTCGAGGAGCGACCGCACCATCTCCTCGGCGAAGAACGGATTGCCCGCGGCTCGTTCGACGACGAGCTCGCGCAGACGCGCCGGCGGCTCGGTCTCGAGGTGCTGCGCCACGAGCCGCGTGATGTCGTCCGCCGTCAGCGGCTCGAGCGATAGGCTCATCGCGTTGCGTCGCCCGCCGCCCCAGGCGGGCCGCCGCTCGAGAAGCTCGGGCCGCGCGATGCAGGTCACCAGGAGCGGGACCGGCGACGAGGGCCGGACGATGTGCTCGATCAGATCGAGCAGCGTGTCCGACGCCCACTGCAGATCGTCGAACACGAGCAGGAGCGGTCGGTCCGAGGCGAGTCGTTCGATGAGGCGCCGCCATGCCGCGAAGACCGCGTCGCGCTCGCGCTCGTCGCTCTGCGCCTCCGGCGCGACGGTCGCCGCGATGAGAACCGTGTCGCGCGGGACATCCGCCTCGTCGAGGACGGCGCCGACCTCGCGCCGAACGTCGTCGGCGGGCGCGTCAGGCGAGAGGCCGAGGAGGCCGAGCAGGAGCTCGCGCAGCGGACCCAGCGCCGTCGCGCCGTAGGGAGGGCAGGCCGCGCGGGCGTACCACGTCTCGGCCGAACTCCGCCGCCGAAGCTCGTCGACGAGGCGGCTCTTTCCGGCTCCATCAGGTGCGGTGATGGTGACGAGGTACGGTCGCCGGTCGCGGAACGCGCGGCGCGCGGCGAGCTCGAGCTGCGCGAGGTCTTCCTCGCGCCCGACGAAGGGCGCGCCGCTGGTGCGCTCGGACCCGCGGCTCCGTACCGGCCAGGTGCGAACCGGCTGCGACTTGCCCTTCGCGGCGATCTCGCGTCGCTCGCCGTAGCTGAACGCGCGCGCCGCGCGGTGCGTCGCGTCGGCGGCGAGGATCTCGTCGGGCTGCGCAGCCGCCGCGATGCGCGCGGCCACGTTCAGCGTGTCACCGACGATCTCGCCCTTCGCGTCCTCGGTCGCCACGACCTCACCGGTGTTCACCCCGATGCGCAGCTGCAGCCGCTGAAGCGCCTCGTCGCGCATCACGCGGTCGCGGAGCGCGAGCATCGCGTCGAGGGCGCGCTGCGCATCGTCACCGTGCGCCGCGGGCACGCCGAAGACGGCCAGCACGCCGTCGCCCAGTAGCTTCGCGACGCTGCCGCCGTGTGACTCGACCACGTCACGCGCGACGGCGTAGTAGCGGGACAGGAGCGCGCGCACGTCCTCGGGGTCGAGCTCCTCGGCAAGTGCGGTCGATCCGACGACGTCCGCGAAGGAGACGGTGACGAGCCTTCGCTCTTCTCTCAATCTGCGGCTCCGCCGCAAGACAAGCTCACGGCTGGTGGATTCGCTCCTCGCAGATGAACTGCTCGTCGCTCATTTCATTCTTCCGGCACCTAGCCCAACCGGTAGCCGACGCCGCGCACGTTCACCAGCTCCGGACCGCCACCCTCGAGCAGCTTCGCGCGAAGCCGCGCGAGATGGGCTTTCAGCCACTCGGGGTCGGGGTCGCGCTCGTCGGGCCAGCCGGCACGCAGGAGCGAACGTCGATCGATGACCTCCCCCGGTCGCCCAGCGAGCGCCGCCAGGAGGCGGAACTCCGTCGGCGTGAGATCGAGGGCCTCGCCCGCGACCGTGGCCTGATGCGAGCGCGGATCGACGGTCAGCGCGCCGACGGACGCAGCGGGACGAGCACGGGAGCCGGGGACGGCGCGGCGGAGGAGCGCGCGCACCCTCGCCGACAGCTCGCGGCTCGCGAAAGGCTTCTCCAGGTAATCGTCGGCGCCGAGATCGAGGAGCCGCGCGCGTTCTTCGCTGCCCTTCTCGCCGGTGAGCATGAGGATCGGGGTCGACCCGGCGGCGCGGATGCGCCGGCAGACGTCGTCCCCCGAAAGCTTCGGCAGCCTGCGATCGAGGATCACGAGGTCGGGCAGCTCTTCACCGTAGCGCCGCAGCGCGGCCTCGCCGTCGTAGGCGGTGACGATCTCATAGCCCTCCTGGCCGAGCAGCGCGGCGACCATGCCGACCATCGCGGGCTCGTCGTCGACGACCAGCACGCTCGTCACCGCTCGTCGCTCACGTGCGTGCCAGCTCCTTCTCCTTCGCCCGCGGGACGCTGAACGCGAAGACGCTGCCGCCACCCGGTGCCTGCTCGTGCCATATCTCTCCACCCAGCGCCTCGATGACGCGGCGCGACGCGAAGAGACCGATGCCCGTTCCCGGCGTGCCCTCCTGCGCGCCGCGCGCATATGGCTCGAAGATCTTGGCGCGGTCCTGCGCCGCGACACCCGGCCCCTCGTCGGTCACCCGAACGATGCCGCGGTCCGCTCGGTGCTCGACGCGCACGCCGATCCGCGTGCCCTCCGGCGCGTACTTCGTCGCGTTGTGCACGAGGCCCGAGAGGATCTCGGCGATACGGCGGCGATCGCCGCGAACGAAGATCGGCGCGCCGGCACGAGGGCCGGTAAGACGATGGCGCCGCGCCATCGGCGCGAGCTCGCGCAGCGTCGCGCTGCAGGTCGCGCGCAGATCGAAGCGAACCGCGTGCAGCGTGAGGTCGGGGCGCTCCACACGAACTCCGGTGAGGATGCGGTCGACGAGGTGATCGAGTCGCTCGACCTGGGTCACCGCTTCGTCGATCGGTATCTTGCGCTTACCGTTCTTCGACTCCGCGAGGAGATCGAGATAACCGCGGATCACCGAGAGCGGCGTCCGCAGATCGTGCGTGACCACCGCGACGAATTCGGCGCGCGCGCGCTCGAGCTCGCGCAGGCTCTCGGCGGTCTTTCGCTCGAGCGCGTAGAGCGCGGCCTTGTCGATCGCGAGCGCGGCCTGATTCGCGAGCGCGCCGACGAACGCGATCTCCTCGTCGCGCAGCTCCGTGCCGGCGGGGACGCGCAGCGCGACGGCGCCGAGGAGGCGGTCCCCGACGAGTAGCGGCAGTGCGAGACGCTCGCCGTCGACGATCGGCCGCGCCTCCGCGATGGCCTGACCGGCCGACTGCGTGAGCGTCTTGCCGATGTCGCCGGAGTGCGCGCGCTCGCGCACCTTGTCGTCCTCGCGCAGGAAGATCGCGCCCGCCGAGCCGGGATACACGCGCACGAGGCGATCGGTGACGAGGCCGAGCACCTCATCGAGATCGAGCGTCGAGGTGAGGACGTTCGAGACCTCGAAGAGCGCCGAGACCTCGCGGAGCTTGCGCTCGGCGTCGCGCTGCAGCCGCCCCTTCTCGATGATCCCGGCCACGTGATTCGCGATCGTCTGCAGGAAGTCGATCTCGGTGCGGTCGAAGTCACGCGGCTCGACGGTCTGGACGTTCATGACGCCGATGACCTCGTCGCGCGAGACGAGCGGCACCGAGAGCATCGAGGTGAAGCGGTCGACGTCGACGGTCGGGACGAACTTCCAGCGCGGCTCGTGATGCACGTCGCGCACCGCGAGGGGCACGCGCGCGTTCGCGACCCAGCCGGTGATGCCCTCCCCCACGCGGAGCGTGGCGCGCCCGACGGCCCGCGGATTCAGTCCGTTCGTCGCCACGAGGCGCAGGATGCCGTCGCGCTTCTCGACCAGATACAGGGATGACACCTCGGCGCGCATGGCGTCGGTCGTGCGGTCGATGACGATGCGCAGCATCTCGTCCCAGTCGCGCGCCGACGACGCGAGCTGAGCGATCTCCTGTAAGAACGACAGCTCGAGCAGCTTCCGTTCGGCGTCGGGGGGTGTCACTGAGTAAGCATAGAAAGGTCTCTGCACCAATAGACTTCGGCTGTGCAGACCGTCATACGCACCGAAAAGCTCACGAAGCGCTTCGGAGCGATCACCGCCGTCGACGGCCTCGACCTCGAGGTCCGGGAGGGCGAGGTCTTCGGCTTCCTCGGTCCGAATGGCGCGGGGAAGACCACGACCCTGCGTCTCTTGTGCGCGCTCATCGCGCCGACGTCGGGGACCGCCGAGGTCGCCGGCCATCGCCTCGGGGTCGACGATCCCGAGATCCGCGCATCGGTCGGGATCCTCACCGAGCAGCCCGGCCTGTACGAACGGCAGTCCGCCGTCGAGAACCTCGTGTTCTTCGCCACGCTCTATGGCCTCGACCGCACGACCGCGGCGAAGCAGGCGGAGCACTTCCTCAAGCTGATGGGCCTCTGGGAGCGGCGCGGCGAGGCGGTCGCGACGTTCTCGCGCGGCATGAAGCAGAAGATGGCGATCGCACGCGCGGCGCTGCACGAGCCACGCATCCTCTTCCTCGACGAGCCGACCACGGGGCTCGATCCTGACGCCGCGAAGACGGTGCGTGAATTCATCGTCGCGCTCCGCGGCGAGGGCCGCACCGTGTTCCTCTGCACACACAACCTCGACGAGGCCGACCGTCTCTGCGACCGCATCGCGTTCTTCCGCCGGAGCATCATCCGCATCGACACGCCCGATAAGCTCCGCGCCGAGCTCTACGGACGCGCGACCGAGATACGTCTCGTTCCGTCGCCGCGACCGGAGGATCTCGAGCGCGTCCGCGGCGTGGAGGGCGTGCGCGAGGCGTGGCTCGAGAACGGCTCGATCGTGGTCTCCGCCGACGACCCGCTGAGCACGAACCCGGACCTTGTCCGCGCGCTCGTCGAAGGCGGCGCGCGCATCGCGTACGTAGTCGAGCGCAGGGCGCACCTCGAGGACGTGTACCTGAAGATCGTCGAGGCCATCCAATAGTGGACGAGCGAGGAGCGGCTCCGCTGCGACGAGCGAGACCATCAGTCCTGAGCGTGTCTCCCGGCGGAGCCGGAGATTGAGCGGGAGTATCGGCACTCTCGCGGCCCGGCCGCAGCGCGGCGCGCTGGTGCGCGCCGTGTGCGTGCGTGAGTGGCGCGAGGCGCTCGGCAACAAGCTCCTCGTCGGCATGACGCTGCTGCCGCCGGCGGTGATCCTCGCCGCCGGCATCGCCGCGGTCGCCGCGGCCGCGGTCAACCCGCCGAGCGAGCGCGACGTGCAGGCGCTTTACGCCGCGGCACCCGCCGCCGCCGGCCTCGATCCGAAGGAGGCCGTGCAGGGATTCATCGCGACGTACTTCCTCATCCTGTTCATGCTCATCCCGACCGTCGTGCCGCTGACGATGGCGATCTACTCGGTCATCGGCGAGAAGACCGCGCGCACGCTCGAGCCGCTCCTGGCGACGCCGGTCGGTGTCGGCGAGCTGCTCTTCGCGAAGAGCATCGCGTCGACGATCCCGTCGGTCATCGTCACCTGGATCGCGTACGGCATCTACCTGCTGTCGGTCGTCACGATCGGAAGCCAGGCCGCGGCGCGCGCCGTGACCGCGCCACGCTGGGTGTTCGCGATCCTCGTGATGGTGCCGCTGCTGACGTTGCTGTCGGTGAACCTGGGCATCCTCATCTCCACCCGCGTCAACGACGTCCGCGTCGCGCAGCAGATCGGCGGTCTGGTCGTCGTGCCGGTCGTCGGCCTGGGGATCGCCCAGGTGACCGGCCGGGTCGTCATCGACAACGCAACGTTCATCGGCTTCTCGACCTTCCTCATCGCGCTCGACCTGGCGGTGTTCTTCATGGCGAAGCTCGCGTTCCAGCGCGAGAACATCCTCGTCCGCTGGCGCTGACGTGCCCACGGACCGTCTGGTCGACCCCGACTTTCTGCGGTATCAGTACAGCGACGACGAACGGCTCCGCATCCGGATCGAGACGCACCGGCGCCACAGCGAGAATCCGACGCCGTTCCGCGCGTGGGTGCTCGAGCGCGTCGACGCGCGCCGCGGACAGCGTCTGCTGGACGTCGGCTCGGGCTACGGTCAGTACCACGATCTGCTGGGCGAGGTGCGCGTCGTCGCGATCGACATGTCGATGGGCATGCTCCAGAAGGTGAGCGTTCCGCGCGCGCAGGCCGACGCGCAGGCGCTGCCGTTCGCGAGCGCGTCGTTCGACCGGGTGATGGCGAATCACATGCTCTATCACGTGCCCGCCAAGGAGCGCGCGCTCGCCGAGATGCGCCGGGTCACGCGCTCGCCCGGACGCGTCGTGATCACGACGAACGCCCGCGACTCGATGCGACCGCTGGTGGCGCTGGTCGCGGAAGCCGCGCGCGCGGTCGGGGTGGAGCCGGAAGGGAACAGCGGCCTCTCGTTCGGACTCGAGGACGACGCGCTGGTGCGCTCGGTCTTTCCGGAGGTCCGCGTCGACACGTATGAGAGCGCCCTGCGCTTCGACTCGGCCGAGCCGGCCCTCCGTTACGTCGCCTCGATGTGGGTCGGGCGTCTCCCGGAGGCCTCACGCTCCGCGCTCCTGGCACAGCTCCAGGACCGCGTGCACGCCGCGATCGCGCGCGAGGGAACGTTCCGGGTGCCGACCCGCGCCGGCTGCTTTGTGGCGGATGTCTGATGGCCGAGCGCGGGGAATCGCTCGCGACTGAGCTCGGAACGCGCCTCGCCGAGCTCGATGCCCTCGTCGCGTCGCTACAGCCATCGCAGCTCGCGCTGATCTCGGCCGAGGGTTGGCCGGTCGGATTCGTAGCGTGTCACATCACGCTCGGCCTGGTCCGGCAGCGACGCTGGATCGAGCGGCGTCTGCGGACCGGAACGATCCACGACTTCAGCTGGGATGCGACCAACGAGCTCAACCGACGGCTCGCGCGCCGCATCGGCGTCCCGGACGCGGCCGCGGTGCGGCACTGCCTGCGCGAACGCGGCAACGCGCTCGTCGCGCTGGCGCGGCGGCTCACCGATCCGGAGCTCGATACGACCGCCTTCGCGTTCAATGAGCACCAGCGCACGGTCGAGTGGGTCATCCGACGCGTCGCGCTCCGCCACATCGACGACCACGTCGCCAGCATCAAGGCCGCCCTCTCGGGCGGCGTCTAAGGCTTCGCGGTCGGCGTCGGACGGAGGGGCGGCAGCGTCGGCAGCTGTGGGTGCGGCACGAGACTTCCCGATGGTGCCGGGAATCGGAACCGTGGTGACGGCGACGGCGATCTCAGCACCGGCGGTCCGGGCGTGCGGCCGCCTTCGTCGTCGGGGTAGGTGCGCGGGCCGATGATCGTCACGTTCGAGGTCACCGTCTCGCTCACCGCGATGTTGCGCTCGCGCAGCTCGTACGAGAGCCGGTAGCGGCCGAGGAGATTGGGCGCGACGAACGGCGCGAAGAAGTCGCCCGCCGCACCGGGCTCGAGGGTCCCGATCGGCAACGTTCCCTGCGTGACCGCGCGGCCGCTCCGCGGATCGACGAGCCGCCAGGTGAGCACGAGCGGACGCGAGACCGTGGCCGCGGTCGGCAGCGCCGTGTAGTGCGTGACGACGAGCGAGGCCTCGGCCTGGTGCATCACGGTCGGCATCGGGATCTGCGCGCTTACGAGGTACGGCTGGTGCGCCCGGACCGAGAACGTCGCGGTCGCCGCGCCGAGCGCGGCGAGCGGCCGTCCGTCGGAGTCGACGAGACCGAGCGTCACCTTGTAGTCGCCCGCCGCCTTGGGCACCGTCAGCACGATGCCGACGTTCGCCGTTCCGCCCGGCGCGAGTGCCGGAAGCGGGACCGGCGTTTTGGATGAATCGACGAGCGCGTCCTTGGTGTCGCGCAGCTCCCAGATCACCCGGAAAGATCCGCCGCCGCTCGCACCCCACGCGTTCGCCCCGATGTTCGTCACCGGCACCGTGACGCGAGAAGACGAGCCGACATCGGCGAGCACGGCGGTGCGCGGAACGTCGAACTTCGCGTTGGCGGGCGGCTCGAGCACGGCGCTGTAGACGAGCGATCCAACGTCGGCGATGAAGGCGTCGGCGTCCTGCTCGTACGCATCCCACGTCATGGCGATGACGACGCGCGGGCCGAACTTCGTGTAGACGATCCCGGCGTCGTGGGTCAGGCCCGGAAGGTTCCCGGTCTTGTGCGCGACGACGACGCCCTCGGGCAGCGCCGCCGGCAGCCGGTTGTTGATCTGCTGCCGGCCGAGCCGCGCCAGCATCCGGTCCGATGCCGCGGTCGAGATGAGCTGCCGCTTCGCCAGCAGCGTCATGAAGGTGCCGACGGCGCGCGGTGTGGCGACGTTGTCCTCATCGAGGTCGAGCTGGACATGGAAATCGGAAACGCTCTGCGCCTGCAGCGTGGCGTTCACGTTCCTCGGACCGAGGATGTGCCAGAGGGCGCGGGCGGTGCCGTTGTCCGAGATCGTGATCATCGCCTCGAGCGCTTCGTCGAGGCTCATCTTCGTGCCGGCGGGCTCGAACGATCCGTCGTCGGTGATGTCGTCGTCCTCGATCGTCACGGTGTCCGCGTACTTCAGGTCCCCGGCCTCGACCCGTCGCTCGGCCTCGGCCATCAGCGCGAGCTTGTAGAGCGACGCGGTGACGACCTGCTCGTCCGCGTTGTGCGAGTAGAGGGGCTTGGCGACGTTCGGGTCGGCGATCCAGAGGCCGGCGCCGCCCGGGAACGACTTGGTCAGCTGGTCGAGCTGCTGGATGAGCTCGTTCGTGCTTGCCTGCGCCGGGCGCCCGGCGAGGAGCGGCGCGACGGCCAGCGCGAGGGCGATCAGGACGCGGCCCATCCTCATTACCGCCTAGTTAACGACGCATGCTTGCCAACGTTCCTTGGTATTACCTTTTGGCCCGGGGGCCCACGGTCGCCGCCGTGCCCAGACGGACCATCTCCCGGTAGCCCGCCGGCGTCTCGTCCTCGAAGCCAAGCAGGTGCAGGACGCCGTGCGCGGCCAGGAAGGCCACCTCCGACACGACCGTTCGCCGGCGCCGCCGGGCCTGCCGCGCCGCCTGCGCCCCGCTGATGACGACGTCGCCGAGGTCGAGCGTCCCGTCGACGTCCCGCGCGAGGCCCTCCACGGCGCTCCGTCCCCGCAACCCGGCCGGGATCGGCTGACCGAACGAGAGCACATCGGTCGTGCGGTCCTTGCCGCGGTAGCGCCGGTTCAGCTCGCGCATCGCGGCGTCGTCGACGAACGCGAGCGTCAGCCTGATGTCCTTCGGCGGGCCGTACGGCTTGGCGGCGGCGCGCATCGCGCCTCGGACGCGGGCGAGGTCGCACGGCGCCTCGCCGCGGACGGCGATCCTCAGCGGTCCGACGCCACCCGCTGCGAGATGCGCGCGATGCGATCCTCGGGATACGGGATGCGCTCGTGATACACGCC
>WNFB01008950.1_pt1 | contig 15843 bp, 10 predicted proteins | sample 5400501 | NCBI WGS metagenome assembly WNFB01 (sample SAMN13153341, study PRJNA577476) | soil metagenome | isolation source: 200 cm saprolite under Douglas fir tree site 2 hole 1 | place: USA:California | collected 2015-04-18
TGGCGAATCCAGCCGATGGCTTGGCGACGGCGACCTTCCAGGGCTGCGAAATCCCGATGGCGACTGTTGTGGGTGACCATCCCTCATGGTCGCACACAAATGAGCGAATATCAATCTATCTATGCAGAGATCTTTAGTTCATTGCCGAGCTGAAATTGCGAATTACGACTTGCTTAATCGACAGCCCGAACTCAGTTGGTGAAAAGTCTTCTGTCGGATTATGCGCCACCTGTCTGTACGCTCGGCGGATTGACGCAGCCCGGGGTTCTCAGTTCTACCTGTGCGAGCGCTCGGCCACTGATCCATCTTTTCCGAAGTATCCCCGCCTTCCCGTTCTTATTTGTTCCGGCCATGCGCCAAAGACGAGTTCATGAAGTAAAGCGCGCCATTTAGAAGTTTGGGAAACCGAATGATCGACTCGATCTCAGCAACGCCAGCCGGGGGAACAAGTCTGACCGCACCAGGACCGGGTGGTCCTGAGACGCGCGCCACTCGATTTCCTCTCGCGGTCATTGCCACGGCAGCAGTCATCGTGGGTGCCATTCTTTTATTTCGCCTACCTGCGTCTGGAAGATTATGGCAGCAGGGCTACGATCCAACCGGTCATTGGTGGCTTTCCACAATAGCCGCTGCACTTCCAATCGTCGTACTGCTTGGCAGCGTGGCGGGATTGCGTATGAAGGCACATAACGCCGCGCTATTGGGTTTAGCGACGGGTGTGGTGATGGCGATCGGCGTATTTCACATGCCGGGTAAGGCCGCAGCGATGGCGGTCACCTACGGGGCAGGCTACGGACTGTTTCCCAGCAGCTGGATTATCCTCAACGTGATCTTCATGTACCAGCTGACTGCTGAGGCGGGTCTGTTCAAGACGTTGCAAGAAAGTATGACCTCCATTACTCGAGATCGCCGTTTACAACTCGTGCTGATTGCTTTCGCGTTTGGCGCGTTCTTTGAAGGGGCTGCAGGCTTCGGTACCCCGGTCGCAGTGACGGCGGCCATCCTCATTGGCTTAGGCTTTCCGCCATTGAAGGCTTCCGGCCTGTCGCTCATTGCGAATACGGCACCAGTAGCATTCGGGGCTCTGGGTCTTCCCCTGGTGGCATTGCAAGGAGTGACAGGGCTGGACCTGGGTGTTCTCAGCGCCGCGGTGGGCCGCACTCTTACCCCGTTTTGCGTTTTGGTTCCATTCTGGATGGTCTGGGCATTTGCCGGGTTCCGGAAAATGTTGGAGGTTTGGCCTGCTTTATTGATAGCAGGGGGCACATTCGCGTTTACACAATTGCTCATCTCAAACCTGCACGGACCATGGCTGGTGGACATCGTCGCCGCCCCAATAACGATGGCCGTGCTCATCGCGTTCTTGCTAAAGTGGCACCCGAAACGAATTCTGACTCTACGGCCTGAAGAGGGCCTCGATCCACGCGGCTCGCACGGGCACCCTACCGAGAAAATTATCAGGGCTTGGCTTCCGTGGGTCATCCTGAGTGTCGCCGTATTCCTCTGGGGCCTGCCGACTATCAAGGGTTTACTGGATAAGGTGTTGCTGAGCACGTTCCCTGTCCAGGGGCTGCACCAGATGGTCCAGCGCGTCCCTCCGGTGGTCGTGAGACCGACGACGGAGGCAGCAATTTACGTGGGCAACTGGTTATCGGCCACGGGTACCGGCATATTGTTGGCGGCCATCATTTCCGGAGCCATTATGGGCATGAGTCCGCTCAGAATGACCAAGATCTACTGGAACACAATTGTCCGAGTACGGTACTCGGTACTCACGATCGCAGCGATGTTGGGGCTGGGTTTTTTAACACGATATTCAGGTCTGGACGCAACCATGGGCTTGGCATTTGCACGGACCGGCGTACTGTATCCCTTCTTCGGCACGATGCTGGGGTGGTTAGGAGTGGCTTTAACTGGCTCGGACACGTCCTCTAACGTCCTGTTCGGCAGCCTGCAGAAGATCACTGCTGAACAAATCGGTTTGCCATCGACACTGATGGCGGCAGCCAACAGCGCGGGCGGCGTGATGGGGAAAATGATCGATGCACAAAGCATCGTCGTCGCAAGTACGGCCACCGAATGGTACGGCCATGAGGTTGATATTCTGCGTTATGTGTTTTTTCACAGTCTGGCGCTTGCGGCTCTGGCAGGAGTATTTGTTTTTTTGCAAGCATACGTTTTTCCCTTCACCTTGCTGGTAATAAAGTAGCTGGATTTGATCGGATTGGGGATATCACCAGTGAGATCGCGGCAGGGCCAGCTAGCGAAAGCGCGCCGGAGTTGCGCAAAACAACCTGAACACAACTTCGATTAGAAACCGGGGGGCCGATGCGAATGAGAATCGTTTTTCTAATCACAACAGCTACTCTGGCTGTTGGCCTGTTTCTTCCGACGGCGACGGGAACGCATATGCCGAGGGGCTAGACGAGGGATACGACTCTGGGGCCGAAGCTTCAAATGTCTGAATCCTTTGGGAATCGAATAGGGAGGCTAATTTGAAGACAAGTCGAGTCGTACTTCTGCTTTCGCTCACTGCGGTGCCTCTTTTTATCGTTAACCAACGATCTAGTGGTCAAGACAAAGGCGGTAAGTCTGTCCAGGATCGAGGTGGCGCAACCGGCACTGATTGGCCTTCGTACGGGGGAACAGTTTCTGCTTGGCGTTACAGCGCCTTGAATCAAATCAATGCTTCTAACGTAAAGAAGCTGGTTCCGATTTGGGCTTTTCAGACTGGAGATTATCAGAATGGTTTGCAATCCACCCCAATTGTACTCAATGGTGTTCTCTACCTGACGAGTAATCGTGACGACGTTTTTGCCCTAGACGGAGCGACCGGAAGGTTGATTTGGGAATATAAATATCAGGCCCTTCCTGGCTCTGCGACCAGGCAAAACAAGGGCGTTGCAGTGAGTGACGGCAAGGTCTTTGTAGGAACATCCGATAGCTATCTAGTGGCACTTGATCAAAAAACCGGTAAAGAAATTTGGAAGGTGGCGAGTGACGACACCTTCAGCTGTCGCTGCGGCCTTCAGGCCGCCCCTCTCGTGGTGAAGGATAAGGTAATCGTAGGGGGCGGTGGATCTCGCGGTTATTTGACAGCATTCAATGCCAGCACAGGACGGATTGCGTGGCGTTTTTTCTCCATCCCCGGCCCAGGAGAAAAAGGAAATGAAACATGGCCCGGAGATTCATGGAAGACAGGCTCAGCCAAGATGTGGACTACTGGATCTTACGACTCACAGCTCAATTTGGTCTATTGGGGCACGGGTGATCCCTCCCCAATGATTTACGGTGGCACGAGGGAGGGAGATAACCTTTACTCCGCGAGTGTTGTGGCAGTTGACGCTGATACGGGGAAATTGAGGTGGTATTTTCAGGACGTGCCCCACGACACTTGGGATTTCGACTCGACCTGGGAAATGGTGTTAATTGACCGCGAACTGCGCGGAAGCATGCGAAAGCTTTTGGTGCATTTCGGCAAAGGCGGATACACGTATGTGCTCGACCGCGAGACAGGCGAATTTCTCAATGCCTATCCGGTGAACGACTACATAGATTGGATCAAACGTATCAGCGAAAAAGGCGAGCTTGTGGGACGGCGAGACCCGGTTGTGGGTAAGGTCACATCCATCTGCCCGGGCAACTTGGGTGGAAAGAGCTGGAACCAGACAGCTTACTCTCCGCGTACGGGGCTAATCTACTCGCCGAGCCTCGAAATGTGTCAGAATATAACCTTACGTCCACCTGATCCGAACCTTCCAGGCGATCGTGGAAGTGCCACGTTCGTCTTTACCCCTCCGCCTGGCCTTGCGACTGCATACGGCCATCTGGATGCGCTCGACCCAGTGACCGGCAAAAAGCAATGGACCTATCCCTACAGATTTGAGTTGTTCGCTTCGATTCTAGCTACGGCCGGGGACTTGGTATTTACCGGCGATCCAGAAGGATATTTCTTCGCTTTGGACGCCCGCAGCGGCAAGAAGCTTTGGAGCTTTCAAACCGGCGCCGGACATCGCGGTGGGCCCGTAACATATATGGCCGACGGTCGGCAGTATGTCGCGACGCCTACGGGTTGGGGCGGAACAGGCGCGGCCTATTCAGATTTGCTTTGGCCAGAAGCTGAGATGCGTCGCCTTGGTTCAACGCTGTTCGTGTTTGCTCTTCCCGAGGAATGGAAATGAGGCGGAGTGCCATCATAACCTGCGCAGTTGCGGTCTTGATTCTGATTCCGTCAGTCGCCAACTCCCAGGGACTCGCCAACGGCGCGGAGGTATTTTCCCGGACTTGCACGGGATACTGCCACGGCGCCAATGGAACGGCAGGTGGTGCGCCGCAGCTCGTCGGACGTGGGATCGACACAGAGTATATTGAGCGGGTGATTACCTACGGTGTGCCAGATACGCCGATGTCTGCATGGGGAAAAATTCTTCCTCGGCAAGAATTGATGGCGGTAATCGCGTATATAAAAAGCCTGAACGGAATCGAACCTCCGATCAATCCCGCGCCTGCCGCTGGAAAAGCGGCTCCTGCACCGTCGCCGGAAGCGGAACAGGGCCGTGATCTATTTTTTAATCAATTACAAGTATTAACGAGCTGCTCGATCTGCCACCAGCTGAACGGCAAGGGTGTACCAGTGGTAGCGCGGATGAATCAAATTCCTTCTGATGCCTCCGGACTGAGAAACCTAACCACACCCCACGTGTCGACCGCTACGATTGATGGAGAGAGCGTTCCGGTGTTACCGATGACTCAAGTTCATAACGCCATCAAAATCTACGATCTGTCAACCGTGCCGCCTGTCCTCCGGACCTTTGGCCCTTCGGACGTGAAATTGAAGGAAGGTAGTTCCTGGCGACACTCCTCGGTGCTAGAAAAATACTCGGACAGTGATCTGAAATCGATTCTCAGCTTCTTACGAGCAGCGCAGCAGCGCTGAAGAGGAGCCGACTCGAGACCGCGTAGCCGGGAATCGGTCAGCCTGTCCTTGGGCCTTCTTTTAAGAAAAAAGACTATTTGACAGCACTATCCGGTTGTGCTACAAGTGCGCCATCAAGATTCTGGATCCAGGATACAGGATTCTGTGAACTTGTCAAAGTTGACAGGAGTTCTGCTCTCATCGCGCAATTCGCGACGCATTTTTGCGTGAGCGAATGTGGACAACTGAAACGGGCTCATGGCGCGTATTAGTTTGAATTGGGGTGATTCATGAAAATGATTTGGCTCGCATTGCTAGCGTTCATGGCGGGGAGCGCTCCGGTTCTTGCTCAATCGACAGCGACCTTTAACGGCCGAGTTGTGGATCCCAGTGGCGCTGTTGTTCCTGAAGCAACCGTCACTGCCACGAATACCGGTACAGGTGTGACCCGCAGCACGACGACTAATGGAGACGGATTATATGCTATCCCGGCGTTAGAACCGAGCAGCTATGACATGAAGGTTGAAAAGACAGGATTTGCCTCGTCGGAGAAGAAGGGGCTAACGCTGGTTACCGGTACCACCCTGACGTTTGATTTCTCGTTGACGGTGGCAGGGACCACACAACATACGGAAATAACGAGCGAAGCACCGCTGGTGGAAACAACCCGGTCAGAGGTGTCGGGGTCTCTCCGGCTGAGCGAGGTGCAAAACCTACCGATGATAAACCGAAACTTCACTGGGCTGGTGCAGCTAATCCCGGGCGCTCGCCCTGCGCCCGTTGTCAACACTTCGAAAACTACCATGGGGAACGGCATGTCATTTTCCGGAGGTGGGGGGCGGAATGTAAACGTGATCGTAGATGGGGCTGACGACCGGGACGACATCATCGGCGGGCCAGTGCAAAATTACACCATTGAAGGGATCCAGGAATTCAAAGTCATTACCCATCGTTTTACAGCCGAATACGGAGGGGCAACTGCCGCGATCGTGCAGGTCACGTCCAAATCAGGAGCTAATAGGTTACACGGGAGTGCCTTTGGTTTTGGACGCAGCGATACCATGACCGCGATTGACTACTTTTCAAGACCGGCCAACGCTGGACTGGGGAAGCCGCCATACAGCCGGGAACAATTCGGCGGATCGCTAGGCGGGCCCATAAAGAAGGATCGATGGTTTATTTTCGGAGCAGTTGAGCGGCAGCGTGAGAACTTTGTGCAGAGCGAGACTCCCAAGGCAGTGAGCGAGGCAAACGTCTTTGCGAAAGCATTCCCCTCGCTAGGCGTCCTCCCGTCGACGACGATCCCTCAGCCTCTCCGGGATACAATGTACACCATTAAAAGCGATTATCACCTCAGTTCCAATCATTCCCTGTTCGTACGATGGGCTCAACAGTTGAACAATAGAGTTAATGCTCAGATCATGCAAACTCAGCCCGATCTGGGAGCGGCTAACCTCAACGACAACCAAATCTGGGATATCACGGGTGGTCATATCTGGATAATCAGTAACACCTCGTTGAACCAGTTCAGAGTCGACGGCGGTCACTACCAACACAAGCTCTATATGACCGTACCCAACACCCCGGTCATCAGGAACCTCCGATTCCCGTCGACCAACCTGGGCAGATGGATGGGAACCGATCAATTCTTCACACAAGACAAGGTGAATTTTGCCGACGACTTCTCCCACCAAATGGGCAAGCACGCGCTCAAGATTGGTGCCGGATTCGCCTACTATCCCCTTATCGACATTAGGCTAGCCATCGGCCAGTGTGGTGTCGTGTCGTTTTTCGACGATCCCTCTACTATCGTCAACAACGCCAACGGAAAGTATCCCCAAGGATTCCAGACGCCGGGTGCTGTGAGCGGTGTCACCGTCGGCTCTTGTTCAGCAGGTGGCGCCACGCCTCCCGGTCAGGGCGTCTACGGGGATTCCGGGTACCAGCAGAAACAGTTGTCGCTCTATGTCCAGGACGACTGGAGGGCAACTCCGCGCCTGACGCTAAATCTTGGGACGCGTTACGATGTGGGCTTTAACTTCTATGATCAGGTTTCACCCAACAGCTGCAGGCAAATACGTTTTCCTCTGTCCTTCTGATGAAACCAACGTTGAACCTTTCAAGCCCATACATTAACACCAGCGTCGGCCAGGGACAATTGGCGAACTATGTCTACGGAGTTTCTCCCCTGCCGCCGGGCCCATCGACTGCACCGACTACGCTGCCTGTTGGGGGGAACACTGGCGGCGCTTGGATCACGCCAGGAATTCGAGATCCATATACTGAGCAATTCCAATTTGGTTATACGCGGCAGATCCGGGCAAGCACGGCACTCTCGGTCGATTACACTCACGTTCTCGGGATGCACGAATTCGCCACCCGACAGATCAATCCACTCGAAGGCCCGGTAGGTCAGCTCTCTTGGGATCCGAATGCAACTTCCTACAACACCTGCGGGATCCCTGCGGGAACCAACTTCCGGCGCCTGCAATGCGCTTTCGGGGCCAGATTGGGTGACCCCACCATCCTTGGTGGAATCAACGTCGCGACTTCAGACAATCGATCACAGTATGACGAATTGATTGTCCACCTCGAGCATCGGACGCGCCGGATCACGTTCCAAGGAAGCTATACGCTAGCTTACGGGCGCGCTTTTGGAGGAATTATCTCAGGTGGTACCGGGGGGACTACGCCGGGGAGCGGGGGCGTATCCGCGATGAATTCAGACCAGCCGTTTGCTCCAGGAGAATGGGGACCATCCTGGCTCGATGAACGACACCGGGCAGTGCTTTCCGGCGTGTTTACCCTGCCTTGGGGGGTCCAGGCAGCACCCATTTTCCAGGTTGCCTCGGCTCGACCGTACAATTTGCTGGATGGCACCGACTGCAACAAGGATGGTACGAACAACGATCGTGCTTTCATGAATTCGACCACCGGAGCGTTCGTGGCCTGTAACACCCCGGCTGCCGTAGGTGCTGTGCAGGTCGCAGTGAACTCCCAGCGTGGCGACCCCATGTGGAACCTCGACCTCCGAATAAGCAAGTTCTTCAACCTCGGAAACGAAAGCCGGACGCTCTCAGTCTTTGGCGAGTTTTACGACCTGACCAACAAGACCAACTTCGGGAATATTTACAACGGCAACTTTCGAAGTGCGACATTCAGGCAGCCCAACGGCTACCTGGCGGGGTTACCAACTTCTCGTCAGTTGCAGCTAGGAGCGCGTTTCACCTTTTAGCTATCGGCGTGCGCTTGTGAAGTCGTGACGATGCTTTAGTTCCTTCATTTCAGCTAAAGTGGCGGAGAACATGCGAAAAGTTTTCCAAGCAATACTTGTTATTATTGCGGCGAGTGGCGCGGTTTTTGCCCAGTCCACGGCAACATTTACCGGGCGCGTAGTTGATCCAGCTGGCGGGATAGTGCCGGCGGCAACCGTAACGGCCACAAATACGGGCACTGGACTTGCCCGCACCACGGCGACCAATAATGATGGTTTGTATAGTATCACAGCGTTGGACCCCGGCGTTTATGATGTGCGAGTGGAAAAGGCTGGGTTTGCAATCTCAACGAGGAAGGGCGTGAACCTTACCACCAACTCAACGCTCGCGTTGGATTTTGCGCTGGCAGTTGCGGGAACGACACAGCAGGTCGAGGTGTCCGGCGATGCGGTGATGATGGACACCACTCAGAGCGAGGTGTCGGGTTCGATCCGGGCAAGCGAAGTGCAGAATCTTCCAATGCTGAACCGCAATTTCACGGGGCTCGTGCAGCTTGTGCCTGGAGCGCGGCCCGCTCCCGTTCTCTTATCGGTTCGGTTGATCTTCGGCAGCGGCATATCGGTTGCCGGGGGAGGCGGTCGAAACGTGGAAGTGAACGTGGACGGCGCCGACAATCGGGACGACATTGACGGCGGGCCGGAGCAGAATTACACCATTGAGGGCATCCAGGAATTCAAGCTTCTCTCCCATGAGTACGGCGCGCAATACGGCCGAACGAACGGCGGTGTGGTCGAAGTAGCGACAAAGTCAGGGACCAACCAATTTCACGGCTCGGTTTTTGCCTATGGCCGGAACGATTCGATGACGGCGATCGAATACTTCACGAAGCAGAGCGCGCTCCCCAAGGCCCCATACGACAGGGAGCAGTATGGCGGATCTCTGGGCGGGCCGATCAAGAAAGATCGCTTGTTCTTTTTCGGAGCGTTTGAGCGGGTCCACCAAAATAATACTTTGACCTTTGCTTCCTCCACCTACTTGGAGTATCGTCGGCTCCGAGACCTGGCTCATCGGCAACAACACGGTGAATACCTTCATGGTGCAGGGTAATTTCTACGATATATACCAGTATCGCCGATGCGGAAGCCCAAGCCAGGTATGGCCGTTGCGGAACTTGAATTTCCCTTCATTTTCCACTGGCAGGGTTGGTCCGGCTGACGATCAAGATTTCTATCAGACCAAGATCCAATTCAAGGACAGTTTTGCGCGCCCAATTGGAAAACATTCGCTGAAGTTTGGAGGAGATTTTTCGTTTTATCCGCGGATTGGCATTACCTTGAATATTGGCGTTGATGGCGCAATGACCTTCTTTGATAACCCTTCAACAATTGTTGGCAGCAAGGCAGCGTGGGCTGCTAATCCTGGCACCTGCACCACGGCCAAGTTCACTGCCGGCTCCACGACCAATTGTGGACCATATGTGCAGGGCTTTCAGACCCCCGGAATCCTGAGTGCGATGACGTTGGGTACCTTCTTGGAAGGCGGTCCGTTGGGAAAAACGGACACTCTGCACCAGAAACAGGTGGGATTGTATGTTCAAGATGATTGGAAGGTGTTGCCCCGTCTGACGTTGAATCTCGGGCTGCGCTACGATTTGGACATCAACTGGTTTAACCAAACGGAAGCCGCGAATAATCGGCCTTACCTCGCGCTCAAGGCCATCGGCAGTCCATATGCGACGTCGCTTCCAAAGACGCCTTTGCGGGACTTCGGCCCACGGATAGGCTTCGCCTGGGATATTGGAGGAAACGGCAAGAATGTGTTGCGGGCAGGCGCGGGAATTTTCTATGATCAGTTTCTCGCAGTGCTCAACTTCACTCCGGGACTCCAAGAAAAACCAATTCTTTCTGTAGCAAGCAGCTACGCCAACACAAGCGTTGGCGTGGGACCGACGATACTGACAAGATATGTTTATGGGGCATCTACCCTGCCACCGGGTCCCCCTGCGATCGCTACACAGTTGCCCGTAGGTGGGAACATATCAGGGGTGCTGCTGAGTCAGGACATTCGAGATCCGTACAATGAGCAGTTTCACGTAGGCTACACGCGCCAATTAACTTCTAATACGGTGCTCTCGGCGGATTTTACCCATATCGAAGGGATGCATGATTATCGCAGCCAGCAACTCAATCCCATCGAAAACGTGTGGGATACTACGGATGCAGACCAGCACCTTCCTTGGGGCAAGCGACGCCTATCTTCCGCCTTTCAAGCGGTTTTAGGTGATCCCAACATTCTGGGACCCCTTACGCAATACGTTTCTGTCAATCGGTCAACATTTGAGGAATTCATTCTCCACTTAGAGCAACGCTACAGCAAGGTGACCTTCCAGGCCAGCTATACCCTGGCGTCGGCCTATGGGTGGGGCGGGGCTATCTCTGGAGGAGCTGGGGGCGTGGCGGGACAGAGCGCGCCCGTTTCGCAGAATGCCGATCTGTTCTTTGCCCCAGGCGAATGGGGACCAACGAACGTTGACGAGCGACACCGCCTGGTGTTATCTGGCGTTTTCACTCTGCCGTGTGGCCTGCAAGTCTCGCCGGTATTCCAGGTGGGATCGGCTCGGCCATATCCCCTCACAGCTGGAGCGGATTTGAATAAAGACGGCACAAACAACGACCGATATATTGATCCGGCAACGGGACAACAGGTGAGTGTATTTGCTGGAAGAGGCGCCGCCACATGGGATCTCGATACTCGCGTGACGAAATTCTTCAATTTGGGCAAAGAGACCCGGAAGATTGGAATCTTCGCAGAATTCTACGATATTACTAACAAAGCTAATTTCGGTAATACGTCTAATGGCAATGCGCTCAGTGGCGCGTCATTCAAAACGCCGAACGGGTTTCTTCCTGGGTATCCGACTTCGCGCCAGATACAACTTGGCGCCCGGTTTCTATTCTAGTTTCTAGTCGGACGCAACATCCGATCCAGTCACCCGAGGTCCCGGGTGTATTTGTGCACCCTGCGGCGGTGGATAGCAAAGGAGGTGCGTGGTGGTCGGTAGTGATTGGAGGCAGGATCGGACGCTTGAACCCGGAAACTGGCAAGCAGACGCGGCGACTCGAACATGCGATCGTGTTCGCTGGTTGTTGGCAGCAATGCTTGTGTGCTTTCTTTTGGTCCTATTTACGGTCGTCGCGGTGAAGTCAACAAACGGGCAATTCCCGGCCGGCAAAGATTGGTCGCTGTACGGGGGGGATTGGGGGAACACTCGGTTTTCGACGCTTGCCCAGATTAACACCACGAATGTCAAAAGCCTGCAAGGCGCTTGGGTCTCGAAGAGATTCGAGAACGGTGCCTCATCCCGTTCGGTTCCCGTCGTCATGGACGGCATGATGTTTCTCACGGCCGGCGGCCGCGTTTACGCGCTGAATGCGAAGAACGGTGAAACCATCTGGAGTTACCTATCTGAGACACGTGTGCCACACGGGCCCTACGGGATCCAAGGATCCGGCCTCCTGCTGCCTTCGAACAAGGGGGTGGCGGTCGCGGAAGGGCTTGTCTTTGTGGGTCTAGCTGATGGGCATGTGATTGCCCTAAACGAGAAAACCGGCGAGCTGGCATGGACTCGACAGGTTGGCGATGAACAAGGGAAGAAGGGACAAGCAGTTGCTGGAGCACCTACATACGCCGATGGCACGCTCTTTGTCGGGATGGCCAATGGTGACTTCGGATTGCGGGGGCGGGTTGCAGCCTTGGAAGCGAAGAGCGGCCGCGAGATGTGGCACTTCTTCACGATTCCCGGTCCTGGCGAAGCGGGGCACGACTCCTGGCCCAGGGACAACGACGTGTGGAAGCTCGGCGGCGGAGGTGTTTGGCTGAATGGAACTGTCGATCCTGACCTAGGGATGGTTTACTTCTCCACGGGAAATACGGTGCCGCAAACCGGAGGCGAAATACGAGCCGGCGATAACCTCTTCACCTCAAGCATCGTTGCGCTGGATTCAAAGACCGGAGCGCTTCGATGGTACTTTCAGGCAGTTCACCACGACATTTGGGATGCTGACATTCCTATGGCACCTGTGCTTTACGATGCGCAAGTGGACGGAGGTGTGCGGAGAGCTTTGGCGGCAATGAGAGGAGATGGCTATCTGTTCCTGTTGGACCGCAAGACGGGGAAGCCGTTGATCCCGGTCGAAGAGCGGCCTGTGCCCCAGTATCCGCGAGTGAAGACAGCAGCTAAGCAACCTTTTCCGGTGGGTGCGGAAAGTCTGACCGGTGTGTGTGCCGACTGGGAGGATAAGATTCCACACGGATGGGTGCTCACCTGCAACCCGTTCACACCCCATACTTTCGAAACCAAGAATGTCTTAGCGCCCGCATTTGGCGTGCGTGCTACACCAATGTCTTATAGTCCGCAGACTGGGTACATCTACGCCCAAGGCACATTGTCGCTCGCGGGACGCTGGCGCGTGAGCAACGATCCCTGGTTCTTCGTCGGTAATGGGGATGCTCCAATTAGTGCCCCCATGCGCCGTAGTTTCGTTGGTGCGATTGATACCAGGACCGATAAGATCGCGTGGAGAAAAGAAGTTCCAACAGCGTTTTTGGGCTTGAGCGGCGTGATGACAACAGCCGGAGGCTTGCTATTTCGAGGATCTGGCAACGGGATCGTGGAAGCCTATGACGCGAAGACGGGCGAGCTGCTGTGGCAGTTTCAGGTAGGTGGAACGGTCGGGCCGGCCTCGTCGTATGAAGTTGACGGCGAACAGTATGTCGCTGTCCCAGCCGGATCCGTAGTGTGGTCCTTCAAGCTTGGAGGAACCATCCTGCCTCTACATGCGAGCGAGGCGATCGGTGGCGAAGCCCCGCCTCCTGAGTTGATAGACGAAATTGAAACGGCAACCCTCCGCCATAGCAGCGTCACCGGCAACCGCTACGTCGTGGACGAATATTCGTTTAATCCCTCGCGCGCACGTGTGCCCGTGGGAACACGAGTAGTTTGGCTCAATAACGGGACCATTGCTCATACCATCGTCGCTCAGGACGGTTCATGGTCGACCGGACCGCTGAAACCCGCCGAGACCGGAGGCGTGACATTTGATAGACCTGGAACATACACGTACATCTGCAAGGAGCATCCGTGGTCCTATGGACAGATACTCGTTGTGGCCGAAAATGGAGGGGGCGCTTCAGGAGTTCAGTAATCCGTCTCTGCTGGGGGCAATCGCGCACTTATAAACGCTCTGACTTGGGTCTACACTGTGGACCAAGCGAAGTGAGGAAAGTCGCAGTTTGAGCAAGTTTGCAGTTCTTGTCATGGGGACGACCTGAATGGTGGAAGCACGGCGCCGGGGCTCGTCGGCAATAGCGCTTGTTTGATCAAATCTTAAGTAAATTGGAGGTCGGTAATGCGAAAGCTAGCGATCCTTCTGGTTGCTACCGCCATCTTAAGCGTTTTTATGGATTACGAGGTATCAAGCCTTCGAGCAGAAGTATCGAACTCGACGGCGCTGAATGGGCGCGTAGTCTCTCAGGAAGAGGGGATGATGGAAGGTGTGTTGGTCACTGCGCGGAGGGCGGACGCCACGTTCACCGTGACCGTGGTGAGTGACCAGCAAGGCCGATACAGTTTTCCCCGGAATAATCTGGAACCAGGCGAATATACGCTTCGCATACGGGCAATCGGTTACGATCTAGATGGCCCGGCAACTGTGCGAGTGACGGCGCAAAAAACGGCCGCCCTCGACCTAAAACTCCGCAAAACGCAAAATCTTGCTGCCCAGCTCACGAGCCAGGACTGGCTCAACAGCTTTCCGGGCAATCTCGAGCAGAAGACTTTCCTGTTGAACTGTGTCAGATGTCATACCCTGGAGCGCGTCGCGGAGTCCCATCACGACGCCGAAGAGTGGTTAGCTGTTTACCAGCGAATGGGCACCTACTACGGAGAAGGCAGCGCTCGGCGCCCCCAGATTCTTAAACAAAGAGAGGGGGGAGGATTCGGCGATCCGGAAAGACTTCGAAAACAAGCCGAATACATGAGCACCATCAGTTTGAGTACGGTGGAGAAATGGACTTATCCGCTGAAGACGCTTCCGCGCCCGACTGGCCGTGCAACACACGTTATCATCACCGAGTACGATCTTCCGCGTGAAGATAGTGTGCCTCACGATTTAATCGTGGATTCCAAGGGACAGGTTTGGTATGCGGACGGCGGCTGGATGTATGTGGGAAAGCTCGATCCAAAGACCGCAAAAGTCACCGAATACCCGATCCCAGGGTTCAAGCCTGAGAATCCAGTGGGCATGGAGGATGTCGAACTAGATAAAAATGGCAATTTGTGGATAGCCATTATGAACCAAGGCAATAAGTTCATGAAGTTCAACACGAAAACGATGAAACCGACCTTCTGGGATATGCCCGCAGATACAACCGATGCAAATAGACTTGCCTTTGTCGCGTCCTACAACCTGGATGTCGATGGGAAAGTATGGGCGACCGATGATAAGGAGGTCTTCCGTCTGAATATTGCGTCCGGACAAGTTGATAATTTCAAGCCATTTCAGAACATGCCGGGTGGTGCGCGGGGCCACTCGATCTACCAAATCACGTCGGATTCGCACAACGATTGCTATTTTCTGGAGTTTACGGGGGGAGGCGTAGGTGAAATAAATGCGAAGACCGGCGACATGAAATTCTATCCGACGCCGACTCCGAACTCCTACTCTCGCCGAGGGAACATGGATTCTCAGGACCACCTCTGGTTCGGTGAATTTTATGGGAATCGAATTGGAATGTTCGACACACACGACAAATCGTTCAAGGAGTGGGAGGTTCCGAATCCGTGGACCGCTCCGTACGCGGCAGGAGTCGCAAAAAATGGTGATGTCTGGGCTTCGGGGATCACCTCAGATCGTGTGCAGCGACTGGATCCCAAAACCGGTCAAATCGTCGAATACTTACTTCCAAGATATACGGACGCGCGCAAGCTGTCAGTGGACGAGTCTTCCGGTCAATCGACACTTTGGATTCCAAATAAAAACAGCGCTTCCTTAATTAAGTTGCAACCGATCAACTAAGTTAGTTATAAGGCGAAAGGTATTTCCCTACATTATTTATATTCATGCAGGTTTGAACGCGATGAAGACGCTCCGGAGGTCCACCCCCAATGGGTGAAACACAAAACCAGCCATTTCAGCTATCGTTCAACGCTTCTCTAAAGGTCACTTTCCAGGGATCGAAGGTCATTTCCAATGGAGGCCTGATTCCGGTGTGGGAGTTGGACGAATGACTAGATTTCGGCAAACTCATCGACCGGCACCTGACGGACAAGAAAAAATGTGGAGTCGAGCGATGAAGAAACGAATGGGTTCAGGATGTCGGTATTTGTGTACTGCTTCCTTGTTGCTGAGTTTGGTTCTCTTTCCTGTTCTTGCCCAAACGTCTGCAACGGTCGCGCTGCCAAAAAGATTTATGGATCCGCAACCAACTGGTTCAGTTGCAGCGAAGGTTCTGAGGGTCTCACTTGTGTGCCGCGACATCGAAGCGACAAGCAAGCTCTGGGCAGGGGTTTTCGACCTTCCCGCTCCCAAAATTACAACGACGAAGACAGGTTCCCAGTCCTTCTTCATGGACTTCCATAGCACGGCTCCCAACGCGGAGTTCAAGCGGGTACTCCTCCAGTTAGAGAATACCCAAATTGAGTTCTTGCAACCG
>WNFB01002546.1_pt1 | contig 15841 bp, 14 predicted proteins | sample 5400501 | NCBI WGS metagenome assembly WNFB01 (sample SAMN13153341, study PRJNA577476) | soil metagenome | isolation source: 200 cm saprolite under Douglas fir tree site 2 hole 1 | place: USA:California | collected 2015-04-18
TTTTTTTTGGCGTCCTCACACGTGGGACACGATTGCCATATCGGCAATCAGACGCTCTTTGTGAACGGCGCGACGCTGGCGGGTCACGTTACTGTGGAAGATTTTGTGACCGTCGGCGCGTTTTCGCCCGTGCATCAGTTCTGCCGGCTAGGCAGGTATGCCTACATCGGCGCGGCGACGGTAATCACGCAGGACGTGCCGCCATATTCGCTGGTTGTAACCGAGCGCAAGACGAAAACCTTTGGGGTAAATACCGTTGGGCTGGAGCGCAAGGGGTTTTCAAAGGAGCGATTGGAAACACTGAATCGCGCCTTTCGTTTGCTTCTGCGATCGAAGCTCAACACCACACAGGCCCTCGCGGAAATGCGGGCGAAACTGGGCGGCTCTGAGGACGTGCAGGAGCTCGTTCGATTCATCGAGACCGCCGAGCGCGGGATCGTGAAGTAGGATTTGGCCACGGCCAGTCACTCCATGCCAGACGCAACAGCAAACAGGACAGGATGGGGGCTCATCGCCGGGAACGGGCGCTTCCCGTTTCTGGTGCTGGAGGGCGCGCGCAGCCAGGGGATCGAGATGGCGGTGATCGCCTTGAAGGAAGAGGCCTCGCCGGAATTGGAAAAGGCCACGAAGCGGCTGCACTGGGTGAGCCTCGGCGAGCTGAGCAAAACGATCGAGCTGATGCATCAGCAAGGCGTAACGCAGGCGGTGATGGCCGGGCAGGTGAAGCACAACAAAATTTTCAGCTCGATCCGGCCGGACTGGAAGCTCGCGAAACTGCTGTTTTCGCTACCGCGGAAAAACACGGACGCGCTAATCGGCGCCGTGGCGCGGGTGCTCGAAGACGAAGGCATCCGGCTCGTGGACTCGACGCTGTTTCTGAAGCCGTTGCTGCCTGAGCCGGGCGTGCTTACGCGGCGGGCTCCCAGCGAACGGGAAGCGGCGGACATCGCGTACGGGCTTGGCGTTGCGAGGCAAATTGCGGAGATGGACGTCGGGCAAACGGTGGTGATTTGCGATCAATCCTGCGTGGCGGTCGAGGCCATGGAAGGCACGGATGAAACGATTGCGCGCGCGGCGCGGATCGCAAGTGGGAAGCCGCTGGTGGTGGTGAAAGTCAGCAAACCGGGGCAGGACATGCGCTTCGATGTACCCGTGGTGGGTTTGCCTACCATCGAACAAATGAAGAGCTCTTGCGCCACGGCCCTCGCCGTTGATGCCGGGCGCACACTGCTGTTTGACCGCGCACAACTGATCGAGCTAGCCGACGCGGCGGGAATTGCCATCGAGGCATTCGCGCCCGCCGCAAACGTGGAACGCAAAGGCGCTTCCGGGGGAATAAATAAAAAATGAGCGGCGCGGCAGGACAAGCCAAAAAGGTCCGCGCTGCCGTCGTCGGGACGGGCGAATTCGGCCGCAATCACGCGCGCGTGTATCGCGAGCTGGAGGACGCGGACCTCGTTGGCGTCTACGATCAGGACAGGACGCGCGCGGAAGTCGTAGCGGCAGAATTTCACACGCAGGCGCTGCGCAGCCTTGAGGAGGTGCTCGAGCGGGCGGAAGCCGTGAGCGTGGCCGTGCCGACCGTTGTACACGCCGAAGTGGGCTGCCGGCTGCTCGAGGCGGGGCTGGACGTGCTCGTCGAGAAGCCCATGGCGGTGAATCTCGCGGAAGCGGATGCGCTGCTCGGAGCGGCCCGCAGGAACAACCGGGTTCTCCAGGTGGGCCACGTGGAACGGTTCAACCCCGCCGTGGTAGCGGTCGAGCCGATTCTCAACCGGCCGCTCTTTTTTGAAGTGCACCGGCTGGGCGTCTTCACGCCGCGCAGCCTCGACGTGGAAGTGATTTACGACGTGATGATTCACGATCTGGACATTTTACTGGCGCTCGTGAAGGAGCCGGTGACTGAAGTAAAGGCGGTGGGCATTCCCGTGTTGACCGACAAGGTGGACATCGCCCATGCGCGGCTGGAGTTCATGGGCGGCGCGGTGGCCAACGTGACGGCCAGCCGCGTTTCCACCGAGCGCGTGCGCAAAATGCGTTTTTTCCAGCAGCACGAATACATTTCGCTCGATTACGCGCGGCGGGATGCGCTGCGCGTCGGAGTAAAGCGTCCGGGGCCGCAGCCAGAGTTCTCATTTGAGAAACTGCCGGCGCCGGCGACCGAGCCTCTCCGCGCGGAACTGGAAGCCTTCCTGGAAGCCGTGCGGACACGCCGCGAGCCGCGCACCAATGGCGCCGCGGGCCGCGCTGCCCTGGAACTGGCCAGCCGCGTAATGGCAAGCATCCAGGAACACGGGGAACGCGTCCAACTTGCAGCGTTCGCCACAGAAGAGAAAGCCAAAAAATGATTCCCCGGATCCTGGTTCCCTTTGGCGCCCGACCGCCGGCTGCAGAGGCTGGCGGGACGCAGCGGCGGCGCCCGACGACACTGGATGAGCGCACGCTGGTGCCGTCAATGCTCCCGATTGTCCCGCTCGATGGACACTCGAAGATTCCCGCCTCCTTGCCGCTCGATTCGATTGCCGCGCGTGTGGTGGTGCCCCGCGACATAAATCAGGAGGCGTACAACGTCCAGGAAAACCTCTCCGCGCCGCTGCAGCCGACGGAACTGGACTCACGCATTGCGGTGCCGCAGGGCGCCGCGCCGCCGGAAACCATTGCCCCACCCTCGATTCCGCCGGCTGATTTGGTGGATCTCGACGTGTTCATGACCGGCGAAGTGAATCTGCTCACAAAGCCGCAGACCGAGGAGAAAGCCAAGTGGAGTTTGGTCACCCGGTTTTCTTCGGTGGCGTTTCATACTCTGCTGATCGCCCTCCTTTTGTTGCAGGCCAAATTTTTTCCGCCGCACGTGCCGACGCAGCAGGAGATCGATTTTGCGAACAGACAGTTGACATGGATACCGCCTGAAAGCACGTACAGCGTAAGACCTAAGCCGCAGCCGCGTCCGGTGCAGCCGCCTCCTGCCGTGCATGTCGATCCACGCATTCTGCGCGAAGTGGCTCCGCCCGTGCCACAGCCCGAACCAAAACCCGAGCCGCCCCGCCCTGTGAAAGAGCTTCCGAACACGCCAACCCCGCGGCTAAATGTCGCGCCGGAGCCTCAGCCCAATACCCCCGCGCCCAAGAGCGATTCGCCAAAACCCCCATTGAAGCTGGAAGTACCCGATACGCCACAGCCGCAGCACGGGCTGGTACTGCCGAAGAATTCTCCTAACCGCTCGATTCAAGATTCAATCCGCGACGCGGCGAGGAATCCCGACGCCGGTGGCCGCAGCGGGGCAATGATCGGGCCCATGCCGCGCGCCAATGGTTCCCCCGGAGGAGGAAGCGCCCGGCAAAGCCAGGGTACGTTCGGGAACGGCTATCAGATCCTTACACCAACCGAAGGAGTTGATTTCAGCGACTACATGCAGCGGGTCCTGGAAAACATCCGGCGAAATTGGTATGCGGTGATGCCTGAGTCGGCGATGCTCGGGGACCGCGGCCGCGTGGTCCTGCAGTTCCACATCATGAAGAATGGGGCGGTGCCGTCCGAGGATCCATTCCGGTTAATGGGTTCCGGAAAGGAACCGCTGGATCGTGCAGCCGTCTCCGCGATCCGCTCATCCAACCCTTTTGGGCCTTTGCCTCCCGCTTTCAGCGGACCCTACATCGAGATTCGCATCATCTTCCTGTACAATTTGCCTCTCGACGCCGCGTATCAGTGAAGCCTATTCGCCAACAAGTCCTCGGGAGCCTTCTTCTGGCTTTAGCTGTGCTAATCGTGCTGCTAATTCGTGCTTGGCATATTCTTTTCCGATGAGGGAAGGATCATCGGCCTCGCCGCTTGTCGCCGTGGTCGGTCCAACGGCTTCGGGGAAGTCGGCGCTGGGCGTATGTCTGGCGGAGCGATTCGGCGGGGAAGTACTCGCGTGCGATTCGACGCAACTCTATCGGGGATTCGATATCGGTACCGCGAAGCCGGCCCCCGAAGAGCGCAGGGGCATCCCGCACCATCTCATCGATGTTTTCGAGCCCGTAGAAACGGCGACGGCCGGCGGCTACAGACAATTGGCGCTGGCTGTGCTCGAGGATTTGCGGCGCCGCGCTCGGCTTCCGATTCTTACGGTGGGGACGGGATTGTATTTGCGGGCGTTGCTGGATGGGTTGGCGGAGGTGCCCCGGCGCTCGGAAGAAGTGCGCGCGCGCCTGCGTGCCATTGCAGAGGACCATCAGCCGGGACACCTGCATCGATTGTTGCGGCGGTTGGATCAGGAGGCCGCGCAAAAAATAGCGCCTGCGGATGAGCAAAAACTTATCCGCGCCATCGAAGTATGTGTGCTGGCGCGCCGACCCGTTTCCGAAGTGCTTCGCGCGGGGCGCGCCCCGCTGGAAGGCTGGCGAGCGTTGAAGGTCGGACTTCTGCCGCCACGCGAGGCACTGTACCAGCGCATTCAGGCGCGGACGGAGGTGATGCTGGCAAAGGGCTGGATGGAAGAAGTGCGTGACTTGCTTTCAAAGGGTCTTCCTGAGGATGCCAAACCGTTTGATTTCATCGGATATCGCGAACTGCGCGGGGTGGTGCGCGGCGAACAGAACCTCGACGAAGTCCGGGCGGCCATCCAGCAGGCTACGCGGCGGTACGCGAAGCGCCAAATGACGTGGTTCCGCAAAGAGGCTGGGGCCCAATGGTTCGAAGGTTTCGGCGACGAGCCAGAAGTCCAACGCGCGGCCAGCGAATGGCTCTGCCGGGAAGGGTTGGACCCTGGTCGCGGCTCGCGGACGACGAGCGTATAATACTATTGAAGGAGAAAGTCCTGCGTCGGATGTTTCTATTTGCACGATGATTGCTGGACTGCTCTCGTGACGAAATCCCCGCAACAAGTTTCTGTGGCCGAGCGCGCCTTGCTCGTTGGTGTGGGTTGGAAACGCGCGCCGCGCTTTCCCGGCATGCCTGCTGGCGACCAGGGCCGCGAATCGTTGGCCGAGCTTGTCGAACTGGCGCGCAGCGCCGGAGCGCAAATCGCCGGGACAGTATTCCAGGTCCGCGATTCCGCCGACCCCGCAACGCTTGTCGGACGCGGCAAGCTGGATGAAATACGTGCGGAGGCCACGGCGCACAGAGCGCAGTTGATCATCTTCGACAGCAACCTCTCCCCCGTGCAGCAGCGAAATATAGAGGGCGCCACGGAACGCCGGGTGATCGATCGCACGCAACTCATTCTGGACATTTTTGCGCGCCACGCGCGCAGCAGAGAAGGACAGCTGCAGGTGGAGCTCGCCCAGCTGAACTACATGCTTCCGCGCCTGACGGGAAAGGGCACCGCAATGTCCCGCCTGGGCGGCAAGAGCGGTGGCGGTGGCGCGGGTGGAGCAGGTGGCGGTGCGGGACGTATTGGCGTTCGCGGGCCTGGCGAAAAGAAACTGGAAACCGATCGGCGGCGCATCCGAGACCGCGTTGGAAAGATTCAGGCCAGCATCGATGAGGTGCGCAAGCAGCGCGCGCTTCGACGCGAGGCCCGCAATGCCGTGCCGCTCGGCACCATCGCTCTGGTGGGCTACACGAACGCGGGGAAGTCCACGCTCTTCAACGCGCTGAGCCGCGCGGAGGTGCTGGTTTCCTCGCGGATGTTCGCGACGCTCGACCCCACAATTCGCGCCGTCCGGTTGCCTTCCAACCGCCGCGTGTTGGTTTCAGACACGGTGGGATTCATCCGTGATCTTCCAAAGGGATTACTGACCGCATTTCGCGCGACGCTCGAAGAGGTTCAGGAAGCAGCCCTCATCCTGCACGTGAGTGACGCCGCAAACCCCCATCATGCCGAGCTTGACGAAGAAGTGGACAAGATCCTGAAAGAACTCGGCGTTGCTGGCCGACCCAAGCTGCGTGTGTTCAATAAAGTAGACCTGCTAACCCGCGAACAAAGGGCTCCGCTCGTTCACCCTTATGGAGTGGGCGCGGGCGTTGATGGCGGGCCGGTTCTAGTTTCGGCCCTGACCGGCGAAGGCATCGACGAGTTGCTTCGCAGAATGGATGCCGCCCTCCCCACCGATCCCGTTGTTATGCTTTCCCTGCGCTTGCCCCTCGCTGAGGGGCGCGCAATTGCCCTTGTCCATGCACTGGGACGCGTGCTGCATTCCGAGGTCGAGGATTCCCACATGCTCCTGGAAGCCGAAGTGCCGGTTTCCATAGTCCGGCGGCTGAGGCTGAATTCTTTTGTGAAGCAGGAAACTATTCCGGCGGTTCGTTCGTAATTAAGTGTGAGAGAGGCTGCCATGGCTGCGTTCCTTCTGTGGTGCATCCTGTTCGTGCTCTGCTGGCCCCTGGCGCTGTTCGCGCTAGTGCTTTATCCCATCGTTTGGCTGCTGACGCTGCCGCTTCGCCTCGCAGGGATTGCAGTCCACGGCGTTCTGTCGTTGGTGACTGCGCTCTTTTTCCTGCCGGTGAGGTTGCTGCGCGGCCCCCGGGCGATCTAGTTGGGGGCCGAGCATTCCCCCAACGGTAACTCCCGAGTTAACGCCCGGCAATCGTCTCTTCTGGCTGCTAGATCGAGCGTTTAGAATGACTTCCGCTGCCTCCCAAGAACAAACCAACCCGTGGAAAAGTTTGTGGAAATCTACAGGCGTTTAATACCTCGGGATCCACTCCGCGACCAGTCAACCACCACCGGCCCTGGTATGGCCCACCATAACTAACAGAAATATAAGGAGTTATGTTGATTCACGGATGTGACAGCAAGCATTCCCAGAGCGCGGCTTGGTTTGATGGCGGTTCGCACATTTGCACAGCTCTGGCGGGGAAGTGTTACGTAACAGTATAGCAATTCCAGTGTTTTGCTCGACCCGCGCTGTTGACCTCTGAGTACTGATTTCTGGGCCGCTTGAGTCGACAAGCGCCGTTGACGCCTACAGGTACGGGGTCTATAGTGAGGCCGTGCGTGGGTGAGGCTGCAGGGGCGGCCTTCCCCCTCGTCGGGCTGCTATGAACCTCCCCAACTCATTGACGCTGCTGCGGATCTTTTTTGTTCCACTGCTCATCGTGGTCCTTTTGACGCGCAGCCCGAATGTCGATTTCCTCGGCTTCCCCATGCATTTTGAGTTCTGGGGGGTGCTGATTCTTCTGTTGGCGGCGGCCACGGACTGGGCCGATGGGTATTTCGCGCGCAGGCGATTTCAGGTCACGACTCTGGGTATCCTGCTTGATCCCATCGCTGACAAGCTGTTGATCTCGGCTGCTTTTATCGCGCTGGTCGACATGCATCTGGTGCCCGCGTGGATGGTGGTGATCATCATCGGCCGCGAATTTACTGTTCTGGGGCTGAGAAACATCGCTTCCGCCGAAGGGTTTACAATCTCCGCCTCGGTTTTGGGAAAGGCCAAGATGGTACTGCAAGTCTGCGCCGTGGCAGTCCTTATTGCGGGGGCGCGACACCCATCGCTGAAACCACTGGCCCTGATCCTGCTTTGGCTTGTGGTCATCAGCGCGCTGATATCTGCAGCTCAGTATTTCCTCCGTTTCTGGGGGCAACTCGACGACCGCATTAAGCAGCGGCGCAAGCTGCGCATGATGGAGGGCCGGAAGAAGACCGAAGATGCCGTCCCTCTCTGAGGCAGAGCGGCGGTCAGTGCTTGAATTGGCGCGTCAGGCGATCTCAGCGGCGGTTTCCCGGTCGGCATTACCTTCCCCTATCCCGCAAGTTGAAGTCTTTGCCGAAAAACACGGCGTTTTTATCACCCTCCGCGTTAATGACCAATTGCGCGGCTGCATCGGCGTCATCGAAGGACACGAACCGCTCGGGGAGGCCGTCGCGCGTTGCGCGATCAGCGCTGCGCTGCAGGATCCGCGATTTGCGCCTCTGGGTACTGCGGAATTAGGGGAGTTGGAGGTCGAAGTATCAATACTTTCTCCTCCGGCTACCATCCGGCCGGAGGACATCGAGATTGGAAAACACGGGTTGCTGATCTCCCGTGGCTCCCAGCGTGGTCTTCTCCTTCCGCAGGTAGCCATCGAGCATAGTCTGGGCAGCGAGCAATTCCTTGATGAGACCTGCCGGAAGGCCGGCTTGCCTAGGGGTGCCTGGCGTGATCCCGAAACGCTGATCTTCGGTTTTACCTGCGAGGTCTTCTCTGAAAACAAGTCGCGGTCGGGGTTGTAAAACTTCGCTGGGGAGAGCGCCTCACGGGCGCTCGCACTCCGGAGATAAAGGCCCCGGAGAAAAAAGGCCCGCAAGGGATTCTCCCGTGCGAGCCAGGAGTAATTCCGGATGGCGACTATTCGATCTCGACGTAATCTCCGGGGTATATTTCGCTCCGGCTGTAGGTAATGAACACGGTCGAAGAGTTATTGCTGACGTTCAGAACGATGCCCTCGCCGAGAACTTCGCGCGGCAAATCTTTCCAGGTGTACCGCGACGGAGAACTTCCGAATCCGTAAATCATGTCCTGATACCCCTTGGTTTGCGGCGCCATTTCCGCCAGCGAGCCCTGGTAGTGGAATATCCGGAAGTAATCGCCCACCTTCACGCCCTGTTTTGTTCCCAGGTTCACGTAGACGGAACTACCCTGCCCGCTGGTTTGCTGATAGTCCTTAGTGTCCACGACCATCGCAACGGGCTTGCCGCTGACGGGAGCGAAAATGTCGAAAACGGCTGCGTCCTTGAACACCGGCGCTGGCCGATCCTGGAAGGGAATCACGACGTCTCCGCGCTGCATGTAATTGCAGGAGAAGACCACTTCCGCGACGGAAACCTTTGGCTGGACGTCGACTACTTTCAGTTGACCGGCGTCCACATACACCGTCCCCATCGCATGGCTGAGCTTTTCCTGCCATTTGAACCACGGTGCACGACTGGGGTCACCCTGCTGGCGCAACACAGAGAAGCGGTCACCGACTCGCACGCCTTTGTCCACACCGCGGTTGATATGCACCAGATCCCCGCGCGCGTAGATAATCTTATGGCTAGACTGCTCGCTGGAGATCAGCCGCGTGGAGTCCGGGATCTTCTGGTCGGTTACAAATCCCGAGCAATAGACGGCGGCATAATCCGCCTGCTTGGCCACGGGAGCCGCTTGTCGGGCGGTCTGCGCCGAGCAGACCCCGGTACCCACGAAGACGAAGAGAGACATTGCAGTTAGGTTAGCGCGCATTCAAAACTCCTTCGAAAACACTCCCTACAGGCCGTGCGGGGACTATTCTCACCGAAATTAGCAGGGCCACCGGAGCACGTCAACAAATAGGCCGGGGGTGCTTTACACTCTTGATACGGCATGCTACAAGCCGTGTTTTCAATCATATGCCAAAAACGGACGGGGGCATGGGGTTATTTGGAGCGGGGTTGCGGCGGATTTGTGCGGTGGTGGCGGCTCCGGCATCTGCGGAGATGGCTGTGCAGACGCGTTTGGCACTGCGTGAGACACGAACGATCGAATTGAGACTGGACTGGTTACGCAATGATGCGGAGCGCTCGCGGTTCCTCCGCTGGCTGGGGACTCAAATCTCAAGCGCCGCCACTCTTATTGCAACATGCCGTCGCAAGGTGGGAGGAGGAAAGTTCTCCGGCGACATCCACGGGCAGCTTTACTGGCTGACTAGAGCCCGCCAGGCGGGATGTTCCTGGTGTGACCTGGAAGTCGAGACCCTCCGCGAATTGCCCAACACCTCGATCCTGGACACCGCCTTGCCGCCACGCATCTTGCTTTCAGAGCACGATTTCCAGCGCACACCGCGGCTGCCTCGGTCGCTGAATCCTCCGGCGCAAGGAAGAGCCGACGCCCTCAAGATCGCCGCTCAGGCGCGAACCATCGGCGACAGTTTGCGGTTGCTCCATTTGGCGCGGCGCTCGAAGAATCTTGTGGCCGTCCCCATGGGTGAGGTGGGGCTCCCTGCAAGAATCCTGGCCTTGCGCGAAGGAAGCGCGCTGGCATACGCACCCGTCGGAGAATCGACCGCCCCGGGACAAGTATCACTGAGCGATCTGAAGCACCTCTACCGCGCTCACGAGTTGACACGCCGTACTAAAATCTACGGGGTGATCGGCGACCCGGTCGGACATTCCCTCTCGCCGCTCCTGCATAACACGGGGTTCATCGCGCGAAAAATTGATGCCGTCTACTTGCCGTTCCTCGTCAATGACCTGCGCGATTTTCTGCAGGCAATGCCGCAGCTTGGGATCCGGGGCTTCAGCGTGACGCTTCCGCACAAACAAACCATTTTGAAGCACTTGAAAGAGTGTGAGCCGCTGGCCGCCGAGATTGGCGCAGTAAACACTGTCCTGGCCGGGCTCGATGGCTGGCTCTATGGCTGCAACACGGATTACGTCGGGGTGCTGCGCGCGCTGGAGAAAAAGTTTCGTCTCGCCGGGAGCCGCGTGCTGATTTTTGGTGCTGGCGGATCGGCAAGAGCCGCGGCCTTTGCCCTCGCGCGCGCGGGCTCGCTCGTCGCCATCTGCGCGCGCCGGGAGAAGGCTGCTCGAGAGCTTGCGCGTGCCGTCGGCTGCGAAGCCGTTCCAAAACGTGCGCTAGCAGGTGAATTCTTCGATGCGATCCTCAACGCCACTCCCGTCGGCATGCACCCGCACGGCGGAGTTTCTCCCCTCGCGCCCCGCGAGTTAAACTGCCGGCTCGTCATGGACCTCATCTACCGCCCGGAACGGACGCAACTCTTGAAGCTTGCGGCGCGCAAAGGCATTGCCACGGTTGCAGGCGTTGAAATGTTTCTCGCGCAGGGATTCGCGCAGTGGGAGATATGGACGGGCCGCCGCGCGCCGGAGGCAGCAATGCGGCGGGCCGTTCTGCGCGCCTTGCGCATGGAGGAGAAGTCTCGCCACCGCCGCTAATCCAGAAATGCAATAATGGCAGCCTCTTGACTGTAAACTGCGGACTGTTAACTGTTGACCGACATCCATGATTCAGCCAAGCTTTCGCGAATTTCAGCGCCTCGCGAAACAGGGAAACCTGCTCCCTGTCTACGAGGTGTTTCCCGCCGACTTGCTGACGCCCGTGAGCGCCTACCTGCGAATCGCGCAGGGCGCGCGGTATTCCTTCTTGCTTGAAAGCGTCGAGGGCGGCGAAAAAATCGCGCGTTATACCTTTGCCGGCGCGAATCCCGAGGAAGTGTTTCGCTACGCCAGCGGCGCTTGCGTGCTCGAAAGTCGCAACCGTCTGGTCTGGGAAGAGCGCGACCCGGTGACTTTCCTGCGCGCGCGCATGGAGCGCTTCCACCCCGTGCGCTTGCCCGGATTGCCGCCTCTCGTGGCGGGCGCGATTGGCTATTTCTCTTACGATATGGTGCGGCTCATCGAGCGGCTCCCCAAGCGCCTGCGCGACGACATCGGCCTCTACGACGCCATGCTTATGTTCTATCACGGCCTGATCGCCTTCGATCATGTCCAACACCGTCTTTGGATCGTTCGAAACGTCTTTACCGAGGGCGATGGTGCGTTGCGCACGAAATATAACGCCGCGGTGCGCGAGATTCGCAGGACGAGGCAGTTACTCGAGCAGCCTGTCGCCGCGGAGCGCCCGAAAAAAGAATCGAAGAAGCGCCGCCCGGCGCTGCGGGTGAAATCAAATTTCCGGCGCGAGGAATACCTGGAGGCCGTTCGAAAAGCGAAGAACTACATCCGCGCCGGCGACATCTTCCAGGTGGTTATCAGCCAGCGCTTTTCCGCGAAGACCAAAGCCGAGCCGTTCGAAGTCTACCGCGAGCTCCGCGCGCTCAATCCCTCGCCCTATCTTTTCTATCTGCAAATGAACGACGTCGCCGTCGTCGGCAGCTCCCCGGAAATGCTCGTCAAGGTCCAAGGACGCGACGTCTTCTACCGGCCGATTGCCGGAACGCGCTGGCGCGGCAAGAGCGAAGCGGAGGACCAGCGCCTCGAACGCGAAATGCTGGCCAGTGAAAAAGAGCGTGCCGAGCACATCATGCTCGTGGACCTCGGCCGTAACGATCTTGGCCGTGTCTGCGAGTACGGAACAGTGAAGCCCGAAAAGCTGCTGACCGTCGAGCGCTACTCGCACGTGATGCACCTGGTTTCGAGCCTGCGCGGACGCCTTCGTGAAGATGTCGATTGTTTTGACGCCCTGATGGCCTGCTTTCCCGCGGGAACGGTCTCAGGCGCTCCAAAGGTCCGCGCCATGGAGATCATTGAAGAGTTCGAACGCACCCGGCGCGGCATTTATGCCGGAGGCGTCTTATACTTGGACTTTGCGGGCAATCTTGACTCCTGCATCGCGCTGCGCACCATGGTCGTCAAAAATGGTGTGGCCTATGTGCAAGCCGGAGGCGGCATCGTTGCCGATTCGACGCCCGAAGCCGAATATCAAGAGAGCGTGAATAAGTCTCGCGCCCTTCTGACTGCTCTCGAAGCTGCGCATCGCAAAGTGTAGCGCTGGAACAGCAGGGACAAGCATGCAGAGAGTGCGGGGGAGCCCCAGGAGTGAATTGAAGTGATTCTCTTGCTGGACAACTACGATTCCTTCACCTACAACCTGGCCCAGTACCTCGGCGAGCTGGGTTGCCAGGTCGAAGTGCACCGCAACGACAAAATTTCCGTGGAGGATATCGCGCGCCGCAAGCCGGAAAAGATCGTGATTTCGCCCGGGCCGTGTACACCACAAGAAGCCGGTGTTTCCGTGGAACTCGTCGAGAAGCTCGCCGGCAAGTTTCCGATTCTAGGGGTTTGCCTGGGGCATCAAGCCATCGGCGCGGCCTTCGGTGGAAAAATCGTTCGCGCTCCAAAGCTTTTTCATGGCAAGACAAGTGAGATTCATCACGACGGGAAAAGTATTTTCCGTAAGCTGCCCGATCCTTTTACGGCAACGCGCTACCACTCCCTCATCGTCGAGCGGAAATCGCTGCCTCGCGAACTGGCAATCACGGCAGAAACAGACGACGGGATCATCATGGGCCTTCGCCACCGCCGTTACAAAGTTGAAGGCGTTCAATTCCACCCCGAATCCGTCCTCACCGATTACGGCAAGCAGATCCTCAAGAATTTCCTCCGCTCTAATGCGAATCACCAACCTTTGTAGGGGCGCAGTATGCTGCGCCCCATTTCAGCACGATCAAAGCGTAGCGGGATCTCATCACCAGTTCAAATCTGCAAGAATTGCTGCGTAAATCTCAATTCCACGCCAAAGATGCCCCAGCCGCAGGTTTTCATCGGAGCTGTGTTGATGATTGTCGTAGTTCACGATGGGAACGCCGATCCAGGGCAGGCCGAGATCTTCGAAGATATACATCGGCACGCTGCCCCCGAGCGTCGGCGCGATAACCGCATCGCCCCCAGTCGCGCTTTGCACGACTTGGACGAGTGCCTTCGAGACCGGCAAATCCATCGGCGTGCGCGAAGCGCGGTAACCACCCTGATCGATCACTTTGGCGATGAGCGCGTGTTTGCCGCGTTCTTCCATGGTCGGCTCACGGTCAACGACGCAATAGCCCTGCTTCCTGATGAAAGCGGCGATCTGCTCGAATTTCTTTTGCGGATCTTCGCCCTTCACGAGCCGCGCATCGATCGAAGCTTCAGCCCTCTCGGGAATTACATTTTGCGCTTGCTCGCCCACATAGGCGCTGCGCAGGCCGCGGATATTCAGCGAGGGTTCCTGCAACAGTTCGACCAGCTTTCTCCCGCCGCCTTCGGGCTTCGCGATTCCCAACTCACGCTCGAGATCGGAGTCATTCACCGGCATTTCTGCCAGCGTCTTTTTCTCGACATCACTCAACGGCGCGATATCATCGTAATATCCGTCGATCAACACACGGCCATCGGCGTCTTTCATCGACGCCAGCAGCCGTGAGAGCTCCATGGCTGGATTCGGCGCCCAGTTTCCATAATGACCGCTGTGCAAGGCCCGCACCGGCCCATATACCGTGATGCCCAGCCCGATGTCCCCGCGGTTGCCGAAGAAAACGAGCGGCCGGCCGCTCTGGTGCACCGGACCATCGGCGGTAATCAGGAGATCGCCGCTGAGAAGATTCTTGTGCAGCTCCAGCGTGCGCTGCAAATTTGTGGAGCCGGCCTCCTCTTCGCCCTCGAAAATGACCTTCAGATTGACCTTCATCGGGATCTGTTTTGCTCGAAGGGCGTCCAGCGCCGCCAGCAGCGCCACGATGGGCGATTTGTCATCGGACGCGGATCTCGCATAAATCCGCCAGTCATCGTTGTAAACCGCGGGATGCTGCGGGCTATTTTCAGGAAACGGTATGCGCTTTCCGCCGGCCTCGATCGCCGCGCTGCGCAAGGCCGGCTCGAACGGCTTCCCATCCGTCCACGCAGAGGCGTCCACCGGCTGGCCATCGTAGTGCGCGTAGAAGATCACCGTCCGCTTGGCTTCCGCCGCAGTCAATTTGCCGAACACCACCGGCCCCCGGCCAGTAATCGGCAGTAGATGAGTTTCAATCCCGCGTGCCTCCAGCATTTCGACCAGGTGTGCAGCATTCCTTTGGATGTTCGCCGTGTCGCTGGCCACATTGGGAATGGCGAGAAATTCCGTCAGCTCGCGGACGATGCGCTCTTCATTGTCCATGCGGTAGGCGCGCACTTCCTGGGCGACCTGCGGAGGCGAAATTGCACTCCGTTTCTGCGCTTGCGTCGGAAGGTTAAACAAACCAAGAACCACAATGACCGCAATATTCCGCAAGGCGTCCTCCGAAAACAAAAGCTCCTGCCTGCCTCTCACAATTTACGCTTCCCGCGCCGGACACGCCGCGCAGGCGATTCTATCTGACCCTTCGCCACTTTGTCCGGGCGACCGCGCCTCTTTCTGGATGAACATCGCCAGCATTCAGCGATGCACTCTTCGCTCCGGCGGGCGAAGACGCCGCAGCGATAAGAAATGATTTGCTTTTACTCAATATATACGTATCATCCGTATACCCTACTGTCCCTGCTTTGCCGGCTGTAACCACTGGAGGATTTGCACGATCGTGAGCAGACGCTTACTGGCTTTCCTGCTGGCCTTCCTCCTTCTCAGTATGCCTTCGCGCGCTCGCGATGACTCGGTCGGACTCATCTCTGGAGCCTCAGGCGCGCGCATCGCTTCCGGTCTGGTATCTGCCGGCGCGACTATCTTCGATGGTGACCGTCTTTCGACCGCAGAAGAAGGATTTGTGGATCTGCGCAGCGGTCCATCTCGAATCTATCTTTTTGGGCAGAGTACGGCCACGCTCCACGGAACCCCAAAGTCTCTGAAGGCCGAGCTAGCTGCGGGCTCGCTGGCTTTTTCAACTACCCTCGTCGAAGCAGTCACCGTCCAGGCCGGCGGCGCGATGATTCGTCCTGCCGCAGACGCACTCACGTCCGCTCAGGTAAAAATCCTCGGCCCGGCGAACCTGTTGATCACCGCGCGGAGTGGCGCTCTCCAATTCTCCTACCGCGGCGAAAGCCAGGCGCTTCAAGAAGGCCACATGTATCGCATCGCTCTAGACTCATCCACTGCTCCTTCTGCTGGGGCCTCAGCCGGTGGCAATCCCACACGTCCCGGCGGACGCGAGGACAAGGCCTTCAAGATCGTCGCCGTCCTCGGCATCATCGGAATTGGCGGGTTGACCGCCTGGGCGATCCACGAGGCCGTCGAAAGTCCCGACCGCCCCTAGCCCACGGTGACCTGATTCGAGCCTTCAGTTCAAATTGGCCGCTTCAAGTTATTTCGTGAAAGCGACGAGCGCCGCGAGCCTCTTTGCTGCTTGGCCAAACGCAATGGCCTCCGAGGCCAGATGCGCGCCCTCGCGAAAGTCGGCTGCAACACCCGCGGCGACAAGGGCCGCCGCCGCATTCACTATCACGATGTCGCGCTGCGGTCCTGGCTCGTCAGCCAGAATTCGCCGGATGAGAGCAGCATTTTCCTGGGGCGTGCCG
>WNFB01002550.1_pt1 | contig 15836 bp, 14 predicted proteins | sample 5400501 | NCBI WGS metagenome assembly WNFB01 (sample SAMN13153341, study PRJNA577476) | soil metagenome | isolation source: 200 cm saprolite under Douglas fir tree site 2 hole 1 | place: USA:California | collected 2015-04-18
ATGTGTGGTCTGGTGGTAAGGGGTCACTCCAGGCAATGTCCCTCCTCACCTCCTCTCTGCCCCCGCCCCTACGCGATGATGTCCCTTGCCTACCTTCACCATTCCCCGAATGCGGCTGTGGTTTCACCAATATACCTACCCCTGAGAGGATGCATGCTGTCCTTCCCAACTCAAAGGCATGGTGATGCGCCACTCCTGGGAATGGGAGTGTTCGTGAGGGTCAGCCAGTTCGTCAGTTGGAGGCCGCTACGCGATCTTGCCGAGCCTGGTTGTGAGCAAGGAGGCGTTGAGGGCACGCACCCAAGGCCTCGCACGGGCATTGATGAGCAGGTAGGTCAACGTATTGAGATTGCGCACCGAGTGGATGTTACGCACCTTAGGCCGTTTGATGCTTTGGGCTTCGCTCTGGCTGTATGGATTACCCCACCATCACGAGTTTCCTGCTCCTGATGCCACCGCCTTCTCCTTCTCTCATGCGGACTTTCCTGCTGGCTTACGCCCACAGATGACCCTGGATCAGCGTGGGATGCGTTTGCAAGTATCGCCGGTATTCCGAAAAGCCTCGTTAATGGCTTGATGTGGTTCCAGGTCGCACATCGGCATACCAGAATAGGAAGTTTACAAAGCTGGTGTCACCCGCAGTGCTGGTTGTGGAACGGGCGCATCTTTGTGGAAGAAGCATGGCTGTTCATTTTCTATTGGCTCGATGTTCCAGGAGTTGATCAGTGTTCGCAGGGCTTCGACGCGTTTGATTGTATCGTCGCACCACTGCTTGTCTTTCCCCTGCCAGTACGGATATTTGAGTTGCGGATCTGTAGACACACTGAGTTGCTGTTCCAATCTATGTTCGAAATCCGGGCTGTTGAGAACCGTTTTCATACCGACAATATTTTTTTCCAGTTGAGCCATCAGTACCAGGAAACGTACCCAGACGTGATGATCGAAATTGAACTCGCCCGGTTTGCACAATATCTCACCTGCCGTGTGGCCCTTTTTCACAACTCTATCGATGACCGACTTGGGCATGGTCAGGTTCAGTCCGCCCTCAGTATCGTCCAGGCGGACCTGTACGACGCGTTCGCGATAGCTTGGCAGATTTGCCTGCATCGTATCACGATAATTCTGGGCTGTGCCGAAGATGGCGAGCGCAAAGTCAAGGAGCCCATTGACCTGGCTCCATTCTGGGTCCTGCGCCTCTTCAGGCTTTGGAAGATAGACGGTACCTTTTCCTTGAAGCGTGGCTTGAGTAGCAGCAGATGGCAGCCCCTCGGCGCATTCTTGAAGAGCACTGGTCGCGTGAGACAGCGAAGCGAGGTAAATGCCAAAAGTGGGGCGCGAAGGGAGCCATGCATCGAAGAATTGGATGGGGAAGTTGCTACAAATGCCGCCATCGCTGAACCAGTTCAGTTGTATAGCCTCTGCCGCGAGACGTGGTGGGTCCTGGTTCCCGGAGCTTATGTAGGCTTTATACTCCGAGGTGCCGATGGTATAGAGAGGCACAGCGCTCAATAAGAGGGGGAAACTGAGACTCATGCGCGTGCAGACGATGACTGGCAACTTTTCCGCGTTCGGGAGATAATAGTATCCGTCGTCGCCAGACAGTTCAGGTAATTTCTCCCGCGGGATTAAAGGCTTCCTCTCTGGAATGGGATCGTGTGGATCAGGCTGATTGTCGATCATGTGCTGCACAACGTCCTTCGGGAAGAGTTTGAGCATTTCACTTTTCTTGAATAGAAAGTTGTGCAGACCTTGTGGCATGATATAGGGGAGGTTGTGGCTCAGATTCGACGTGACCATCTTGAGTTCGATCTGTTTTGAGCTCAGCTGCTCGAAGGTGAGCGGGCGGTGGATATCCTCGCCAGCCATTTCTTGGAATTTGGTATAGAGCCAATCGGTCAGATTGGGTATCTTGAGAGTGGCACTATCACTGTGCCCGGTGCAGATTCCGTAGAAGTTTTTTGGCAGGTACGCGACGGATGACATTATCCCACCTATATGCCAGGCGAGCCAGGCACCTAGTAGGGCCAGTATGATGAGAAAGAGTTCGAGTATCCAGATGCCTTGCAAGGCACTCGCAGGCGCAAACAGGTAGACAACGGCAAATATCGCCAGTGGAGGGAGCACAGACAGGATTATCCCCACAACCATAGCGATAACGACACCGAGCGAAAGGGGTGGGTAGTGTACGAACCAGCTTCCCAGTAGCCGAGAGGCCAACCCTATCAACTTCAATAGGTTTTGAAAGGCACTCGCTGGCTTTGACGCCTGTGTCTTGTTCGTGGGCTGCGCATTACTTTGTGCTGTCGAAGGCTCTTGAGAGGGAGGGGGAGGGGGAAGGAGGACATGCAACAGATCCAGGAGTGGCTTTGTTTGCGGAACGGCCTGGAAAAGATTGGAGAGATCACTGTCCTTTCCGAGCCATTCCCTCACATGCGTATCAAGGTACTCGAAGCCACCTTTGTCGCGGTTGAACTCAGCTGCCGCGATGCCAGCAGCAGCAATTGCCCCTGCTGAGGTTCCACCGATGTTGCGAAATGTGTATTTACTTTTGAGCTCAAGCGCCGCGGGCGGGTAGACAATGCCACTGGTAATACCACCCTCCATCACGAGATCACAAGGCAATAAAGGCACCGCTTGTTGAGATACGTCCGGTTGTACAGGTGATACCGACATGATTGCTTCTCCTTTTGGCAGGGCGTCACGAGCTTTTACTTCTCAAGACGAACAATTGATGATTACTCTCTTCTAAAGAAGTAGACGCTCAGCATGAGTTATTTTTGCAGGTGAAATTATTCAGCAGAATGGTTTTCCTTTCGAGATGACGCAGGCTTTCTTCTAGCGCATTGCCTCACCAAAAATCTTTCTTTTTTCGCTGAGCCGCGCATCAACCAGATTGCCATCTTGACATCTTGCCTGTTTCTGGCTATACTATGACTAGTATAGTTAGTTTAGTCATCTGGTCACTCAGTCACTCAGTCACAGCAAGCACGAGCAGAGCGAGGACATATATGGCAAGCATCCACCATCCTGCCCGTCGGGCACCAACCCGTAACGCGCAGCCCGGCCAGCCTCCTGAACGCCAGTCAGCGTCTGACGAGCGAAAGCTTCGCGAGGAGCGCCTGCTGGACGCCGCCACCACGCTGCTGGTGCGCTGGGGCTATCGCAAGACCACGATTGATGACGTGGCTCGCGAGGCAGGCGTGGGCAAGGGCACCATCTATCTGCACTGGAAGGACAAAAACGACCTGTTTCGCGCAGCCATCTGGCGCGAACAACAACGCTATAGCGAAGAGCTCCAGCGGCGTATCGCTGCCGATCCAGAGGGTGGGTTGCTGCATCGCGTAACCACCCACGGCATGCTCGCCGCCCTGTCCAATCCGCTCATGGCCGCCATCATCGGGGGCAAGTCAGACATCTTCAACGGGTTTCTCGGAGCCTATGATCCAGGCTTTCTCAATCAGCTCGTAGGCGATGCCGATGCCTATTTTGTCCAGCTTCAACATGCCGGGCTGATCCGCGCAGATATTCCGGCTTCCATCATCACCTATTTGCTGACCGCTCTGAAGGTCGGCATGATCAACTCGCCTGATATCATCAGCCAGGAGCATCTGCCATCCATGGAGCAGCTGACCGAGGCGCTCAGCGACCTGATACGTCGCTGGCTGGAACCGGAGCAACTCCCCAGCAAGAGCGATGCAGGCAAACAGCTCTTTACCGAGTATATGGATAAAGTCAAGGAACCCGAATAATGGCCTGAAAAAGAGGAGGAAGGTCATCATGACAGCGATCATCGAAGTAGAGGGTCTGACCAAGAGCTACGGCAGCAAGCGCGGCATTACCAATGTCTCCTTCCGTGTGGAAGAGGGCGAGGTGTTTGGCTTCCTTGGCCCCAACGGCGCGGGCAAAACCACCACGATTCGCCTGCTGATGGCGCTGCTGCGCGCCGACGCGGGCACGGCGCGCATTGCCGGACTGGACTGCTGGCAGCAATCGGTGGAGATCAAGCGGCTGACCGGCTATCTGCCAGGCGAGCTTTCGCTCGACCCCGGCCTGACCGGAGGGCAGATTCTGGAATATTTCGGTCACCTGCGCGGCGGCGTCGATCAAGCCTATCTCAAGCAACTGATCAAGCGATTCGATCTGGACCCCAGCCGCAAGTTCCGCCAGTATTCGAGTGGCAATAAGCGCAAGATCGGGCTGATTCAAGCCTTTATGCACCGCCCGCGCCTGCTTATTCTAGATGAGCCGACCAATGGCCTGGACCCGCTGAACCAACAAGAGTTCGACCGGATGGTCAAAGAAGTGCGCGATGAGGGGCGCACCGTCTTTCTGTCCTCGCACATCTTGAGCGAGGTGGAGCTAATCTGCAACCGCGTGGCGATCATCCGCGAGGGACAACTGGTGCGCGTGGGCGGCGTGGCCGAGTTGAAAGACATCAAGCACCACGAAGTGATGATCACCTTTGCCGAGGCAGCGCCAGCCGAGGAGTTCAAGACGCTGGACGGTGTGGAGCAGGTGGAGGTGCTGGCCGATGGGCATACGCTGCGCCTGGCGGTGCAGGGCGGAGTGGATGCTATTATCAAGGCGGTGGCGCAGCATTCCGTCGTCACCCTGACCAGTCACGAACCCAGCCTGGAAGATATCTTCCTGCGCTACTACCAGGGCGATGGCCAGGCCCTCAAGGAGGCTAGCCATGTGGTTTAAGAGCGTCTACCTCAAAACCCTGCGTGATTTCCGCATTGCCATGCTGGGCTGGGGTGTGGGCATGGGTCTGCTCGTGTATGTGATCCTGGCGACCTACCCCTCGCTGGTGGTCACACCGCAGGCGCGCGCCTCACTCGTCAGCCTGGCCGCTCCCTTCGCCTGGCTGGCTGAGCCGATCGCGGTTGACACCGCCGGCGGCTTCGCGACCTTTAAACTCGGCTTTACGATTTTGCTCATCACGCTCTGGCCGCTGCTGGCGGGCAGCCGCATGCTGCGCGGCGAGGAGGCGAGGGGCTCCCTGGATGCGCTGCTCTCGCTGCCGCGCGGGCGCTCTCGGGTGGCGCTGGAAAAGCTGGCAGCCATGTGGACGACGCTGCTGGGGATGGGCCTGCTGGTCGGGCTGTTGACATTTGCGGGCGGCAAGAGTGTGAGCGCGGACTTTGGCCTCGTCGACGCGCTGCTCTTTGGCCTGGATCTCGCGCTGATCTGCGGCGTCTTTGGGGGCATCGCGCTGCTGCTCTCCCAGTTCACCCAGGAGAGCGGCACGGCGGCAGGATGGACGGCAGGATTGCTGCTGGTGTTCATTGTGCTGGATATGGTCCACCGGGTCATCCCCAATACCGAGTGGCTGTCGCGCCTTTCCCCGGTCTACTACTACAATTTGAGCAAACCCTTAGTGCCAGGTTACTTAGTGCAAAGCTACGGCGTCGATCCTGGCGGCATGCTGGTCCTGCTGGCCCTGTGCCTTCTCTTGAGCGGGGCAGCCGTCTGGCTCTTTGCACGACGCGATGTCGGTGGGACGGTGGCTGCCTGGTTGCGCCTGCCTGAACGGGCCGCTCGACCGGAGCGCGCGCTGCCCGTGAACGCCTGGTCGCTGCGCTCGGTGTATACGCGCAGCCTGGGAATGATCGCGGTTCCCGCGTGCTGGTGGACGCTGTGCATCGCGGGCTTTGCCGGGTGGATGGTCGTCGTCGTCAAGCAAACGGAGGCGACGCTGGCCACCATGTACGCAGGCTCTCCGTTCCTGAAGGTTCTGATCACCAAGGTCGGTGGGGGCGATATCGCCACTAATGCCACCATCCTGAGTGCATTCTTCACCTTCCTGCCGCTGCTATTGATGGCTTTTGCGGTCACCCAGGCCAATCGCTGGTCTGCTGATGAAGAGGATGGACGGCTGGAATTGGTGCTGTCGACGCCGCAGTCACGCTTGCGGGTGCTGTTGGGGCGCTTTGCCGCGCTCACCACCGCGACGGTCATGATTGGGGTGCTGACCCTGGCCGCCACGGCGTTGGCCTCGGCCGCCACGGGCTTGCAGCTCGACGGGGGCAATGTGGCCGCAGCCACGCTCTCGATGATTCCTCTGGGGCTACTGGTGGCTGCCATCGGCTATCTGCTCTCAGGCTGGCTGCGCACGGCGGTGGACACCGGCCTCCTGAGCTTCTTGCTGGTGATCTGGTTCTTCATCAGCTTTATTGGTCCAGAGTTGAACTTGCCAGATGCGACGTTGCGGCTCTCTGTCTTCTACTATTATGGCACGCCGCTGCTGCATGGCCTGCCCCTCCTGGATATGCTGGGCGTCCTGGCTGCCGACATGGTGGCGCTGGTGCTGGCCTCAGTGCGCTTTGTGCGCAAGGACATTGGGCGATAAACTGATAGATAAGCGGCGGTTGCTCTGTTTACTTGCACTCTATGTTTCAGGCGTCAGCTTTTCAGACGGGTTCTCAAATACCTCGACGTACAGGTCATAGGCTAAGATGCTTGCTTGTTTTTCACCGATGACTTTGGCCAATTCGTTCTGGTAGACGCCTGCCTGGTTGTAGCGCGCTCTGACACTCCCCCGGCTCAAGCACGGGGGGTTCTTCGTTCCACCAGGCCGCGCAATGCTGTCCAGTGCTGAACAGCACAGGAGGCCACCTGTCCCGAAGCGTTTCATGAGACTCGCTCATGGGTTCCCCTGTGCCCCAGGGTACCATCTACTGCTTTTGCCAGGATGTTCACGGCGGCATTCTCGTCTCGATCCAGAACCAGTCCACACTTGGGACACACATGCGTCCGAGTCGAGAGCGTTTTCTGCACACGTTCCCCACAGCCAGAGCAGTCCTGGCTCGTATAGTGGGGGGGAACTGCTACCACTTCTATCCCATGCATTACGGCGTAGGACTTCATCCAGCCTAGGAATTGCCCCCAGGCTGCATCATGGATGCTCTTGGCAAGCTTGTGGTTCTTGACCATGTTCTGTATCTGAAGCTGTTCATAGGCAATCAGGTCGCAAGACGAGACTAACGCGTTCGCTGTTTTCCGAGCGAAATCTTCACGCTGCCTCTGCACTTTCAGATACGCTTTTGCCAGTTGCTTTCTGGCTTTCTTGCGGTTCTTGCTCTTCTTCTGTTTGCGTGACACTTGGCGATGCAAGCGCTTCAACCGCTTTTCTGCCTTGCGGTAGTGGCAGGGGTTCTCGATGGTCTTCCCGTTGGAGTCGGCATAGAAAACCTTCAACCCCATATCGATGCCTACCCGGTTTCCAGTAGAGATATGCTCTACCTTCCGCTCGGCTTGCACGCCAAACTGGACATAGTAGCCATCGGCACGGCGCACAATGCGTACCCGTTTGATTTGCTTGGCAGGAAAGGTTTCAATGTGCTGCTTGGGATTGCCTACGAGACGGAGACGACCAATGCCACAGCCATCGGTGAAGGTGATGTGTTTGCCACCCGGCTCTATCTTCCATCCCGTCTGCTTGTACTCGACACTGCGGTTATCATGCTGAAACTGGGGATAGCCCTTCTTGCCTGGCTTGTTGGTTTGGCAATTGTCGAAGAATCTGGCAATAGCGAACCAGGCACGATCAGCACTGGCTTGACGGGCCTGGGAGTTGAGGCAAGCGGCAAAGACATAGTCACGAGCCAGGACAGCGCAATACGCCTGCAAGTCATTCTTGGAGATGCCGCGTTCGTCCATCCACTTGCGCAGGCACTTGTTCCGAATGAACTGGACGATGCGAACGGCTTCATCAATGGCGGCGTACTGCTTCTTGGTGCCATCGAGCTTGTACTCGTAGACCAGCATGCACTTGCCTTTCTCATGTGGTTCTGCTATCCTTATTATACACCATCATGATGATACGTTCAAGCGAGGACCTATGGCAAAAATCCGCAGGAACATCTATTTTCCTGAGCAGCAGTGGGAACGCTTACTGGCGAAAAGCCGGCGAGAAAACTTGCCTGTGGCAGAGATTGTGAGACGAGCCGTGGATGCCTATCCGGATTGGGATGATCCAACCTATACCCCGCATCCCACGCCCCAAATAAGGAACGCCCATTCATCCCCTGGATAAATCACAGGGGCTTTCTGGGCCATTCTCTGTAAAGCAAGAAGTTCATTATGAGGAGTGGGTAGGTATGGGCGACTATTACTCAGTGCGCATATGGCGGCTCAAAGCGGGGCATACAGGGGCCGAGCTAGAGGCCCTGGCCTCCTCCGGCTACCTGGAGATGCAACGCTGGATTCCGGGTGTCAAGCATATTTCTCTGGTACGTTCGGGTGCAGATGTAGGGGGACATTATGTGCTTACCACCACGTTCGTCAACCATGAAGCATATAGCTATTGGCGGCAGGTAGAAGAGGAAGCTCCGGATTACTGGGAGCGGTACGCCGCCATTTTAATGCAATGGGAGCGCATATGCCAGCTCGTTGGAGGCTACGCCGGGGAAAAAGTATTGGATGTACGCTTAGGTCAGAGACCTGTCCCGTTCAACGGGACGGGCTTGCGTAGTGACACGGAAGCCCCACTTTGACCAGTCTCAGCCAGACGCGTGTTCCTCGTGAGTACGCGCATCGGGCTCCGTTGGGAAAGAATACATAGGCACGTCCGGGTGCTTCACCAGCTCGGACCGCTGCGGGCACACGTTAAACAAGGTGACGGGGTCAACCCAGTGCCTGTGCCGCCAAACCTTTCCTCAACGTTGACGAGGTGAGCATCACCTGGGCAACCAGAGGCCCTTATGGGCACAACGAAAGGAACCATCGATGTCAAAAGTGTTTGTCTTGGATACGACCAAACACCCGTTAAATCCGGTGCATCCGGGCCACGCTCGCTTGCTTTTGAAGCACGACAAAGCAGAGGTCTATCGCCGCTACCCGTTTACCTTGATTCTCAAGCGAGCAGTCGAGGAGCCTGATCTTGAGCCGTTGCGCATCAAACTCGATCCGGGGAGCAAGACCACCGGCATAGCTCTCATCAACGACGCGACCGGGGAAGTCCTCTGGGCAGCAGAACTGACCCATCGAGGGGAGCAGGTCAAGAGGAGCATGGATCAGCGCCGCGCCGTGAGGAGGAACAGAAGACAGCGCAAGACCAGATATCGAGCGCCAAGATTTCAGAATCGTCGCAAACGCTCAGGCAGGCTGCCGCCCTCCCTGGAAAGTCGCGTCTGCAACATGGTGACGTGGGTGCGCCGCTTGATGCGCCTGTGCCCGGTGCGCGCCATCAGCCAGGAACTCGTACGCTTCGACACGCAGGCGCTAGAGAACCCGGATATTGAGAGCGTGCAATACCAGCAAGGCCAGCTTTCAGGCTACGAAGTGCGCGAGTACGTCCTGCTCAAGTGGAAGCACCAGTGTGCCTATTGTGATGCGCGCGATGTCCCGTTGGAACTCGATCATGTCCACCCACGCAGCCGCAACGGTTCCAACCGCGTGAGCAATTTGACGCTGGCATGTTCAGCCTGCAACCAACGCAAGAGGAATCAGGAGGTGCGCGACTTTCTGAAGGACCAGCCGGAGCGGCTGGCGCGCATGCTGGTCCAGATCAAAGCGCCCCTTCGAGACGCGGCGGCGGTGAATACGACGCGATGGGTCCTAAACGCCCGGCTCAAAGGACTGGGAGTTCCTGTTGAGTGTGGCAGCGGCGGTTTGACCAAGTATAACCGCATCACGAGAGGACTGCCGAAGACCCATTGGCTGGATGCGGCCTGCGTCGGCAGAAGTACGCCAGAGCACCTCGACGTCAAAGGGGTCGTGCTCCTCCAGATTAGGGCAACCGGGCATGGTTCTCGACAGATGTGCCGCATGAATCGCTTTGGCTTCCCACGCACCGGTCCCAAACAGGCCAAACGGGTCAAGGGCTTGCAGACGGGCGATCTCGTGCGGGCGGTCGTGCCGAGGGGCAGCAAGCAAGGGACGTATGTGGGCAAGGTGGCAGTGCGCGCCAGTGGGTCTTTCAATATCACCACGAAGCAGGGCACTGTAGAAGGCATCAGCCATCGCTGCTGTGTAGTCGTGGCGTGCAGTGATGGCTACAGCTACACGCAAGCAAAGGAGCGCCTGCTTCCTCCCGTCGCCTGAAGGCAGACGGGTCTCGGCAGGCGGGTTTTATGAAGCAAAACTACGGCGTATTGCGGGTTGTACGGGTGCGGCTACCCGCTAATGCGACGACGCACCTGCAGGATCGCTATCCTTCAGGTTGGCTGCCTGAAGAACGCCTGGTACACTTGCTCACACAGAGCGTGACCAGTATTGGGCGTGCCTTAAACAACGACATTATCTTGATGGACCCCACCGTCTCACGAGAACACGCCCGCCTGGTTCTGGATGATCAAGAGTGGAAAGTCATCAACCTGACAGCCCACAATATTGTACGGGTCAATGGGCATATAGTACCAAGTGGCGCAAGTCATCCCATGAATCCACAGGATATTCTGATCCTGGGCAGCACTATGCTGCAATTGATCGCCCCTAACTCCCTGCAAGCTACCACCTCAGATGAGAAGCTTGATGCGATAACAGAACGGTTGCCATCGATCCAGGAGCCTATGCAGCCCAGCTATCAAACAAGCGTCTTCAACGAATCCTCGACTCAATGGAGAAAGCAGGGTGAGAGGGGCGAGCCGAAATCATCTGCACCTGCCGCGCCGTCACATGCGGCTCTTCCCAGGCTGGCCTCGCTTCCCGTGCAGCCTGAGCCTGAATTCGAGGCGCAGCCCTGGGATGATGAAGATGAGGAGAGTTTGCTCGGTGCCGGTATCACCATGCAATTTGCCCTGCCCCAAGGCATGGGCATACGCGCGCGCTGGCTGTTCGCAGGTGCAGGCGTGGCATTTCTTATAGTCAGTGCAGCTATAACGATAGTGCTCAACAGCCTGATTGGTTTTTCCGCACTGTCCCAATATGGGGCCCCAAGTGTGATGGCGGCCATTATTATTCCGGCGATACCCGCCCTCGGTATCTTTCTGCTGGTCAACTTTATCGACCGTTTTGAGCGCGAGCCATGGTTTTTGCGGCTGGCCGCGTTCTTGTGGGGGGCCATCATCGCCATTCCAGCCGCTCTTGTAGTTGAGAAGAAAATAGATACTGCCCTGCAAGACCTGCTGGGGCCAGGTGTCAGTGACGTAGTGCGCTCGGCTTTTCAAGGGCTGAATGCCGGAGTGACGGAGGAGACCATCAAAGGGCTGGGCCTGCTGCTGCTCTTCCTTATATTACGCGATGAATTTGATAATATCACCGACGGCATAGTCTACGGTGCGTTGATCGGCGCGGGCTTTGCCATGGTCGAGAATTTCCGCATTTTTGCCATTGATTTTAAGTCATTTCCGGTCTTCCTCATCGTCTATCGCATCGTGCTTGGCTGGTTAGGCCACTCAACCTTTACCGTCTGTTTTGGCGCGGCCCTGGGCTATGTGCGCCACACACGGGTCCAATGGCGGCAGATAGCCATCCCCCTGATGGGGTACATCCTGGCGGTAGGGCTGCACAGCTTCTTTGATTTCGTCGATTTTCAGACCAGTGTGGCATTGAACGCCTCTCCTGGCAACAGCGATGTCACCTTTTTATCCCTGGTCGCCCTGATTGGCGACTACATTCCACCCTTCCTGGCCCAGATGTTCCTGCTCTACCTGCTGATCAGGGCCCTGGCACACGAAGCGGCGGTGATTCGCGAATTTCTGGCGGTTGAGGTAAGCAATGGCATCGTGAAGGTGGATGAGTATGCCCTGCTGCAAAACTCGTTTCAGCGTACGAGAGCGGAGAGGCGCGTGTGGCGCAAGCGTGGCTTGCGGCAGTGGCTGCGTGTCAAGGCTCTCTACCAGACGGAGATTGGCCTGGCCTTCCGCAAGTGGCACGTGAGCATGGGTGATCGGCCCAAGCTGGGCTACGTGCAACCGGAAGATGCCTACCGCCAGCGCATCAAACGCCTGCGGCAGGAGATTTTTGCGGCTGAGATGAAGAAGCATGAAACTTGAGGCCCCTAAGGCGATCAGTGCCGCCCCATGCAACGAGCGGCAGGTCAAGACCTAAGGTGAGCCGGGAATTCCTGCAGTAGCCAAGAATTGCCATCGGGGTCGCTGAATCCGGCATACTTAACCCCCTTCACGTCCCAAACCTCGCCTACTTCAAGCCCCCGTTTCACGAGCGCTTCACGAGCCTGGCGTAGATCCGCTACAACCAGATGCAGACCCTTGACCGATCCAGGCTGCATGTCAGAAATTTCCCCCATACCGGTCCCGAAGACGATCGTACAAGCCGACCCGGGCGGCGTTAGCTGGACAACTCTCATCGTGTCGGTAGGACGGGTATCAACCTCTAACTTAAAACCGGCTTTTTCGACGTAGAAGGCCTTGGCGCGGTCAACATCAGACACTGGTACCGGCACCAGCTCAAGTTTCATATCAGGTACTGCAGTAATGTTCTCTTTGTTGTTCTCTGCCATCATGATTTCTCCTTTCAATTATCCCAAGTGCTCGGCAAGGCGATCCAGGCTTTGGTTCCAGCCTTCCTCTTTGACGATGTGCTTTTTTTCTGCCTCCAATACCTTCTCCAATGCATCAAAACGCTCATTCCAAATCTGCGTCATGTGCTTGGCCCATGCTTCCAGTTCACCCATGGCATCAGGATTGAGCTGATAAATGCGCTGCTGCGCCCGTTTTTCCATGAGCACTAACTTCGCCTCACGGAGCACTTTGAGATGCTGTGAGATAGCCGGAGGGCTGACAGGAAATTGATCGTAGATCTCCGTCGCAGCTAAGGGGCCATTGCTGGCAAGCATTTCTAAAATGGTGCGTCTGGTAGGCTCAGCGAGTGCAGAAAACATATCCATAGCTACATAATACAGCAATCATTTAAATAAGTCAATACTTAATTATGCTCAACTGAACGTTACTTTCCGACGCGGAATCTCAGATGTGTTACACCAGGGGACGCTATCTGTAAATGAAATGAATGATATACTAAAGAACCCAACAACCCGAACCAAAGTAGAGATCATGATGACAAAGGGCACGACCGAATCTGCTAGCAAGCTGCTAGCCAAACTTGAAGCCAAATTGCTCAACAGAGAGAGCAAGGAGCGTTCGGCAGCTTGATTTTGAACGATGGCTTGTAATGAAGGGAGCAGTTTGCAATGATATCTCCAGACGAACTAGAGCGATACTTCCAGCAACGCACGGAACAGGATGCCTTCTCAGGAGTCGTCCTGATCACGCAGGGCAGTTCACATCTGTTCGCGGGGACCTATGGGTACGCCAGTCGCTCCTGGAAAGTACCGAACACCCTCACAACGCGCTTCAACACGGCCTCAGTGACCAAGCTCTTCACCGCCGTCGCGACCCTGCAGCTGATTGACCGAGGATTATTCGCCTTCGACACCCCGGTCATCGATTTCCTGGGATTGCAGGATACAGCCATCACGCGTGCAGTGAACGTCTTTCACCTGTTGACGCATACCTCAGGTATCGCGGATGATGCTGAAGAAGAGAGCGGGGAGGATTACGCGGATCTCTGGAAGACCAGACCCAACTATGCGGTCACCGAGACCGCTGACTTTCTCCCCCAATTTGCGCACAAGCCCCCCAATTTCCCGCCTGGCCAGGGATGCCGCTACTGTAATTGCGGCTATGTATTGCTGGGCCTGCTCATCGAAAAGGCAAGCGGTCTGTCCTATCGGGACTACGTGCGTCAGCAGATCTTCGCACCCGCCGAAATGCTCCATTGCGATTTCTTGCGCATGGACCTGACGTATGAGGATGTCGCCGAGGGATGTGATCCACTCCGTGATGAGCATGGTGCTATTGTCGCCTGGAAGAAAAATATCTATGCTTTTCCACCCATCGGGTCACCCGATGGGGGCGCATACGTCACCGCCACCGATCTGGACCGGTTTCTTCGTCAGGTGAAAGCAGGCATCTTGCTCTCTCCACAATCGACGGCAACATTCTTCACTCCCCAGGTACTCCACCATGCGCAGGAGGGCTGGGATCAGATGTACGGATATGGGATGTGCTTCGCTGTTGATGGTGCCGGAAAAGTCATGTTCGCAGAGAAAGAGGGCATCTACGCTGGCGTGAGCGCGGTGATTCGTCACTACCCCGACCAAGATATCAATGTCGTCCTGCTGGCAAATATCCAAGAGGGTGTGTGGGAACCGCTCAGGACGATCCATCGCTTGCTCAAGGCAGGGTAAGGTACAGAACACGAGGTTCACGAACACTCGAAAGAAGGCAGGTTGTTGAAACATATTCCTCTCTCCCGTTGTGCGGAAAGCATGCCAGCGCAGGCTGATCGCGAGCAGCGTTTGTTCGGCTATGTCGGCTTCGTCGTGGGCGGCCGTAAGCCCTGAAGCGGGAGCTGAGGAAGAACCTCCTCGTGGAACTTTGCCAACTGCACAGTGTCATCGGTCACCGGCCACAGAAAGACCTTGCGCACTCCCGCTGCCTGCAGTTTGGCCAGTTTTTCGACGCACTCGTTTGCCGATCCGACGAGCACCCGCTCACGCAAGAGCTCCACAGGACGACCCAGAATCGGACTCAGGAGCCCACCGAGCACTTCCTCGGCTCTCCTGTGGTCATCAGTCAGGTAGAAGAACATCGTCCCCAGGGCATGGGGAAAGTCATCCGGCTCCTTACCGACCTGCTCAAGAAACACGCGCAGCCGAGCCAGCCCATCCGCGAATGACTCCGGGGTGAGATGAAAGGCGGAAGCGAGCCACCCGTCTCCCAGGCGCGCCACCCGTCGCAGTCCGGCATCCGAGCCCCAACTGCCAATCCAAATCGGGGGCCCCGACTCCTGAACCGGAAAGGGTTCGAGCCGAGTCATCTCCCAGGCATAGAAGTGGCCACTGAAGGGCGGTGCATCCGGACACAGCAGACAACGCAGCATCTGAACCGTCTCGTCAAAACGCTTCCAACGCTCTTCGAAGGCAATCCCTGCCAGGGCGTAATCGCGAGCAGAAGACCCAGGGCTGACGCCGACGACGAGACGCCCCCCAGACAAGATATCGAGTGCGGCCAGTGCCTTGGCTAATGCAGCAGGACCCCGCACCACCGGAAGGGCAGCAGTCGTCATCAGGCTGATCCGGCGCGTACAGGTGAGGACGGATGCGAGTGCGATGAGGCTGTCCAGCCATGGACGCGAGTAGATCAGATGGTCGTTGGCACACAGGGTCGTGAAGCCAAGGCGTTCTGCTGTCTCAGCAGAACTCACCAGATCTGCGAGAGAGAAGGGGTGCTCTCCAAAGGCCATGGTTGGTAAGTGGACGCCAAATTCCATATTCCCCTGCCTTCCTTATTATGCGGTCATTCCCGGTGTGAGTTTCATAAACAAGTCTAACACATTCGTCCAGATCTAGATGGGTATGGAACGTGCTGGCCTGAAACCCTGACTTCCTCCTGACCTCAGCTTCTTGACACGATCCGGTTGTCGTTTGTGATCGGCTCCTGTCTTTGCGTCTCTTCTGAAAAATGACCATTTTCATCCTGGGTGGTGTCGCCCAGACATGACGATCTTGGTGCGGGTAATACCAAGCATCGTTTTCAAACTTACTGACCTCTGCATTGGTATCTAAACTTCCTTAGTGGGCCGATAAATCGGCGGTGGGCGCGATAAATCGGCCCCTACAGTCGATGTCCGCGTTATTTTGTCAATCTGCATAATCGGCCCCTACGTTGTTCTGACGGGCCGTAGCTCTGTCAGAAGTATAGCAGTTTACGCCGAGGTTGAAAATGTTTAGTCGCATGTTTGTTTTTGGATCAGACGTAGCTCTGTCAGAAGTTTAGCAGTTTACGCAGAGATTAGTAAAATTAGCAGAAATGGCATGGTGGTTGGGAACTTTATGACACGGGGGAACGTCTCTATGATAAAAGAAG
>WNFB01002551.1_pt1 | contig 15835 bp, 13 predicted proteins | sample 5400501 | NCBI WGS metagenome assembly WNFB01 (sample SAMN13153341, study PRJNA577476) | soil metagenome | isolation source: 200 cm saprolite under Douglas fir tree site 2 hole 1 | place: USA:California | collected 2015-04-18
AAGACGGAATTTCGATCGATCTCCGGTGCGACCTCGGTGAGGTCCTTCAGAGCTTCGTCTACGCGATCACGCAGGGAGCGAAGTCTGATCGCGACCTGCCGGTGATCCATCGCTACATTCGGAACAAAACATCATGCTTCCGCCTTCGTCTCGCATGTATCACGAGCGGAGCCCGCTGTAAGCCCTACATGGACGACGAGGTACGACAGCGAAACAGCACGCAAGGGATGTCGTTTTATTTCGAGCCGATCGGGGCTCGCTCAACCCCGCGCGCTCAGTTGGGCGTTGCGACAAAGCTTCGGATGTAGTTGACGTCGTCGTCGAAGTAGAAACCGACGAGCGTTCCAGACGTCGAAATCCCCATCACCTGGGTATTCGGAGCATCGGGAAAGTCGATCTGGATGCAGGTTTGCCCCATGTCGAACGTGACGAATCCATGGGTCGTGTTGGGAGTGTCGTACGCGCCTACGACCACGCCATTGTTGTTGATTGCTGTTGCGATGGTATCCACGGCCCCCAGATTGAGGCACTGAAAGAGGGTTAGCGTCATCGACGGGATATCGTAGATGGCTCCGGTGAAGTTAACTCCATCGTTGCAGAAACCTACGAGCGTCTCATTGTCGTTGATTCCATTTATCTGAGTGTTGGGATAGCCAGGGCAGTCAGCGGGGGCGATGTAAACGTCTCCACTGTTAATGAAACCATGCTCGTTGCCATCGCCGCCGACGTATCCGCCGACAATTTCGTTGAGCGAGTTGATCCCGAGAGCCAATGAGTCCCCGGTGGCATCAGGAGGCACGATGTCTCGGTATGTAGAGTCATTGATTCGCAGAAACCCGTGGAAAAAATCGAAGTCCGGCCTCGAATAAAATCCGACCATCAGCCCGGCAAAATTGACCCCGCGAATTCGTGAATTGTTGGAGCCCGCCGGCTCAACGGGGGTATTGATTGTATCGCCGTCGCGGACGAAACCGTGCAGTCCTCTGGACCGGCAGCCTCCGACGATTAGATTGTTGTCATTGATCCCAAACGCACGCGTATCGTCCGCTCCGGCGTCAGGGCACGTGAATCCTGTGAATGAATACGAGTTTTGAGCGACGGCCGATGCAGCCGGGACAAATATCAACACGAGCAGCGAGATGCGGAACATGGGACCCCTCCTCCCCCCTGGGCACCAGATACGGCCGGAGCGTGGCGCGCGTCAACACCAGACGCCAGCAAGGATCATCGAGCGTCGATCTGAAACGCGGAAATCAAGCGCGGATGCTCCGGCTCGGACATCGCGCTGCGCATTATTTTCGCCCACCAGCGCCGTCTGGCCCGCCGGGCGGGAGCGCTGGCGCCGCGCACGGGCGCAATTACGTTCGTGCAGCGCTTCGGCGGGGCGCTCAACCTCAGTGTGCACTTCCGCTGCATCATTCCTAGAGGCACGCTTCCAGAACAAAGACTTTCGATGAGAGCCCGCGCGAGGTACGTCCCGTGCTCATCAGCTCTCCCTTTCTCAGGCCGGAAGAACCCGCTAGGTCGCCTGCCCCATGTACCGATTTACCACGCTGCTGCAAGGAAGGCGGCGGCCAATTTCTTGAGCAGGGCCGGTGGCGTCAGGACAGCTGATCCGATCTGCATTCCGTGAGTGCGACAGCAAGTCGAGGAGAAACGAAATGGAAAACGTGGGGAGGGGGCGGATGGGAGCGGGGCGACGGAGCAACTGAGCGGTCTGAAAATGCAGCCCAGCCTATTTTCCTGGGAACGTCGGTTAACAATCACTCGGGAGATTGGACGGCCTTGAACATGTTGAGTCAAACCTGGGCGGGTGCGAATCTCCACCGCTGAACCAGGGATTCGTTGAACCTCGGTTCAAAGGGGGATTCCAATGAAAATCGGAAGACGTAGTTTTTTGGAAGTCTCATTCGTGTCGCTGTCGCTGTGGATCACTGGCGGGGTCGCTCATGCCAGACATCCCACTGTTCGTTGGGATATCGTCAGCGTCGACTTTACCACAACGCCGAATACCTTTAGACCGGGTGGGATAGCATCTGCACGGGCGAACGATAACTCGAAAATTACGCTTACTAGCTCTGGGACCTTCCGGTTGAACCCCGACGAGGGCGAGGGTGACCCAGGGAACCCGCAGGCAACAGGCGGGGGAAACTGGACGACCTTCGGCCCGGCGGGCAACCTCACCGGGAGCGGCACCTACCAGGTCACCGGTCTCGTTAGATTCGACCACGCGCCGGGGATGCCGGTAGGAGGAGGCAACCCAAACGATCTCATCGGCAACCCAGCCAATGCACGACCGGGGTTTGCGGTGCTTAGTATTGAGTACTCCGATGGCAGCGAAGGGATCCTCGTCGTTAGCTGCACCTTTGCTGGTCAAACGCCGCCTGCGGTTTTCGAGGGCGTCACGGCAACGAAGGACTTCGTGGACTTCTGGAATCGGGAGGCTCCCGTGCCCGGCGTAAACGCGGACCGCACGCTTTTCCACATCAGTCAATAGGTTTCTTAGCTCGAACGAATGAGGACGAAGGTCGCGTGGCCCTCGTCCTCCACTCTGCCGCTACTCGGTACCTGCAAACTGTTGTCGCTCCATGACGGTTAAGAAGTCCTCTGGAAGGAGAGGTTCCCTATAGGTCTGGGCTCGGTAAATTCTGCGTTGCATTGCGCACTTGAGAAGCATGTCCGTCGTAACAGCGTCGGAGTCTTCGGTCTTCGGACCGAGGACAATGCGCGCGTGAAGCTCTTGCTTTCTGTTCATCGAAATGGCGCGAAGCAGCCGCGCGCGCGTTCGAATCGGCAGGTGGGAACCGGAAGCCCATGAGCGCTCGACATCATTGCGAGCGCCGAGCGAACCGATACATCGAATGGAATCGATACCACGCCAGACCAGCGAGGATTTGTCCCCCCCCGTGTCCCCGCGATCCGTGGAGCTTCCCGAGCAGCTGCTGACGGTGCGCGAGGTAGCCCAGCGCCTCCGCGTCTGCACAGCTACGGTCTACAAGCTCTGCGCCGCGGGTGAGCTGGTACATGTCCGCATCTCGAACGCAATTCGGGTCTCGCCAAGGGAACTTGCCGAGTTCCTAGCTCGACGACGTTCTAAGCGACAGAAGAAAAACCTCGACCGGACTTGAACCCCGGGCACATCGATTGTGAATCGTTTGCAGAGCCGCACCGAACGGTTCGGAGACGTTCGCGTTCGTTCCGGCCGTTCGTAATCATTGGGGCCGATCAGCTATGCATCACAACTCCGCATTCGGTCCGTTTTCATAAAATGCGCGCTGGACCGCAGTGCCCGTCTCGATTCGATACCCCCGGTCCCGTCCGACACTCCCTCGAGAGCGCAAGGGACCCGCTGAGCGCTCGAGGGCGTTGGCTCTTTCTCGTGGCAGCGCCTGGTACAAAAAATGGGTGTGTAGCCAGCCGCTGTCTCACTTGGTCGAGGGCGCTGGCGGCGCGCGCCTCTTGAACGAAGCGCGCCTTGGCCGTCTCGTCGCTGACCAGATGCCGGGCGAGAAGCTTGACGGCTACTGCCCGCTTGAGCTTGAGGTCCGTCGCTCGATAGAGTAGCCCCATCCCGCCGGCGCCCAGCCGCTCCTCGAGCCGGTAGTGCTCAAGCACGCGGCCGATGAACGCGTCCTTGGCATTGGCCGCCGGTTTGGATTCATTGACTGACGTGGCGGTCGCCGGACCACCACCCGCGCTGTTGCCCTGCTCAGTTTCCGGTCGCGACTCGGACGTCATTTGGGGTCGAGCTCTGCCAGTTTCCGGAAGCGTGGATCATCGCGCAGCGGCGCCCACCTCGGGTCGATGCGCAGCAGGGCCGGTGAGAGTGGGCAAGGTATCTTGAGCAGCTCGCGAATGTGCTCAACGGCTGAACCCGTTTCGCCCACGCGAGCCTCGACGCCAGCGCGGTCGGTCTCGATGTCGGATCCTAGAAACGCGTCCTTCGAGATGGGCAGCAGCGCCACCGCGCGTGTGGCTTCGCGCAGTGCATCCTCCTTCCGTCCAAGCCCTGCGTAGATCCGCGCAAGCACGATCAGCTGACGAGCGCCGCTTGGGTTCTTGTTCTTGTCGATTTCCGCTTGGAGCAGCGGGAGCGCCTTTTCGTACTCCCCTCGCGCCCGCGCGGCGTCACCAAGCGCCTCGTGAGCTAGCGCGTAAAAAAACGCCTTCGGATACACGGCAAAATTGGCGGTCAGCGTCTCGAATTCGACGGAATCCAGAAAAGAGAGTGCCTCCCGCGGATTGTGCTCGAGCAAGCGGCCGAGCCACTCCTGCGCTGTAATGCTCCCCCGCGTGTCGAGCCGGCCTCGGGTCGCGCTCAGCGCCGCCTTGGCAAAGTCGGTGTCCCCCTTCCAGGCCTCGTGCACGAACGCCCTCAGCATGTGGGCGTCAGCGAAGTCGGGTGCGATCGTCAGCGCGCGCTCGAGCACCCGCTCGGCTTCCTCGTATCTGCGATTCCAAAGAAGCGACAAGCCGAGTCCGAAAAACGGAAGTGGCGAGCGGGGGTCAAGCCGGATGGACTGCTGTTGATTGCGGATTGCCTGGTCGAATTTTCCCTGACGCCTAAGAACCCAGCCGATGCCGTTGATCGCCTCAGCGGGCAGTCCGGATCGCGCGATCTCGAATTCGTTCAGCGCCCGGTCGTAATCGCGACGACCCCAGTAGTGGTAAAGACCGAGCGCCAAGTGGCCATCGGGCAAGTCCGGTTGAAGCCGCAGCGATTGCTCCGCATCTTCCCTCGCCTCCTCCACCAGCCCCTCCGGTGTCCCCGGAACAAACCAATACTTTGCCAGCCTCACGTAAGCGAGCCGGGCACGCGCCAGCGCGAAGGAAGGGTCAGCTTGCAAGGTCTTCTGGTAGAGTTGTTCGGCGATTCCCAGGTTGGTGGGCCCATAACCAGGTCGACGCGCGTACTCCTGCGCTCGCAGGTAAAGGTCATATGCTTCGGCGCTCTGCGTCGGCTTGCGCTCGATTAGCGCTTTTTGTGCCGCAGAGAGCCGCGCATCCAGCGCGCCAGCAATCTCCTCCGCGACTGCCGTCTGAATTGCGAAGACATCCGTGACGTCGCGGTCGTAGCGCGCCGCCCACATCTGCCGATCGCTGCGAGCGTCGATCAACTTCGCCTCCACCCGGACGCGGTTCCCAGCCCGCTGCACGCTACCCTCCACGATGGAAGAGACTCCCAGGGCTTGAGCGATCTGTCGCAGGTTGTGCGCACTGTCTTTGTACTGGAGCACCGAGGTGCGCGAGATCACCCGCAGATCGCCGATGGTGCCGATTTGCCGCAGCAGCTCATCGTGGAAACCTTGCGCGAAGTACGCGTTCTCTTCGCCCGTGCTCAGGCTGGCAAACGGCAGCACCGCGATCGATCGGTCCGGGTCCGCCGGTTGCTTGCTGATTCTGGTTCGCAGAGCCCACCCGACCGCCGTGGCGAGCAGCAGACCTGCGGCTAAGCCGAGCGCGGTCCACCAGCGCACCCGTCGCCTGCTCGCGTGGGCCGGGCCCTGGGGCGGCTCGGTGCGGCTCGCTGAATCTGGATGTTCCAGTCGCCTCAGCACCTCGCTCGCGCTTTGCGGTCGCTCGACGGGATTTTTCCGAAGTAGCTCTGAAACAAGCTGCCCGAGCGAATCCGGAACGCCGGGCACTGCGCTTAACGAAGATGGCTCCTCGTGGAGGATGCGCGCGATGGCGGCGGCGCTGGAATCGGTTTGAAACGGCGACACACCCGCCAAAAGTTCGTACGCGACGACTCCCACCGACCACAGGTCGCTTCGCGCGTCGAGCGGTTCCCCTCGCAACTGCTCCGGGGACATGTACAACACCGTCCCGACCGCCTGCCCGGCCTGAGTCATTTGGGCTTGCGAGTCACCCAGGAGCTTCGCGACCCCAAAATCGAGGATTTTGACCGTTCCGCTGCTCGTCCTCAGAATGTTGGCGGGCTTGATGTCCCGATGGACAATCCCGGCGCGGTGCGCGGCTTCGAGCCCGAGCACCACCTGGCGCAGAATTCCGACCGCTTCGTCGAGTGGGAGCCGTCCCTTCTCCATGCGCTGCTTGAGCGTCTCCCCGTCGTAGAGCGCCATGACGATGAAGAGCTCGCCATCCTCCTCGCCGATGTCGTGGACGGTGGCGATGTTGGAATGGTCGAGGGCGCTGGCGGCGCGCGCCTCTCGAACGAAGCGAGCCTTCGCGGTCTCGTCGCTGACCAGATGCCGGGCGAGCAGCTTGACCGCCACGGCGCGCCCGAGCTTGAGGTCCGTCGTTCGATAGAGAAGCCCCATCCCGCCGGCGCCCAGCCGTTCCTCCAGCCGGTAGTGCGACAGGACGCGCCCGATGAATGCGTCATCGGCATTGGGGGTTGGAAACGTCTCGCCACCAGCAGGCGGTTTGGATTCATTGACTGACGCGGCGGCCGCCGGACCGCTCGCCGCGGTGTAGCCCTGCTTGGTGTCCGGTCTCGACGCCACAGAGGCCCTCCTGATGTGCTTCTACACTGCCGGAGAAGTCAATTGTAGGCTGGTCGCCAGTCGCGTTGCCAAGTCCCGAAGGGATGAGCTCGGTTCAGCCCTCCTCTGCACAACCGCGGCAGCGAGGTATCAGCGGCCGCGAGCGGGCCGACGTGCGGCGAATCCGGGGCACTGGGCTTGGCCGCGAGCTTGGTGGTGGCCATCGCGGTCGAGGTTCCGCTGCTACTCACCCGGCTCGCTCCGGCCTGGCGCCCCCTCTTCGCGACGGCGATTTGGACGGGGATGCGCAAGGGCGAGCTTCTTGGGCTGCGCAAGAGCGATCTTGACCTCGAGGCAAGAACGATAACGATCCGTTGCTCTTACGACTCGGACACGACCAAAGGTGGCCACGCGGACGTCATCCCAATCGCCGATCCGCTCAAGCCATTCCTGCGCGAGGCGCTTCTCGCGTCGCGCAGCGTGTACGTCTTTCCGGCCGCGGACGGCTCCATGAGGCCCGAAGACACGCCGCTTCAGGATGTTCTGCGGCGAGCCTTGGCGCGCGCTGGCCTCGTGAATGGCTATGACCACGGCTGCCGCCGCTGCAAGGGGCGTAGCGCCCCGCACGTCGAACACCACGCCGACGCGGCCAGGCGGCACTGCCCCGCGTGCGGCATGAAGCTCTGGCCGAAGCCCGTGCACCGGCCGATCCGCTTCCATGATCTGCGCGGGACAACGGCAACGCTACTCGCGCGCGCTGGCGCGCCGCTCGTGGTCGCGCAGCGGATCTTGCGGCACAGCGACCCGCGTCTGACGGCGAATGTCTACAGCCGCGTCGATCTCGGCGACTTGCGGGCGGGTCTGAACCGCATCGACATCCCGGCCATGCCGATGCTCGTCGCCGCGAGCTCGCCGCCGCCGCTTGTCCCCCTGGTGTCCCCGCGAGACTCATTGGGAAAAACAAAGGGCCGTGACTCATTGAATCATTCCAATGAAATCACGGCCCCAGAATGGTCGGGGCGACTGGATTTGAACCAGCGACCACTTGCACCCCAAGGGGCTTCCGCATTCATGGACACTGGATCCCCGCTTGTCACGGCTTCGCATGCCCTGGACGAATCTGGGGTTAGTCCCCTAGCCTCTTCGGACAGGTTAGCACCGGCTGTCACCGCCACGCCACGTACCTCGAGCGACACCACGGAGGCGCACGATGAAGAAATGCGGGGCAAACACGAAAATGCGGCGCAACGGGCGAAGAAACGGGGACGCGCGAAAATGGGGTCGGGTGAGACGCCTGTCCAGTCTTCGCGGCTAGTCCTGTGAGCGAGTGCGCCCAGCAGCGCTCTGCGTCAGGCGCGTTTCTCCCTCCGCAGCTCTTGGTAGAGCCAGGCTCTCCCCATCCGCCAATCCCGCTTCACCGTGCTAGGCGAAACCCCGAGCACATCGGCCGCCTCTTCGATCGTCAGGCCGCCGAACGCTCGCAACTCGACGATCTCTGCCTGCTGCGGGTCGATTTCGCCAAGCCGCGTGAGCAACTGGTCGACGGCGACCACGGACAGCTCGCTGGCCGGTGCATCCTCCCCTGCTTGTTCCAACGCCAGAGGGCGGACGCCACCCCCCCGTTTGCCCGCCTGATGTCGGCGCGCGTGATCGACCAGGATGCGTCGCATCAGCTGCGCAGCAACCCCGAAAAAGTGGGCGCGGTCGTGCCAGTTCACCTGCCGCTGATCGACCAGCTTGAGGTACGCCTCGTGGACCAGCGCAGTAGGCTGCAAGGTGTCCTCGGGCCGAACGGCCGCCAAAGAGCGGCGCGCGATCCGGCGCAGCTCAGCGTAAACGAGCGGCATGAGCCGATCGCGCGCGGCTGCATTGCCGTGACTCCAGTCGACCAGGAGAGCCGTGACGTCGTGTGAGGAGGGCACAACGAGCCGAAAAAAAAGTCTTTTCCAAGATAGGACCCGCAGTGAAGAATCTCAAGCCCAACCCCACAAGGGCTGTATAATGAGCAGCGAAACTGGGGGGCGATGCAGTGACGCCCGAGCGATGGCAGCGCGAGAAGGAGCTCTTCGAGGCTGCCCTAGAGTTAGAGCCGGCCGCCCGAATCGGCTTTCTGGCTCAAGCGGCGGTGGAGGATCCAACGCTTGCCGAGGAAGTGGTTCAGCTGCTTGAATCCGACCAAAAGGCGAGCGCGTTCTTGAGGACTCTTCCGGCCGCCGAAATACCAAATTCAGCCTCGCCCAAGCCAGTCAACATCGCGGAGGGTCGCCTCATTGGGCCCTACCGGGTCCTCGGTGAGATCGGCCACGGGGGCATGGGCGCGGTTTACCGAGCGATCCGGGATGACGACGAATACCAGAAGCAGGTTGCGATCAAGTTGGTGCGCGGGGGAGTTGAGTCGGACTTCATCCTTGAACGCTTCAAAGCAGAGCGCCAGATTCTAGCAAACTTAGAGCACCCCAACATCGCGCGGCTCATCGATGGCGGAACTACCGAGGAGGGCTGGCCATACTTCTCGATGGAATACGTCGAGGGCGAAAGCGTCGACCGCTATTGCGATGGGCGCCGGCTCTCCATTTCGCGCCGGCTCGAGCTGTTTTCTGCGGTCTGCGGCGCGGTGCAGTATTCCCACCGGAATCTGATCGTCCACCGCGACATCAAGCCTAGCAACATCCTCGTCACCAAAGAGGGCGTTCCTAAGCTCCTCGACTTCGGTGTGGCAAAGATACTCGAGCCGCAGGCCCTCTCCCTCGAGCAAACGATGACCCGGTTTCGGCTGCTGACGCCGGCATTCGCCAGCCCTGAGCAAATCCGAGGGGACCCGATCACCACTGCAACCGACGTCTACTCCCTCGGAGTCGTTCTCTACGTGCTTCTCACTGGGCATCGGCCCTATCAGACGACGACGGGAAGCTACGAGGAATTGGCGCGCGCGATTTGCGAGGAGGAGCCGCTCGAGCCGAGCGTTGCGATTGGCGCGAAGCACCGCGGCGTCAGCGGCGAGGGTCCGCTCACCCCGGAAACGGTGAGCGACGCCCGAGGCGACACGCCGGACAAGCTTCGCCGTCGCCTATCGGGCGATCTCGACACCATCGTCTTGAAGGCGCTGCGCAAGGAGCCGGAGCGTCGCTACACGTCGGTGGAACAGCTCACCGAGGACTTGCGCCGGCACCGCGAGAGCTTGCCCATTTCCGCTCGGCGAAGCAGCGCTTGGTATCGGGCGGGCAAATTCGTGACTCGCCATCGCATGGGCGTGGCGGCCGTGGCGCTGATAATCCTTTCACTCGCCGGTGGGTTATTCGAGAGCTCGAGGCAAAAGATGCGAGCGGAGCGCCGCTTCAACGACGTGCGAAAGCTCGCAAGCACGTTTCTCTTCGAGTTCCACGAGGCGATCAAGAATCTGCCGGGCTCCACCAAAGCGCGCGAGCTGGTAGTCCAACGTGCCGCTCAATACCTCGACAGCCTGTCGCAGGAGGCGCAGCAGGAAGTCGGCTTGCAACGAGACCTGGCTGCCGCATTTCAGCGCCTAGGCGAAATTCAAGGTGGCGGCACAGGAGCCTTCCTGGGGGATTCCCACGGGGCGCTTGAGAGCTACGGCAAGGCGCTCTCCATTCGACGCGCCCTGGTGAAGCGAGCTCCGCGGGATGAGAGCGAAATCGCTGCCCTGGCCGAGCTGGAGTTTTCCCTGGGCATCTTCTTCACCAACACCGGCGAGCTGGTTCGCTCCGAGGACAATCTGCGTTCTGCCATCCAGCACATCGAGGGGTTGACCGCCGCGGGCCCGGACGGGCCCGATCGACGTGGCCGGCTGGCCGTGGCGTACCAGAGACTGGGCTTCGTACAAGCGCGGCGCGGCGACGAACGCGCCTCCTTCGGCTCATTGCAGACAGCGATTTCGTACAGCGAGGCCTTCTGCGCCGCCCATCCGCAGGACGTAAACGCGCGCGCTAACCTGGCCTACATTCGCAATGATCTCGCGGAGCGCTTCGAGCGTGCCCGACAACTCGAAGCGGCCCTCGAGAGCGTCCGCAAAGCCCGCGTCAGCCAAGAGGCGCTCACTCAGGCGGATCCTGCCAACACCCGCTTTCAGCGCGACTTGATTACCACCCTGAGATCGGAGGGAACGTACCTCCTGGAATTGGGCAAGAAGCCCGAGTCGCTCGAGACCCTCGCCCGCGGGCTCGCGCTAGCGGAATCCCAGCAGGCGACGGATCCGCAAAACACATGGGCCCAGGTCGCGGTGATGATGTTGGCCCGCTCAGTGGGGGAAGCCCTGATCGAGCTGGGGCAGACGCGCGAAGGGGTCGAACGCCTCCGTCAGGCGGCGCGAGTAGGGGATCCAGTAGTGACGGCGGATCCAGCTAACGGGTTCGCGCGCAATGAGCTGGCCGACGTCTACACGGCTCTTGGTGCCACGCTGCTGGAGAGCAACGGGATCGAGCGTTCAAAGGAGGGTTGTCAGTTCTTCAAACGCGCCGTCGAGATGTGGCAAGCGCTAGAGAGCGACGGCCGAATGTTTGGGGAACACCAAGCCGACAAAGCGCGAGCCGTGGCTGGGCTCGCGCGCTGCCCACGCCACGGCCGGTGAGTACCTTGTTCGTGGTGCCTCACCTTTTGTACCCGCGACTATTGACCCCCAAACGGTTGCATCGCCCCGTTCACATTGGTCGAGTTCGCGGCAATTGTGTTGTTAAGGCGTGAGAAAGCACTTGCATTGTTAACGAATACTCCAGTCGAGTTATTCGTGATGGTGTTGGAGGATAAATAAGCCGTGCCAGTCGGAGCCAAAACCACGCCATTGCCATAGCCCGAGATCACATCGTTCTCCAGCACCACAACACTGCCGTCTTTAATCCAAACACCAGGACTGAAACCGCCGACGCCGTCACCGGCCAGCAGTGAGTGTGTAAGGGTAATGTTCTGGCCGACGGCATCCACGGCGGCATTCGCGGCGGTTTTGTAAATTTTCACGGCATCGATCGACACTCTGTTACCGCCTGCCCTGATGTATAGGCTGGTATCGTTGCCCGCAAAAACACCACCGGCGACTTTGAAGGCAGTCGCGTTACTACTGAGGGAAGCACCGTAGTTTAGGTTACGGCTGACGCAATCCTCAATTGAGATCGAGTTTGCCGCGTTGGCTTGGATGCCCACCTCGTTCCCGGCACTTCCCCGTACCGATAAACGCTTCAGGGCTACTGTGTCAGATGGCCCTGCATTGATCGTGATGCCCGTGCCTCCCGAGGGCACGAGAATGGTCGCCACAATCCCGAGATCGGCTTCCACGGAAACCGCCTGCGTAATCGTGAAGGTGTCATAGACACCACTGGAGGTGATATCAACCACCCCTCCAGCTGCTACCTGCTGCAGCGCATACGAAATCGTTGCGCATGGAGCAGAACGACTACAGGGGTTGGAATCCGAGCCGTCGAAAGATACATACGCCACAGATGGCAATTGCGCGAGTGCAGGTGCAGCACCCAACACGAGTGTCAGTAAAAACCCAAACAGTCTGTTTTTCATTTTCCATCCTCCTTTTGGCACTAGTCTTTGATTGATCGCGCAGCAGGCGGCGAAAATGGGTCACGGATCGCCGTGCCTTGCAGCATCACCGGGGACTAATCCCTAAGCGCTGACTTCCGCGAAATCCGCAGCCGGAGTCGTTCGTGCCGCACAGGAAAGCGCAAGCGAAGCGACCCGCCAGGTCAAGTACGCCGTCGCCGTTGAAGTCTCCCACCGCAACAGCGGTAGGAAGTGTGCCCACCCCGAATCGGCGCTCGGCTCCAAACGTCCCGTCCCCGATTCCCAGCAGCACCGAGACGCTATTGGACTCGTTACTAGCCACGGCCAGGTCGAGCACGCCGTCGCCGCTGAAGTCTCCTATCGCGACCGCAACAAGACCCCTGGGCACGCCGAAACGGCGCGCGGTGCCAAAGGTTCCGTCCCCGATCCCCTCCAGCCAGTAGTGCGACCAAATTCGCCCGATGAAGGGGTCGCGGTTGATGGCATTCGCCGCTGCGAGCGTCTCGCCGGTCGACGAAGGCGTCGAAGAATCCTTCAAGGCGGTTGCAGTCGAAGCCCGACCTTCGCCCAAGCTGTCGCCCTCTTGAGTTTCGGCAGGCGCTGCGATCGCGGCACCCTGCCGCGCAGTTCTACTCCCGCCCGATATCCGAACCAACGTCCCCTGTGAAAGTCATTCGCGCTCGAGCCCTGCCAGCTTCCGAAAGCGTGGATCATCGCGCAGCGGAGCCCACCTCGGATCGATTCGCAATAGGCCCGGCGAGAGCAAGCACGGGATCGAGAGCAGATGGCGGATGTGCCCGATTGCTGCGTCCTGTTCGCCTACGCGAGCCTCGACCGCAGCGCGCGCGACCTTGGCCTCCACTCCAAGAAGAAGTGCGTCCTTGGAGATCGGGAGGAGCCCCACCGCGCGTCTCGCCTCGCGCAGCGCATCCTCCTTCCGTCCAAAGCCCAGCGTAGGCGTACGCGAGCACGGTGAGCTCACGAGCGCTGTCCGAGCTCGGGTCCTTCTCGGCTTCCGCTTGGAGCAACGGAAGCGCCGTTTCGTACTGTCTTCGTGCCCGCGCGGCGTCGCCAAACGCCTCGTGAGCGACATCGTAGAGAAACGCCTTGGGGCAGACGGCGGAGGAACCGGTAATCGATTCGAATTCGACGGAATCGAGAAGGGGCAGCGCCTCGCGAGGATTCTACATCATGAACTCGACCCGACCCTGCGCCTCCCGCCGCTCGCGCTCAAATTGCTGAGGCCTCAGTCTCCCTTGATGGCTTCGCCCATCGAAACGGAAGGATGGGGCAGACCGCTGCGATGTGGGAGAGGGCGATGCGGGAGAAGCAACGCGCGGGCCGATCACTGTTCCAATAATCTGCTTCGGCAGGCAAACGATCGCGCGCCCAAGGAAGTAGTGCGGTGCTATCCCCGGCAGACCCTGCGGGCCAGCAAGTTCAAGGACTAAAGCTTGGCGAACCGCTACCCGCCCCGCGCGCGGTGGCGGTGGTGAGCGGCGTGAGGCCGGTGCCGTCGGCGTTCACGCGCCAGATGTTCCACGTGAAGTTCGCGTTCGCCGCGTCACTCCGATCGAGCTTCCGCCGGGAAGCGAAGACGACCTTGGTCCCGTCGGGCGACCATTGCGGGGAATAGTCATCAGAACCGCTATCCGCCCCGCTCGCGGTGGCGGTGGTGAGCGGTGTAAGGCCAGTGCCGTCGGCGTTCATCCGCCAGATGTTCGACGTGGTGTTCGCGTTCGGCGCGTCGGTCCCATCGAGCTTGCGCGAGGAAACGAAGACGACCTTGGCCCCGTCGGGCGACCATTGCGGGACAAAGCTACCCGCCCCGCTCGCGGTGGCGGTAGTGAGCGGTGTAAGGCCGGTGCCGTCGGCGTTCACCCGCCAGATGTTCGACGTGAAGTTCGCGTTCGGCGCGTCGGTCCCATCGAGCTTGCGCGAGGAAACGAAGACGACCTTGGCCCCGTCGGGCGACCATTGCGGGACAAAGCTACCCGCTCCGCGCGCGGTGGCGGTGGTGAGCGGTGTGAGGCCGGTGCCGTCGGCGTTCACCCGCCAGATGTTCTGCGTGCCGTTCGCGTTCGGCGCGTCGGTCCCGTCGAGCTTCCGCGAGGAAACGAAGACGACCTTGGCGCCGTCGGGCGACCATTGCGGGCCATAGCTACCCACCCCGCTCGCGGTGGCGGTAGTGAGCGGTATGAGGCCGGTGCCGTCGGCGTTCACCCGCCAGATGTTCGACGTGGTGTTCGCGTTCGGCGCGTCACTCCCGTCGAGCTTCCGCGAGGAAACGAAGACGACCTTGGCCCCGTCGGGCGACCATTGCGGGACAAGACTACCCGCCCCGCTCGCGGTGGCGGTGGTGAGGGGTGTAAGGCCGGTGCCGTCGGCGTTCACGCGCCAGATGTTCGACGTGAAGTTCGCGTTCGGCGCATCGGTCCCGTCGAGCTTCCGCGAGGAAACGAAGACGACCTTGGCCCCGTCGGGCGACCATTGCGGGGCAAAGCTATCCGCCCTGTTCGCGGTCGCGGTGGTGAGCGGTGTGAGGCCAGTGTCATCGGCGTTCACGCGCCAGATGTTCGACGTGAAGTTCGCGTTCGCCGCGTCACTCCCGTCGAGCTTCCGCGAGGAAGCGAAGACAATTCTCGGCAAGCTGAACCGGGCTCTCACCGCCTTGACCGCGTCCATGGCGAGCGGGCACGCTCCGGTTCCCGAGCAGCTTCCCGACCAGCCGGCGAAATACGAGCCCGCGACTGGCGCGGCGGTGAGCGTGACGCTGCTTCCCGCATCCAACGAAGCCGAACAAGTAGGGCCGCAGTCAATCCCAGCCGGCTGGCTCGAGGTCACTCTGCCCGAGCCGCTTCCCACCAGGCTCACTGAGAGCAGGTATTTGGGGCCTCCGCCGGAGTTTCCGCCGCAGGCAATCAGCCCGAAGACGATGAGCAAAGGCGAAACGCGATGCGAAAGGAAAGAACTCAAATTGGCACCCTCCCGGCCGGGGCGAACGGCACTGAGTGCGCTGTGCACACCTCGACCAGTCTGGAGGCTCGGCCCGAGCCGGGGCCTGAGCTTACATCGAGTTGATGACGCCAAGGGAACCCTGGAACCCAGAGATCGTGCTTATGATTCTGTTCGTCAGCGTGTCAATCACGTAAACGACATCTTCTTCTCCGACGGCGTGACTCGTCACATATGCATAGTATTGAGAAGAGACGGTCATGAGACCCGCCGCCCTGGGATTGGGCAATTCTATCGGAGTCGTCCAACTGTTGGTCTGCGTGTCAAAAACGCTAACCCTAGAAACATCTGGAAAGTAGACAGTGCCGCCATCGGGTCGAAAGGCAGCAGGCCGGGGACACCGAACATACGGAGGCAGCTCACGGACTGCGTAGCTAAGTGTGTCGATCACCACAACGCCCGCACCAGGTAAATTACAGTTCTTCACCATATATGCGAAGGCCCCATCGGGGGAGAAGCGCAACCCTTGACCGTCCGCATTGGGAATAAGAATTGTCCTGGAAACCTCTCTGGTCAGCGTGTCGATTACGAAAACGTTCGTTCCCAAGAAATTTGAATTGGTCGTATATAGAAACCTGCCGTCCGGTCTGATCGACAGGTCAACAGGGGCCTGATCCAATGGAATCGTTCCCACCAAACTGTAATCCGCGGAGTCAAAGATTAGAATTTGGTTAGGGCCCGCCTGCGCGACGTAAGCCAAGCCCTCGGTACCCATCGCGACCCTATGGCTGCCTGAGAGGGGATCGAAGGAGATGACTCTATCCAGGCGATTGTAGAGCAGATTAAACACGCCTAAGCGCGGCTCACAGCAACTAGTTACCCACGCGAAAGCGCCATCCAGAGTGAAGGCAATC
>WNFB01002552.1_pt1 | contig 15835 bp, 13 predicted proteins | sample 5400501 | NCBI WGS metagenome assembly WNFB01 (sample SAMN13153341, study PRJNA577476) | soil metagenome | isolation source: 200 cm saprolite under Douglas fir tree site 2 hole 1 | place: USA:California | collected 2015-04-18
ACTGCCAGCAGGCGGGCCGCCTCCGATTCCATCAAGCGCTGCTGCAAGTCATGAACTGCCTGTTTGTCACCACGCTGAGCGGCCTGAGCGATTTGCTTTTGCATGCGCACCACCTGCTGCTCCAAAGCGCGCCAGGGCAAGTTGTCCCGGGGCTGGTTCGCAGGCTTGGACGCCTGTGGTGGACGCCGGCTTCCGGCTGTTTTCCTATCCTTCATCTGACTTGTCTAGTTCACTTTCAATGGAAACGCTGTCCTGCCGCCCAGGCCACACCAGAGGCAGCACTGTCATGCTGAGCGCAGCGAAGCATCTCACTGCGCATCGAGCAGACCCTTCGCTACGCTCAGGGTGACAGGCAGACCATACCCCTGTCATGCTGAGCGCAGCGAAGCATCTATCAGACATTACAGAGGAAACAGTGCTTGTTCCTTCGCTGCACACTCTCTCTATCCTCGTAAATACTCATGTATCCGTTGTTCTCATAGATCAGGATCGGCACATGCCTTCTCAAATCAGTATACTGATTAATCAACACGTCTACCGCCATCGTCGCTAAGAACGTATTCAGCGTCTTTACCGCAGGCTCTTTGATATCCTTACCGGCAACATACCCCCTCTTTACCAGTGCTTCTCGAATCGTCTGATCTGGATGCCGCTCGCTTGCCACCTGAATAGGATGAATCCGATTGAGACACTGTAAACACAGATAGTCCCCCACTCTGGCCGTAATAACCTCTCCACTCATGTCTTCAATTTTGTTCCCTTTCACGGTGATATTTACCCCCAGAGAGAGTAATGGAACAAAATACTTTACCGATAGCTCCTGAACTTTTAGCCTACTGGAATGATTATCGGTCGCGACGATGATCCAATCAGAGAGCGCCAGAACGCTTTCCGCCTCCTTGTCGTGAACATCCTTTTTGCACGCCAGGACGGTTGCTTTTGGATTGATGTGTGTGAGATGTCTCTTGACCACATCCACTTTATAGCGCTTCTGTTCAGCATCCTCGTAGTATGCTCCCACAACCCGGTTCAGGTTCGACATTTCCAGGACATCGGGATCGATCAGATTGATCTCGTGAAACCCCATGTGGATGAGATGCTCCGCGACAACTGATCCCAGGCCACCAACCCCAACGATGGAGATGACCTGATCATGCATAATTGCTCGCATCACATCCAACCCAAGCACTAATGCGCTCCGATTAAAAAACCCCTCTACGCCTGTCACCGCCGTTTTTTCATAGCGCTCATCCATGTCCTCGTGAAAGTCGGTGCTGGCGATGTTTTCTGGACTCGTCTGCGTTTTGAGCAGCGCCTTTCTCGCGACGATAGCGCCGCTGCTGACTATCCAGACTCGCGCTGAGTACTTGCTCTGCGAGAACACAATGCTCGCGTAGTGAATACCTTCAAACGTTTCCTTCAGAAATCGAAAGAACGTTTTTTCGTCTCCATCGTCCGTTGTCGAGAACGCGACGCCCGCCTGGGAAAACGGATGCGTATGCACATCGATAATGGTATCGACATCGTACCTGTTGGTAAGCTCAACTAAAGCCTGGTGGATGAATTCTTTTTTGATGCGTAACAAGGCAACGCTCTGATGATTGTAGTCTGATTGCGCTGGAAAAAGGAGATCGATGACCTTGATAATTGTATAGCCATTGATCTTCTGCTTCTTTCCAAGCAGAACCGCGAAATGTTCTCGTGAAAGGTCGGCGAGAAGTCTTTCCCGCAAGCATGCAAGATCACCATGTTTAAACTTGATGAGATAGCGAGCACGTGTACTCACCGGTAGGTCCTTTCCTTAGCCGAATGCCAGTCACTTTATGTACATTTGATGGAACAGCTAAGTACAATCAAGCATGGGATTGCATCCGCTCACCAGGGGCGGGCAGGGCCATGTTTGTTCCTTGATTGTACTTAGCATGGGTGGTTATTTAGTCTGTCCCCGACAACACTTCACTGATCAGCGTAAAGTATGTCCAGAGATTATCGCCTTGCCTCCAATCTCCAGGACGCTGTACCGGGGCGGGCTGCCAGCTTCCAGGGTTAATATAGACGCAATACCACTTCCACCCCTGCGTTAACGGATCACTACATGCTTCGTGATAGGCATACTGATACAGGTGTCCGTTGACGGAGAGCGGTATCTCTTCCTTGAGGTAAAAACCGACAGGTGGCAACTCAGGGTACTCAGTCGGAAAGACAATCAGCAGATCGATTGTTCTGGCAAGGCTATGCCAGATGGGAGGCAAGACATATTGATTGGCGATCATCCAATCAGCGTGTTCTTCGTCGAATGACACGCCTTTCTTAAACAACTTTTCTGCGATATCGTATACCTGCTCCGTGATGAGCTGTTTTGAAAGAAACGTTCGATCTCCCCCATAGGTGACCATGCCCTTTGTCCTATCAGGGATCGTGGTGATCTTGACCGGTCTGCCGTGTCTATCAAACAACTCTGCCGGCGTATAGGTATAGCCTGGCTGAATAGGTCGGAAAGCCAGCCCTTGTTGCATGACCGGTCGCCGACCAGGGCCAGGATTCATCTGTTGAATCAGACTCTGACCAGTAATGCCAGCGGGTGGAACTTGAATTCTTCTGCCGTTAACGATTGCCATGAGTACATCCTCTTTCTAGCCAGATGGTGGTAGGCTCACAACCCCAGTTCATCGATGATGTCAGGCGCAGGCACACGTGTCTGCTTATCTACCTGATCGACAGGGAATTTCACCTCATCCTTATCCAGATCACTCTTGTGTGGTTGGAGCAGGTCCTGGTCTTGTTCTGCGTTGCCATCCTCCACCTGCTCACCATGTTGCGATTGGATGAGGTCTTTGTATTGTTCTGCTATGCTATCCTCGCCTTGCTCACCATGTTGAGCTGCGAGATAGCCTTCATAGTACACAGCCAGGTCGATAAAACCCGAACACTTGCTCATAATGTCTGCCCCGGCTGTCTCTTCAAACGCTGCCACCTCGACACGCACACCGGATTTCCTGACATCCTGGATGAGCGCGACAAAGTCAGAGTCACCAGTCGCTAACACAATGATGTCGGGTTTCACCTGGTACACTACCCTCGAGACATCCATGGTGATTTCAACATCGAAATTGCATTTGTACGTGCCACCGGCGATAGTGCCCACCTTGGTAGTAACAATATAGCCAGAACGCCATAGTTCCTGTATTTCTCTGTCCAATCTATGTTCGTTCCTTGGATTTATTGGTACGTAGCAATGCGCATCGATGAGAAATCGCTCCTCACCCACATAGTGGAGTAAGTCGTGATAGTCCAAACGATATCGTTTCTCCCTGGCAGCTCTGTTTATATTCGCGTAGTCCAGGAAGAAAACGACTTTTTCTTTTTCCATATTGAGCTCTCCTGTTCAGAATAGGATTCCAATGGCCTCTTCAGTTCGGTTGTACTTGAAGCACCTCCTATCCCAGTGTTACACTTCCAGATGGAAGGAAGATTGCTTCCTCCAAACAGAGCATATCCGAGAACACTGTCAATGAGAATGGTCAAATTTGTTAATAGAGGTATTGACAACCCTGGGTGAGGATATGAAGCAAGGCGGTCGCCCCCGGCGTTATAAAGAGCAGCCGGATAGCGCGTTTGGGGAGGCGCTTAAAGCGCATCTACGGCGTGTCAAGAATCTCACGCAAGCAGAATTATCTAGAGAGACAGGCATTCCTGAGAAAACACTCTCTCTCATGGTCAAGGGCAGGCGAATAAGTGGCCTGGCTCTCCGACGCGATTTGCGTGACATCATCAAAGTACTCCGCCAGAAAAAAGCGCTTTTTACCCTGGAAGAGGCTAATCGGTTAATCACAACAATTCCAGCAGTAAGCGCCTTAGACAATCGTGATCCAGACGACGCGGCAATCATTGAACTGTTCAACACACCAATGGCCGAGATAGAACGAGATGCCGATCAAAACAATGGAGAAGCAGCCAGCCCGAATTTCAATGCCTCTTCTGAGGGCCGAGACGGTACATCTTCATCAAATGCGACGCCAGAACCTATGATTACGCCACTGCAAATAATTCCTTCCCCAGTTTCAGAAACAACAGTCCGGGTGGAGAGGGAGACGAAGAAACGCCTGTGGCGGTACGCAGGTTCCGTTCTCGTAGCGCTCGTGATCATTCTTGGAACGGTCCTGGGTGTTCAGACCATCTTCTCGCGGCAGACGGATACCTGTTCTGCTAACGCGAACGGGGTCACTCTTTATACCGACATTAACTATCAAGGCCAGTGTCATACCTTTGGCCCCGGAGAGTACGAACTTGCACGGTTTGGGCTTGAGCAGAACGTGAGTTCGATCAAAGATCTGAACAATGCTTATCACATTACGCTCTTCGACAAAGATAAGAATTTTTACTACGTTGATAACGATATACCAGTCCTGACCGCCGAGTGGGACAACAGAGCAGATACGATCCATGTTGAGAAGCATCGTCCTACCTCCTGTCATCCTGGCAGCGATGGCATTATCGCTTTCATCAATACCGACTATTCAGGAGGATGCCTCTTCATTACCCAGAACATACCCGACCTGACGCCTCTCAACTTTGACCAAGTCATTGTGTCAATTCAGTTTGTTGGAAGTTATCAAAATACCCGGCAACTTGTGCTCTATAAGCAGCCAGACTATAAAGATGAGTGTGGAGCGTACTGGCAAAACCAGTCCGACCTGCTGCAATGTGCCAGGCTAGCATTGTCAGTTCAGGTGCTTCCCTTTACCCCACCGACACCTATCCCTACCGTACCCGGAACACGTTTTGCTGGAAATGTCGCTCCCCAGGCAATGCTCTCACCCGGAAGCGCTAAGGCAGTGGTGGATGGGAATTTGCAGACCGAATGGATAGGCGGTCACATGGTCGAACTTGACCTAAGTTGGGCCTTCCCGGTCACAATCCACCGGGTGGTGGTGTGGGACCGCAAACAGAGTACTTCAGACAACAACCAGATCAATAAGCTGAAGCTCTCATTCAGTGATGGTACATCGACAGGAAGCATAGATATGATCAGTCTAGGCCCTCGCTGTGCTGATGTGACATTCCCGGAGAAAACCGTTACCTGGTTGCATATTATTCCTGTCGATGCCAGCGGCAACAATGGCTTTAGAGAAGTTGAGGTGTGGACTACCACTGGCCCTCAGTATTCAAACAATATCTGTGTGCATAAGGTAACGGTGACTCAAACAATTCCTCAAGCAGTCATGACACAAAATCAACGCTTGTTCAATGCTATGAGCGTTCCTCTGTTTTGGTTAGTGCCTTTTCAGAGACGGAGGTACAAAAGACAAGCATTTCCGCGAGGCTCCATTTGGTAGGGACTTTTCTTGCTAAAAACACTTACAGGCCACATGGCCTACCTCTCATCCGTGAACTGAAACGATTCGGTTGCTGTTCAGGGCAGGTTCGCTTTCAGGAGTTTAAGAGCTTCTTCCCGGCTCACTTTCTTCTTAGAGACTAGGCGCAATTCTATCGTCCCATAAGTTTGGCGGCCCTTGCCTGTATAGTAATCACCTGTGAGCGTCTGACCATCTGCCGACAAATGAAGATGGCCTGCTCCTTTATGGATCTGCATGGTCGGGGCCGCAAATGGTCCCGGTTCGCTAAGATACTCATACTTGAGGCCGGGTTCAAGATATTCATCGGTATAGAGGGCTGCCATGGTGGTAGAGGAAGTGGAGGTTTCCGTTTCTGTACGAATAGAGATTTTTGTCCACGTCTGCTCGATATAGAAGACAATGTCAATCCTGGTGCCATTATTGTATGATGAGGCGAGCACACCCGCCCAGACTCCGTTGACATCGGGTATATGGGAAAAAGAGAGACTACCCATATGCAGCCTCCATAATACCCGATCATATAAGGCATAAAATATACCGTAGAATCCCATGACTGATGGCGCATCGATCCACCAGGGGACGGTTATTTTTAGCGTTTGAATCACGTAGAGGAAGAGCAATGTCGCACCAATTGCTACTAGGGCTAAGATAATTGGCACTCCTTTTCTATCAACATCGGTAGCATATGCATGCATAGCAAACTCCATTAGGTTTTTATTTCATCAGATATCTACCTGATTATACAATAATGAAGAGCGACGAGAGACTACCCTGGCTTACTTACTCTTCTCTCCCGGCTTGCAAATCAGCAGGATACGATTCTCCTCTACTCGTTCCTGGATGAACTGGCAGATGCTGGTATTGCGGGTCTTCCATTGTTTTGCCTCTTCGTAGGCTGGCTCGATCAAGATGATTACCTGGTTGGTTGGAAATGGCAAATATTGCAGACATTTGCTTGCCCGGCCAGACCCTACATACCTGGCAGCCACACGGTCAACTTTCTCATCAAGAACGATGCCTTTCACTGTCTGGCCCTCTTGAAATTGCGGTAAATTTTCTGGGCGAGTATGCGCCTGCCCAACCTTAAAGTATCCATATCCTGCGCTCGTCTTTCCACCGACACCGTAGTTCCCCAATGCTTCTCGCAACCACTCTTTTACCTTTTCTACATCACCTGCATCGTCTGGATTGCGCGGCGCGAGCGCGAAGGAAAACGTCGTGTTGGTGACGGTCAGGAATGTAACAGGGTTTGGCTGCTGATCATTCGATGGCTTTTCAATATGGCTGCTCTGCAATGACCTGTAGTAATCGGGATAGTGCGGATTCATGATATCAAGCACATATTCGGCCTGACCATTCAAGGGTATCGCGTCAAAGAAGCAGACTGTTCCAGCCTTCTCTTGCTCCCCGAAGATGCGCTTGATTTCAGGATGGTCTGTATCGGTACTCCTGCTCGCCTGGAGCTTTTCTTCGGACTGAGAAGCGCCAGGTACAAAGTACTCCTTTTTCTCTAAGGCGACGTAGGCTCTGGTCAGTCCCTTGAGCGCGCTCCCCGGAATAACTGGAATACCATAATGGTGATGGAGAGTGAGGTCGGTTTCAAGCACTGTTTCACCACCCAGGCCAACGATCATACGCCAGTCTACCTCTAAATTGAATGGCTTTGTGCCCAGTGATTGCACCATTGCTACCCAGCGCTTATAGACATTTCTGGCGAATTCAGAATCGATGTGGTTATTCTGGGTCTTCTCAATGTTTCTCGGCTTGAGAATATCCAGTAGCCATACTGCTTTGCCTGCATTCGGATTCTTCTTGTCTGGGTGCTCAAACACACGCTTAGGAATGTACTTGTCCAGCAGCAATCCCATATTCTGACATGCTTCACTAGGCTGAAACGATTGTAGTACTTCTACTGTCTGATGTGGAAGATTGTAGCTGTCATTATCCATTGCCAGTCCCCCCGCTTGTTCCACTTGTAGAACTTGTACCCTCTGACAACTCAGCCTCTGCGAAACGTGACAACCATTGCCCAAAAGCTAGACATTCGGTAGTTGCGCGGCGATAGTCGGAACTACTGGTCGTATCATTCAGTACCCATTCTAACAGTCCATCGTTTTTGCCATCACGGGTATCGGCGATTGCTGTGGAAAAGTGATGATGCATCCAATGGGTAAGGTGTTCTAGAAGTGCATAATGTGCATTCTTCTTAGGCTGACCTTTATCATCCTTATCCTTCCCTTTCGCCTTTAGAAAGCCTAAGGTTTGACTAAGTCCATTGATCTGAATCATGGCATTGAGGCCACGTGCGAGCGAGCGATATTCTTGCTGCTCTTTGTTTTCGAGTTTTTTGATATTTTTTATGCAAGACCATGCCTCTTGCCCTCGCTGCTGCTCGATCGTCTGCCGCCGAGGTGTTATACTTTGTTGCTGCGTCATTGGAGTTCTCCTCTTACTTCTTGTTGCCCCAATGCATACGAACCATGCCTCGCCCTACAGTCTCGTCACCACCAAGCTGTAAATAGCCACGCTGGCCGTTTTCCAGCTGGGTAGCTGTGTTGAGAATATCTTTGGCCAGCATTTCTGGTTCTCTTTTCCCGTTTACCTTCCGCGCGTTGGTGGCGTAGATTGGTACGTAGAGCAGGGTGTCGGTAGGAAGGTGTTCTTCCGTCCACAGCGCTCTACCGGCGGCGGTTTTCGTTGCTCGATCAATGCTGATCCGGGTAATGATTTCGGTAGCATTCACGACGAAATCACGAAAATCTTCATCAGGCAGAATGACAAGTGAATCTCTTACCTTACTACGCCAATAAGCGTATGCATCGGTTTCCGACGCTTCTTTTTGCGGAAGAGTACTAGCAGCCAGCCAATCAGCAATCCTGTCAACCTGGGGCTTGTGTTCTGCTTTATAACTGAATTCCTCGAGGACAACATTCCCACTAATTGCAATTTTGCTACCTTGAGTGATGTGAGCCGTGTCTTCGGCCAGCTGCTTCTCTAGCTGCCAGCCTACAGAACCATTCCCGCGTATGATGTCGCGTGCGAAGCGGTTCAGAACATCGTAAGAGGTGGTGTAGGCAAATACACCACTAAGTGAACGCACCGGGAAAAGCAGGATACGCGCATCGCCAGCAATCAGCGCCCCTGCGTGCTCACTCCCGTCCTTTGGTCCGAAGATGATATCGACCAGGTGGTCCTGGGTAAACGGCGCTATCTTGCGCTCCGCCATTTCTTCCGCGGTTGCGCGCAGCTTCCCTTTAATACCGCTGCCCTGGATCATCGGGTACTGCGTGGGCCGCTCGCGTTGAATGGGCAGATCGATGCTGCTCAGCCCTGAACCAACTCCCGCGTGTAGCGGCGTCTCCACATAGAGGTAAAGCATTGTTGTTTCCATACTCATGATTGCCATTCTCCTGCATACGCTATGCCATAGCCAATTTCCATCCCGTGGTCTGTCAACGGCTGTGTCACATCAACAGCCTGCTCAAAAAAGTAGATGCTTCCCGCTGGAACACAACGGCGTGATGTTTTATTGCTGCCTCCAGCGTTTCTAGGGTCGAGTTCCCACCCGCCAATTGGTTGATAGCGACTGATTGCCGCTGTAATGGGCGCAGTAGAGAATGCTCCTGGCAGCCACCCGCCATCAGACGCGGCTGGAGTTGCCAGGTAAAGCAAGTTCCCGTGCCTCTTCTGCTCAATCCCTCCTGTTGGAGTTGGGAGCACTTCGAAGCGTGCTGTTCGACGCTCGCCTCCCAAGATCACCCATCCGCTTTCAGGCAAGAAATGCAGTTCCTTCCGGGTTTGCTCCTCGTCTAAAAACGATCCCAGATAGGGCGCATCCTGTCCTATCACGGATTTACGGAGGCGAATATCGATAACGAAACCATAATCCGGCTGCATGCGAATTACCTGTGTCTGGTATAAATAGCCATCCATAGTCGTCTTTCTGGCGTTATCCATACCAATACCCAGGCGAGATTCGCGCCTGTACATTTCCTCCTCGCGCACAATCTCTTGTGCTGTTAATTGAAGATCGGATCGTAAAACCTTCTCTAGACCTGATTCGGTGAGCCAGTCTTCAAAGGCTTCCCGCTTTCCTTCGCCCTTGCTTACAGGGGAAAGGTAGTATTTTGCTCTGGTGAGATCGCTGCTCATCAGATGGATTGCTTCTTTCAGTTGCGGTTTGAGCAGTATTCTATTCTCTCCTATTGAGAGAAGGTGAGCTGGCGCCTTAAAAATCCGCTCGATAGTCTGATCAGCTTTGCGCCTGCCAAGCGCCATGCCGGTGATGCGAAAACGTCCATAACCGGCCCCGCGACTTCCAATCAAATCAGTCAATCTCGGTTCTAAGAACACCTCTTCAAGAGACTTGGTAGGATCCCAATAGGCGGCGATCGTAGCGCGAATCGCTCCCTGTAAGGTTTCTGGCGTTGGAGGGAACAGCGTTTCTGCAAAACTACTCTCGCCCGCATCAAACGAGCGTCCTGTACGGAACAGGAGCGATTCTGTTGGCTCAAGAAAAATGCGCATCAGTCCTCCTCCTTTCGCGTCAGGAACGTCATCACCAGCAGCCATCCTAAGACTTCCACCAGGCCGTCACGCAGCCCATCATCTTCTAATCTGGCCGACGCCCGGGTAAAGCCGTGCTCCTGGTTCATAGCTTCAGCGAGCCACGCTAGGCTCTTAGCTAGCTTGTCGGCTTCCTCATCGGGGAAATCTTTTTTCTTGTCATCACTCCTTTGCCGCAGCAACACGCGCCTGATCTCGCTCGCCTGCGCCTCCCGGTCTAACCCGATAAGTGCTGGCGCTTCTTCTAGCAGGATATGAACACACTTAGGAGAAAGAATATCTTGCGCAAACAGATCATAAAAACGTGAAAAGAGCTTCATTGGCTGCTGCGCTTCGGGATTATTTGCAATCTGCTGATACTCCCAGCGACAACCAACCTGAGTCTGTGCGCCAGAACGGCGAATGACAGAGACGACCAGCGCGTTGCGGCCGTAGCGTTTTTTCGCAAGTTGTCGCTCGGCGCGTCGCATAACTCCCAGGACGAAGGAAAGTGGTGCGTAATGATGAGCGATAGCAATGCTGATACTGACGGTTGCGTCTCGCTTCATGCGTTCCCGGTATTGACTTTGCAGATGATCTGCTAGGTCAATCGCGGTTTTTATCACCTCAGACCCGCCCTTGCTTTTGCTGGGAAGATTCCTCGCCAGGGGAGCAAGCGCCAGCACATCATCGCCTCCGGCGTAGACCAGTCGGCCAGGGTAGCTCTTATTGACAAGGTCGGGCACGTCCTGGCGGGTAAAGATTGAAAGCGCGTCGCTTATTTGTCTATGTTCTCCTGGACTTCCGGCTGTATTTAGCAAGGTGCCCATACGGTCGCCATCCATCTTGAGGATGGCATAGTAGGGTGTTGGTCCGCGAAGCCCCGAGTCTCCTGCCACTTTCAATAGTTGCTCAAGCCCTTTTCTCCCATTGATAGCAATCCCACTTGCTTCATCTCTATTCCTGACCCCATAGTCTTTCTCCAAGCGGTACGGTGTGAATGTCGCGCGATAATAGCAATCACCATCGCGACGCAGTAGCCAGTTGTTCTCGCCAGCTATGTGCTTAAGATATGGAATAGCGTCTGTTGCGCCGATCGGTATTTCAACTAGTGGCCCTTTCGTCGCATCTCTCCACGCTTGAAGTTCATTTTGATTAAGCTCACTTGAAAGCAGCCCTTCAACAAAGGATGCTGTCGCAATGGAACTGGTTGAAGGAAAAGGTCGTTCCTTGATCAGCTGTGATTTTGTCGCGAAGCGTTTAATTGTATCGATAGTGTCCAGCCGCTCTGAACCGTCAAGGCTTATCTCCTTTGCGGAAAGAGGTGGGTATTCTTTGGAGTTGGGATGGCCGGTACGATTCGCCAGCATGCTCCAGAAGTCTATTACCTGCCGGCGATCAGGTACAGTTCCATTTGATGACCGGCACAGCGCCTGTCGTTCTCCAGAAATGGTGCTTTTCTCGCCCGGCTCCTCTCGCTGCTGGAAATTGTGCAGTCGTTTACGGGCTTCAAGAGCCTCTTCCGTTCGTCGCAGCCACTCTTTATAGTTGTCGGGATCACCCTCTACCACAACCCAGCGGATTTCAAAACATATATCCGGGTCACTTTGCCTCTCCCATATTTTCTCAGTTCCCTTGTCAGCATACCACTGGACGATTTCGTTACGGACATCATCACGCAAGGCATTCCAGAACGTGCTAATTTCTTTCTTACTCTCTCCAGCAGCTTTTTCGGCTGTTGTTGCATCAGCAAAAATGGCGATATACTTATTGGGAAGGTTTGCATATTCGTCTTTGATATCCTGGTGAGATGGGAACACAAACTCTCCTCTTAGCTCTTTGACTCGTTTCATCGCCGCTTCCATCAGCTTTGACAGGAGGAAGCTGCCCAGCCAGAGGTCGCGCGTCTTTCGCGCCTGTTCGATGAATGGCTGCACGGGGCCGAGTGAGAACATGAGCATGGATTGATTCATAGTATGACCTCCAATGCCGTGACGAATGAAAGATTCCTCTCTATCCAGTTCTCTATCTGCGAATAGTCCGGCTCGGGTAAGATATTCTCGATATCGTCATAATGTGTCTTAAACAGTACTGCTACCCCTGCATATCTTCCACCTTGCAACCTGCTTATTTTCAGGTGCAAGGGAGAAGCACGCCTGTTATTCTCCAGCGCATACTTCAGCTTAGATTTATCCATATCTCGAACATTCAGTGGAAGGCCGAACACTGTTCTCTTTTGTAGGGAAGAGATACCCTTGCGCCCGGCCTGCAATTCCCTACCTATGTCGTGCAGTGCATCTCTGACACTATGCCAGGAAGAACCATCTTTTCTCTGAAGTACCCAGATTCGACAGGAGCCAGGCATGGTTAGCCTATCGAAACTCGCGGTCCCCAATAGCGCTGGCGAGGTTTTCGGTGCTGAATTTTCTACTACAGCTAACTGCGAAGTATACATTCGCCTCACCTCTTGTATACCCTGTCTCAATATGCGTTGTAGTTCTTGAGCATCACGTGCCTCGGCAAAAGAAAGATTCGGGACGCTCTTTGTCGTTTTTATAGCAACAAGGCTACCGGCGCACCTTCGGGAACGTGAGCCAAGTCCACCTAATGTTATGAGAAGCCAGAAGGCCGCAATAGCGCCTTCCAGTTTATGTACCTCTATGTCTTCTTGCCCATGTTCCGACAACGTGATGCTAAACTTTGTGCCTTGTGAGATATACCGGCGCGCTGGTTTACGCTGATCCCCCTGCCCGCTTTCAGCCATCGACCAGTACAAGTAGTTTTTCCCTGATATCTTATCTCTCGAATAGCCTCCCTCTCTTTCAGATTTCTCTGTGACTTCGTCCATATTTTCAGGGATATTAGTTACCCGCACCTGTATAGCCGAACCTTGATCTGTTGCTCCAAAGATATATTTTTCAAGATCTCGTACCTGTTCAAGCCCTATCGATCGTATATCGGCTAAACCCGCAACAGCAGTTCGTAACCAGTATCTCATCAAGCCGCGGAATGAGGATGAACGCAATTCCGGTACTATTCCCCAGGCATGGGTTGGCTGTTCCGGCCTTTTATCATTCCCTTCCAATTCATACTCTCGCTGATTTGCCCCAGCCAGGAACAGGGGTGTGACGACTTGCAGATCAAAGGTCGCTTTCGGCATCCCTACCGTCCTTTCTCTCAACTGACGTTCTTCCTTGAACCGCTCATTATCACCTGACGAAAAATACATCAGAGAGAACCCCTAAATTCGGCCACGGTTTAGGAGATTTCTCCAATGCGTCTCTCAGGCTGTCAATGTATGCTCAGTAGTATTGCATAAATTTATACAAAATACTTATCCCCCTTCTCCTCACGAGAACTGTGTACGGGTCTTGCCTGCCCCATCCCCATCGCTGTCTTATGCCCTACGCCGCAATAAAACGCCAAGTGTCCCAATAGCAGCATTTGCTGGCGCACAGTGAAGGGTGACTCTTCGGTGGTGGGATCGTCAGGGCCACGCAGGAGATACTTGCATGTGCCGACGAAGCCCTGCTGCCAATGGGTGGTAAATTTCACGCTGTGAGGTTTGAGGTCGTAATCGGCGATGATGACGCCTTCATCCAGGGCGTATTGCTCAATAGACGCTCTCTCTACAAGATGCGCCAGTTCGGGTGGGGCTAACTCATTCCAGCGTTTCGCCAGGTAGGGGAATACGTAGTAGGGAAGTGGGAGACGCGCGCAGTGGTTGCCATATTCCCGATTTTTCGCATTGCCCCGGTTAAACGTGGTGAGCGAGGCAAATTCAAGTTTCAACGGCACAACGCTTCCCAGCTTTTTTGCTCGCACTGCTTCCACAAGGTCAGCGAACGAGGTAAAACCTGTCCAGCCCATCGCATCGTTGTTCTCAAGCACGACTTCTTCGAGCAGCAGTGATTGTTTGCCGAGACGCATGAACGGCGGCTTGCTGCCAGCGGTACTGCCGGTTTGTGTGAAATCGGTCAGGGCTTTATGGAAGAGCGGGAAAAGCTCTCCCAGCAGCAGGGTGATGCGGACGGCGTACGTCTTTTCGGGAGTGAGCGGCCAGTGGACGTTACGGCGCTCTACTTCGAGCATTTTTTCCTGGGCAAGGGGAAATAGCAAGCTGGAACAGGTAAAGAGGCGGCGCTTGTTGCCTTCGTGGAGCCATGAAGCTACATCAGGAGCTGCGGACCTCAACCAGTCGAGCCATGCAGCTTGTACCAGTTCACCTGAGAAGGGCATCAGCGTTCCCTCCTGGAGCGGACGTAATTTTAAGAGGAAAGCATAGAGTTTGGCAGGGACCGCAGGTGAAAACGGTATATCCATATTAAAATTTCCCTTTCTCTCCGAGATTATAGTACATTGATATACATTTGAACTACTTTAATAGTAATTTTTACCTATACTACTTAACCTTTCCCCAAATTTCCATACTGATAAAGTTCCTTGTAGAGAAGTATCGTGCATGCTATACTAACCCCAAGATAAGCTATTCACTTGTCTCTGGTCAATGGGCTGGCTAGTCGTTCCTTCAATGATCAGTTTACCTGGGAAAATTGGGAATGCATGAAACATCTTGAGAAAATGACATATTTCCTAAATATGGTTGAGAAAAGTTTTTGGACAAGGGTGAGAAGGCCAGGAAATGTATCAATTTGGAGAATTTCTATCTAATCTACGCAATAGCAAGGGATTTACTCTTGAAGAGCTGGCACCATTGGTTGGAACCAGCAAAAGCACTTTGTCACGCCTGGAAAACAACGAGATCCCTCGACCATTTAAGGGGAGCGTACGCAAGCTGATCTTTGATCTCGCGAGAACGCTTTGTGATTCGAAGAAAGAAACCGAACGTTATCTTACCCTGGCCGGCATCGACATTGCATTATTGACGGAGCATGAGGAGATACTATTATTTGCTCCTCGTATTGCTGCCAGTGAACAAGCAGGGTCAGGCAGAGATGGCATACTCGTACTCAACTTCGCCCATCCTTTAACGGAACTGCAACGGGCACAAATTGAGGAGCTAGCTGGTGCTACCATTGAGGATGTAATCACTGTGCCTACTCTCGTTAATGAAGAGGAACCACTGGGGCCGCAAATTACTGGATTGGTTGAGGCTATAGGTCTATCCAGCGATGATTGGCGCAGGCGCAATATACTTATTAACCCACCTGGGTATACGCCAGCGGCGACTCTACTACTTGCAGAAATACATGGGCGCTCCGGCCATTTCCCAACACTCATACGTATGCGTCCAAAGCATGGCTCGGTAACCTGTTACGAAGCCGTTGAACTTCTCAATTTACAGACCGTTCGAGATGCAGCGCGAACGTCGAGTGACACCTCAATGATGCATGAGAACCATGCCATCAAATCATTGACTTGATGAAATACCAAACCAGAATAGCTACTACCTCCATCTCCACATAGAAGATTAAAAAGCTTGGCACAAGTTTGGAAAAAGCTTAGCATTTTTATTGCTGACTTGTAGAGTCGAAGCGCTCTAGTTTAATGTATGGATAGCAAATGCGGACAATAGAACTTTTTCGGTGAGATGCTCGCCATAGGTAGTCGTTCATTGAAACACTGCATTTGCGAAAGTTTCGATCAGGGAAGTAAATAGACAGAAGGAGAAAAGTAACATGGCACTTGCGAATATGGTTCTGGCAGACGTTAGTCTGGCTGGCTTAGTATGGTGGCTGGTCGTCGGTTTGATTGCTGGTTTTCTTGCCAGCCTGGTCATGCGCGGCGGAGGCTATGGTATCGCCGGTGATATCATCGTTGGTATCGTCGGCGCGTTCATCGGCGGCTTCCTGGCAAGCCTGCTAGGCATAGGGGCAGGTGGTTTAATTGGGACGATCATCATCGCCTTCATTGGCGCGTGTATCCTGATTGCCATTCTTCGCCTGGTGGCCGGCAGCTACGGACGCCGGCGT
>WNFB01005197.1_pt1 | contig 15826 bp, 18 predicted proteins | sample 5400501 | NCBI WGS metagenome assembly WNFB01 (sample SAMN13153341, study PRJNA577476) | soil metagenome | isolation source: 200 cm saprolite under Douglas fir tree site 2 hole 1 | place: USA:California | collected 2015-04-18
ATATCCGCTTCAGGAATGGCCACTGGCGGGCGTGTGTTACACCATTTGGCCAATCGCCTACCTGATCACCGCAATACCGTCATTCTCGTCGGCTTCCAGACGGAAGGAACTCGCGGCCGTTCCTTGTTGGAAGGAGCACGGTCGGTGAAGATGCTGGGGCGTTACACTCCCGTGCGGGCCGAGGTGGTGAATGTCCCGGCATTCTCGGTTCACGCCGACCAGACAGAAACACTTGACTGGTTACGCGCCGCGCCGCGCACGCCAGAGGTCACCTTCGTCGTTCATGGCGAGCGTGTGGCGGCCGACGCTTTGCACGCCAAGATCGAGAGCGAATTGGGATGGATGGCAGCGGTGCCACGTTATCTTGAGCAGGTGCGCCTGGATTAGAGAGGCCCCATGTTCCGCATCAAGCATCTGCGCATCGATACGTTGAGTGAACATGTCATCTTCATCCATGAGGCAGCCGTACGCACCGGCAACCTCGGCTTCCGTCCGCTTGACCGCGTGCGGGTGGTCGAAGCAGTACCAACCAGCGGTTCGCCACGCGAGGTCACGGGAGTCCTGAACTTTTGCGAAGATACCCTTATTGCAGCCAATGAGATTGGGCTCTCGGAGATAACCGCGCACGACCTCGGTCTGCCGGAGGGCGCGCAAGTGCAGGCGACCATCGCGCCAGCGCCCCGCAGCGTAGATCTGGTGCGGAGGAAACTCGAAGGGCAGCGTCTCGATCGGACGGCTTTCGACGCTATCCTCGCCGACGTCGTCCAGCATCGTTACTCCAAAGTCGAACTCTCGATGTTTGTTCTCGCCTGCTCGCTCAAGCCGCTCGATCTGCAAGAACTAGTCGATTACACCCGCGCTATGATCGCGGCCGGCGCCAGCCTCGATTTCGGTCCGGGTCCAATTGCAGACAAGCACTGTGTGGGCGGCATCCCCGGGAACCGCACGACGATGATCGTGGTCCCGATCCTCGCCGCACTTGGAGTCACCGTACCAAAGACCTCGTCGCGAGCGATCACCAGTCCTGCCGGTACTGCCGACACGATGGGCGTACTGGCAGAGGTTGCCCTCCCGCCCGCGCGCCTACACCAGGTAGTCGAGGAAACCAAGGCGTGCATCGCCTGGGGAGGCGCGCTGGAACTTGCCCCGGCTGATGACATTCTCATCACTGTCGAGCGGCCCATGGAGATCGACACCGAAGCGCAGATGGTCGCTTCCATCTTGGCCAAGAAGAAGACCGTGGGTGCGACCCATGTGCTCATTGATATCCCGGTCGGCCCGACGGCCAAGGTGCGCTCACTGAGTGATGCCGAGCGACTCGGGAGTCTTTTCCGCGCGGTCGCCGAGCAAATCGGGCTCCGCTTAGAAGTGGTGGCGACCGAAGCACGGGGACCGATTGGCTGGGGAATCGGCCCCCGCCTCGAAGCACTCGACGTCCTGTCCGTGCTGCGGCGCGAGGCTGGCGCACCGCTGGACCTGCGGGAAAAGTCACTCTATCTGGCCGCACGCCTGCTGGAGATCGCTGGGGTGGTGGCGCCGAGCAGCGGCTATCGGGCGGCGCAGCAGGCACTCGACTCAGGAGCTGCAGAAAGGGTTTTCACCCGTATTGTCGCAGCCCAGGGAGCACGCGACTTGCCGCCTCAGGCCCCTTATCGGCAGATAGTGGCAGCGCCAGCCGACGGGCGCATCCGGGAAATTGACTGTTGGGAAATTGCGCGCGTCGCCAAACGGGCCGGCGCGCCGGCAAACCCCGCCGCAGGCGTGAAGCTCTTGCGCACAGTTGGTGATGTCATTGCCAAGGGAGAACCGCTCTTCGAGATCCATGCTCAAAGTGAGGCGCAACTGGAGTTCGGCCGGGCCTACGCCGAGGCTCATCCTGAGATTGTTCGGTTCGGGTTTTGACTTTCGTCGTGGGAGGGTGATCGAACGACAGCGAGCACATGCCCGCGAATCGGGGCCAGGTTCAGGGTTGCTCGCGCCAGGGCTCTTGCGCTTGCTGCGACCAGAGAGGAAGATCTCCACCCCGAGGAGAGGATTATGAGCATTGAGTCTCTCTCCCGCGAGGGGAAGGAACCTAGAGACTTCTACGTCAAGTAATTGCTGAACCGTTCGTTGACTTCCCGGTGGATATAGAAGATCGCCCTGCCGATCTGGTCCGCCGTCCAGGTGATGCAGGGGAAGTCCGCATAGGTCATGTACCCACCCGAGAACACCTCGTTACGGTTGCCATTGGGGCCAAAGAAATAGATCGTGGTCCCGCGGGTGATGCCGTGGCGGGCAGGGCCGAAGTCGATTTTCAGATCGTTGCGTCCCAGGATGTCACCAGCGCGCAGGATGTCGTTCCAGTTGTCGAGCCAGAAGGCAAAGTGATGGAGCTTGCCGTTGGGTCCCTTTACGAAGGCGATGTCGTGCGCCTTGTTCGAGCAGAACAGAAACGCGGCGAGAAGTTCTCCCTCATTCTTGAGATCGGGAATGATACGCTCGCTCATGCGGAAGCCCAGCACACGGGTGAAAAAGTCGGCGTTGGTTTTGACATCTTCGGCGGTCACCAGCAGATGATCTAACCGCTGTGGCGATATACCGGTCTGCTCGGTCGGCCAGGGATCAGGATTCAGCGTCCCCACACGTGTGCCGCTCTGCTCGGCTTCGGCGTACAGTTCGAGTACGTGCTCCGAAGGCAAAGTGCAACGGATCGCCTGCCCCAAGGCAAGGTTTTCACCGCGAGAGACACGCCGGACCGGCAGGCCGAACGCCTCAATGGCTTTCTCCAGGCGCCCCAACTCGTCCTGCGTCTCAACCTTGTAGCCCATCTTCACCAACCCCAGGCCGCCATTTTCGATGACCACGCTGTGGTGATCGTATTCGTCCCAGCATTTGAAGTAGCGTTTGCCGTCCTGCCGCGCGACCTCTTGCAGGCCCAGGACATTAGTGTAGTAAGCCGTGGCCTTGTCGAGATCGGTCTCGCGCGCCTGAACAAATCCCAGTCGCATGACGCTCATGGAACCTCCCTCCTGCGTAGCGTTGCTTCAGCTTTAGCTCGCCCTTGGGGGCGTGTCTACCGGCAACTTGTCCGTCAGCCAACAAATCGCTAGGTTGGCCTCCATGAAGTGTAGCTACTGCCAGGAACGAGCAGGATGGTTTGCCAGAATATGTCAAGATTGTCAGCGACTGCTCGCCGTTTATAAGGCTCACAAGGGCCAAATCGGCCTACTGCAGTTCCTCGACCTGTTTATCGAGACCGGCTTGCCACGAGAGAAAATCGAGGCGTTCCTGGCGGCTGACCCGCGCGGCGAGGGGAGCGTCAAGGATCGCATCCTCGCCGACATGAGCACGGAATTGCTGGGGGCAATGGGCGTAAACGCGCGGCAGAGAGCCCAAGACGTGAAGCGTCTGCGGGAGAAGGGCAGCTGGCGAGGCATGGGGGAACCACCCAAGGAATAATACGGAATGTCGATTGCGGAATGCGGATGTGGATTGTAGGGGCAACCCTATGTGGTTGCCCTTCTTAGAGGTGGTCACGGAGGGCCGCTCCTACCGATGGAGGAACCTTCGCACTAGCTTCTTCCCATAGAAGCGAGAGGTTTGCCACGAGAAGGAGCGTCGCTTCAGCAGATCGAGCCGGATCACCTTCCATTCAACTTCTTTAGCCAACGCTTTGCGCTCGCCGTCATCTTCGAGGTATTTGAGCAGATCCTGGAGGGTGTGAATCTCTTTCTGTAATTCAGCCTCGGGAGGCAGAACATGGGCGCTCTTGAGCAGATGGTAGGCCATGCGCAGGTCTTCCGGAACCGTGCTCAGATCCTCTAACACGAGCGGCTTGCCTTTGCCCGGCAGATTGTCAAAAGCCCCTTCTCGTTGGGCCTCGCGGATACGCTCTTCCGCGATATGAGCAAAATATGATAGCGCCATGTCGCCTCCTCGTTCGGCCCACGATAGTGGCGACAGCGTTTTTCTGTCAACACGGGTTGATTCTTCCTGCCGTCCGGGGCTATGAGAGAGGACAAGCCATTCGTAAGGAGGGAGCATGGGAAAGCTTGAATTTGGTACGGCGCTACCGTCGGTGACTGGAGTCGCCGAGTTTGCTCGACAGGCAGAAGATCTCGGCTTTGATTTTCTCGGTTGTGGCGAACATGTAATGTTCCACGGGCCGGTAGCGAACACCTTCATCTCACTGTCAGTGGCAGCTGGAGCGACCAAACGCATCAAACTACTCAGTTCCATCGTGTTGCTACCACTCTATCCCGCCGCGCTTGTGGCCAAGATGGGCGCGGCGCTCGATGTGGCCTCAGGCGGGCGCTACAACTTCGGTGTCGGCATCGGCGGTGAGTTCCCCAAAGAGTTCGAGGCCTGTGGAGTGCCGGTGAACCAACGCGGCGCCCGCACCAATGAGGCGCTGGAGGTCGTCACCAAGCTGTGGACCGAGAAGAATGTGACCTTCGACGGAAAGTTTACCAAGCTGAACGGAGTCACCATCGAACCGGCGCCCACACAGAAACCACGCCCACCCATCTGGGTAGCCGGACGCAAGGAACCGGCGATGCGCCGCACGGCCAGATACGCGGACGGCTGGATCCCCTACATGTACACTCCGCAGCAACTCCACGAGAGTGTCGAGGCCATCTACCGCTTCGGTACGGAGTATGGCCGGGATATGAGCACCTTCACCCCTGGCCTGTTTATTTTTGCTACCGTGCACGCCAACGGCGACGAAGCGCGGCGGATGTGCGCTGAGAAACTGGGGAAGCAGTACAACCAGGACTTTTCCAAGCTGGTAAATAAGTATGCCCTGGCTGGAACGCCGGAAGAGTGCCAGAAACGGCTCAAGGAATACATCGATGCCGGCGCCAAGATGGTGATCTTGCCGTCTGCTTGCCGGCCCGAGCACAACGATGAAAACCTGCGCTTACTGGCCAAGGAAGTCATCCCGGCGTTTCGTTAAAGATTAGCAGTCAGCGATCAGCGATCGGCAGTCAGCCGGACCAGGGCAGATGATGTTCTTGCTGAAAGCTGATAGCTGAGTGCTGACCGCTTCTGTCAGAGAGGAGTCCACCATGCCTGAACCTTTATTGTTCCACAAAGAGCCGCCCCTAGCCTGGATCACCTTTAATCGGCCTGAACGACGGAACGCTGTCAGCATGGAGATGTGGCAAGCCCTCCCCGGCTTAGTCGCGCAGGTCGCAGGGGACAACGACCTGCGCGTGCTGCTGCTTCGCGGGGCTGGCGAAGACGCCTTCATTTCCGGCGCCGACATCTCTCAGTTCGGCACGGTCCGCTCCGATGCTGCCACGACAGTCGAGTACGACCGGGCCTCCGGACAGGCGCTCTCGTCACTCGCCACGCTGGAAAAACCGGTCATCGCCATGATCCACGGGATCTGTTTTGGCGGTGGCTGCTCGGTGGCCGTGATGTGCGATCTCCGCCTATGCTCGGATGACGCACGCTTTTGCATTCCCGCAGCCCGCTTGGGGATTGCTTACCCAATCGAACGTGGGGTCGAACGCCTGGTACACATAGTCGGCGCGGCTAACGCCACCGAGATCTTACTCGCTGCCCGAGTGTACAATGCTGAGGAAGCCCACCACATGGGGCTGGTGAACCGTGTCCTGCCTAAAGCCGAACTCGAAGCGTACACCCGGGACTACGCGCTGAAACTGGCCGACAATGCTCCGCTCAGCGTGGCCGCCCACAAGTTCTTCGTGCGCGAAAGTACGAAAGCCGCCAGCCTACGTGACATGGACAAGGTCCGCGCCTTCTCGGCCCGCTGCTTCAACAGCGATGATTACAAAGAAGGCGTTGCGGCATTCATGGAGAAACGGCGCCCGCGGTTTCAAGGGAAATAAGGAGGAACCACCTATGCTGAAAATGTACCATTGGCCCACGTGACCCTACTGCCAAAAAGTGCGGATCGCACTTTCGGAAAAGCGCATTGCGTGGGAGCCCATCCATGTCAATCTGCGCGCCAATGAGCACAAAGCTCCAGAGTTCTTGGCGCTCAATCCCTACGGCAAGGTTCCAGTTCTGCTCGACGAGGGAGCGCTTATTTACGAATCCACCGTGGTCAACGAGTATCTGGAAGATCGCTTCCCCGATTCCCCACTAATGCCACACGACCCGTTAGGCCGCGCCGAAGTGCGGCTGTGGGAAGATTACGGCGATAACGCTTTCCTGGGGCCCGCCGAAGGCATTTTCATCCACAATAAGGGTTGGCGCACGTTTGAGCCCGAGCGCTTGCAGCAGATGCGTCAGCAGATCCAGGACGCGCTCACTCGACTAGAGAAACATCTGGAAGGTAAGAAGTTCTTGGTGCGCGATACCTTCACCTTGGCTGACATCTGCTTCGCGCCACGTATCACCATGCTGGACCAGCTCGGCGCGCCGCTGAACCCGACGTACAAAAACGTGCGCGCATGGATCGAGCGCATCAAGGAACGAGAGAGTACGCAGGGGCTGGAAACGTAAAACACGACATGCTCCATTCAATGTCATTCTGAGCGTAGCGAAGAATCTCACCGTGTACTGCGAGAGTGGAGAGATTCTTCACTCCGCTGCGCTCCGTTCAGAATGACATTCGTTGCCAAGGCGTCGGTATCATCTCCCCATCTTAATCCGGTCCTCCTGCGCCCAGCCTTCCTTCAACGGCACCATGAAATAGGGCGTGAGCTTGACCTTTTTGAAATACCAACGCCCGTTCTCCTTCACGTATTCGTCGTCAAATCGGGCGGCAACGAGATAGCTCTCGCCTTTGTACACGGGCGTCGCCTCCAGGTAGCTGAGGCCGGTGCCGGTGTTGCCTTCCACATGAATGACATGATTGTGGATGAACTGTTTGACGAACGGCACCAGGTCAGAGAGCCCCTTACGGAAGAACTTGATGATCTTGTCGCGCCCCTTCGTCGCGCCAAGGTGGGCGTAATCAATCTCGGCGTCGGCAGTAAAAAGGTCGCCAATCAGCTCGGGCTGGGTCTCGTTGACGTACTGGTGATAGCGAAAGCGTAGGGTCTGGATCTCCTCGCGATCTGCCAATTCCTGCACCTGCGCCTCCAGCGCTTGCACCCGTTTTTCCAAATCGGTCGTTGCCATAACGGTCCCTCCTTGTTGAGAAAGCTCTCAGCTTTCAGCGGTCAGCTTTCAGCACAGACAAAGGGAATATCAGAAATGGTTGACCATTGCCAAACGGCGGGCTTGCTCGCAAGTAATGACCCGAGACTGTCTTGCTGATAGCTGATAACTGACTGCTGATTGCTAACAGCTTCTCTTGCTTTCTGCCGCAAAACAAGCCAAAAAGGGAGAGCAACCGGGTCCACCGCATAAGCAGGGGACCACTTCACTCACCCCAAAGGAGGGACGTTATGAAAATCGGCATGTCCATCTTCATGCAAAACACCAACAACCAGTGGTCGGACTATGAGGTCTACCGCAACAACCTCAAGCTCGCCGACCTGGCCGAGCCCCTGGGATTCGACTCGATTTGGAGCGTGGAGCACCACTTCACCCCGTACACCATGGTGCCGGACGTGGTGCAGTTCCTCACCTTCATGGCCGGTCGCACCAGCAAAATCGAACTGGGCTCTATGGTGATTGTGCTGCCCTGGCACGATCCGGTGCGCGTGGCTGAGCAGATCGCCATGCTCGACCTGCTGTCCAATGGCCGTATTATTATCGGGTTCGGGCGTGGCGCCGCCACGGTCGAGTACAATGGTTTTCGCGTGCCGATGGAAGAGTCGCGCGAGCGCTTCGTCGAAGCCGCCGAGGTGGTGGTGAAAGCTCTGGCTAACGAACGCTTCGAGCATCAGGGCAAATTCTTCCAGATCCCCGAGATGAGCATCCGGCCGCGGCCGTTCTCGCATCCCGAACGCCGGCTCTACGGCGCGGCGGTGAGTCCGGATACGGCGGAACGCATGGCCAAGCTGGGGCTGGGCGTGCTGATTGCCATCCCGCTGTATGGTTGGGATGCACAGGCTGAAGACGTGAAACGCCACCAGCAGATCTTGCGCCAGCAGGGGCACGAGCCGGTGCCGCCGATCTCATCAAGCTTCGTCTTTTGCGCCGAGACGGAGAAAGAGGCGCGTGAAGGCGCCCGTCAGCACATGGGTGGCTACTGGGGCTCAGCGGACGCCCACTACCATTTTTCCGACGGCCACCTCAAGACCGTCAAGGGCTACGAGCACTATGGTGTGATTGCCGACAACGCCAAGACCACCACTCCCGAGCAGGGCGTTGAAGGCTTTGTCAGCTTGCAGGTGGCTGGCACGCCAGACCAGTGTCTGGAGCAAATCTACACCATGCAGGACAAAGTGGGGCTCAACCACTTCATCGCGGTGTTTAGCTATGGCGGCATGCCGCACGACGTTGCCGAGCGCAACTTGCGGTTATTTGCCGCTGAAGTCATGCCCAAGCTGCAGCGCGAGGAACGCAAAGTAGTGCCAGTAGCGACAACTAGTACGGCGGCGCAGGTGCCGGCGAAATAGGATCGATTGACATACCAGACCAAGGAAGGGGAGTTCCGTTGTAAGGGCTTCCCTACTTTTTTCCTTTCTCCCTCCAGGAATTCTCTCGGTGTCAGGGCAGGCACATTCAGCCTGCCACGTTGGCAGCCAGTAAGGGTGGGGCGGCAGGTCACGTTTGGTTTAAGTTTTTCCCCCTTGTGCCGATGACCCCACCATAAGGAGTACTTGAAAAAGTCGCATGGCTTGGGGAAAAACAATGAGCAGATATTGCTCTTCCCAACTTGTACTGGCTCTCTGCGCGCTACTTTTCCTCTTGCCGGTCGCGGCCCAAGCGCAGTTCATTATCGAGTTCACTGATGGCAACCGGATAACCGTCTCCAATTACAAAGAAGAAGGCCAAAAAATTAAGATCCACACCTTGGAGGGTTGGTTCGCTTTTCGTAAAGAAGACGTGGCAAGGATTATCGACCTGACGACCGGTAAAAAGGTACGGAGCTTGGATAGTCCTCCGGACACCAAAGCGGCCTCTCCTGCTGAAATGAAAGAGAAGGCCAAACCTCAAACAGTGGAATCAGAACCGGCTCCAGAGAAAAACAAAGCCCTCACAGAGATAGAGACTCGTTCCACCTTGGAGCTTCTGAAAGAAGCAGCCAGTTATTTAGGCACCACATCACTGCAAGACCTCTTCGAGCGAGTGAAAGGCGGGGGTTTCCAGCTACGATACGTGCTCGCTCTGCTCTTAGGGGTCAAGGTGCTAAAGATATTCTTCTCCGCCGGCATTCGCTGATTCTTCTAGACTGTTGGTAGCTTCCTCATCGGCTAAAGGCGCGGCTTGATCTTACTCATAAACGTCTCCATTGTCCGCGCGCTGCTCTCGAACGACTGCATAGAGAGTTCAAAGACCAAATGCTGTACGCCCGCTTCCTCATAGGCGCGGAGGCGGGCAGTTATCGTATCGAGATCCCCGCGCAGCAAGTCGCGGCCAGGCCTGGGGCCATAGGGAAGGGCATCCGCAGAGATCCCTTCGATAAACAATGGCGCTCGCATCGAGAGCACCGGCTCACCGGTCCGCCCTTTCTTTTTCCACAGCTCCTTAAGGTGCCGGGCTCCCTCGGCAAAAGCTTCCGGAGTCAGCGCAGTCGCGTGCCAACCGTCGCCAAACTCGGCCGCTCGCCGGCGCGCCCGTGGGCTGGTGCCACCGACCCACACGGGGAGGTGCCGCTGCACCGGCAGGGGCGAGACCTGCATATCCTGAAACGCGGTGTAATTGCCGTGAAAGCTCACGGTCTCGTGCGTCCACACCTCCCGCATCAGGCGCAAGTGTTCATCGCTGACCTTGCCGCGTTCCGGAAAAGGCGTGCCCAATGCCGCAAACTCCTCGGTCATCCAACCGCCCCCTACACCAACGATCAGGCGCCCGCCGGAGAGATGGTCAATCGTTGCCAGCATCTTGGCCAGGACCAGCGGATTGCGGTAGGGCAGGATCAGGACGCTGGTACCGAGCTTCACCCGCGGGACCAGCGCAGCCACGTGGCTGAGCAATGCGACCGGCTCCAGCATGTTGTCGCGGTAAATGAGGTCCATCGTGCGTGGCACGATAATATGGTCGGTGACCCAGACGGAATCAAAACCCAGAGCTTCGGCGTGGCGGACATTGGCGATGATCCCCTGCACGTCGACCGCTTTGCCGTAATGTGGAATACAGATACCGAATTCCATGTGTCCCTCCTTAAAATAAGCAGTCAGCTATCAGCCGTCAGCAGGACAGTGTCAGGCATTACTTACGAGCAAGCCTGCCGTTTGGCAATGGTAAGCCATTTCTGATATCCTTTTGTCTAGGTTGAAAGCTGAATGCTGAAAGCTGACAGCTTCCTCAAAAGGAGGGATGTTATGACACGTCCTCTGACCGTCGCCGCGGCTCAGTTAGGACCCAGTTCGCCGAGCAAAGCGCAAACCGTCGAGCGCATGGTGGCGCTCATGGAGGAGGCCGGTGAACGCGGAATAGAGCTTCTGTCTTTCCCCGAGCTTTCTCTCACCCCTTACTTTGCGACGAAAGTGCACGAGTCCTGGGATGATTTCTTTGAAGAGGTAATGCCCGCATCAGTCACCCTCCCCCTCTTTCAGGCCGCGCGCCGGACGCGAATGCACTTTGTTCTCCCCTACGCCGAGCGTGAGAATGGTTGTTACTACAACAGCGCCGTGTTCGTCTCCCCGGAAGGCACGACCCTGGGCAAATACCGCAAGACACACATCCCCGGTTGGGTCGAGCCTCGCTGGGAGGGATTAAACATTCTGGAGAAGCGCTATTTCTCGCTCGGCAATCTCGGCTTCCCAGTCGTCACCTTCCCCAAGGCTCGGCTGGGGACGCTTATCTGTTATGACCGCCGTTTCTCCGAAGGCTACCGCGCACTGGCCCTGGGTGGCGCGGAACTCATCTGCGTGCCGTACAATACCCCGACCTTTGGTCAGTCCCGCGAAACCGGACAAGGAACCTCGGAAGTCCTGCTGCGCGCCGCGGCTATCGAAAACCAGCTTTTCATCATTGCCGTGGGGAAAGCCGGTGTGGAGGACGGGGCTGAGTATATCGGTGGCAGTGAGATCATCTCCCCGACCGGCAAAGTGCTGGCGAAGGCACAAACTGAGGGCGATGAACTGGTGACCGCCACCATCGACCTGGATGAAATCGCCGCCCTCAAGAACAAGTGGGACCTGCTTGCCGACCGCCGGCCGGAGATATATCAGCAGCTTGTACAGTGAAAAAGCAGAGAGAAAAACAACAGGAGGGCAATATGAGCGCCGCTGACAACAAAAAATTAATCCAAGATGTCTTCGCCGCCTGGGCCGGTGGAGACGGAGCCGCGTTCTTCAATATCCTGGCCGATGACGTGCGCTGGACGGTGATCGGCTCGTGCCCGGTCTCGCGCACCTACACCAGCAAGCAACAGTTCTTTGAGGGAGCAACCAAGCCGCTCAGTGCGAAACTGGCAGGACCTATTCAGCCGACCGTCCGCAACGTGATTGCCGAAGGGGATCACGTCGTGCTGCAGTGGGAAGGCCGGGCCACTACCAAAGCCGGGAAGCCGTACAATAACAGCTACTGCTGGGTGATGCGGATAGAGAACGGCAAAGTGAGGGAAGGCACGGCTTATATCGACACGGAGCTGGTGTCCGAGTGAGGGTCGGGGTGACGGAATCGCGCAGAGCGATGAGTGCTGAGGACTGAGTCTCGGACCTTGGGGGCTGGGAGTTGGGGGTGAGGGACTGGAACTCCTTCATTTTGCTTCCGCCTTCTACCTTCTGAATCCTGGATTCTGGCTTCGTCCCTTAGTCTTCTTAGCTATTGCTCCGCCAGCGCTTGAACCACTTCGTCTGATTTGACTACGGTCGTCAGCAAAGCCATCAACCCACCCGCCGCTGCGCGATGCGCCTCTTCCGTCGAGGCGATACACCCGTCTTCGACGAGAACAATGTCATAGCCCCTGTCCGCTGCATCTCGCACTGTGCCTTCCACTGCACCGTTAGTGACAACGCCCATCACGATAAGACAGGTCGTGCCGAGGGCACGCAAGATACCTGCGAGGGACGTGGCATAAAAAGAGCTGACCCGCGTCTTGGTCACGACAAAGTCTGGCGGCGCAGGCTTGACCGCATCAAGGAAATCCGCCCCCCAACTGCCATCCTGCAATCCTTGCCGCTCGCGCATGCTGGCGAACACCCGCACGTTTCTCGGCAGGTCGGCGTAGTCGGGGCGGTAGGCATGCTTGACGTAGATGATCGGCACCGTGGCCGCGCGGGCAGCGGTGATCACCTTGTTGGCGATGCCGGTCAGATTTTTCTCCTGTGCGATCTCGGGCAAGCTTCTTCCAGGCAACCCACTAGCGAATTTGCCGTCTGGGTGAAGGAAATCGTTTTGGAGGTCAATCACCAATAGAGCGGGTTTTCCCGGCGGCAGTATCAAAGCACTCATGTCGTTCTCCTAGGGGCTCATTTGATAGCGTACGCATTAGGCGGAGAGCCAACACCGCCGGGGAGGTTGAGGGGCGCGGACACCAGCATGCATTCGTAGACTCCATCTCGGGCACAGTCCTGAGCGAGCTCATCCAAGTCCCACACCTCACCGATCGGCATGCCTTGCAACGCAATCAGTCTTCGGTGTTGAAATCCTACTGCTGCTTCCACAGGGAGAGCTTCGAGCGCCACGTTGTCTGCGGCCATCGCGGCGATTTGTTGGTCCCACACCCAGGCGGCGGTGGCCTGGCTGGGATCCAGACCTGGACAAGCCATGCCACCTTCGCCGGGATGCAACGTCCCTCTGAGCGCTTCGCGTCCAGCCGCGTCGCGACTCTTGTACCAGGTCAGCCAGCCCGTACGCAGGAGGACAATGTCACCTGGCTCGATTTTTATATTTTCTGCCTGAGCGACCTCCTGCAAAAACGCGCCGTCCATCGAAAAATTCTTGGTCGCATCCAGCGGCGTCCCGCGCCGCTCCATAACACCGGCCGCGTCCAGTAACACTCCCCGGCCAATGATGCCGTGACGCGCCCAGTTTTCGATGCCCAGTTCGCCTTTGCCGTCCAGGTCATCATCCTGACGGCCACCGTAGTAACCGAATTCGCGGAAGCGAATGTGGCGCAGACTGTCCCATTGGCTGGAGCCCTGCATGGCAAAGTTGTCTACATAATCATCGCGGCCACCGCGGTTGACCTCGAGGTGATGCCGGTAGCCGCTGCGAAATCCGCCATAAAGGGTGATAGGAAAATTAAGGGGCAGGTTGAGATTGATGACCTTGCCGGTACGCACCAGCGCAGCTGCACGTTTCACTCGCTCGGGAGTGAGGAGATTTACCGTGCCGAGTTGATCGCCTCGGCCGAACACGTCCCAGGTGTGACGTTCACCAGTCTGGCCGACCAATGGCAGTTGGGAGAATTTGGGCAGAGTGGGCATGGGGGAACCTCCTTTTTTCTCAAGAGGGAGCGGATCGTTCGAGCCCTAAATCCGCAATGATCGTGGCGCCGAGCTTGGTGAAGACCTCAGGCGCAATCTTGATTTTCGCCGCCCGCCCTCCGCTGCCGAGAATGATCCAATCGAGCCGCATAATGCGTTCGTCCACATACAGCGGCAGCTCTGCGGGCAACGCGAAAGGGGTCACGCCGCCGACCTGCATGCCTGTCAGCGTTATCATTTCCTCAGCCGTGGCGAACGAGGCTTTGGGCACACCCAGGAGTTTTCTTACTCGCCTATTCACATCAAGCTGCATGGTGGCCAAAACGACGCAGACGGCGAATTGCTTCGGCTCCTTCTTGGAGGCGACAACGATGGTGTTAGCGGACCGCTCGGGCGGATAACCGTATTGCTGACAGAAAGCCGCCGTCTCGGCGTAGGCGGGATCTATGGTGATCAACTCATACGGCACGCCAAGAGCGTCAACGGCAGCGATCACTTTTTGTTCTGCAGACGTCATCACAGCGAAGGTTTCCTCTTTGACTCCGGGAACGATACACCTCTGTGTTCACGGAAACAACTGCGGGACAACAAAAAAATTCGCCTTTGCTCAGCTCAGCAGCCTGCTCAGGGAGTATAAGGCAGGCCGGGAAGACAACGTTGTTGCCAACGCACCACGGGCGTTGCACGAACACCGCCTTTTTGAAAGTACATCGGTATAAGACTTTCACGTATTCCCATTAACGTTCCTCCTTCTCCTTTTCTTTCGCTCCCCCAGTGGGAAAGGTGAGGGTAAGGAGTGAAAACGCGTGCCGGAGGTCAGTATGGACTATCAAAATATTCTCTACACCAAAGACGGTCCGGTTGTGATCCTCACGCTCAACCGTCCCGACGCGCTCAACGCTATTAGTCCCGCCCTGGAGCAAGAGTTGCACGCTGCCCTCGACGAGGCCGATGCTGACTCTGAGGTGCGCGCTATGATCCTGACTGGCGCCGGGCGTGCTTTCTCGGCTGGTTACGATATGGCCCCCAGTCCAGAGTCACCGCAGAACGTGCTGGATCCGACGGGTATGGCAATTGGCAACTATTTAAAATGGTGGTGGGACAACGATACCAGGAGTGTGCAAAAGCTGATGCACCTCTGGCAGATTGGCAAGCCCATTATCGCCGCGGTGAACGGCTGGGCGATGGGCGGGGGTTTTTGGTACGCTATGGTTTGCGACATCACCATTGCTTCTGAGCAGGCGGTGTTTGCCCAGCCCGAAGTGCGGCACATCTCCAATACCACCTTTCTGTTTGCGGCGCTCGCCGGCTGGAAAGCGGCACACCGCTATGCGCTCACCGGCGATCATATCGATGCCCAGGAAGCGCTGCGCCTGGGGATCGTCAACGAGGTCGTACCGGCCGATCAACTCATGCCAACGGCGCGTGCCTTGGCCGAACGCATCGCCAAAGTGCCCGAGCCGTCCGTGCGTCTCAATAAGGCAGTCACCTGCTTGGGGTTACAAGCCTCTGGTCTGTATAGCGGTATGCTGCTCAACGGGGCGCTCTCAGCCCTGGCACATACGTCTCATTTACCCATGCGTGACGACCTCCTCGCGGCCATGGGGCAAGGCGGTATGCGCGCCTTTCTGGACAAGCGTGATGCCCCGTTCCGTCCCGAGCCTTTTGGACCGAAATCGAAGAAGGACTGAAAAGATCAAGGACTACAGAAGTCGTGGTGGCTTTTAGGACGGTCCCGGCCTCGTTCACACTGGTGTGGATTTCCCTGTGAACTGGATTGAGAGGCTCGACGACACGTGAATCGTGAGGAAAGCCTATGCCATTCTACCGTCGCGAGCCTCGTAGGCTGGTATGAGTGCCACGAATGCCAGCGCTGGGTTTCGCTCAGCTCAACCCAGCCTACTTTACCGGTCTTAGAGTTCCTGTCCGCTGCCCCATTTGATCCCGTTGCGCAGCAACCTCGCAAATGGCTCGGTCTCCCACGAGCCACGAAACAGCTTGGGGGTGCTTCCCGAAGGGTCCACGCTGGGGTCCACAAACGGCTGCACATTATTTTTGGGGGAGTGACAGTGGCCGAGCGCTATGTACACCACACCGCCCTTGCCAACCTCACGGGTGTACCCGAGCACGCGCGTCTTGCCATCCGGTAGGAGAGAGGTGTCTTTGTCGTAGACGAAGCCGAAGCCCGGGGGCGAGGGGTCTTTGGCGAGTTCCGTGGTCAGCAGCACATGGCACGCCGCTGGCTCTTGCAGCTCGATGAGGTAGAGCTCGTCCATCACCTCGAAGGACGCCGGCAGGTCTTTGGTGAGGACATGCTCCCGATCGGTGACCTGGACCCGGAACTTCCTCAGCGGCGGGTGGTTGAGAAAGAAGCTGCCCAGGGTGGCGTGGTGACTGGCCTTAACCATCTTCCGGACGTTGCGCTGCTCCCCCAC
>WNFB01002558.1_pt1 | contig 15820 bp, 21 predicted proteins | sample 5400501 | NCBI WGS metagenome assembly WNFB01 (sample SAMN13153341, study PRJNA577476) | soil metagenome | isolation source: 200 cm saprolite under Douglas fir tree site 2 hole 1 | place: USA:California | collected 2015-04-18
CCTTCGGTCCATTCCCGGAATTTGACCCGGCTGTTCAATGTAACGGCGCGAGCATTGTCGGTGTAGACGAGGCGCTCGGCGGCGTTCTTGACTACGCCTGGGAAATCGCGTTTGTTCCAGCTCTCGTGCGCGGCACGGAGGGTTTCTACGTTCTTGGAAGGCATGCGTGTTCCTCCTTAGTCTTAAAGAGCGCACGCTCGGGCGAGCCACGCTTGGGCTCGCCCTTTTGTGCGGGGTCAGTTGTTTCAGGCAGCTTTCTCGGCCGCGATCTTGTGCGCGGTTGAGCTATCGACGTTGAAGGTCCGAATTGCGGGCTCTGTCTCCAGCAGGTGCCGGACCATCTCGTGGATGGCGGGATACTGCTCTTTTTGGTAGCGTTCGGCGTCCTCTCTCGTGTTCCAAAAGCTCAGTGCCAAAACACGATTGGGTTCGGTATCTGATGCCAGGACGGTCTCATCGACGAATCCAACCTGTTTTTTCAGAATCGGTAGCACCTTGTCGTTAATGATGGTGGTGAGTTCTTTTGCCTTGCCCGACTTAGCGGTTACTTCAACAATTCTTGTAAACATGGAAACACTCCTTTTGCGCTTGTTCTCGACAGGCAACGCTCAAGGCTACCGGTCGAAGCTGACCGGTTGCGGGTCACTGGGGGTGGAGTCAGTCTTGCGACCAACTCCTTGACCACCATGTATTCGGGTTGAAACCGTCATCGGAGACGGGCGTACGGTCTTATGAATTTCAACTGCCCGAATGTCCTCGTGGGTCAGGGCTATTGCTGGGCCGCTGGACAAGAGTTGTGCGACGGAGTTTGGCTGCGGCCAATGGAGACATCTGGAGGCTAAGCCCCAGGGGGGCCAGTGTCAATGACCGCTTTTGGTGCAGTGCTCGGACTCAGTTCTCAAGCGCTCTTCCTCGACGTGATAACGGAGGAGACGGACCAGCATTGCTCCACTTTATGGCTGCCGCAGCGGGGACAGACAACCCCACCTTCCTCATAGTCGACAAGCGTTAAGATCTTCGTGAACGTTTTCTTGCAGGCGTGGCAGTAGAACTCGTAGTGGGGCATAGACCACCTCCCACGGAATAGCCTGCAGATGAATTTTAGACCTCGGGTCGGGCGCGTTCAACAATAGGGTCAGGCCCCGGATTTTGCGAGGATTGGTGCGGCAAAAAGCGGCATGGGAAGGTTGGAAATGAGTCGCGAGAAGTTTGGTCTGGCAGCGCAGAGGGTGCCGGGAGGTGCAGGTGAACGTTGAGAGGATTTCAGCAGTGACCCTCAGGGTGGCAAACATGCACGCTTCCGTTCGGTTCTACCGGGATGTGCTGGGTCTCGAGATCATCTACGGTGGGGAAGAAGCCCATTTTTCGTCGCTTCGAACGAAAGAAGGCAAAAATCCCATTCTAAATCTCGAACAGGGCAAGCCGGCAACGGAATGGGGGCGGCTGATTTTTTATGTGGATAACGCAGATGCGTTCTGGACGTATCTGAAAGAACGAGGATTTAATCCAGAGACGCCACGAGACGCGTCATGGGGCGAACGCTACTTCCACATGCCTGATCCGGATGGGCATGAGTTGTCGTTTGCGCATCCGATCTAGCAGTCTCTCAATAGCTGCGAAGTCGCGGAGCAGACAGCCCCGGGCCGGAAGGAGGTCCGATGGCGTACTACAAGGTTCTGATTGAAGTCTGGTGTGACTGGGATCCAGAGGATAGCGACCTCGAAGAAATGGTCCGGCATGTTCTGCTTGGCGAGGATGCTATTTGTACTCTGCAGGAAGTCGTCAAGGTCGCCGATCGTCCGCAAGACATCGACAACGAGGAAGCGATGAGCTTCTTCGGCGGGCAGGAGGGCGATGCCGACGAAAGCCAGGGGTAGATCGACGGTATCGCGGTGGCCGGAGGTTTTGTTGCCGATGGCGGCCGAACAAAGAAATGAGTCTCCGAAAGGCGTGCCTTTTCTCCTCTCGGGTGTCGAAGACGACACTCCTAAGTCCAGACATTCTTATGGGAGGATAGATGCACCTTTTGTGTGTGCCGTGCCCGCGAACTCCCGACCGTTCGTTGTAGCGCGCAACCAGCGCATCGTGCCGAAACAACGGTGCATCGAGCGGTTGCCGTCGGGGTATTCGATTCGAGAGTTCTACAACCATCCCCAAGGTCGCTATTGGTACGTGGTCACTGCTCTTGAGGTGATACCGACCAAGAGACGGGCGTAACACCGACGGCAAATCAGGCATTTGCGGGATCTAATTCCCATAGCGTCGATATTTTCATCGCGACCAGCACTTCCAACAAAGTGGCGGCGTTGCGAACGCTTCCCGAGATGCCCAGGAGCGCTTCTGAGACGACGGGATGTTGCTCCGCCAGCGAGTCAAGTCGGTCGCTCACTCCGTAGAGTCGTTGAACTTCGTACAGGATTGCAGTCGAAGGCATTTGGCTACCCGATTTCCTGAGAGCCTAAGGAGAGGAGAACTACAGATGGACTGACTTAGTTCAGAGAACCTGAAAGAGGAGAAGGTGGTAACCGCCTCACTAATAAGTATATCAGGTCCTTAACTGCAATACGCAGACTTCAGCGGGCACAACGTTGCTCAAGCGAGCGGGCACGCGCGCCGAGCGCCGAATCACAAGGACTGGGCGCGTCCGCGATTTTCTAGAGACCGCAGTCAGCGGTGCCAACTCCAGCCGGGATTGCCTTTCTCGTCGCGGAGGACGAGGTGCCCTTCACGACTTCGCGGGCGAGGATGAGGTCGGCTTCGCCCTGCTTAACTTTTGAGCCGGTCAGGGCGATTTCGTCCCCTTTTCTGAAACTCACGCCCATGTCGTCGGGAAAGGACTTGGGGCAGAGATATTCGTCGACGGTGTCACCAGTCTTCACCAGCAAGTGGGCAACTTCTTTCTCACTGCCTTTTAGTGGCAGTTTCACTTCCTCCACGGTACCCTTCATCTTGGTCTCAGTGTTGACATCGTATTGGGCGGAGTTGTTTCCTGGGCTCTTTGCGCAACGAGGGGTAGAGTACAGAGAAGTGCAACGGCCGGAAAGATCGGCTTCCATAAGCCCGGTGACGGGTTGGTTTCACCTCAACGGCCCATGGCTCCTCCTTCCTGTGGCGCGGGCGCGCTATCGATCCGGCAACTTGTAATCGTTACGCTCAGCGGGATCCTGAGATAGGTACTGGACGAACTCCCAATCGTTGCCCTCGGGATCGTAGAAGTACATGCGCTTGCGGTGCGGATGTGCATTCGGAGGTGTGGAATCTCTGTATCCGGCAGACTTCATTCGGTTGCGGAGCGCCTCGACATCGTCGACCTCATAGGCGAGATGGTTCACGCCGGGCAGCCCCTGATATGGGGTCCAGCCCTTCGCGGGCTCCCTCGATTGACCCAAGGCAATGTAGGTTTCATGGGCGCCTATGTGGACCCATCGTGTGCCATCGTTGCTTATGCCTTCGCCGCGTACGCGGAATTCAGGAAACGCTGTCTGCAAGAAACGGATCATCCCCTCGATGTCGCGGACACAGAGGTTTGCATGTTCCAGCCGGACAGTCATTGCACACCTCCAATGCGGGCCTAAGTCCTTTGAGGCCAACCCGCATAGATTGCCGTACCGGGCGGCCCAAGAATAGCACTCACACACATCGTATAACGAGCGACACGTTCCCGCCCGGGCACATTCCGGACGTGTTGTCGGCAATGCGGAAGTTAACTCCCGGGAGCCACAAACGCGGCGTGTGTCAAATCGCTCCATCAGCGACGTATAGTCAACGGATAGGTCATTCTTTCTAAAGGAATACCGCGTTCTGCGACACCGCAAACACACGCCAATGACACGACAATCACACCGCAATGTTCTTCCAGAGAGTACCTGTCTTTGGGACTACCTGCCCGCGAGTCAGGACAGAAGCGAGCGTCATGGAGACGGGGGACCCGTTCCTCCTCACTGGCAGAGCCAATGTTAGGTGAAGAAAATCCCTCAGCAGACCAAAATGAACCGCCCGCTTGCACTCGGATAGCTTGTCGGCAACGAACCACAGGAGATCGTAGTTCGGCATCAGATAAAGAAAGTGCGCGATTGACGTTTCCTGCTCAATTCGCTGCCGGACGCTCAAGTATTGGCGTGCTGCCTTGGGTGTCCGTTCGTACTCCAACGCGAACCTGAAATCCTGTCCGGCAAGACGGACCACTACAACCGCGTCGTAGTACTTCCAATACCCCGCGGTGGTCAGGTCATTTCGGGACCGGATCTCCGTCTCTGGCGTCCAGTAAACAAGCGAGCCGGTGCGCTTTAGTGCCAAATGAATTTCGTTCAAATCGAGAGAGTGGTGAAGACGGCCTTGTCCGTCGCTGGACTCGATACGGTCGATTGGCCGCGCATAGCATTCCCCTTTGCCGGCCAACTCCGACACGCCCGCTTCGGAGATTGAGTACACAGATTCGCGGTTGACGAACGGCAGTTGATGCCGGATGAGAAGCCCATGCTTCACCAGCCGGAGCACGCGGTTGCTGAAAGCGTTGCGCGATGACGCGTAGTGATCCAGTCTCAAGAACTCGAACAGTTGGTGATGGGTGATGAAACCCGAGTGCAACACCTGGCGCAGGAGTGGGTAATCTCGTGTTGTGCTGAGCGCGATTGACCCTTTCCAATACCGCATTGTCTGACTCCATCAGTCACTGCAGCTAAGCACAAGCTGCGCCTTCCAAGGTCGCCGTTCCGAAGGTTCGAGCACGAACCGACCGAGCTGACCTGTAATCCAGCTGTACGCCGGCATGAGCAACATGGCTTCCTGCTGTTGAGCACACTCGCTGAAGGATAGAAGCCATGTGTCAGATGATCGCCACTCGCTGTTTCCAACCGTCAATACTCCTGTCAGTTCCGGCCGTACGACCGTGAGGAAACAGTCGGGGCGTTCACCTGTCGTCAACATGCGCTTGAACAGCAGCTTGTTGTATCCCATCCACACGGACGGTTCCGCGCATTCGAATACACGATTGATCATCCGAAAGGGGAGGTTTGGATTGAACCCGCCGACCGCGTCGAATCGCGCATAGCCACAAATCTGGGGCCGTTGGCGTACGTTGCCATCTACGACAACGCCCGTGGTGTTGTAATAGACCGCCCGAGCAAAACGGTGAGCATCGTCCGTGTCCTTTCCGAACCTGTGCCGCCACACCCTGCCGAAGCCTGTAACCGCGACCAGCATGTTTGCTACGCGCCCTTCAGTCTCCGGTTGTTGTTCCGCTCGGCGTACAACTGCTCTTGCAGATTGTTGATATGGGTCACCAACTTGGGATCCGCGCTGCGCAGGTCAGATGTTTGTTTGGTGTTGCTCGTTGTGCCGGGCTTGCTGGCCAACGCCTCCAGGCGGACAGACATTTCAGCCAATATCTCTGATTTCTTCTGCAGGTCTTCCCGTGCAATGTCCCTCTCTCTTGTCGCCATGTCTCTCTCACCAGCAACCCGCAGCAATTCACTTCTTAGCTGTTCGATCTCGGAGTCGGCACCTGACAACGCTTCGCCATGCTCCGCAGCTTCGATCGCACGGTTGCAGCGTTCGATGTGAGTGTTGTATCTCTCGATTGCCTCCTGGGCGACCTGCCGCGAGTACGCATCCTGGTTGTAGATGTCCGCCATCATCTCGGCAGTGATCCACATTTCCCGGCGGTGGTCGATCCACAGTTTCGCGCAAACCGCTGCCATCAGTAGTAACCCAATGGTCGTGCACAGGGCGTACAAGAAGTACGGGTTCTTGATTCGGGCCTCGATGAGTGCCCTGCGCTGTTGCTCGATCCACCTGCCGTAGTCGAGATCGTCCGGATTGAATTGCTTCAGCATGAACTCGTACCACGTCCCTTGTCGTTGGTATGGAGCGGGCGCGGCCTGCGTTTGCGGCTTTCCCTGCGAAGACGCGCTTGGTTTCACGGTCGGGTGCGGGGTCGCTGTGCAAACGGCAATCGACCCAAGCAACAAAATACCGAGGGCTGTCAGCCTCGTGCTCACGACCAGCCTCCCGAGTTGCGGCGTCCCGCCCGTCCGACGGCCGCCAATTCCGGCGTCTTGAATCTCAAGTTTGCCCCGCCTGATTCCTCGCGAGACTGGCGCAATGTTGGATAGAGCTGCGGTTTGAACCTCGGCACCGTAACGTCCTCCGGCGCCCGCACGTGCAGCAAGTTGTGCAGGGTGCCCCGTGCGTCGTCGGTCATGAGGATTTCCATCTGTGCCTTGGGAAGGTTCTTGATGTGCTCATCCAAGGCCCGCGTCTCCGTGTCCTCACGTTCGACGGCACCGTCCGTTTGCTGGTACTTCTCGTAGCCAAACAATCTCCACCGTTGCATCGATACACTGCGCCGGGTGACCCTGTGCTCGGCCGAGGCACGGAGGAAATAGCGCGTAGTTTCTTCGTCTCGTGTCCGCAAGGTCATCGTGGTGTTCGGCGCTGATGCGACATCCTCCTTGAATCCTCTGTCGACTTGCATGAGTTGCGGCAGGCTTTGCATAGAGAACAGGAAGGCCGTGTTCGTTCCACGCGCGGTCTGCAGGATTTGAGCAAAGTTGCGATATCCGAACGGCGCAAACTCGTCCAGCACCACGCTGAACATTGGGCGGTTGGTGCGCAGCCGCTGCTCCTCACTTTCGTACCTTTTCCCTATGACCAGTTGCAGGTTTTGCAGGAGCATCTTCCCCAGTGACCGCATGGGCTCCGGGTTCTTGTTGATGTTCAAGGAGACAAGCAGGATGAGTTCCTGATCGATCACATCGTCCATCGACAACAACCGCTCGTACGGGCCGGTCAGGACGCTGAGCTGGTCGTCGAGAAATGTCATGCATTCGTTGAGCAGCCCCTGGATCTTCTGCACACGCTCCCGATCCCCGAGCGACGTGTAGAGGTTCCTGACCGACATCTCGAAGTTGAGGCGGCGTTGCATGGGAAGCGACGAGTCCAGGGCGATGCGCTTACGAGCCTTCTCGACCTGCTCCTTCATGACTCGTTCGTCCATCGCCATAACCAGCACGTCGTAGAAGTTGAACTTCAGCCCTGTGTAAAACAGCACCCGCACGATGTCGGCCAGGTAGTTCAACTGGTGCTTGGCAAAGAACTCCTTACGCAAATTGAATGACCCAAAGATCATGCTGACTATCGGCATGTACTCGTCGTCGGCGCACTGGAACGGGTTGTATCGAACGGAGAGATCCGGGCGGGCGGGGTTCAGCAGTCTCAACTGATGCAGCCGACCCGCTCGGTGCACGTGCGGCAGCAGGTCATGGAAGAACTCAAGGTCGCCCTTACCGTCGAAGATCACCATCGGCAGCCGATGCGGCTCATCTGGGGGACCAATAACGCGTGCGAGATCCTGCGAGATAATGTTCCGCAATAGCGTTGTCTTGCCAGTGCCGGTCATGCCCAGCACGATCGCTTGCATGACGCGCACGCGGTCAGGCCAGGACCAGGGCTGACCGTGAATGTCATAACCCAGAACAACCGCATTCTGTTGCCAGGCTTCTTTGACGATTCGGTCGTCACGTTTCCGGGATATGACAACGGGAGGATGGGGCCATTGCTTTTCGCGCCGGGAACGTCGCGTAACCCACAGAATCGCCCCTCCGACGACAGCCAGGGCGGTAATAATAAGGTAGGTAGCAAGTTCGGCCAGTTGGCGGCTCGTGAGGTAGTACCGCTCGCGTGCGACGTACCAAACAAACCAGCACGCCGACATGAGGACAAGGGCTACTACGATCTCAGCGCTTTCGAGCAGAGGGGGATGATGGTGGCGGTCGGCATAGGAATCCCGCATCATAACGCGGCCGCCGCCCGCCCCAGGAAGAGCGTGAGTCCTTGCATTGCGACCAGGGCCATTGCCCAGCGCCACAAACGCAGGAAGGCTCGCCGGTTCTGCAGGAACTCGTTGTCCGTCCAGCGCCTCGGCGGAACGAACATGGCAGTCACACGGTAGATGAGCACGAGCAACGCTCCCAGCAACCAGCCCTGCGGCAGGGCGAGGCCGGTCCATTCACCCACGAAGTTGAGTGAACCCTCAGTTGTGGCGTACAGGCGTGGGTGTCCGCACATCCAGTACACACATGCGCCTTCCAGCGTGACGGCCAGAATCATGGCAAAGAAGAAAACGAAAGCTTCAAGTCTACGCAGCACTGCTCACTCTCCTGCCTATGCTTTAGTTCCAAGAGTTGAAGTAGAAAACGGCTCCGACAGCCGCCAACGAGACGATGCAGGAGAGCACAAACCATCGCTGTGGTCTCCGGGTCGAATTCGGATCGAAAGGGTTTGGCGGCTCCAGCAGGTGTTGCGCTATGGCCCTGCGCAGACCGAGGTCGGGCCGTTTCCGGACGTCACCCCGGAGCATCACATAAACCTCCTTGGCTTTAATCTGCGCCGCCATGGCCTAACGCACCAGGAAAGCCGCGATCCGCTCGCGGTCGTCGTCCGCAAATTGAAAACGCAATACTGTTGGCTCGGTGCTCGCCGGCAGGCGCACTGCCACGACACCCACGGATTCCTGGCCCGGTGCAAGATGAGAGGACTGCACGTGGCCCTCGAGAACTGGCACGGGAGCCTCTTGCTTGATCGTCAAGCGTGCTGCTTCCTGGTCCCCCAATTGCGAATCCACCAAACTGTAAAGGGATTGCGGGTAGCGCGCTCCGGTTAACGCATACACCTGGGGGGTGGTAACGTCGTAGGCGTGAGTGCCCCGGTTTCGGACGGAGTATCGGACCAACACGCGGCCGTCCCGCTCGTAGAGATCGCGAATGACAACTTCGACTGGCTTCTTGGTGGGCTTGGCTGATTCCAGCTTTACGGGTTTTCCCGCAAGCAGCACTTCCGAAGGTGAGGGTTGGGGCGGCGTCGTGCTAGCGGGTTTCGGCTGAGTGACGGGGACGGGGATCTGATCAACCGCAAAGTCCATTGACGTCACGGCCCCAGCCGGCTCAAGCTCATAGTTCAACCGTTGGGATGCCGTCCAAATGAATAGATTTGTGGAAGCATCGGCCTCGGTTGGCTGAAGAAAGACCTTGTTCTCCCGCCACTCCACCTTGAAGGATTGACTGCCCGTCGCGACTTGAATGACGGGCTCGCGGAGCTCGATCACAGTCAGATGGTTGAGGGCCGTCTTGAGGTGAACAATTTGACCGCCGTCATTCGTTTCGCGCTCAATCTTCTGTCCGAGTAGCGGTATGGTTGCCGTGACCAGCACCGCAATAATAAGGATGGTGCAGAGCCGTTTCATGGGGTTCCTCCTGACGATGTCTCGTTTGTCCTTCTCGTACCCGGTCAAAATTGGTTGTGGCCCGGGAGGTTTCGAGGCGAAACCTCCTGGACCGTTGTGTTAGTTGGGTGATCCCGGCAGGGCGACTCTCCCCTTCGGGACTTCGGGGCGCCGCTGGGTTCCAGGAAATGTGACAATCCCGTCCTGTACCTCGCTCCGGCCGGCCTCGATGGGAAACGGACGAACTCGCTCAGTAATTATGGGCGAGCCCTGCGCGTCCCGCTCACGAAACACCTCACCTTTCCTGGTCACTTGGGCCAGGAAGATCAGGCGTTCGTGCACCTGACCATCGCCGTTGGTGAAGTGGCTGACCAAGAAGATTCGCCCTTCACGGTCGATTTCCACTTCGCCGTCGCGGAGACCGGAAATCTCCACGCTGACGGGACGGCCTCCAGTTCGTGCGGCTATTTGGTCTACGACTTCTTGCGGGAACGCGTAGAACACAATAGACCCCGTTCCGGGTACAAACTCGTGTTCCGGGTCTGGCCGTCTGTCTCGACACACGATTGCGTGCAACGCAGATAGATAAGCCAGCCGCGTTCCATTCTTGCCTTGGGCCCAGACTCGTACTTGGTCAATCAAGGCCCTCAGCTCTTCTTTTGAGCGTTGCTCATAAACCAAGTGGGCGGCAGAAGCCTGGTTGCGCCGGAACAACAGTTCTTTCCGAGCCTCGGCGTCATCCTTTTTTGCTTCGACTGCGGCATTCGCTTTTTCCAGCTCGTTCCAGAGTTCCCTCCGCCGGCTCAGTATCTGAGTCACCACGTTGGCGTAATACTTGTTGATCGTGGAGCACTCCGCGAAGATTTCCGGAGTGAACTCTCCACCTCCGATGAGCCCGCGGAAGTCGCTGAGAGGCGCTACCGCGGCGTCTGAGAAATACCGGCCAAGCTCTTTGCGCAGAAAGTTGTACAGCTTCCCAATCTTGTCGCGTTCCGTGACGGGCAGATGCTCGTCCATGTCCGCAATGAGCTGCTTCTGCTTGAGCCTCAGCCAGGGTGCTTTACTTACTTCATTTCGGATGTTGCGAATGACGTCCTGGTCGGGCTGGGTGCCATGCTTCAGCTGGTCGAGCGCGTTCTGAAGTTGGTCCACCAGTTGCCGTGCCAAGTCGTCTCTTCCGTTTGCCAAGCACGATGTCTTCAGATCGGTAATAGAGCCGATCTGATTCCCGCGCGCCTGCATCGCAACCTGTGGCAGGTTCCACCAGGGGCTCGGCGGTTTCGGAGCTTTGTTCTTCTGGGCCGCGTGCCGTTCCTGATACATGAACCGGTCCCAGACAAATCGCGGAAACTTGTCTCCTTCGACCACGCATACCTGGTCGAAGTCGAAGTCGCCGCCGTTCCGTGCAGCCGCTTCTGAATGCAAAGTCAGCGTGCCTTTCAGTCGCAGTTGCTGGTCTACTACCGCGGCAGCTTGCTGGTCTGACATACGGCAGCCACGCTTTTCGAGATCCGCAGCTATCAGGCTGAGGACCTCGTCCACAGAGAGGTTCTCAAAGGGCAGCAGATCTTCCTTCATGCGGATTGGATAGCGAACGATCAGACCGCGGCGGGATGGAACAGAAGCAATGCCACGGTCCTTCGGAATCCAGTCCGAACTACAGAACACCTGTCCGTCGTCGAGCACCAGGTAGCCATCGTCTGCCAGCGCGAAACCGGGAAGACGAAAGCCGCCACTGGTGCAGAGGCGGTATGCCCATCGAGCTAGTACTTTCTGCAGGTGACGGTTCACGAACGGATGTTTCAGCATGTAGCCCGTGCCATCGGCAACGAGCGCACCATCGGCGACGGTGTATTCGCTGCTGGTGTACTCGGGATCTGGTTCTTCGCCGACATCGAGCACACTCTGGGCTTCTTGTGTGCCAAGCAGCTCGAATAGCTCCGTGAAGTTGTTTTCCTCCCGGGCCTTCCGCAGTCTCTCGATCTGCCTGAGAGCGTATGGCTTGATCTCAAGCTCAATGGAGTCGTCCGGTGCGTGTTCGACCAATGTGTAGCTCGATTGGAATTCGAGATCACGGGAAACATCACGAATGCCGATCAACACGGGTCCACGGAAAGCGTGAGCCTGCCGATCTCCGAGCATTGACCTGATCGTCCGTACCACTCCCCCTTGGTACTTGGGTTTGACTGACGATTTCGGCAGGATGATGTCGGCCTCGAGTTTCTCGGCGAGTTCATCTGCCATGATCTTGAAGGAGCCTTTCGCCTGCGCTTTGTCGAACGCTAAGCGAAACTGGTAGAAGCGATGGCCACGCAGAACCTTGTGATCGATTTTCGAATGTGTGTGTCCTGCGAGTGCCGCTTGTTCTTCTCGGCTCAGTTGGCAATCCTGATGCTCACCAGGACAGTCTTGCTTCCGGTTTGCCAAAAGCTTCTGCATCTCCTGAGCGACAAGGTCGTCCCGGTGCTTTGCTTGGAGCCTCTTGAACAATGACTCCGAGATCCATCCTCGGCAGTCGTTGGTTCCAAGCTGACGATCCTCCACGACCAACAATCGGCAGTCCGGTACCTCGATCATCACTTTGCACGAGGACACCAGAATCCCGAAATAGGTCATGGCCGCCTGCGGTGAAAAGTGGAACCTCTCCGCCAGCCGTTTCTCGTACTTCGTCTCGACTGCGTAGAACTTTCCTTTCTTCGCACTGCCGCTGGCTCCAACCAAGCTGTAACGAATCCCATCGAATTCGACCTGGGTGAGAGCCTGCTCCACGATCGCTTGCTCACAGGCGTCCAAGGGCTCCGTGGGCACATCAACTGTAGCCACGCGGATACCTGGATAGAATCCCTGCAGTAGAGTGTTCGTGAGCTGCTCTTCTCGGGCGAGTTTCATGGTTTTCTTCGACAAATGACCGTCGCGATCAAGTTCGAGCGCGAAGATCGGCATCGTGCTGCACTCCATAACGTTTGGCATGTCGGATCTCCTTATCTGTCGGGCCATGGACAGAAAAGGAGGTGGCTCGTGCCGGTCTCCTCGCTGCCCATTGCCGAAAACGGTGAAAAAGATTTCGGCCAAGCAGCGAAGCGCCAGGCCTGCACGAGTTGTTTGCTCTTAGACCATAGTTCCCGCTGCGGATCGTGAGGTTCTGACCGTTCGCGGACGCCGGTGATTGCTGAAAGCTTGTTTCAGCTCGCTACAAAACCGCCGAAGACTCCGCAGTTTGAACCAGCACCACTCTCCCCACGCCCACAGCCCACAGAGCAGACCGACCGCGAGGAGAGCAACTGTTGCGGCCCCCACAACATCAACGCTGTTGAGGGGCGCGTATTGAAGGTATGTGCGAGTCTCATCGAAGAGTTGATACCCAACAATGAGCCCGACGATTTTAGTTACGGCGAATAGCCACGGCTTGAAGTGTGTCAGGAACCGTTGCTTCACCATTTCTCTTCCTCCTTTTCTGTCTGGAACCAGAACAGATAGGAGGGCGCTAGCGCGGCTCTCTTCGCTGTCCTGGTCGAAAGGCATTAGGTTTACGGCCAAGTTCGCGAAAGAACCGGACCAGCACTCATCCACAATCAGCTTGTGGATCGCTCACTACAGACCAACGTCTGTGATGAAACCGTGTGCTAAGAAGTCCAACTATTCTGCTTGTCACGTTGTCGTTCCCTTTCTCGGGACTGCCTCTCGTTTCAGCTCGGGATTCTTCCCGGCAAAGTCTGCAACAGGGCGCCACTCTTGCACGCTGTAATAGGTCACGCCCAACTTAAGCGCCTCGACCCGGGCCTCGCCCTCGCTCGGCAACTCCCGGCCTAATTCCGGAGCGTGCCCGTTGGCGCCTGACTTGGGCAAGAAGAAACGCGCTCCTGGCACGATTTCCTCTTCTGCTGCGGGGCGTGCCCGCCGGGTCCCCCTGCCGGCCGGGTGGCTTCCCATTTGGCTCGTTTTCGCATCGGGCGGAGATGCAATCATGGTTGCCATCTTGATCTTCTCCCTTCATTGCAGCTCTTCCCCAGGCTGCCGTCCCTGATCGCGCCAGATTACCCCTGGCTGGCCCTTCTCTTATCTCCTTCAATCCGGGAGTGAGAGAAGACGTTTACTTGTCCAGCTCGCTTCGTTGCAGAAGATTGTTGTCGCGCTCGCCGACCATTTGTTGCTCGGAATACTCGGCAACCAACAGTCCGCTCGGGTTCAGTTCCGTACGCCGCTCTTCCATTAAGCGGAGGTTGTACTGGCCAACGATCCGGTCGGTCACCTCGGTTCCGTTCTTGATTCTGTGAACTTCCTTCACGCCAAACACCACGTAAGTCCAGGGTGCGTCTTTGGATCGCTCGATGGATCGAATTCGGAAGTCCGAGATGATCTGGTCCTGCTGGATCCTTCCGATGGTGTCGTCGTCCCGCAGCTTGTCCATGGTCAGCTTCCGCAGGTTGCCGGTCATCAAGTTGAGGGACTCGGCAAAGTTACGTGTGACGGAATCGGGTGTGTACGACAAGTAGTGCTGGAGAAATCGTCGTAGCACGGCTCTTCCTTCGAGATCGGTGGGGGCTGTTGAATCCGACGCTGCACCGCCTGTTGCCGCTGCTGCCGAGAGCATCAATTCAAGCTTCGACGTGGGATCGGTTGCGGTTCGTGCGCCGACCACAGTCGCGGCCCCGTCTTTGTCGACTCGGATGATCGTAGGGGGCTGGATACGAACGTAGATCGCGAACCCCAACGATCCGCAGGCAATCGCGCCAAACAGCAGTGCAAGGAACATGGCACGATTGGAGTAGGCCCGAAGCATGCCATCGTGCTCGTAGTACCTTGTGTACGCGGCGATTTCGGGAACCGTTCTTGATTCAGCCATGGTTTTCACCGCTTCCAATCCATTGCGATTCGTCCGACCCTTGCCCTAGCATTCCTCAAACAGCGAGGACGGCCCCGCTTGCTCCAATTTGGCCAGCGGAGCCCACCGTACCGGCTGCCACATCCGAACTTGGCGGTATCGGAGGTTTCGATTCCGCCAATCCACCGCCACGCGCGTTCCCGTCTCCGCCTGCCCTTGGACCACCAGCCGAACCCGGCCCACCAGCGGAGGGGGAGCCGGGGTCAGACATGGCCTGGGGAGGGCCAGTGGGCGCGACTTGTGAGTTGGCGGCGAGAAGAGTCCTGGCTGCCATGCCTGCATACAATCCGGCACCGGAAATCATCGCGGAGACTGTGCTTCCGACTTCCCCACGTACAAGTCGACTGGCGATGAACGGTATTAGTGCAATCGCGATCGAGAACAAAACACTCACTGCTCCCAAGAGAATCATCTGACTGGAGCCAACGAAGGCGTTGAGGACCCCATTTCCGCCAAGTACGGCATTCACGCTGTTCATCTGCAGCGCGGTGATTAGGACTTGGAGAATTGCATAAAGCAGACCCCAACTTTGAAAGATCATCAGATTCACAAAGTAGGTCCGCGAGAGCTGCCCCATGGCTCGACTTGGCCACAAGGCCAGCACAAAGGGCCCTACCAGGTAGAGGATTGATCCGTACATGGCGTAGGCAAGCGTGAACAACGTGTAGCTGACCGGCAGGATGATCAGCCCAATAAGAATCAAGAGCACATCCAGAAGCCCGGAGATGGCTCCGGTTACGAGCGTCCAAAAGCTGGATAGTCCCTGCTGGCCCACGTAGGCGCTGACAGAATTCAGCCAATTCTGAATCACGTCTCCAATGCCATTGGTGTTGTAGATGAAGTCGGCGACGCCGTTGAACATACCGTTCACGGACCGGAACGCCTGCTGGTAGTTAAGGAAGACCAAGCCGAGGACCAGATACTTGATCCCTGCTACTCCAAGCGCTCGTACGTCGCCGCCATTGCTATATGCTTCGTAGACTGCGTACAACAAACTGAGGATGAGGATCACGCCCGCGAGCTGCAACACCGGCCCGGTGACATTCTGATCGATTCCATTGAGGGCCGTCTGGAGTACCTGCTCGAAGTAAAAACTTGGCATAGACTCTCTCCCACCGTTCTCAGTTGTGCTGCAGCAGGTTCATCAATTGCTGGCGAAGGTTGGTCGTATTCGTTGCGCCCATTTTGATGTCCGCGCTTGAATTCGCGAGATCGATGGCCCGCAACCGCATCGAGTCTGCCGTCGCGGCCTGAGTGTAGGCATTGGCTCGCACCAGCCACGCATCCGCCTGAGCTTCAATAATCGGCGCACTGCCTGGGGCTGCAGTCTGGATGCTTTGGTTAATTTGGCTGGCCGCCTGAATCTCCAGGTCTGACAACGCATCGATCTGAATAGCCCTTTTCATCGCATCTTGTGCCGCCGCGTCGGTCATATCGACGAGATCTCTGACCTGCGGTGACGCATCCGTTGTCGTGGGGACTGGCCCGTACAGAGCGGTGTAATTTGCCGAGGTTTGCTGGATCAGACTCGGATTACGAGAAAGAAGAGTCACCTCAAGTTGTTGCGGATTTGGTTGGGTTGCGCTATTAACCGGAATGTTGAGCAGAGCCTGAATTCGCGTAAAGATGCCTTGCTGGCTTCCCACCAAAGCTTGTGCCTGGGTAATTGCACTGGTTGGCCAGACCACCGTCTGCTCAAATCGCAGCATCCCCTGATC
>WNFB01002559.1_pt1 | contig 15819 bp, 13 predicted proteins | sample 5400501 | NCBI WGS metagenome assembly WNFB01 (sample SAMN13153341, study PRJNA577476) | soil metagenome | isolation source: 200 cm saprolite under Douglas fir tree site 2 hole 1 | place: USA:California | collected 2015-04-18
CCGACGCCTACGAGCAAGGCGCGCTCTGCTGTCGAGACTTGATGTTGCGTTTTGGTCACTAAGTTCGGCCGGGAGACATCGTGCGGGACTTGCGCATTTCGGGCGGGGCTCACCCCTTGGTACGATTATACGCCTCTCTTCCTAGCACTGCGACCCGTCCGCGATCCCGTGGGGCGTGCGCGTATCAGCGGCGGTTTGCGAACCCAGGAAACCCGTGGGAAAATGGATGCATGCGAAAATTGACTCTCACCGTGATAATTCTTTTGGCGGCCGGAATGATGCTAATTGGAAATGCCCAGGCGCAGCAAACACCGGCGGCGAATACTCAACAAGGTCCTTCAACGAAAGCTGCCCCGGCTCCTTCTGCCGGTGCTCAGAAAGCGCCCGCGCCAAAGACAGCAGTAGCGACGAAGCCAAGAATTCAAGCCCCGCTTACGCTCAAAACGCAAAAGGACAAAACCAGCTACGCGGTGGGAATGAATGTGGGTAAGGGTCTGGCGGCGAACCTGCGTCAGCAGTCTGTTGAGGTGGACCAGGCAATCCTTCTAAGGGGATTGAAGGACGCCCTGGCAGGCGGCAAGATGCTGTTGACGGATGACGAGTCGAGGGCCGTCCTCACGCAACTGCAGACCGAAGTACGCACCAGGCAACAGGAAAAGATGAAGGTGGAGCAGGAAAAAATGAAAGCGGCCGCGGAGGAGAACAAGAAGATAGGCAGCGAGTTTCTGGAGGCAAACAAGGCCAAGGAAGGCGTCGTCGCGCTGCCCAGCGGTCTTCAATACAAGATTTTGACAGAAGGTACGGGACCAAAGCCCACAGCCACTGACACCATCGTTTGCAATTATCGAGGCACACTGATTTCCGGCACGGAATTTGACAGCTCTTACAAGGGCGGCCATCCATTGTCAATTCAGGTAAATGGAGTCATCAAGGGCTGGACGGAAGCTCTCCAGCTCATGCCTGTGGGATCGAAGTGGCAACTCTTTATTCCGTCGGAGCTGGGTTATGGCGACCGCGGCTCGGGCCCGAACATTGGCCCCGGCGCGACGCTCATTTTTGAGGTGGAGTTGCTCTCCATTCAGGGCAAGGACAAATTAGAAGTTCCGCCAAAATAGCGCCGCGGTAGCAGTGGGTTTGTCGCTGAGACTCGAGAAGCGGCTTATCCTACATGCTTCTTCAGCTTCACACCTTCTGCTCGAAGCCGTTCCAGAACATCCGCTTGCACTCCGGCATCGTCGCCAAATCCTGAAAACCAGTGTACGCCCGGCTCTTCGCGGAACCAGGTGAGTTGACGCTTGCAATAGCGCCGCGTGGCCTGCTGAATGGCCCCGCGCGCCTCTTCCAAAGTAATCTGGCCCCGTAGCACCGCGCGCAGTTCACGGTAGCCGATAAAATCAAATGGCTTCGAATCCTCGCTCAATCCGCTCTCGAGGAGCGCTTGCACTTCGCGCATCCAACCATGTTCGAGCATGACGTCTGTTCTCGAATGGATACGCTCGTTGAGCTTTTCGCGTGGCGGCAGCAATCCGATTTTTAGAACGCGCCATCCTTCCAGCGGGAGGCGGCCCGTTCGATGGACTTCCGATATTGGCTTGCGCGCCAGAATGCAAACTTCGACGGCGCGGATGAGTTTCTGTTCGTCCGCAGGCGCGATTTTCTGGGCCGCTTCCGGGTCGAGCCGCTTGAGGACACGATGCAGATGGCCGGGCGAATGCTCATCGACGCTGGCGCGGAGGCGCTCGCGCAACTCTTCCGACCGCTGCGGAACGTCCGCAAGACCTTCGAGCAGCGCGCGCAAATACAATCCTGTACCAACGGTGAATACCGGCAAGTGTTTGCGTTTGCGCAAGTCTTCCAGAATCTGCAAGGCGAGCTGGCGGTAGCCTCCCGCAGTGGCATTGTCCCCCGGCCCAAGAACGTCGAGCAGATGATGCGGAATGCCGCGGCGTTCGGAGAGGCTGGGCTTTGCAGTGCCAATGTCAAAGCCGCGATAGAGCTGTGTCGAATCGCATGCCACCACTTCCCCACCGAGCCGCTCCGCGAGTCTCACGCCGAGCGCCGACTTTCCCGATGCAGTCGGACCAATAATGGCAACGAGAGGCAAGAGCTCTTTATTTTCGCTCATCGAAAGAGGAGATGCCGCGCGCGAACAAAAAGGAAGATGAGCACGAAAAGTGCGAGGAGCAGACTGCCCAGAAGCTGTTGACGCGGGACTTTCACTGGTAAGCGGCTTCGATCGGCAGATTGTACAGAAAATAGAAACGCAGCTCGATATAAGGTCCGCTGAAGGCCGGCGGCAACGGTTCGAACGGATTCGACGAGCGAATGGCAGACACCGCCGCGCGGTCGAGCGGCTCCTTACCGGAACCGATCAGCCGCACCGGCTCTCCGTCCGGCACACTGCCATTCTTCATGATGCGGAATTGCAGGGCCACACGGCCGCGGTCCCCGAGCATCGCCGATTCCGGCATCACTGAATACCAATTCCGCCGTACGGCCGCGACAACGCGCGCCATGTAATCACTGAAATCGATACCCTCGGTGGGCGTAAGAATCTCATAGCCATTGCCATAACTACCGCCGCCTCCTTGCGATCCCCCTCTGCCGATTGACCCGCCCGAGCGCGGCATCGGTCCAATCACGGCGCCGGAACGGCCACCTGCCGAGGGAGTCTTCGCGGCATCGCGTAGCGTGTCCTGAAGGGATCGGCTGGCCGAATTCTTCGGCAGGATCAATCCATGTTGCGGCTGCGGCGTATCCGGCGCTTCGAGCCTTAGCGAGGGCTTGGGCGCATCCGTTTTGGGCGTTGGCGCGCTGGGCTGTGGGTCGGGCTGAACATCGTTCGGCTTGGGCACCGGGGCGTTTGGCAGCTCCCGTGCCGGACGTTCCGGCGGAGGCGCCGGCGTGGGAAGGATCGGCGGCGCAACTTCTCGCAACACGCGTGGATCGACATGTACTTTGGGCACAGGTTGAAGCGGACGAGTGGATGGCTTCAACGATTCCAGCGCCCCGGGAGGAAGCAGCACTGTCATTTGTTTTTGCGCGAGCTCCAGTTCGGCCTGGGTCGGCTCACGCGGTGGAAAAAGCTTCGATTGGAACAGCAGCACGGCAAACAAGAGAATGTGAAACGCGACGGAAGAGAGTCGCGTAACGAGTTGCCACTTGGTCTTCTCTTCTCTCTGCTCGGGGACGATCAGTTGAACTTCCCCGGTACTGAAAACGTCTGGGCCGACGAGGTCTTCCGGAACATGCAGCGGGTACGCACTCATTTCCGGCGGTGCGGCGCCCACCGGCACGGCGATACGCTCGTCCATGTCGGTGGGTTGCAGAGGCGTCGAATGGTCTTCCGTGACGCTGTAGGCTTCGCGATTCACATCGCGGGGCACGACCACGCGCGCCGCAATGGACTCGAGCGGGAGATTCGTGGGAATCGTCGAGTGGCCGTCCAACTGCACGATGGGCAGCATGGCCGGCACCAGCGTGCGCTCGTCCATGGTGGTGGGACGGCGGCGCTGTGTTGGCGCATCCACTGCCGCGGTTGGGCGAGCATCGATCGGGACTAGAATCCGTGAAATCATCCTGTTATAGCTTGTGTGGCGAATGAGCCTAGTTGGACGCGCGCGGCGTGCTCTTGGATGCTTGCCATGACGCGGCCGGCCAATTCGAGCGCCGCGCGTCCCGCGACCCCATTTGTACGTGGCTCTTTCCGCGAGCGCGCGGAATTAACGAACGCTTCCAGTTCCGCGTGCAGCGGCTCGACTGCGGGTGCATTCAGCTTTTCAAATCCAAACTCCGGCTGTGGACCGGACTTCTTCACTCCGATGCGCAGTGCGTCGCGCCGCGCATAATCCAACGAAATGTATTCGTGCTGCTGGAAGAAGCGCATCTTGCGCACGCGTTCGGTGGAGACCCGGCTGGCGGTGACATTGGCTACAGCTCCTCCCGCGAATTCCAGGCGCGCATGTGCGATGTCCACTTTTTCCGTCAGGACGGGAATCCCGACGGCTTTGACCTCCGCCACCGGTTCGTTGACCAGCGCCAGCAAAATATCCAGATCGTGAATCATCAAATCGAAGATCACGTCCACATCGAGGCTGCGTGGGGTAAAGACGCCCAATCGATGGACTTCGAAAAACAGTGGACGGTTCAGGATCGGCTCAACCGCAACCACGGCAGGATTGAAGCGTTCGACATGGCCCACTTGCAGAATCCGTCCGTTCTTCTTCGCTGCATGGAGCAGCGCATCGGCCTCCGCGAGATTCACGGCCATGGGCTTCTCAACCAGAACGTCGAGTCCCATTTCCAGAAGCCTGCAACCTACCTCGGCATGCGCGACCGTCGGGACGGCGACGCTCGCGGCATCAGCGCGCCCGCGCAATTCATCGAGACTCTCTAAAACTTGCGTCTGAAATTCTGCCGCGACGGCCGCGGCGCGCTCTGGATTCTCGTCGAAAACTCCAACAAGCTCCGCGCCTTCGAGTTCCCTGTACACTCGCGCGTGGTTGCGCCCGAATTCTCCTGTGCCCACGACGGCGACACGAATCCTCTTCGACTCTCCCGCCGCCGTGCTCATTCTTTATTTATTCCCTTCGAAGCGTCATTTGGTTCCGGCACGGCGAGCGGAGCGAACGCCTGAATCGCGATTCCTGCTCCATCCGCCAATTCGATCAGTTTTGTGCGGTCAAAAAGAAGCGTCCGCCCGGCGTCCACCGCCAGAGCGGTCGCGCCCGCACCCCTCATCTGTTCGATGGTGGGTAAACCGACCACGGGTACATCAAAGCGCATATCCTGGCCCGGCTTGCTGATCTTTACGACAACCAGCGGCTTGCCGCCCGTGATCCGGGCGGCGCGCGCGATGGTTTCGTCGGTGCCTTCCATTGCTTCCACCGCTACGCAAGCGCGATCCGCGATGACCACGGTTTGTCCGATGTCCATGCTCGCGATTTGCCTGGCCACGCCGAGCCCGTAAGCCATATCTTCCGCTTCATGCTCATTCGGCGCGCGTCGCGTTATCACGCCGGGATCAGGCACCAATGGCTTGAGGAACAGCGTCGAATCCACCAGGCGGATGCCTTCCTCTTCCAGCACGCGAGCGACGGCGCCGATCAGCGCATCCGTATTTTTTCGCGGAAGCGAAAACAGCAGCTTCGCCAGTTTCCAGTCCGGTCGGATGGCGCTGAAAATTTTATTGTGTTTCACCTGCCCAGCCATGACCGCCTGTTTCACGCCTTCCTGATGCATCAAGTCGATGGTCTTGCTCAACTCGCCGAGGCTCACCCAGTGCAGCCGTGTGGCAATTTTTTCCAGCTCCGCAGACGCCTCTTCTTTCAACGCGATGACCGTCATGTCGATTCCTTGGCTGCGCGCGCCTTCCAGCACCAGAAACGGAAAGCGCCCGTTGCCTGCGATGAGTCCCCAGCCTGTCGTGTTGGCGTTCGCGTCCGGCATGAAATCAGCAGTCAGGCGTTACTTCACGATGCCGCGTTCGGCGCTCTCGATGAATTTGATCAATTCGTGCACGTCGGCGGAATCGCCCAGCGATTTCCGCATTTCGGCAAGCGCCTGCGAGGTATTCAACTTTGAGCGCAAGAGCAAACGATATGCCCGCTTCAATGCCTGCAAACGCTCCGGCGAAAATCCCTTGCGCTCCAGGCCAATTGCATTGATGCCAAAACTTTTCGTCTCGCGCTCGGTGACGATTTTCGAAAACGGCGGGACATCCTGGGTAATTACCGTCGACGCGCCGATGTAGGCGTAGCGGCCGATCCGGCAAAACTGGTGTACCGGTGAAAACGCACCAATGGTCACGAAATCTTCCACTGTGACGTGTCCGGCAAGGGTTGCGCCGTTCACAAACAGAGTATGGCTGCCAATTGAGCAATCGTGGCCGACGTGCGAATACGCAAGAAAAAAATTGCCGTCGCCAAGGGAAGTTTTGCCGCCGCCTTTTTGCGTACCGCGGCTCACGGTGACGTATTCGCGGAAAATGTTGCCGCTGCCCACAACCAGTTCGGTGCGCTCGCCGCGAAAGGTGTAGTCCTGCGGATCGCCGCCGATCGCACTGAAAGGATAAAACGTGTTGTTCTTGCCGAACTTAGAAGGTCCCCCCACCGTCGCGTGCGCGTGCAACACACAGCCGTCGCCCAATTCCACGTCCTCGCCAACCACCGCGTACGCGCCGATCTTCACGCCTTCGCCAAGTTTTGCGCTCGCCGCCACAACGGCTTGCGGATGAATTTCGCGCTTCGTCATTTCGCGGGTTCTTCGGCCTTGCCCGGCGGGTCGCGATCGATCATCTTGCACATCACCGTGCCTTCGGCGGCCAATTCGCCGTTCACCGTTGCTTTGCCTTCCAGCTTGCAGAAGTCGCCGCGCCAGGCAAGGACGGTGACTTCGATGCGCAGTTGATCGCCGGGCACCACGGGACGCCGGAATCGGGCGCCATCGACGGCCACAAAATAGAGCAGTTTCTTCTCGCGGTCCGGAATATCCATGAGCAGCAGAAGCCCACCCGTCTGCGCCACCGCCTCAAGAATCAGGACGCCTGGCATCACTGGCTTGCCGGGAAAATGCCCCTGAAAGTAGTACTCGTTGATCGAGACATTCTTGATGCCCACGATGCGCTTGAGGCGTTCCACCTCGACAATCGCGTCCACCATCAGAAATGGATAGCGATGCGGCAGAAGTTTCTGAATTTCCACGACGTCCAGTATCATTCGCGCTCTCCGTCGCCGCAGACCCCTTCAGCGGCGCCTGGCCCTTCCCCGGCAAACTTCTAATTATATGCGAACCCCGCCGTCCGCGATACGCGCTCTTACTCGGTGGCCGCGGCCGCTTGTCCTGAGCGAAGCCAAAGCTCAGACCGCGAGCCTTTTCCATCGCCGCGATGAGTTTTGCTTGATTGCTCTGATCGCGCCGCATTGATAGCATCTCCGCACCATGCCGGATTCCCATTTCCCCAAGAAGTTCTTGCAACTCTTGAAGCCTCGCCTGCCGCAGATGCTCGCGACTCTGCGCCGGTTCGTGGCCGCTGAGTCACCCAGCCTGGAAAAATCCGCCGTCGATCGTTGCTGCGGCATCATCGCCAAAGAATGGGACAGGCACTGTTCGAGCGTGGAGCGCATTGCGCAGAAGCATCGTGGCGATCTTCTGCGCATCACTCACGCGCCGGGCAAATCTCGAACTTCGGGCCAACTCCTGATCCTGGGGCACTACGACACGGTCTATTCGACCGGAACCATCGCCAGGATGCCTTTTCGTGTGGAGGCTGGCAAAGCTTACGGCCCGGGAACCTTCGACATGAAGGCCGGAATCGTTCAGGCGCTTTTTGCTCTCCAAGCGCTTCAACAGGATGAAATGCCTCTTCGCAAACGCCTCGTCTTCCTTTGGACTTCCGACGAGGAGATCGGTAGTGAATCTTCGCGCAAATTATTCGAATTCGAAGCGCGCCGCAGCGATGCCGTTTTCGTCCTTGAGCCTTCCTTCGGCCTGCGCGGCTTGCTGAAAACGGCCCGCAAAGGAGTCGGTGAAGCCGAATTGATCGTGCATGGCCGCGCCTCCCACGCGGGCCTCGAACCGCAGGAAGGGATCAACGCCATCCACGAACTGGCGCGGCAGCTCGCGCGCATCGAAAAATGGAACGATCTTCGCCGCGGCGTCACCATCAACGCCGGCCTCATCGAAGGCGGCACGCGCACAAACGTCATTCCGGAACGCGCGCGCGCTGTTCTCGATCTGCGTGCCCTTCGGGTTTCCGACATGCGAAGCCTGGAACGTCGCCTGCACGCCCTGCGCCCGCTTCAACGAGGTGCGCGGCTTGAGATCACTAGCGGTTTCGACCGTCCCCCGCTCGAACGCAGAATGAGTGCCGCTCTATTTACGCGCGCCAAGTCACTCGCGCAGCAAATACATCTCCGGTTGGGCGAATGCACCGTTGGCGGTGGCTCGGACGGAAATTTCACCGCCGCTCTTGGCATCCCTACGCTTGACGGTCTCGGCGCCGTCGGCGACGGCGCGCATTCCACGCGCGAGCACGTCCTCATCAACACCATGCCGGCGCGCTCCGCTCTGTTGGCTGCTCTTCTCGCCACGACCTAGCGCTGTGAAACCGCGGATGGCAAGCAATGGCGTTGACAAGAGAGCGAGTAAACGCCCTTTAGAAGCGGTTCAGGGTACGTAGGTCTTCCGCAGATATTCTGTCGTGGATTGCATCACGTCGTTGTAATCGCTGTGCAGCACTTCCTTCAGGGCGACCTCGGTAGCCATTCCCGCCCCGATGCGGTCGAGGATTCGTTCCATATCGCCCATCCCGTCGGCCTGCACGATGTATTCGATATTTGCCAGCGCCCAGGCATAGGCATAGCGCGCCGCATCCCCGCCCATTGCCATCCAAGAGCCCTCCAGCCGTCCGAGGGGAGCAGCGTGCCCATCGGTGTAGATCTGCGTCAGCGCCGCCGCATTTTCGCCGCTACGCTGTCCTTCCATCCACTGCGCCAGTCCCTCTTGCACCCACGCGGGCGCGTGCCCGTGTGTCTTCTGCTGGATAAAGCTGTGGGTCAATTCATGTTTCAGGATCCGCGACAGCTCCTGGTTCACCTCGCTCAATCCCTGCACCGGCACGCGAATGCGGCCGTCATTTAGCGCACCCGCCCATCTCGGAGCTTTAGTTATGTCCGCAAACGCTTCTTGCGTGTACAAGATCACCCCGATGGAATCTGGCGGCGAATAATTCAATCCGGATTCGATGGCGGAAAAGTGCATCTCCAGCGTGCGCAAGACATCACGCGCCAGCGCCGGCGCGGCAGCACCGCTGCAGCGCAATGTAAAATGGCTGCTTTCGTTTTCCTTGTAACTTTCTTCTTCCTTCTTGTCGCGTTGCGCCTTGTCCAGCGCCGCTCGGACCTCAGCATCCGGCCGCAAGGCCAGCGCCTTCTTCCATTCCCCGACGGCCTGTTCCAGCTTGTTCAGTCCGTAGTAAGCCCAACCCGCCAGTTTTGCCACGTCCGGATTATCAGGAGCCACCCGTCTCGCGCGTTCCAGGTAATCGAGCGACTGTTTGTATTCGCTCCGGCGGAGATGGACGTAGGCCACGTTCATAAGAAGGGCTGGCTCCTCCGGAGCGTAGATCAGCGCGGTGCGCTCGTCGGCCAGAGCGTGTTCCATATCGCCGTGTGATATTTCGAACGATGCCGCCGCGTGATGCCCCATCGCGGCGTTGAAGTTGGCTTGCTTCGTTCCCGCTCGCGCTTCGCCCTCGAGCTTGGCGATGTAAGGACGGTCGATCCCGCCATCGTGAATCGCGGCGCGCTCGATCGCATCGCTGTCTCCGCCGCCGATCGGTTGCGCAGCCGGCGGGGCGATGTTCAGGTTCGCGGCATCGGCTTCAGGAGAGCCGGCCATCGGTACTGCTCCACCCTTCTCAATATGATCAACAATGGATTTCGGCAGGCTTAATTCCCCGGCGGAGGTCAAATACTTGACCTTGTTGCCCTCTTCCACAGCGCTCAAGGCGATGATCCGCCGGCCGTTCTTCAGGACAATCGTATCCGCCGCTGCCCCGCCGCTGATGGTAAGGAGCGCGACGCCCAGCATGACAGCGCGAATTCGCCAAGTTGAAAACATGGACGGTAACTTCCTATCTTAATCCGCGGCCACGAGCCCGTGCGCTGCGCCTTGTTCCCACATGCCGAAAGTGACTACACTTCTTCCATGAGGGTGGGGGCAATTTTTTTCGCGGCGTGGTGTCTCTTGGCGCCGGCGGCTTTTCCAGCCAGGGAACAATCACCGCATGAATTGTATGATGCGATCAGGGCGCTGCGCATCGATCCCACCAATGTTTATCGCATCATCCCTGCCAATCACATCCAACTGCGCCGTGGCGATGCCGTTCTCTCCTTTGAAGAGGGTACGGTCGCCTTTTTCTCCCCGCTCGATGGCCAGATTACCGGCGCTGTTTTTTCCGGGCGCGGTCACGTGCTTGCCGCCCCGCGCGATCCCGTCGAAAAACAGCAGATGGGACGTTTTCTCGGTGTGCCCGTCCTCGATCAGGAATTCATCAACGGTTATCTCCGTTTCACGGACGAAACCGCCGCCGAACTTGTTCGCCAATTCCGCGCCGCGAATCTTGCGGCCCAGACCGATACTTCCGTCGGCGCGCAATGGGATTCCGCCGTGACTCAGCTCAATCCCAGCTACACCCTGCGCATTCTTTTTGATCGGCTTTCGCCCAGTCCCAAGCGCTGCTTTTACGCCGGGCTCGAAGGAGCGGCCACCGGCCCGTTCGATGTCGTGCTTGACGAGCAGCTTGACGAGCAATTCCTCCTCGGACAATTTCACACAGTCAACGGCAAATCGTTTTACGATGTCTGGACCTCGCATCGAGTTCCGGACTCTCCCGTTCTTCCTACAGCCTTTCGCGCATTGCACTACTCCCTCGAGACTACGATCTCCTCCAACAACTCTCTGGATGCCACCGCCGCAGTCCGTTTGCGCGCGGAAACCGGAACGGAACGCGTTCTCGCTTTCCAGCTTTCCCGGGCTCTGACGATAGACAGCGTCACCGGCGAGCAGGGTGAATCCCTCCCCTATTTTCAAAATGAGGGCATGAACCTTCAGGAGCGCAGCGCGCGGGGCAACGACTATTTGGATGTCGTTCTTCCACAAACTCCCACGCGCAATCTGGAATTCACTCTTCATTTTCATTACCGGGGCAACGTCATCCAGGATGCGGGGAACGGCGTGCTCTTTGTCGGCGCCAGGGAAAGCTGGTACCCGCACCTCGGAGATAGCGCGGAATTTTCTTCCTATGACATCCTCCTGCGCTGGCCGCGCAAGCTTCGCTTGATCGCCACCGGCTCCAAACTCGATGAGCACGAGGAAGGAGAATTCCGCGTAGGGCACTGGAAGACGGAGAAGCCCATTTCCGTTGCCGGCTTCAATCTCGGCGAATACGCTTCGGCCTCCGTTGCCTCCGGGGCTCATTCCATCGATGTATACGCGAATCGCGAACTCGAGGAGGATTTGCGGAAGCGCCTGGCCTCACAGGTAGCGGATGCGCTGTCCTTCCCTTCCGTGCGAATTGGTTCCGCCCCGACCGGACGCTCGATCGGGCCGCCTCCTCCCCCTCCCAGCCCGGCCGATGCGCTCAAGCAACTTGGCAAAGAGATTGATTCCTCGATCCGTTTTTACGAAACATTCAGCGGTCCCTTTCCTTTCCATAACCTCAGCGTCTCGCAGATTCCCGGAACCTTCGGGCAGGGCTGGCCCGGCTTGCTCTACGTTTCCACCTATTCCTTTTTGCGTCCGGAAGCCCAGCAGCGCGCCGGGCTGAGCACCGCCACCCAGGAACATTTTACCGAGCTGGTTCCCTACCACGAAGTCGCGCATCAATGGTGGGGCAACGTGGTGGCATGGTCGAGCTACCGCGACCAGTGGATTGACGAAGCCATCGCGAATTATCTGGCCCTGCTCTTCGCCGACACCAAGAAGAACCCGGAACACACTTTGCACGTTTGGCTCACGCGCTACCGCCGGCAGCTCGTTGAGAAATTGCCGGGCGCCACCGAGGCAGCGGGAGACATCGGCGCGCTCATCCTGGGCACACGCCTCAATTCCTCGAAGTCCCCCACCGCCTACGAAGAGATCATCTACAGTAAAGGTTCGTGGATCATTCACATGCTGCGCGAAATGCTTCGCCAGCCCGGCGCCAGGAATCCTGATGCGCGATTCACCGCTCTCCTGCAAACCCTGGTTACCAAGTATGCTTACCGCGCGCTCTCCACCGATGACTTGCGCCACGAAGTGGAAGCGGTCATGACGCCCGCCATGGACCTCGAAGGCGGGCGTTCCATGGAATGGTTCTTCGAAGAGTGGGTGCGCGGGACGGGGGTTCCGCACTATCGCGTGGAATTTACGGCTCACCATACGGAAAGGGGCATTCAGATTCACGGCAAGCTTTTTCAGACCGGCGTCCCACACTCGTTCATCGCCAGTGTTCCGCTCTATGCCGGCGGCGCCGCGCACGGCGCGCTCCTGGGCACGGTGGTAGCGGCCGGACCGGAAACAACGTTTCACTTCGTCGCTCCAAATCCTCCGCGCAAAATTGTCGTCGATCCCCAGATGACACTTCTCTGCACCTCAGAGTGATGGGACTTAACCTCATTCAAAGATGTGGGAGTCCAACGGCCGCTCGTATCATTCCATTTCAGTTTTGTGTCCAAGCTCAGGTCGGATTCGAGAGAAACGGAACTAATTTCGCGGCACAGCTTGGTTGAATCGCTCGAGCAGCAACTGTTGTTCGAGCAGCGGGCTATCCAGATTGAGTTCCGCCTTTCCGTCCTCGCTGAAAATATAAGCGAAACCCAGGGGATCGCCGGGAATTCCGCGGAGCAGCCCAGCCTGAACCATATCGTTCATTCGCGCCGGCCGGCGACCATAGCGTTTCGCGTATTCATCGGTCAGCGCATCAAGCTGCTTGCAATCTTCTTTCACTTTGAGCAACTGCAGATGCAGCAGCGCATTTTTTTTGACGGAAGGATCGGGCGTCGAATCGTAAATGTCCTTCCACAAAAACATCGAGGTTGCGAATGACTCCCCTTCCGCGGCAACCCTGGCAGCCATCACCTTCATCCACACCTGTGCGTTGGGTTTCTTGCTTCCTTCCAGAAAAGCTTCGGAGGCCTTCTGGTAGTCCTTCAGATCGAAGTAGTAGACAAATCCCAGGTCTTCATAGAGGCGCCAATAATCCGGATTCGCTTGGATGCCGCGCCGGATCAGTTGCACCGCCAGGTCCGGCCTGCCCGCGCCGGTCGGCGCCCTCTGGCTCAGGAACATCGCGCCAAACCGGTAGGAAATGAGCAGATTCGGATCGAGCGTCGTCGTGATATCCAGAAGCGGCCAGAGCAGCTCGAGATTCGCCTGGCGGCGCACATGCTTGTTTCCGTAGTATTGCACCACGCGCGTCCAGTAAATGTCCGCCAGCAACGGCGCGTATTCCAGGCTCATCACTTTCACGAGTTTTCCCGAACGCAGCAGAACGTCGTCGCGCTCCTCGCTCAATGATGTGCGCTGCGCGTCAATGCTGTGCTGCAATTTCCAAATGCCTGCAAATCCGAGCGGCAAGACCAGCAGCAGCATCCACGCGATGGGATTCTGCGTCTTCATTTCAAATTCCGCCGCGAAAACACGGCGGCCGCGGCCGTCAGAACGATCGCGCAATAAACCACCGTATACAGCGTGTTTTGCAGGATCAATGCACCGGGAACCGCTCGCCCGTGTGCGGCCATGGCCATCACGTTGTAATTCTCAAGATTCGGCAGCAGATAGGAGAGCCATTTAGTGAAGGCAGCCATCGCCGGACTCATCACCTCGACCGGCAAATTCCTCAGCTCCTGCACGTATAAACCCACGATGTACAAGCCCACCGTGAACAAGATCGCCAGCAGCGGCGTCGTAAAGCAGGAAAACAGCAGCGCCAGCGCGACGATCAACGCCAGTTTCAGCAGGATGAAATACACCGCCACCAGCACCGTCGCGTCGCTGCGCTCCAGCGAATGCTTCACATAAATCATCACCAGCAGCAGTCCCAGCGCCATCGCCGCGGTGTTCACCGCCAGCGTCAGCACCAGCCCGCCGAATTTTCCGAGCAGGAATTCCCATCGCCGCACCGGCTTCGCCAGCAGCGCGTAGAGTGTGCGCTTGTCCATTTCCTTGGAGACCAGCGCGACGCCGATGAAAATCGAAATCAGCAGCCCGATCACCGAAATGGCACTCAGGCCCAGGCTCACGATGACCGTCTCCTCGATTCCGATCGAAATCTGCCCCACCGCGATGGCCGCCACCATCATCAGCAGCGCAAAGAACACCAGGTTGTAGAGCACGCGGTCGCGCACTGCTTCACGAAACGTATTCAACGCCACTACGCCGGCGCGCCTCATTTCCCGTTCACCTCGACCGCCGCCGCTTGTGCGCGGTCCGCCTCTACCAGGTTCATGAAAAATTCTTCCAGAGTCGATTTCACTTCTGCCACGGAGACGATGCGCGCCCCGGCTCCTCGCAGTTGTTCGATCGCTGCGTACAGCTCTTTCTCGGCCAATTGCAGCCGGTAGTAGTCGCCCGTGCGTGACGCCTTGGACAGCAGCGGCGCGTTGCTTGTACCCTTCAACTCAAAAAGAATTTCCATTCCCTGCGTTTTCATGTCCACGAGTGTGCCCGGCGCGCCGACCCCGCGCAGCTTTCCGCCGACAATCACGCCCACGCGGTCGCACAGCATCTCCGCGTCCGAGAGAATATGCGTGGAAAACATCACCGTCTTTCCGTCTTTCTTCAACTCCAGAATAATGTCGCGCACTTCGCGCCTGCCGACCGGGTCCAGTCCCGACATCGGCTCATCCAGAATCACAACTTTCGGATCGTGCAGGATCGCCTGCGCCAGCCCAACGCGCTGCAGCATGCCCTTCGAGTATTTGCGAAGCTGTATCTTGCGCGCGGTTTCCAGCCCCACTTTTTTCAGAATGCGCTCCACGCGATCCTTCCGGTCCGACGCCTTCAGGTCGTGAAACCGCGCGAAATAGTCGAGCAGCTCCGCCGCGGTCAGATAGTCGTAGAAGTAGGGCTGTTCCGGCAGGTAACCGATGTCCCGGTGCATTTCCACGTCGCTGATCGGCTTGCCGAGGATTCGCGCGCTCCCCGCCGTCGGGAAAATCAGCCCCATCAGGAGCTTGATGGTCGTCGACTTGCCGGCCCCGTTTGGCCCGATAAAGCCAAACACCTCGCCCGACTCCACCTGCATGTTCAGCCCTTCGAGCGACGTCTTCTTCTTGAGGTGCAAAAAACCGAAGGGATATTCCTTGGTCAGATTTTCAATTTCAATCGCTGGACCTGGCATGTCTTGATTGTTAGCAAGCCGCATTTGTGCGTCAATCCTACAAACAGGAAATGTGCACGAAATGAAAATACAAAGATGGCAACTGCTGAGCCTTCGCAGCGCGAAATCAGGAGTCGCCGCGGACCTGCCCAATCTGGACCAAATCCGCTTGCGGAGTTGCCGGCGGCGTCATCGGCATTGGCTGGAGGTTCTGCGGGTCGCGCCAGTTATCCAGTATCCCCACCTGCTGCACGCATGAAACGGTGCACCGCGCCGCGCAAAACTTCTTGGTCGAGTACTCCCGGTGGCGCATCTCCGGCGTGTACTGCGCCAGCGGAATCCCCGGATACCCGCGCTGCTGCGAGCACCAGTGCACCAACCCGTCTTCGCAAATGTACAGGTACCGCGAACCCGAGCGGCACCGCCAGTTGTGTTCCTTCCCGCGCGCCACGTTGTGCTGAAACTCGTTGAATCGTGAAAACGACCGCTTCCCCAGCGCCATCACTTCTTCAAAAATTTCCTGCTCGTGCGGCCCCAGCGGTTTCAATTGCCCGTTGTTGTCGTGAATAATCCCCACCGTGCTCGTGAACCCCAATTGGACGGCCCGGTGCGCAATTTTCAGCGCATCTTGGGGATCTTTCACGCCGCTGCCTAGCACCGAATTGATGTTCACCTGAAACACCGCGTAGTGAGACAGCATCACCAGCCGGCCATCCAGCGTCTTCAAGCTTTTCTTGGAAACTTCGTCCGGCGCCACGTTGTCAATGCTGATCTGCAGATGCTCCAGCCCCGCCTCGTTCAACCGCTCGATACGTTCTTTGTTCAGGTAGAAACCGTTGGTGATTAACCCGGCGATCATGCCCCGCCGCCGCATGTGCCAAATCACTTCATCCAAATCCGGATGCATCAGCGGCTCCCCGCCGCTGATCGTAATGATCGAAGTCCCCATGTCCGCC
>WNFB01002560.1_pt1 | contig 15817 bp, 26 predicted proteins | sample 5400501 | NCBI WGS metagenome assembly WNFB01 (sample SAMN13153341, study PRJNA577476) | soil metagenome | isolation source: 200 cm saprolite under Douglas fir tree site 2 hole 1 | place: USA:California | collected 2015-04-18
AGCTCGGTGGCTAAGTCACGTTGTGAGCCGCCTAACAAGCGCCTGAAGCTGCCGGCGCCCTTCCTCTATTGTTGCGGTTTACACCCAGAGTTACGGTGTAGTAGAATTTCTTTTGTAAACCTGCAAGCTTGGCGCCGCAGCTTAGGCGCATCCCGTTAGGCGGCACGCTCGTATCCTCCGGTCCCCATGACACCTAAACAAAAGGCGACTTGGATCGGGAAGTGCATTGCGATCGGCCTCGGAGCGCTCATTCTAAGCGTAGCGCTGCCAGTCCAATCCCAAGGTGCTTCCTTTCCGCTTGCCGCTCGTGTGTTCACGTACGGGCTTGTCCTTTTCACATTTTTGGGTGTTTACGAGTTGGCCGGCTATGCTTGTGGTCTCGCAGTCGCGCGCTTGCTCCTCCGCGAATCCGCGCAGATTGATCAACCACCCGGCAGTTCAACGAGCCTCACCTTTCGTCTCGGGCCCGCCACCGCATTCCTGGGTGCTCGGCACCTACCTGGGAGCGCAGGTTTTAGTGTTTGTAATCGGCGTCATAGTGGTTGGTGCCGACGGTGCTCGGTCGGCATCGTTCCTGGCAGCCGGTTTCCTCACGCCACGGTGCTGGGAGGTGCTGTCGTGATAGCACTGACCACCCGTGTCACGCCGAACGTGATTCGGAAGCCTGGGGCGCTGGAAATCGGGCTCGTACCCGTTCCACCCGCCACGATGGCAAAGTCGGCCATCGCGGCTGCGGTGTTCGCCGTGTTTGTCGTCTACGTGGGCCCTCGGTCGTGCCTTTCAAGGCCAACGTCGATTACGGACCTTTGACGCAACTCGCCCAATCCGGCGGATGGCCTCGCCTGGCTTGGGCCATCGTTGCCATTGTCCTCGCGCCAACCGTGGAAGAATTCCTCTTCCGAGGCGTGCTCCTGGCCGGATTCGCGCGCGCTTGGGGCATTCGTGTCGCCGCTTCCCTCGTGACGATTCTCTTTGTGGGTATGCACTTCCCCTATGCGGCGCGATACTGGCCGGCGGTGCTCGGAGTAACTGTTCTCGCGATCTTCCTTGTCATCGTCCGCAAGCGGACGGGCTCGCTTCTCCCAGGGGTGGCGGCCCACCTCGCGTACAACTCTGTTGTCGTTGCCGCCGCCTATGCTGGGCACCCTTAGCCGTGCCGCCTAACAAGCGCTTGAAGCTGGCGGCGCGCGTAGGTTATTGAACAACTACTCTTTCTTCAGCGCGCCGCAGCTTAAGCGCGATCCGTTAGGCGGCAACAGCAGAAACGTCGAGGCCGACAGATGCCGAAGACAAAACCAACAACTGTCAGCGAATACATTGAGGCTGCTCCCAAGGGAGCACAAAAGCAGCTGCGCGATATCCGGTCAGTTCTGAAGAGAGTCGCTCCTGGTGCAACCGAGACTCTCAAGTGGGGATCGCCAGTTCTTGAGCAAAAGCGAATCCTGTTCTCATACTCCGCACACAAATCACATCTCAATTTCATGCCAACTGGGCCGGCTCTTGCGCCTTTCAAGAAGGAATTGGCGAAGTACAAAACAGGCAAGGACACGATTCAATTCCCTTACGACAAGCCACTCCCGAAGGCGCTTATTCGAAAAATTGCGACCTATCGCGTCAAACAAGTAAGAACGAAGGACGCACGATGGATGTATTGAGGAGAGTGTGAACCAGGCCGGTCAACCATTCGCACTACTGTTGCCGCCTAACAAGCGCCTGAAGCTGGCGGCGCCCGCCGTCTATAGTAGAATTGCGTTTGTGAACGTGAAAGCGTGGCGCCGCAGCTTAGGCGCATCCCGTTAGGCGTCAGCGCCATTGGCCTTGCGAGTCCAAGCGCGCTCGACCAACGTTCCAAGCATGACCAACCCCAAGCTCGACGACCTGCTCAAGCTTCCGGTCCCCGAACGGATCGAGCTCGCGATGGCACTTTGGGACAGCATCGCAGAGCCAGAGTTGCAGGATCAATTGCCTCTGACCGACGCCCAGAAGGCTGAACTGGACCGCCGGCTAGCGGAGCACGATCGGGATCCATCACGAGGGGTTTCTTGGGAGGAGGTTCAGCGCCGGCTCCGTGACAAGTGACGGCGCGGCCCGTTTGGCATCCTGCGGCGGCAGACGAATTCGTTCGTGCCGTCGCGTGGTACGAGCAGCAGCGGCCGGGACTCGGGAGCGAGTTCGCGGCCGCGTGTCGTTCTGCCCTGGCCTTGATCCGAGATCAGCCTCACGCCTTTCGCCGCGTGCATGGAGACGTGCGCCGCGTCATGTTGCGCCGGTTTCCATGCGCCATCTTCTATCGATCCCGCGACGCGGAGCTCTTGGTGATTGCGGTGATGCACGAGCGGCGGGACCCCCGTCTTTGGCGCGAACGCTGACGTCTGATATCAACTTTGAAGTGCAACACTGAGTCTCATCGCGCATAGCATTCCTCCGGAGTTCGATAGCCGAGTCGCTTCCGCGGCCGGCGGTTCAGTTTCGCAGCGATCCGATGGCACTCGTGTTGGGTGAGGTGGGCCATGCTCTGGCGCTTGGGCAGATATTGGCGCACGAGGCCATTGGTGTTCTCATTGGTCCCGCGTTCCCACGCGTGATGCGGCGTCGCGAAGTAGAAGCGGGCGGCGCGCGTCATTTGCACGATCGGGGCAGGCGTCGCATGGGGGCAGGTGTAGGGACGATGCGAGCGATCGTCGAGGCCGGCGGGGCCCGCTTTGGCATAGCGCTCGAGCCACTTGTAGCCGGTCTTGCGGCTCACCTGATAGCGACGGCAGACTTCCGCGATCGACCAGCCTGGTCGGCGGACATCCTGCACAAACCGCAGTCGCCCATCCATGAGTGACCTCTCTTGCCACGGCATGGCACCTCCCGGTGGAGGTGCCTACGTTAGAGTGTCACCCATCAGCTGATAACAACGTGTTACCTATCAGGTGCGAATGTACCAAGCTGCCGTCTAACAAGCGCCTGAAGCTGGCGGCGCGCGTAGATTAAGGAATGAGTCTTTTTTCAGCGCGCCGCAGCTTAGGCGCATCCCGTTAGGCCGCAGGCTCATTCATCCGACACATCCGTTGTCTGCTGAGCGCCGTATCTTCAGAGTCCCTGTAGAGCTTCGCTCGCCCTCCCCGCCTCCTTCCAGGAGGAGCTCCGTGCCTGACTTCGGCCCCACTTCGCCATCGGCAAGCCTAATGGACATTGATGCCACGTTTCTGCCAGTTGGGCAGATGCGCCAAATCTCCAGAGTTACCAAACTTGCCGACGCAGTGATCGACGCCGAGGTTGACCTCGGTCCGTGCCACTGGGTGTATCCGCAGCACTTCCCGGGCGACCCGATCTTCCCCGGCACTTTGATGATTGAGGCCGCGGGTCAGCTGGTGGCCCTTTGGGCTTGGGCCCAGGGTCAGCGCGGGCGACCTCGGCTGGTCCGGACAGGGGCCGAGTTTCACAGTCCTGTTGGGCCGACTGAGTCTCACCTACTCTTACGCGCCGAGGTCCGGCGCAAGAGGCACCTCCACTTCGCCACCATCCAGATCTGGGCTGCAGAGATGCGCGTCGCTACGGTAGAAGCGGTGCTAGCCGTTCTCCCTGCGGCCTAACAGGCGCTTGAAGCTGGCGGCGCGCGTAGATTAAGGAAATGAATCGTTCTTTTTCAGCGCGCCGCAGCTTAGGCGCACCCCGTTAGGCTGCAGATGATGTCTCGTTTCAGTCTCATGGTTGCCTGCTTCGTATGTCCTGGCAGCTCTACCGCTGAGACACAGGATAGCGCCGCCGCTCGTGTGCTCGCGGTCGAGGATCATCGTTTTGCGGCCATGCTGCGCGCCGATACCAGCGCGCTGCGCAACTTGCTTTCAGATAGTCTGGCTTACACGCACACAACTGGGACACAGCAGGACAAGCCTGCGTTTCTGCATTCGCTCGGTAGCGGCGAATTGCATTACCTCACCATCGAACCAACCGAAAGAGTTGTGAGATTTGTGGGCCCGGAGGCCGCGATCGTCGTGGGTCGCTCGCGCAGGCAAGTGCAGACCGCCGCCGGAGTCCAAGCCTTCGGGATTCGTTACCTGGCGGTGTACAGTCGCCGTGCGAATGGTTGGCAACTGCTGGCGTGGGAATCCACTCGTGTTCCGGATTGATAGGCGTGCAGCCCAGCGCTGCTGGTTCGCGCAGTGCGTTGGGCGCATCGCCGCTCTTCCGACCTCCTGTCCGCAGCCCCATCTTGTGTTGACACCACTCACGATCCCTCGGAGGTCATATGCGCATCCTCACACTCCCGGCGTGCCTCGTGCTCATCGTCGCCCCCCCACTTCACGCCCAGGCCGCGCCCACGGCGCAGCCGAACGCGCGCCACTGGGGCCTGGCGCCCGGTGTCTTCCCGAAGGGCGCGAGGATGGCCGTTGTTAGCGGTGACCCCGGTAAGGCGGGGCCGTTCACTATCGAGCTGGCCATGCCAGCCGGCTACAGGATCCCTCCGCACTTCCATCCCACCGCTGAGACGGTCACAGTCAAGAAGGGGACGCTCCTCGTGGGCATGGGCGACACCTTCGATGCATCGAAGGCCAAACCGATGCAGGTCGGCGATTCGGGATCCATACCGGCAAACGCCCACCACTTCGCAGCGGTGAAGGTTGCCACCTTCATTACTGTGAGCGCGATGGGTCCATTTGCGATGACCTACGTGCATCCGGCGGACGATCCTCAAAAGGCGGCGGCAAAGCCGTAGCGTGGGTGCAGCGCGGCCTAACAAGCGCTTGACGCCGGCGGCGCGCATAGATTAGGGAATGAGTCTTTCTTCAGCGCGCCGCAGCTTAAGCGCGATCCGTTCGGCAGCGTAGGCGAGTATCAGGCGTAAGAGAGAAAGGCCACATGGAACCACCTGTGTTTCTTGCCGCTCTCCTGATATTCGTGGGGATTCCCGCTCTCACGGTCCTCAAGATCGCCCGTCTGCGTGCCACTCGTTCTCAATCACCATCGGCCGACGTCACTGAGCGGCTCGAAGCAGTTGAACATCGTGTCGAGGACCTCCAACAGGAGCTAGCAGAAACACAGGAGCGTCTCGATTTCGCGGAGCGCTTATTGAGCAAGGCACGGGAAGAGCGGCGGATTGGCAGCTGAGGCGACTCCACCGAGCGCGCTGTCTCACAAGCGCTTGAAGCTGCCGGCGCGCGTAGATTAGGGAATGAATCTTTCTTCAGCGCGCCGCAGCTTAGGCGCACCCCGTTAGGCGGCGCGAGAGGCATACGCCTGATCGGAGTATGTAGTGAATCAAAAGGAATCGCTGACGACGATTGGCCAGCCGGTACCGGAACTGCCGGTAGCAGACGTAGAACAGGCACAGCAGTACTACCGTGATGCTCTCGGCTTTGAAATCGGATGGCTTTATCCAGGGAAAGAGATCGGCTCTGTCTCACGTGGAACTGTGGCCATCTTCTTCCGACGACGACAAGGACCTTTCGAACCTGCGGTTCATTGGGTATTCGCTAAAGACATCGACGCCACGTACGCGGAGTTCCGATCGTTAGGTTCGAAGATCGTGGAGCCACTGGAGAAAAAGCCCTGGGGGTTGAGACAGTTCACCGTTGATGACCTAGACGGAAACCGTTTCTATTTTCACTGTGACTGAGCAGGCGCCGCCTAACACGCCGGTGCAGACCGACGAACGGCCCGTATCGGTGGCGGCTCAACGGTCGCCGAGGAGATCCCGTTTTTCCTTTTGGTGTTCGCTGTGCCTGCCGCCGTAGCGATCCTTCTCGCGTGGCGTTTCCGCGGCGGTTGAGCACCGTGTGGTCGCCGCCTAACACAAAACTCTTCATCGCCCCTCCGACCTCCTCATGACCTCACCACTCGACGCGCGCTACGCCAAACAGTTCCTCGCGAGTTGGGGCGCCATGGACTTCAACGGTCACCTGGCGAATACGGCCTACCTCAACCTCGCGGCCGACGTGCGGATGGCGTTCTTTGCCGAACACGGCTTTCCCCCAATAGAATTCCGTCGGCTCGCGCTCGGCCCCGTCATGCGTAAGGACGAACTTGAATACTTCCACGAGGTCGGCCTCCACGACACGGTCACTATCACCTACGCGGTCCTCGCGATGAGTCCCGATGGTGCCCGCTTCGTGGTCGAGAACGAGATCTGGTCAGCCGCTGGCGAGCGCGCGGCTACCGTGAGGTCGACGGGTGGCTGGCTGGATCTGCGTGCCCGGAAGCTGGTCGCGCCGCCCGCGGCCCTGCTTGCGGTCTTTCAGCAGGTTCCCCACGCACCGGGCTTCGTCGAACTGCCCCTGGGCCGAGGCGGTGTGGGCGCGGCCTAACATGCGCAGCCCATCGAAGAACTGGTGTCGTCCTCGACGGGATGACACTTATGCACCAGAATTAGCCGCTCACCCGTCAATGATCACCGCATCCAACCAATAGCCCGGGGGGTCAAATGAAGCGCGCGTGGACGCTCGCTGCAGTCGCCGTCGCTGTGGCCTTGACGACGGCGGTCGTATTCGGAGACCAGGAGCAAAGTTCCGGCGTCATCTTTGCACGTTCACGGAGCGTCAAATACTCCCCGCTCGTGCCGGGGGTCTCGAGCTCGGTGGCCTGGGGCGATACCGCCAAGGGACCGTTCGGGGGGTTTACGAAGTTCCGTCCCGGATTCGATGCAGGGATGCACACGCATACGGCGGACGTATTGGTGGTCGTCTTGCGTGGCGCCTATCTGTATCGAGATGATGCCGGTGCCAAACGCGTTGGCCCGGGCGATTTCATCCGGATTCCGGGTGGTCACAAACACTGGAGCGGCGGAGATCGTAAGCAAGGGGCGCTGTTTTATCAGGAGACATTCGGCAAGTTTGATTTGATCCCGGTGAAGTAGCGGAGCCTCGCGACGCCTTGGCGCGGGGCTGCCAAACACGAGCCTACACTCCGTTAGGCAGCCCCGCATGCCTCCGCCGCCCACTCGGCTCTGCGCCTGGGGACACCCATGGATCATCTCCTCGTCCTGGTTGGGACGTTCGGCTTCTGCGTGGGCAGCGCCATGATTCCAGTGCTGCACGCAGAGACGTATCTGGTCACAGCCTCGCTGGTCGCACCGCCGGAGCTTCGCTGGCCCCTGGTCATCGCGGCTACCATCGGTCAGATACTCGGCAAGGTCGGGATGTACTACGCCGGCCAGGGTATCAGGCTGATTCCGGGCGAACGCATGCAGCGTCGGATCGAGCTGGCGACGGCGCGATACCGCGAGAAGCGTCAGATCGGCAGCGGCCTGGTGTTCGTGAGCGCGGCATCGGGGTTCCCGCCTTTCTATCTCCTGAGCATCGCGGCGGGCATGCTTACATTCCCACTCATCCCGTTCATCATCTTCGGCTTCGCCGGTCGCTTGATTCGGTTCGCGGTCGCGGTCTTCCTCCCCCACTTCCGCATTGGATAGCGCCCCCGGCTGGTGAAGCCATGCCGATCTTAGCCGTCGATACGGTGGTCGCCGCGATTCGTGCCCGCTCGGTCAATGCACCGCGACTCGTCGTGGCCATTGATGGACGGAGTGGTTCCGGCAAGAGCACCGTGGCCGAGGCGGTCGCTCAGGCCGTCGACGCCGTCATCGTGCCCTGCGATGATTTCTTCGCTGCAAGCGTCAGCAATGCGGAATGGGACCGTCGCACGCCGGAGCAACGGGCGGCAGATGCCATAGACTGGCGCCGGTTGAAACGCGAAGCGATCGAGCCATTGCGGGCTGGTCGCGCAGCGCGTTGGTATGCCTTCGACTTTCTGGCTGGTCCCCGCGATGACGGCACCTATCCCTTGCAAAGGACTCCGACCGAGCGTGCCCCGAAACCTGTCGTGCTACTCGATGGCGCATATTCCGCGAGACCGGAGCTCGCAGACGCCCTAGACCTCAGCGTGCTGGTCGAGGCGGCGCCGAGCACGCGGGAGGCGCGGCTCGCAGCGCGTGAGGCGGCTGATTTCCTCCGACAATGGCACGCCCGCTGGGACCTAGCCGAGGAGCACTACTTTGGACACGTGCGCCCGCCCTCGGCGTTCGACGTGGTCCTGCAAACGGATGGGGTGTCAGCGCGCCGCAAGAGCGCTGAACCAGTGTCCCGGCGTGCCGAGGCTAAGCAAATCGTGGGCCTCGCTGCGCGGACGACGAACGCCGCGGAATCAAACCTTTCCACAGCGAAGATCCCTCTGTTATGGGGGCAGTTCACCAACGAGCACTGGTCTGAGCGGCTGGAGGAAGTCGGTGCGTTCGGGCCGACCATTGCGGTTTATTCGGCGTATGAGAGTGATGTCTCGGGTAGCTACCAGCTGTTAGTGGGGCGCCAGGTGCGCAATTCGCGACCGCTGTCGTCGCCGCTGCAAATCGTTTCCGCTCCGCAGGGGTCGTATCTCGCGTTCCAGTGCTCCGGCCCGCTCCCCCAAGCCGTGATTGATGGCTGGCGCGACGTGTGGGCGTATTTTGCGGGCGGTAATGCGCTGGCGCGCGCCTACAGCTTCGATTTCGAGTTATATCTCCCTAGGGGCTCGGTCGAGATCTGGGTGGCAGTCCGAGATCGCTGAGCGTGGAGCGAGGGAGGCGCACAGGGGTTTGGCGTATCGTCTGCTGACCGACCTCACTATTCTGCTGCACTTCGCTTTCCTTCTTTTCATCGTCGCGGGCGGTCTCCTCGCCCGGCGTTACCGCTGGCTTATCGCGCCGCACCTCCTCGCAGCCGCCTGGGGCGTTTATGTCGAGGCAATGCCCGGGCTCATGTGTCCGCTCACGAGGTTGGAAAATGCCCTTGCGCTCCGAGCCGGTGCCGCGGGTTATCGGGGCTCATTCATTGAGCACTATCTGCTCCCGGTCATTTACCCAGATGGCCTCACACCTTTGGCGCAGCGGTGTCTGGCCATCCTCGTAGTCGCAATCACAGTGGCAGTGTACGCCTGGCCGCGACGGCGGATGGAGTCCGGGGAGATTCGACGCCCTCCTCCTCACCTCATCTGAAGCAGGCGGCCTGCGACCACATCCCCGGCATGCTGACCAGCGCGATCGCGTTCCAGGCCAGCATGAAGAAGCGCATCTGCCGAGGCGGCCCAACACGCACCGGAGGGTGATCGCGTCTTCAGCGCGCCGCAGCTTATGCGCGGTCCGTTACGACAATCGCGAAAGCCGGCGGAGTGACGTCCGCCGGCTTGTTCGCGACCTCTCTCTCAGGACCTACGCGCCTTTCGGATAGAAGCGAACTTGTAACAGCTTCAGCCCGTTGTTGTCGTACTGCCAGAAGAACCCTTGGAGGCAAGGATCGAAGAGACTCACGGTCGTGCCGCCGCACGCGGTCACGACCGCGGCATCGGCGACCGGATCGAGAACGATCGTCGTGAGGGCGTCGGTGACGTTGCGAAAGCTGCTCTTGCCCGTCCCGCGGACAAACACCTCGTTCTGCGTCGAGCAAATCACGCCCGGGCTGGTAAGCAGGATGTCGGTCGCGCACGTCGTGATCTTGGCCTGTCCGCCCGGCGTACCGAGCGCACGCGCCCAGATGGTGTAGCTGCCGGGTGCCGGGAGCGAGAAGGATGCCTCCCCATCGGTCCCGTTCTTGTCGAGGACGTCGAACACCCCAGCCTCGGCACTCTGACTGAGAAGAATTTTCGTGGTGACGGTGACGTTCTTCGTCCCGAGGTTCACGAAGATGACGTGTCCGCTGGCCCAATCTGGATTGCTGTTCTTGTCGCGCGGAACGCCAATGATGTTGAGACTGTAGTGCGTCCCGCTGGGAGCGCCGTTGCCGTTCTGCGCGGCGGCCACAGCCGTCGCACACGTCGTTGCAGCCAGGGCGGCCGCCAAGCAACCTGTGATGCGCATAAACCCCCTCATGGAAGTGATCGACCCACCGTCCTGGGGCGTTGCAGCCTCTGAGGTACAAAAGCCCCGTCGGGCCGGTTGGGGGCGCAACGGGGCTGCGGTGACAGAGGACTGGCTCTGGGTCGTGCGCCACGATGCCTCTGCCTCACCACCCTGCGCAGTGACGACGCTCACGACAGGTCCGGTAACCCGACGCTTCCACTGCGAGGGCTTTCTCTTGACGCGCGGGTCCGGGAGCCGCTATGCTGGAAGACCGCTCGTTGTCGTCGACGTGCAAAGATCGCCCCGTTGCGCCCGCATTCGGCTCAACGGGGCATTCTGTTCTTGGGGGTGGCATCGTGCGCCTGACCCGGGAGACCGCGTGATCCGAGTGCTCGTCGCCGACGACAGTCCGATCGTGCGAGAGGGACTGAAGCGCATCGTCGCCGACTGCCCCGATATGAAGGTCATCGGGGAGGCGGCGACCCGCGAAGCTGTGCTCGAAGCCGTGCACACGACCGAGGCAGACGTGCTGCTGATGGACGTCTGCGTGCCGGGGTCCGCTCTGTTCGAGATGACTCGCCAGCTGACCAGCCGATGGCCGAGTCTTCGCGTGCTGATCGTCAATGTGCACAGTGAAGACCAGCACGCCCTGCGGGTGCTGCGTAGCGGCGCTGCCGGGTACCTCGCCCGCGGGCATCCGCCGAGCGAACTGGTGGAAGCGATCCGTAAGGTGGCCAGAGGCTCGCGACACGTGAGTCACGCGCTCGCCGAGGAGCTGCTGTGGGACGCCGCGACCGATGCGGACCGGCCGGTGCACGAGGATCTGTCCGATCGGGAGTACCAGGTCCTCTGCCTGCTCGGCACGGGCATACCGCTGACCCGCATTGCTACCGATCTCGGGCTCAGCCCGAAAACCATTAGCACCTACCGTGGACGCATTCTCGAAAAACTCAAGCTCAATAACAGCGCGGCAATCATCCGCTACGCGATCGAGCATCGGCTGGTGACCTAGCCGACCGCGGCGACGTGCCCTGTCGCGCCGGCGCAACACCGGCGCGTGGGCGAAGTCTGACAGCGCCACGCGCCAGAATGCCATGCGACGATGGGAACTGCGCCGATACCGTCGGCGCAACGCGTCCGGTGAGGTTGCAGCGCAGCGCGTTTTTGGGATTGACGCGCTGCGAACCTCAATCCGGAGGTGCACGATGAAGCTCTTTCACTCCCCGCCAGTTGCGGCGCTGGCCGCGGCGCTACTGGTCAGCGCGTGTTCCGACGCCCAGAATCTGGCGGCGCCACGACCCGCGTTCTCGGCCACGTCTGGTTCTGCCATTACCTACAGCGGCCGGGCCACCGTGGTGCAGGCGGCGCTTCCTTTGCTCGCGCCGATCACGATCGTGGACGCCGGCCCCCTCCCTCCCGAGGGCGGTGCACAAGAGAAATCGCTCGTCGATGCGAGGGTGCCCGGGCTGCTCAGCGTTGAGGTCCTGCACGCCTCCACTGTCGGCGAGGGTAATCACAGTCGCTCGGAGGCCTCCGTGGCGCAACTGTCCCTTGCCGCGGGCGGGAACACCATCTCGGCCGGCTTCCTCATGGCCCGGGCGGAGGCCCGGTGCACCGACGCGGGAGCGACGACCAGCGGTAGCTCGGAGATCGCGGAGCTGACGATCAACAATGCATCGATCGTAGTCAGCGGGCAGCCCAACCAAACCATTTTGCTTCCGAACGGGCAGGTGGTCATCAACGAGCAGAACACCGCCCCGGGTGATATCACGGTCAACGCACTCCACGTCGTCGTCAACGGAGTCGCGGACGTCGTGGTGTCGTCCGCGCACGCTGACATCGGCTGTCCGCAACCGCTGCCCCCCCCGCCGCCCTCCTGCCCGGATTTCGTGACTGGCGGCGGGTGGATCACCGGGACGCCATCGGGGGCCAAGGGCAATTTTGCGGTGGCGGGCGGGTTCAAGAACGGCGCGCTGTGGGGCCACCTGAATTACATCGACCACGGGGGCGGCCCGAAGGTGAAAGGCACCAGCGTGACTGGCTACGCCGTAATCGACGACGTCACTCGTCGCATCTTGGGCACCGCCGAGATCGACGGTCAGCCGGGGTTCACGTATGATGCGGAGGTCGCCGACCTGGGCGAGCCCGGCCGCTCGGACCGCTTCGCACTCTCGTTGTCGAACGGGTACCGTGCTTCCGGGAATCTGGCAGGTGGCAACATCCAGCTGCACACCTGCCGCTAGGACAGCGGCGGGATTGTAGGGGCGCGGGGGATTACCGCGCCCCTACGCATCGCGCCGCCCTCCTCACCTCATCTGAAGCAGGCTAGCCTGCGACCACCTCCACATCACGACAGCCTCGGTGCCTACGTCCTCTGGCTGGTGATCCTCAGTGCCCTCATCACGACGGCCGTGGTCATTGGGTCTCTGTTCGCAATCGCTGCGGACGGGCGCCACGGGAACCCCGATCCCTGGTGGGCGTATCTCCTGGTCGTAGGTTTCGGCCTCGCCATTGGCCCGGAGCAGTTCCGCATTGTTGCGTGGAGGTTGCTCATGAGACGCTCGACAGCCGGAGTGATGTTGACGGTGACGTTGGTTCTGGCCGCGATGGACGCCGCGCAGGCGCAAGCCGGGTCCCGCACGATCAAGGGGACCGTCGTGGATTCGGCCAACCACAAGCCGGTTTCGCAGGCGGTGATCCATCTCGGCCGGATGCCCACGGGCCAACGCACGGGAGATGATGGGACGTTCCGCGTGTCAGCGTCCCAGGGCCCGCTCGTCCTGATGGTACGGCGGTCGGGCTACGTCCCGGCGCTCATCGCCATTCACGAAGACACTGCCGCAAGCGAGACGGACCTCGGTACGACGAGGATGCTCAAAATAGAGACGGATGACGACCGGGCGGCCGTTCAAAACGTGGATGTGATAGTGTACCCGGAGCTCGCGCAGTTCTACGACCACAAGGCACGATATCGCCAGGGCTTGTTCCTGACGCCGGATGACCTCCAGCGAGTCGGTGGCAGCCTTTTCACTCTCATCCGCCAGAAGCCCAACTTCCACTTCATCTGCTTCGCAACCCGTAGGGGAGAGTGGGATTGCGGGCAGCAGGCGAGTCGAGGTCGCACTTCGATTATGAATCCCAACCCGAGAAGCGCCGAGCAAGAGCCATGCGAGTTGGAGGTCTGGACGGACGCGCTCGGACCCCAACGGACGCTGGACGAGATACAGATGGATGATGTGTTGGCGATCGAAGCATACCCGCACCCAGGCGTCACGCCGCAGGAATTCTCGGGAAGCTCGTGCGCAGCCGTCATGCTGTGGATGAAGCAAGCCGGGCAAGTGACGACTCGCCCGCGCGGTTAAGCTGACGGCGCCCAGCGTCTATGGTAGAATTCCATGTGTGGACATTCCAGCTCGTCGCCGCGTCGTGAGAACGCTGTTGCCAGCGGTCGTGTTGCTGGGTCTGGGTGGTTGTCATCCTCGATCACAAGCCGCCTCGCCGGCGCGCCGGGATTCCGTCGTCACGCGAGTCATTGGCGTCCGATCAGATTCCGCGGTCGATTCGTCGCTTGCCGTCGCGCTGCGCCAAGCGCGGGAAAGGTCCTACCAGGCGGCGACGCACGTCGATACGATCATAGTTCACCCAGACACGTTGAAGTTACGGGTCGGCCAGATTGCCGAGCTGTTCAGGTCATTAACAATCGAGGCTCGCACCACGGGCGGGAGGCGGGTCGAGCATTTCGCACCGCTATTTGAGGTCGGGGATCGGACGATCGCGGGATTCGAGGGTCCCGGTCTCCAGGGTCGCAAAGTTGGTCTGACCTGGCTTGTCATCAGCGCGTTCACCGGCGATGAACCTGACCGAAAGATTCTCGCCCGCTCGATGGTGTGGATTCTTGTTGAGCCGTGAGCCGCGAGGAGGACTGATGCGCCACACTCGACCGTTTCTCTCACTCATCCCCGCGCTGTATGTCGTCGCCTGCGCCGGACAACAGTCGCAGGTCACGCCAGTGGCGATCGTACCTTGCGCGGTCCCCGGCGTCGGATCTCCCGACTCGCTGTGGCGCCAGGTTCACGCGTCCGGCTTTACGTTCTGCGTTCCTGCTTCCTGGAAGTCGAGCGGCCACGCCCAAGACAGCGTTGACGCGCCACTGTGGAAGGGTGACGGCACCTCCGTTACCTGGGGCCTCGGCCGGCCGCTAGGCGGCATTGGGCGGCAATCTACAGCGGAGATAACCGGTAGGATCGCTTATGGGTCCCCTGGAATGACAGTCTTGGAGCCCGGGAGGGTCACCATCCACAAGTGCGATCCACCGACCAACACTCCCTTCACGGTTGAAGGAGTGGTCGTGCTTGTCACGCAAGTGCGGTGCGAGGCAGTAACCTGGACAACGACCGGCTGGAGTACCGCGCCGGCGATCTACGTCCAGGGTGAGGCGCACACCGCACCGTTGGCGGACCTGCTCGTTCGCATCATGCGGACCATCCGGTTCACATCATCGCCGTGACTTGACCTCGTTCCACAGCGCATCCAACTGCTCGAGCGTCGCCCTTCCCATTTCCAGGCCGCGCTCTTCAGCCAGCTTCTCCACCTTCTCGAATCGCTGCGTGAACTTGAGGTTCGCCCGCTCGAGCGCCTGACCGGCCTCGATGCCGAGCTTGCGCGCGAGATTCACGGTCGCAAAGAGCAAGTCTCCGATCTCTTCCTCAACCTGCTCCCTTCTCCCCGCTCCCTCCTCCTTTTCCAACTCGGCAGTCTCTTCTTTCACCTTGGCCATCGGCCCCTTCGCATCCGGCCAGTCGAACCCAATGCCCGCGGCGCGCTCCTGGAGCCGGTACGCCATGAGCAGCGGAGGCAGCGTCGGCGGAAGACCCGCCAGCGTACTGCGCTTGCCGCCGGTGCGCGGCTCGCGCCGTTTCACGAGCTCCCACCCGGCGTGATCGTCGTGGCTGACCCGACGCTGGCCGAAGAGATTCGGATGCCGCCGCCACATCTTCTCCTCGAGTGTGCGCGTGACGACTTCCGCGTTGAACTGCGACCGCTCTTCCGCGATGACGATCTGAAACGCGAGATGCAGCAGCAGGTCCCCCAGCTCGTCGCGCATCGCTTCGGGATCGTCGGTCTGGATCGCCTGATCGAGCTCGAGGGCTTCCTCGACCAGATAGGGACGGAGTGTTTGCGGGCTCTGCGCGCGGTCCCACGGACACCGCTGCCGCAACTCGCGCACGAGTCCCAGAGCACGTCCAAGCGCTGAATCGCCTTGCATTTAGCCTCCGGGCGGGGTATCATACCCGCGCCAGTGAGCGTGTCAACGAAGGGCGAGGCCTGGGTGGAAGTGGACGTGGAAGCCCTCGTCGACAACGCCCGAACAGTAGCAAAGATAGCAGGCACTCGGCTCCTCCCTGTCGTCAAGGCCAACGCGTACGGGGTCGGAGCCGTCCTCGTATCTAAGGCCCTCGAGCCGCTCGATCCCTGGGGCTATGGCGTCGCGACGGTCGAGGAAGGTGCCGAGCTGCGGGCGGCCGGGATCAGGCGGCCGATCCTCGTCTTCATGCCCGCGCGCGCTCAGCTGTTCGATGAGTACGACCGCCACGAGTTGACACCGGCGCTCGGCGACGCCGGCAGCGTCCTCGAATGGACGACGCGCGGCGAACGCCCGTTCCATATCGAGATCGATACGGGCATGGGACGCGCCGGCGTGCGCTGGGATGAGATCGAAGAGCTGGGCGCAGCGGTGGACACGGCGTCGCTCGAAGGGTGCTACACGCACTTCCACTCCGCGGAGCGACGCGATGGCTCGGCGGAGCGGCAGCTCGAACGGTTTCTCGACGCGGTCGGGCGTCTGCCGCGGCGGCCGGCGCTGCTGCACGTCGCGAACAGCGCCGCCACGCTCCGAGGCCGGCAGTTCGCGTTCGATCTGGTACGGCCGGGGATATTCCTGTACGGCGGCTCGCCGGCCGATGATCTGGCACAGCCGCGACCAGTCGTGAGCGTCAGGGCCAGGGTGCTGAGCGTGCGGCGGATGCG
>WNFB01002564.1_pt1 | contig 15812 bp, 13 predicted proteins | sample 5400501 | NCBI WGS metagenome assembly WNFB01 (sample SAMN13153341, study PRJNA577476) | soil metagenome | isolation source: 200 cm saprolite under Douglas fir tree site 2 hole 1 | place: USA:California | collected 2015-04-18
CGACGAAGGTCGCCGGTGTCGCGGCCACGGTCGCCCGCACCGGGTACACCGGCGAGGACGGCTTCGAGGTCTTCGTGCCGAACGCCGACGCGCCGCGCGTGTGGGATGAGTTGCTCGCCGCGGGGAAGGACGACGGCATCCAGCCGATCGGGCTCGGCGCGCGCGACACGTTGCGCCTCGAGGCGCGTTTCTCGCTGTACGGGAACGAGATCGACGAGACGACCGGCCCGATCGAGGCCGGCTTGGGCTGGACCTGCAAGCTGGACAAGGAGTTCCTGGGCCGCGACGCCATCGCCAAAGCGAAGGGAGAAGGCCCGAAGCGCCGGATCGCGGGTCTGGTCGTGGACGGCGGCGTCGCGCGGCATGGCCACCCAGTGACCGACAAGGGCGCGCCGGTCGGCGTCGTGACGAGCGGTACGTTCGGGCCGACAGTCCAGCGCAACATCGCGCTGGCGTATGTCCCGGTAGCGTTATCAAAGGTGGGGACTCCCGTAGCCGTCCGGATCCGTGAAAAGGACGTGGCCGCGAACGTGGTCAAGACGCCGTTTTATAAGAGGAGTGAGAGCACATGACCGTTCCGCAGGATCTGCGCTATTCGAAGGAGCACGAGTGGGTGCGCCTCGACGGCGACACCGCCACCATCGGCATAACCCATTTCGCGCAGGAGCAGCTCGGTGACGTCGTGTTCGTCGAGCTTCCAGAGAAGGGCGCGAAGGTCCGGCAGTTCTCGAGCCTCGGGGTGGTGGAGTCGGTGAAGGCCGCTTCCGACATCTACAGCCCGCTCTCGGGCGAGGTGCTCGAGCGCAACGTGAAGGTCATCGAGAAGCCCGAGCTCGTGAACTCCGCGCCATACCAGGACGGCTGGATGCTGAAGGTGAAGCTCGCGGACAAGGGCGAGTTGCAGAAGCTGCTCTCGCCCGAGGACTACCGCGCGCACATCGGCGAGACCCCGGGGTCGGGCGGGGACTAGGAGGGTGGCCCAGAACCCCTACTCGCCGCACACCGACGACGAGCGCGCCGCGATGCTCGCGCGTATCGGCGTGAAGAGCGTCGACGATCTCTTCACCGCGATCCCGAAGGACGCGCGCGCGCCGAAACTCGGGATCGCACCCGGGATGTCGGAGCAGGAGGTCCAGGCGCACCTCGAGAAGCTGGCGGCGATGAACACGAACGCCGGCGCGGGCCCCTTCTTCATCGGCGGGCCGATCCAGCGGCGCTACATCCCCGCGGCGATCCCGGTCCTCGCGCTCCGCGGCGAGTTCCTCACCGCCTATACCCCGTACCAGCCCGAGGTGAGCCAGGGCACCCTGCAGGCCGTCTTCGAGTACCAGTCGTTGATGGCGGAGCTGCTCGCGATGGACGTCGTGAACTCCTCGATGTACGACGGCGCATCGGCCACGGCCGAGGCCGTGCTCATGGCCGTGCGTCTCACCGGTCGGAAGAAGGTCGTCGTCTCGTCGGACGTCGACTTCACCTATCGCCGCACGCTGCGCACCTACGCGCGCGGCGCCGAGCTCGAGATCGTCGACGAAACAACGGACAAGCTCGCGTCTTCAGCTCCGGGTGCCGCGTGCCTGGTCGTGCAGCACCCCGACGCCTTCGGCACGCTCGTCGATGTCCGGCCGATCGCGGACGCCGCGCACGCCGCGGGCGCGCTACTGGTGCAAGTGACCGAGCCGCACGCCAACGCGCTGCTCGAACCGCCCGGGGCGCTCGGCGCAGACATCGTCGTCGGCGAGGGGCAGCCGCTCGGCATCCCGATGTCCTACGGCGGACCGCACCTCGGGATCTTCGCGTGCCGCGAGGCGCTCGTGCGCCAGATGCCCGGCCGGGTCGCCGGCCAGACCGTGGACCAGAGCGGCGTGCGCGGCTTCGTGAACACACTGCAGACGCGCGAGCAGCACATCCGCCGCGAGAAGGCGACGAGCAACATCTGTACGAACGAGGCGCTCGCCGCCATCCACGCCGCCGTGTATCTCTCGCTCCTCGGACCTGAGGGTCTTCGCGCCGCCGCGCGCGCCGGTGTGGCGCGCGCCCACGCGATCGCCAAGCGCCTGGCGGCCGTTCCGGGCTGCACCATCGCGAACGATGGCCCGTTCTTCGACCGCTTCACGCTGCGCACCGAGATGGGCGGCTGGGATCTGCGTCTCGCGCTCCTCGCGCGCGGCATCCAGGTCGAGGCGACTGCCTCGCACTATGTCGATGGGAAGCGGCGCGGTCGCGACGACGTGATCATCCAGTGCACCGAGCTCACGACCGACGCCGATGCCGACGCGCTGGTCGGCGCGGTGACCGCGATCACCGGCTCGCGCGAGGCGGTGGCCGCGCGATGACTATGGTGAAGCGCCAGCCCATCCCCGACGTCGGCGCGAACACGCCTGTGCCCGCGCTCGAGCCGCTGCTCTTCGAGCTCGCTCGGCCCGGCCGCAACGGGCGCCACGTGCGCTCCGCTCCGAACGCGGATGTCCCCGCTCAGTTCGCGCGCAAGGCGCCGCTGCGCCTGCCCGAGCTCACCGAGCCACAAGTCGTGCGCCACTACACCCACCTGGCGCAGCTGAACTACGCGGTCGACACCGGGATGTATCCACTCGGGTCGTGCACGATGAAGTACAACCCCAAGATCAACGACCGCGCGGCGTCGCTCTTCGCGGACCTGCATCCGCGTCAGTCGTACACGACGACGCAGGGCGTGCTCGCGCTCGCCTACGAGCTCGAGCAGATGCTCGCGAAGATCACGGGTATGGACTTCGTGACGCTGCAGCCGGCCGCCGGGGCACAGTCCGAGTTCACCGCGCTGCTGATGTTCAAGGCGTATCACGCCAAGCGCGGTGACGCGAAGACGCGGCGCCGGATCATCGTCCCCGACTCCGCGCACGGAACGAACCCGGCCTCGGCTGCGATGTGCGGCTACGAGGTGACGACGGTGAAGAGCGACGTCCGCGGCAACGTCGACCTCGATGCGCTGAAGGCCGCGCTCGGTCCGGACGTCGCCGGATTCATGCTCACCAACCCCAACACGCTCGGCCTGTTCGAGGAGCGCGTGCGCGAGGTCTGCGCCGCCGTGCATGCGGTGGGCGGCCTCGTCTACGGCGATGGCGCGAACATGAACGCGCTCCTCGGCGTCGCGCGTCCCGGCGACCTTGGCTTCGACTGCGTGCACATCAATGTCCACAAGACCTTCTCGACGCCCCATGGCGCCGGCGGTCCAGGTGCCGGTCCGCTGTGCGTGAAAGCGCCGCTACGCCAATTTCTCCCGAAGCCCTGGATCGTGCGGGAGCACGACGGCTCGTACCACTACGACACTGCCCGCGAGGACCGCGAGCCCGAGGCCGTCGGCGATTCGATCGGCGCGGTCAAGCAACGCCTCGGGAACTTCGGGGTGCTGGTGCGCGCCTACACCTATATGAAGACGCTGGGCGAGGAGGGCCTGGTCGAGACCGGCCGCGACGCCGTGCTCGCGGCGAACTACCTGCTCGCGCTGCTGCGCGACAAATACGAGGTCGCTTACGACCGCACGCCGATGCATGAGTTCGTGCTGTCCGCGGCCAAGCAGAAGAAACAGGGCAGCTCCGCCCTCGATATCTCGAAGGCGCTGCTCGACGAGGGCTTCCACTCACCCACGGTCTACTTCCCGCTCATCGTGCCCGAGGCGCTGATGATCGAGCCGACGGAGACCGAGCCGAAGGAGACCATCGACGCGTTCGCCGCCGCGCTCAATCGGATCGCCGATCGCATCGTCACCGATCCCGCGTCGGTCCACGAAGCGCCGACCAAGACGCCGCTCCGCCGCCTCGATGAGGTCGGCGCGGCGCGCAAACCGGTGCTGCGGTACAAGTTGTGAGCATCGCGCCGGTGCGCCTCGTCGTGTCGATGGTCCGCCCGCCGCAGGCGCTCGTGAATCGCGGCTTCGCCGACCTGCACGCCGACCCCGATCCCGGCTCGGAGCGCGTCGACCAAGCGCATTACGGCGAGCGCTTCACGCTCCTTGGCCGGGAGGACGAGTGGTTCTATGTCCAGGGACCGGATCACTACTTCGGATGGATCTGGGCCGAGCATCTCGATGAGGTCGGGCAGGCCGAGCGGCGCATCGTCAGCGTCGTCGCCGCCGATGTCCGCAACGCGCCGACGGAGGCCGCGCCGGTCATCGATCGCTTGCCGGTCGCGTCGCCGCTCGCGATCCAGGAAAGGCAGGGCGATTGGCTCCGCGTCTCGTCGGACGGCTGGCTCGCGTTCCGCGACACCGTCGATGTCGCGCAGCTCCCGAATCGCTTCCCGCGAGCCGCTGACCTCATCCGCACGGCCGAGTGCTTCCTCGGTGTCCCGTATCTCTGGGGCGGCACGACAGTGGAGGGTCTGGACTGCTCCGGCTACACGCAGCTGGTGTACCGTCTCAATGGCGTGGCCCTCGATCGCGATGCTGACCAGCAGGCGATGGAAGGACGGCCGGCTCACGACGCACCGCGCGCCGGCGATCTGCTCTTCTTCGGCGACGAGCGCGTGACCCACGTGGCCCTCGCCACCGCCGAGCGTGAGTTCCTCCACGCGCCGATGACCGGTGGTGTCGTCGAGCGCCAGACCCTCGGCGCCGATCGCACGCTCCGCGCGACGCGGCGCTACCTGCCGGAGGACTGATGCCCGGACGCGCGGCGAAGAAGCCGGCGGAACAGGAAGCGCGCGGAGACCGCGAGCTGGTCTACGCGGCGCGCGAAGGCGACATGCAGGCCTTCGACGCGCTCTTCTACCGCTACAAGGACGGCATCTTCCGTCTCGGGCTGGCGATCACGAAGGACCCCTCCGCGGCCGAGGAGATCGTCGTCGACACGTTCGCTCGCGCGCACCGCGCCATCGCGCGCCTCGAGCCAGAGGGAAGCCTGCGTCCGTGGCTCTACCGCGTCGCGGTCAACCTCTCGTACAACCGCCGGCCGCGCAGGGGTCTCGTGATGAGCACCCTTGAGGACGTCCACGAGGAGTCGCTCACCAGCGACGATCGCTCGCCGTCGAGCCTCGCGGAGCTGAAAGAGCTCCGGGACATCGTCCTCGCGGCGGTCGACACGCTCGGCCCGAAGCACAAGGTGGTGGTCGTGCTGCACTACCTGAACGGTCTCAACCTCGCGGAGATCGCCCAGGTCGTCGATTGCCCCGTGGGCACGGTGAAATCGCGCCTCCACTACGCCCTGCGGCGGCTCCGAACGCATCTTGCGGCACACCCGGAGCTCGGATTCGAACCTGAAGCCGCGCTCCTCGCTACTCCCAGTCAGATGCCTCTCGCCGCCGAGCGGGTGCGCGGGAGCGATCGGGAGTGAAGGATCAGATGGTTTGCAGGCAGACAGAGGAGCGGATGAGCGCGCTGCTCGCCGGAGCGCTGGGTCGGCGCGAGCGCCTCGAGGTCGAGGCCCACACCTCCCGCTGCGCGCGCTGCGGCACCTCGTATCGCGACCTCATCTTCGCCTCTGTGGCCCTCGATCGGGCATACGCACCGCTCCGCGACGCCAGCGTCCGGATGTCGCCGGCGCGCGTGCATCTGGCGCTGCGCCTGGTCGAGCCGGTCCCGGCGTCGCTCCGCATCACGCGCCTCACCGCGCGGCTCACCGAGCTCGCTTTCGCCGCCGCGGTCACCGCGTTCGCCTTCGTGGGCTCGGCCTCGGTCGTGCCGACGTCGGCGATCGTGGACGAGGCCGTGACCGACAGCGGTACGCTGACGCACGTGACCGCGGGCGAGAACGACCAGAACTTCCTGCGCTGGCTCCGCATCGGCCGCTACGCCGTCAACTCCGACCTCATCGACCCGGGAGTCGCGCTGAAGGGCGACCTGGACGACACGGCGCTGCGCACACATGAGCGCAGCGGGCTGATGCGCTAGCGCGCAGCGCCTCGCGCATGGCGCGTCACTTTCTCGCCCTCCTCCTACTCGTCTCCGGCATCGCCGCCTGCGCATCTCCCGTGCCGGCGCGGCGAGACGTCGTCATCGGACTCGTCGGCGAGCCATCCTCGGTCTTCGCTGACGATCCGGGCGCGCGCGTCATCGCAGCCGCCGTGACCGAGCCGCTCGTCACACTCGACGCCCGCGGCGAGTTCGTGCCGCGCCTCGCGACGGAAGTGCCCACGATCGAGAACGGCGGTCTGCGCGTCGTGACGGACGATCCGACGGCGCCGGGCGGCCGGCTCATCGCGACCTTCCGGCTCCGCGACGGCCTGCGCTGGCAGGATGGCGAGCCGATCAGCGCCGAAGACGTGCGCTTCGCGCACGTACTCGACGCACAGGCGGCGTCGGGGACGACGACGCGCTGGCTCGCGGATCGGGTCGACACGATCGAGCTCCTCGATCGGCGGACCGTTCGCGTGACATATCGCGCGAACGAGCGCTGGGACGCATACCCGCTGGCGCCGCGCGTGCTGCCGGGCCATCTCCTCGCGGGCGCCGACCCCGCGAGGCGCGCGGCGTATGACCGCGAGCCCGTGCATGCCGGACCGTTCAGCGTCGCGGCCTGGGTGCCCGGATACGGCGTCACGCTGTCGGCCTTCAAGGACCATGCCGGTGGTCCACCTGGGCTCGGGCGCATCGAGGTGCGCTTCTTCCCCGACCGCGACGCGATCCTCGACGCGTTCCGCCGCGGACTGATCGATATCGCGCCCTCGCCGGCGCTCGAGGCGGACCTCACGCGCACCCTCGACAAATTCGCCGACGCGAATCAGCTCGACGTCCTGTACACCGCAGCCGAGGCGCTCGACGTCATGCGGTTCTCGCCCCGCGGGCCATTTTCCGAAAGGGCTGTCCGAAAGGCCTTGGAGCTCACGGTCGATCGGCAAGGGATCATCGACGACATCTTCGCCGGCCGCGCACGCGTTCCGCGCAGCTACCTCGTGCCGCCGCTGTGGGCGTCGGCCGAGACCGCTCCCGTGGCGCGGCCGGACCGCGATGCTGCGCACGCGCTGCTCGCTCAGGCCGGATTCAGCAAGGGCGCGTACGGGATCCTCGAGCGCGGTGCCAAGCGGATGACCGCGACGCTGCTCGTCGTAGCTGGCTCCGCGGGCCGGCTCGACGCGGCTCACCGCATCGCCGGCGATCTCGCCGCCATCGGCATCGCCGTCGACGTGCTCACGCGGCCCGCCGCCGAGGTTGAGGCGCGGCTGTCAAAGGGCGAGTTCGATCTCGCGCTCGTGCCCGAGACGGCCGATGACGCCGCGCTCGCCACGGAGCGCTGGATCGGGCTGGTGGACCAATGGTTCGATGTTCTGGCCACAGCCGCGCGCCGCGCGCCGGACCGGGACGCCAAGCGACCGCTCTATGCGGAGCTGCAGCGGATCTGGAGCGATGCGCTCCCCGCGCTGCCCATCTATCAGCGCCTGCGGGTCGACCTCGCGACGCGCGCGCTGGCGGGCATCCAAGCCCCGCCTCGCGATGCGGCGCTCACCTGGAACGTCGCCGAATGGCGGTTCCAGAGACCCTGAACCGCGCCGAGCGGTCCCCGGTAGAGGTCCGAAGAGGTGCCATCCGTCTCGCCTTCCCTCATCCGGTTGGCGCGCCGCGGGGCCTCGACCATAGAATTGCGCGGCGCTCGTGCCAGCCCCAGCCGGGCCGGCATGAGGGCGGCGGAGGGAGGCGGGACCGCTCGGATACGTAGGCTCCTCTTCCACCGATAGCGGACAACCCGCGCAGGAAGCACAGCGGTACCCAGGCGCGCGAATAAGAAGGAGGCAGTGCATGCGACGCAGGAGCGGTCTTTGGTCACTCCTGTCCCTGCTCATGATCGCCGGGCTCATCGCCACGGCGTGCACGAGCACACCAGGAACGACCACCCCGACATCGTCCGGCGCGGCTGACGCAGTCGACCCGAACGGCGAGATCACCACCAACACCGGCTCGGAGCCGGACACGATCGACCCGCAGAAGGAGTCGTTCGTCAACGAGGTCGCGCAGACCATGATGGTCTTCGAGGCCCTCATGGCCTTCGACCCCAAGACCCTGAAGCCGGTCCCGGGTGCGGCCAAGGCGAACCCGACGCTGTCGGCGGATGGCCTGACCTACACCTACACGCTGCGTGACGGCCTGACGTACTCGGACGGCACGCCCGTGACGGCGAAGGACTTCGCCTACGGCTTCACGCGCACCTGCGACCCGAACATCGCGGGTGAGTACGCCTTCACCGCGTACATCATCGTGGGCTGCGAGGCCTGGAACTCGATGGACACGAAGAAGGCGACGAAGGCCGAGCTCGACGCGGCGAAGGCCAAGCTCGGCATCAAGGTGAACGGCGCGAACGAGATCGCCTTCACCCTCACCGAGAAGGCCCCCTACTTCAACTCGATCGCGGCCCTGTGGGTCGGCGTCCCGACGCGTGAGTCGGACGTCACCAAGGGTGGCGACAAGTGGACCGAGCCGGCGACGTTCATCGGCAACGGTCCCTTCGTCCTGAGCGAGTGGAAGCACAACGAGAAGATGGTCTACACGCGCAACGCGAAGTACCGCACGCAGGCCAAGCTCGCCAAGTGGACCAAGGTCATGATCAACGAGTCGGCCGTCGCGTTCGCGGCGTACCGAAACAACGAGCTCGACGCGGTCGGCATCGGCGCCGAGCAGCTGCGCACGGTCGACGGTGACGCCGACCTCAAGGCGCAGACCATCGACGTCGGTGGATCGTGCACCATCTACGTCGGATTCAACAACGCACGCGCGCCGTTCGACGACGCCAAGGTCCGTCTGGCCTTCGCGAAGTCGTTCGACCGCGCCGCATACATCAACGACGTGGCCAAGATCGGCAAGGCGGCCACCGAGGGTGGCTTCATCCCGCCCGGAATGCCGGGCTACGACGCCGGTGACACCGCGCAGAAGTTCGACCCGGCAGCCGCGAAGACCCTGCTGTCGCAGTCGAAGTACGCGGGCACCGACACCATGAAGAACCTCAAGTTCACCTACTCGGCCTCCGCGGCCAACAAGACGCGGATCGAGTGGCTCCAGCAGCAGTGGCAGACCAACCTCGGCGTGACCATCTCCCCGGACCCGGTGGACGCGACGACGTACACGTCGCTCGTGAAGAAGCCGGAGACGACCCCGCTGATGTTCCGTCTCGGTTGGTGCGCGGACTACCCGGACCAGCAGGACTGGCTGACGACGGTGTTCCACTCGTCGTCGTCGGTCACGCACGTCGGGTACAAGAACCCCGCGTTCGACACGGCGGTCCGCAAGGCGGACGCCGATCCGAACCCCGAGTCACGTGACAAGACCTACCAGGACGCGTCTCGCGTGCTGTCCACGGACGCTGCGGCGGCCTGGTGGTACTACTCGGCCACCAAGTACCTTCGCAAGCCGTGGCTGAAGGGCATCACCGACACGGTGATGGACTTCGAGTACGGCATCTTCAACCTCACCGCGATCTCGGTGACCAAGAAGAAGTAATTCCGCGGCGGTGATCCGCTGAGGAATGCGCACGGAGGGCCGGCCGCGAGGCCGGCCCTCACGGCGTCAGAACCAATCCGAAAGTAGCGCGGTATACACTCGCGAGAAGGCTCGCGTGTGGAGGAAAACAGCCAAATCCGATGCTGAGATACACGATCCGGCGGCTCCTGCTCCTCATCCCAACCATGTTCTTCGTCGCCGTGATCGTCTTCTTCCTCGCTCACGCGGCGCCGGGATCGCCCTTCGACGCGAAGGCGCAGGGTGACAAGGGCCTTCCGACGGCGACGATCCTGAAACTCGAGGAGCACTACGGCCTCAACCGGCCGATCACCGAGCAGTTCCTCCTCTACATGGAGAGCGTCGCGAAATTCGACTTCGGGAACAGCTTCCGCAGCGGCCGGCTGGTGTCGGACATCATCGGCGAGCAGTTCCCGGTGAGTGCCCAGCTCGGCGTGCAGGCGCTGCTGTTCGCGCTCGCGTTCGCGCTCCCGCTAGGGGTCGTGAGCGCGCTCCGCCAGAACACGGCGGTCGACTACGCGAGCCTCCTCTTCGCGACGATCGGGACGACCATCCCGTCGTTCGTGATCTCGATCTTCGCCATCTACTTCTTCGGCGTGACCTTCCATCTCCTGCCATTCGTGGGGTGGGCCACGCCGCAGCACTGGATCCTCCCGACGGTGATCCTCGCGCTCGGGCCGATGGCGTTCCTCACGCGCATCACCCGCGCGAGCATGCTCGAGGCGATCCGCCAGGACTACGTGCGCACCGCGCGGGCCAAGGGCCTCGCCGAGCAGGTGGTCATCGTCACGCACGTCATGAAGAACGCGATGATCCCGGTCGCGACGATCGTCGGCCCGGCCGTTGCCGGCCTCATCACCGGCTCGATCATCATCGAGGGCATCTTCAGCGTCCCGGGTATGGGCCGTGAGTTCCTGCGCAGCATCCTCGCCCGTGACTACCCGATGATCATGGGCGTCTACCTGCTCTACGCGTTCCTCATCTGCATCGCGAACCTGTCGGTCGACCTCGTCTATGGGGTGCTCGACCCGCGCATCAAGGTCTCCAAATAAGTGGCGACCGTTACCACGACCCCCGGCAAGCAGACCACCGCCGAGCGCTCCGCCGACCTCAACGTCCTCGTCCGCAAGCAGCGCTCGCTGTGGCAGGACGCGTGGTACCGGCTTCTCCGCAATCGTGCCGCGGTGGTCGGGATGATCATCGTCGTCCTCTTCATGGTCCTGGCGGTGACGGTGCCGTTCATGACGCAGCTCGGCTGGCTCAAGGATCCTCTGAAGCAGGACACGCCGAACGCGCTCATGGAACCGATCTGGACGGGGTCCAGGTTCACGCTCTCGACCTATCCGTTCGGCAGCGACCAGCTCGGCCGCGACATCCTCTCGCGCCTCCTGTGGTCCACGCAGATCTCGATGCTCGTGGGCTTCGTGCCCGTCTCGATCATCTTCCTCGTCGGCGTGACCATCGGCCTCGCGGCCGGGTACTACGGCGGCTGGGTCGACCAGATCCTCATGCGCATCACCGACGTCATCTACGCGTTCCCGGACCTGCTCTTCCTCTTCATCATCATGGCCACGCTGCGGAACACCGCGCTGGGAGACATCCAGGGTGGGCTGCTGCTCATCTTCGTGGCCATCGCCGTCGTCAACTGGGTCGGCATGGCCCGGCTCGTACGGGGTCAGGTCCTGTCGCTCAAGGAGCGCGAGTTCGTCGAGGCCGCGCGCTCGATCGGCGCGCCGGCGCGCCGGATCATGGTCCGCCACCTGTTCCCGAACCTGCTCGCCCCGGTCATCGTCTCGGTGGCCTTCGGCATCCCGAGCGCGATGCTCGCCGAGGCGACGCTGTCGTTCTTCGGTATCGGCATCAAGCCGCCGACAGCGTCCTGGGGCGTCATGATCAACGAAGGGTTCGTGGTCTTCTCGACTTCGGCCTGGCCGGTCCTGCTGCCGGCCCTCTGCATCAGCATCGTGATGCTGGCCTTCACGTTCCTCGGAGACGGGCTGCGGGACGCCCTCGACCCGAGGATGAAGATCTAGGTTAGACACTAGACTCTGCCGGACTTTGGGGAAGGGGTGAGCCGCTCGCATGTCGTTGCTTGAGGTAAGCGACCTACACACGCAGTTCTTCACGCGCGACGGTGTCGTGCGGGCCGTGGACGGCGTGACGTTCGAGGTCGGCGCGGGCGAGACCCTGGGCATCGTGGGGGAGTCCGGTTGCGGGAAGTCCGTGACCGCGCTCTCGCTGATGCGCCTCATCCCTCAGCCGCCCGGCAAGATCGTCAGTGGCTCGATCATGTTCGACGGCCAGGACGTCCTGAAGATGGACGACGATGATGTCCGCGCGATCCGCGGCCACAGCATCGCGATGATCTTCCAGGATCCGATGACGAGCCTGAACCCGGTGCTCACCATCAGCCGCCAGATCTCCGAGGCGCTCGAGCTCCACATGAAGATGGACAAGAGCGAGGCGCGTAAGCGGACCATCGAGCTGATGGAGCTCGTGCAGATCCCGAGCGCGAAAAAGCGCATCGACGACTACCCGCACCAATTCTCGGGCGGCATGCGTCAGCGCGTGATGATCGCGATGGCGCTGTCGTGCAACCCCAAGCTGATCCTCGCGGACGAGCCGACGACCGCGCTCGACGTGACCATCCAGGCGCAGATCCTCGACCTGCTGAAGAACCTGGCGCGCGAGTTTCGCACGGCCTTCATCCTCATCACCCACGACCTCGGCGTGGTGGCCGGCATGACCCAGCGCATCCACGTCATGTACGCCGGACGCATCGTCGAGAAGGCCGACACGGGCGAGCTCTTCGCGAATCCGAAGATGCCCTACACGTGGGGCCTGCTCCGGTCGATCCCGCGCCTGGACGAGTCGCGCAAGGCCAAGCTGCTGCCGATCGAAGGGCTGCCGCCGGACCTCATCGCGCCGCCGCCCGGCTGCAAGTTCGAGCCGCGCTGCCAGTACCGCCGCGACATCTGCAAGGAGAAAGAGCCGGAGCTCCGTGCGGTCCCGAACGCGAAGCCCGACCACGAGTCGCGCTGCTGGGGCGTTCAGGACGTCCCGGGTGGTGGATGGCTCATCCAGACCGACTGGCGCCGCGAGGTCGGCGATACGCGCGTGATCGAGGAGATCAAGAAGGAAGCGGCGTCCGAGACGGCGACGGACGCGCCGGGGGAGTGAGATGAGCGTTCAGACGAACACGCCGGCACCGAAGGAAGAGTTCGTTCAGCGCAGCCGCAGCACCGCGGTCGCGGGCAGCGGTCGCAACCTCCTCGAGGTCTCGGCGCTCAAGATGCACTTCCCGCTGACGCAGGGGATCATCTTCCAGCGGCAGGTCGGCGCGGTGCGCGCCGTGGACGGGATCGACTTCTTCGTCGAGAAGGGCGAGACGCTCGGCCTCGTCGGCGAGTCCGGCTGCGGCAAATCGACCACCGGCCGCGCCATCCTCCAGCTGTACAAGCCGACCGGCGGCTCGGTGAAGTTCGACGGCACCGAGCTCACCACGCTCCCCGGCGAGCAGATGCGCCGCATGCGCCGGCGGATGCAGATGATCTTCCAGGACCCGTACGCGTCGCTGAACCCGCGCATGACCGTCGGCAACATCATCGGCGAGCCCATCGAGGTGCATAACCTCGCGAAGGGCAAGGCCAAGACGGAGCGCGTGCAGGAGCTGCTGAAGATCGTCGGCCTCAACCCGTACTTCACGAACCGCTACCCGCACGAGTTCTCGGGTGGCCAGCGCCAGCGCATCGGTGTCGCGCGCGCCCTCGCGGTGGAGCCGGACTTCATCGTGGCGGACGAGCCGATCTCCGCGCTGGACGTGTCCATCCAGGCGCAGATCATCAACCTCCTCGAGGAGCTCCAGGACAAGTTCAAGCTCACGTACCTGTTCATCGCCCACGACCTGTCGGTCGTGCGCCACATCAGCGACCGCGTCGCGGTGATGTACCTCGGCAAGATCGTCGAGCTCGGCGACCGCATCGACCTCTACGAGCGACCGCTGCACCCGTACAGCCAGGCGCTCCTCTCGGCGGTGCCGATCCCGGATCCGGCGGTCGAGCAGAAGCGCAAGCGGATCATCCTCACCGGCGACGTGCCGTCTCCCGTGAACCCGCCAAGCGGCTGCCGCTTCCACACCCGGTGCTGGAAGGCGCAGCAGATCTGCTCGGAGGTCGACCCGGAGTTCATCGAGCACGCGCCGCGTCACTGGGCCGCGTGTCATTTCCCGGGTGCGTAGCCTCGCCGCTAGCGCATCAATGCTGGTGGATTGATGGCGATTCGTCCCCAGTGGATGCGCGCGATCGTCGGTTCCACGAGATACGCCCAGCTCCCGAAGTAGACGTACACCGGTGAGCGCAGGAGCTCGTCCGGGAGCTGCGCCGTGGGTGGAAGGCCGCGATGCTCCATGTAGCGGACCCCGTTCACGAAGATGGTCACGGAGTCGCGCGTGAGCTCGACGCGGAAGTGGTCCCGGCAGACGGTGTCCGCATCCGTCGGCGCGCAGAGATGCCAAGCGCTCCGCAGCGGCTCGGCGGTGGGGGCGCCGCCGAACGTCGACGCGGCGCCGCCCGACGAGTGGGCGTTCAGGTATGCCGTGATTTTGTCGGCGTCGTAGACGCGGCACTCCGAGAGCCGATCCGATGGAAATGCGCAGGCGATCGCCGGCTGGCCACCGAAGAGACCCGCGGCGTACCAGCCGTTCGTCTCGCGAGCTGTTGGCGCCGCAGCGGTAGTGACGACGACCTCCGGCCATACGCGATCGCCGTAGGCGCTCATTCCCGCGGCGACGTCGAATTCGACGACCAGACGCCCGTCTTCGAAGCGAAAGCCCGCGTTCGGACGCATGAGCGCGCCGCCGTTGTTCGGGCCGGTGAAGAAGTCCGCGGCCGAGGCTTCGTAGATGCCGGCTGGCGCGCCGTGACCGGCGATATCGACCATCCAGTGGCCGTTGTGCGCAACGTGCTGTGTGCGGTAGACGCTCGTCAGTGCGGCCGACGCGCGACGGGCATTCTCGAAGACGAGGTAGGAAGTCGGAAGTGGCCCGTGCGCGGAGCCACCGTTGAACGCGTCGGACCAGCTGTTCCCCGAGACGACCGCGGAGTCGATGGCGACGCCAGACGGGTCACACCATGCCGGAACCGCCGGCGCGAGGGCGCCGAGCGGCGGCACCGAGGCCTCGCAGAGCGGGCTCGATCCGCTGTCGATGCGACCACTACGTGTCGACGGCAGGCATGCGGCCAGTGCGGAGGCGATGACGATCACGAGCCCCGCAGCGACCCCAGCGCGGCGCATGACGACAAGATAGCCGAGGGCTGCGCGCCGCTGTTGTGCTCTCCGCTACGGTTCTGAACCGTCCACGCTAGGGGGCCGTTAGAGACTGATGGAGTGAAACGCGCCGTCGTGCTCGTGCTGGTGGCCGTCTTCGTGATGGCCTGCCAGCAGAACGCGCCGACAGCGAAGCCGACGCCCAGCGCGATCGATCAATCACCGGCGCGTGGCGGACGGCTCATCGAAGGCACGTTCACCGACGCCAAGACATTCGCGCCGTTCCTGGCCAACGATCCGTCGTCGCTCACCGTGAGCGGCCTGGTCTACGACTCGCTCTTCCGCGTCGACGCGAAGACGGGCGAGATCAAGCCGAACCTCGGCAGCTGGACCGTCTCCGCCGATGGGCTCACGTACCGCTGGCGCATCGAGCCCGGCGCGGTGTGGTCGGACGGCCGCCCGGTGACTGGGGCGGACTACCTCACCGGGGTGAAGGCGGTCGCACGGAGCAAGAAGACTGTGCGCGCGGCGTCGTTCCAGGACATCGAAGGCTTCGACGAATACCGCGCCGGCACCGCGCAGACGATCCGCGGGATCAGCACGGACCCGCTGGACGCGAAGACGTTCTCGGTGAAGTTCAAGCGCGTCTTCTGCCCGGCGCTCACGAACGCGTTCGGCCCCGCCGCCGGGCCGCTGCCCGCCCACATCTACGGAAAGTACACCGGGCCCGACGACACCGGTCCGAAGGTCGACGACGCGCCCGAGAACATCGCGCCGCCGGTCGCGAGCGGACCGTTCCTCTTCAGATCATGGAAGCCGAACGACCAGCTCATGCTCGACCGCAACGACAGCTACTTCCGCGGCACGCCGTACCTCGACCAATACGTGCTCAAGGTCGTGGCCGACGTCACGACGCTCGCGGCGCAGCTCAAAAGCGGAGAGATCAACTTCGGGACGATCGAGCCGAAGGATCTCGACGACGTCAAGAAGCGCGACACGCTGCGCGTGTACGCGTTCGCGGACCTTTCGTACAACTACATCGGCTGGAACGTGAAGAGCGCGAGCACGCCCGCGCTCGCCGACAAGCGCATCCGCCAGGCGCTGGCCTACGGGCTCGACATGAACGCGGTCGTGC
>WNFB01007942.1_pt1 | contig 15812 bp, 13 predicted proteins | sample 5400501 | NCBI WGS metagenome assembly WNFB01 (sample SAMN13153341, study PRJNA577476) | soil metagenome | isolation source: 200 cm saprolite under Douglas fir tree site 2 hole 1 | place: USA:California | collected 2015-04-18
TTTATGAAGATCCCCTGCGCAGTTTCCGGCCGCAAATAGACGAGCGCGTCGGGATCATCTTCTGCCGTGGCGCCGACATGAGTGCGAAACATGAGATTAAAGGGTCGCGGTTCGGTGAGGCTCTTCGAACCACAATTGGGGCACTTGCCATCGTCGAGTTTGTCCGCGCGCAGTCGCGTGTTGCATTCGCGGCAATCAACCAAAGGGTCCGTAAAGGTCTCTTCATGTCCCGAATACTTCCAAACCAGACGGTTCAGGATGATCGACGAATCGAGACCTTCGATGTCGTCGCGCTCGTAAACCATCCAGCGCCACCACGCCGCACGCACGTTGTTGCAGAGTTCCGCGCCGAGCGGGCCATAGTCCCACGCGCTGCCCAGGCCGCCGTAGATTTCCGAAGACGGATAGACAAAGCCGCGCCGTTTGGCGAGCGAAACTATCGTATCGATGTTGGGCGCAGACACTCTCTCGTGAATAGTAAATCGTGAATCGTAAATTGAAAACCGAGCGGAATAGGAGTGTAGCAGTCAACCGCGCGAATCAAAAGAGTAGTTTCTGACTTTCTTTGCTTCAGTGATTTGCGATTGGAACGGGACATTAGCCCGCGCGTCAGCAAGGGCTCCGTATTCAGGCTTGATGTGAGCCCTCCCTCACGGTCGGGCTACTGCCCCGTCCTTCCAAAACAAAAAGCAGGTAACGACAAGGGGGCGTCGTCACCTGCTTTCGAAAGGCCCACGTTCAAGGGCTAATTGCTGAGAGCGATCATTCGTCGCCCGACCGGCGCGGTCGTCTTGGCCGCGTGCGTTCCCTGGAGGGCTGAACGTCGCCTGGCTGGACCGTTGGTGTCGGCTGGGGACGTTGCGCGCCGCATCGATTCCTCGATTAGTAACCAGATAGTCAGTTGTGCGCCGCGCGAGCATATCGGCCTGGCCTGTGCGGCTGTTCCGGCCGGCATAGATGATGATGTAAGCCTGCGAGTCAGGAGCGTTCTGCAACTCGATGGCCAGGTTGTCAAAGCGCGCCTTGTCGTCATCGAAGGCCACGGACTGGAATTGGTCGAATGGCTTGCACTCAACCACCGGTGGTTTCTTCTGCACGATACTGGTTGAAGCCATCGCCCGCTGGCGGCACAGGGCATCGCCCGACCCATCGTCGACTACCAGCGTGGCCGTGACTTTCTGGCTGCCGAGACCCGTGGAATCGACAGTGATAGTCGCAGTGCCGGCGCCGCTGACGATGCGCGCGTCGGAAGGCGTGACCGTCCAGGCGTAATTGAGTGGCGCCGTGCCGGCGTACGCCACATCCGAGGTAAAGGTGATCAGATCGCCATCGTTAACGCTGACGGGTGCCGAGATGTTAACCGGATAAGGACACGGATTCGGGGGCGGCTTGGTAACCGTGTACTTCTTCGGATGGTAATTAAGATTGACGCAGACTTTGCGGCCGGCTTCGATGTCAAAGTCCCGCACCCAACGTCCGCCGTTAGGCAGCAGAATCTCGACGTTGTGATGGCCCGGCTCCAGCTCGATTATGCGAACGGTCGTTGACGTATCACCCTGGGGCTTGCCGTCGATGCGCAAGGGAAAGCCGCCGGGATTGGTCGTCAGCTCAACCTGGCCGTACCTCACCTTGTGCTTCTTCCTGGCGTAAGCCGTGGTTGAAGTGCAGGCGAGCGCGAACGTCAGCGCGACGAAAATTGCGAACGCAGTCTTGATCTTTGCAGAGCTCATGAAATTAGCCACCATGGAAGTTTTCTGATTCATCATCTACACCTCCGTCATGGTTTCGGCCTGCTTGCGCGCGCGCATCTTAGCGTAACGACGACGCGCACCGGTGGTCAGAGCCACGATTCCTGAACCAAAGAGCAATAGCGAAGTCGGCTCAGGGACTTGCGGCGGCGTTGGTGTCGGCGTCGGACAAGTCGGGCACGTGTTGCAAGTCGGACACACATTATTACGGTTGTGATGATGAATGAACAAGAGCGGAATCGCGGCCAGAAACAGGAATGGCCACTTTGGAAATCCGCCGCCCACGGCCGGGATCTCGCCGCAATCGCAGATCGTACCGTCGACGTTGTCCTGCTCGAAAACCTGGACCTCGCCTTGTGGCTGCTGGGGCGCGACTTCGGCTCCGGCAACGAGCGAAGGCGCGGCCGTCTGGACGTCGGTAACAATGGCAGGAGCGGTCGGGCCGGCTAGAGACTTTGAAGCACTCGATGGCGGCTGCCCATTCGGATCCTGTGCGACTGTCCGCAGTTTGAGCTGTTCAATCTGACTGCTCTTCTGCAGGTCACCCATGACATTCACAACATCGGCGAACTTGATTGGACTAGCTTGCGCCGGTACAGCTACCAACAGCAGCAAACTAGTCATCGTGGCAAGTGGCCGGAAAAAACGGGTCCTCATCTGGTTAGGAAACTCCCTCCTCAAGACATTGGGGCCGGTGCTTTGACGGCTCTTTTCGCATTTATTACTCGGAAAACTGATGCTTTGAAAAGAGACGGCGAGACAGCCTGCCGTGGGTACAAGCCTCAGAAAAACCCTGTGGGCTTGATTTACCTGCTTGTGAAAGACGCCTAATTAGAGGGGTATTCCAATTTTCTGGAAGGAGTTAGCGGGGATTTCCAGAAACCGTCGGAGCGGGCGACAGCTTGCACCATTCGCCCGCTCCAAGGGCAACCATTAACCTTCGTCCTGGCCGCCGGTGGCGGGAGCGCCGGCCTCGCGCTGCTCGTCTTTCAAAATGGCCTTCCGGGACAGCTTTATCTTGTTGCCGTCCTTGCCTATGCACTTGACCATGATTTGCTGGCCTTCCTTCAACTCATCACGCACATCGCGAATCCGCCGGTCGGCGATTTCGGAAATGTGCAATAAGCCGTCAGTGCCAGGAAAGATCTCTACGAACGCGCCAAAATCAACGATCCGTGAGACGGTGCCAACATAGGTGGCGCCGATTTCAGCTTCCGCGGTCAGACCTCGGATGCGATTGACCGCAGCCTCGGCCGCGGCGCTGTCGGCTGTGGCGATCGAAACCGTGCCGTCGTCTTCGACGTCAATCTTCGCGCCCGTCTCTTCGACCAAGGCGCGAATGACTTTCCCTCCTGGTCCGATGACGTCGCGAATCTTATCCGGATTGATCTTGATCTTGATAATTCTCGGCGCGAACGGTGAAATTTCAGCGCGCGCTTCCTTCAACGTCTGGGCCATCGCGTCAAGAATATGCAAGCGCCCCTTCTTTGCCTGGGCCAAAGCCTCGGCCATGATCTGGGAGTTCACGCCCGCAATCTTGATGTCCATCTGTAAAGCAGTGATGCCTTCGCTGGTGCCCGCGACTTTAAAGTCCATGTCGCCGTAGTGATCTTCGGCGCCCGCAATGTCGGACAGGATTGCGTACTTGTTGCCTTCCATTACCAAGCCCATCGCGACCCCGGCCACCGGCGCTTTCAAAGGCACGCCGGCATCCAGCATCGACATCGAACCACCGCACACGGTGGCCATCGATGAAGAGCCATTCGATTCCGTAACGTCAGAAACGATGCGAAGCGTGTACGGAAACGTCGTGTCGTCGGGCAGCACGCCTTCGAGCGCGCGGCGCGCCAAAGCACCGTGTCCGATCTCGCGACGCGAAGACGAGCCGAAGCGTCCGACTTCGCCCACGGAGTAGTGGGGGAAGTTGTAGTGCAGGAGGAAGCGACGCTTAAGCTCGCCCTTTTCCAGGTCGTCGATGAACTGCTCGTCTTCTTTCGTGCCGAGCGTCGTCGTGACCAGCGCCTGGGTTTCACCACGCGTAAACAGCGCCGATCCATGCGCCCGCGGCAACCATCCGACGTCGCAGGTAATCGGGCGAATCTCTGAAAAGCGGCGCCCGTCCGGCCGGCGGCGTTGGTTCAGGATGTCGTCACGGAAAATCTTTTCCTTTAGATGGTCGAAGGACTTCTTGGCCATCATCCGGCTCTCGGGTTGATCTTCCGGATAAGACTCGACCACTTCCTTCTTCAGCGCATCGACCGCGGCGTAACTTGCCCGTTTCTCCTGATTGGCGGTGTCGAGCGCCGCGCGCAGCCGCTCGGCATAATTGCGCTCGATCTCGCCGATCATTTCTTCGTTCAGCGGCTTCGGTTCGACGGGCCGCTTCACGATCTCCAGCGCTTTATAAAGCTCTTTCTGCCAGCGGCACAGGCGATTGATTTCCTTATGCGCCAGCATCAGCGCCTCGACCATAATCTCTTCCGACACTTCCTGCGCGCCGGCCTCGACCATGTTGATGGCTTCTTCCGTGCCGGCCACGATTAGGTTGAGACGAGAATCGCGCACTTCGTCGTAAGTCGGATTGACGATGTAGCGGCCGTCAATCAAGCCGATGCGCACGCCGGCAATCGGATTCGGGAACGGAATGTCCGAAAGATAAAGCGCGCACGACGCGCCGGTGATCGCGATTACATCCGGATTGTTGTCCAGATCAGCCGAGATTACCGTCGCGACCACCTGCGTCTCGTTGCGGTAGCCTTCGGTAAACAGGGGCCGGCAGGGCCGGTCAATCATGCGACAGGTCAGCACTTCTTTTTCATTGGGCCGGCCTTCACGTCGAAAGTAGTTTCCGGGAATCCGCCCGGCCGCGTAATTCGATTCGCGGTACTCGATTGTGAGCGGAAAAAAGTCGATGCCTTCGCGCGGCGAGCTGGCGCCGACCGCCGCGCACAACGCCATGGTATCGCCGTAGCTAATAACGCAAGAGCCGTCGGCCTGCTTGGCGACGCGACCAACCTCAACGCTGAGATCGCGATCACCAACTTTGATTGATTCTTTGAGGTATTTCTTAACTGTCATTTTTCATTGTCTCCTTTGACAATACCTGCCCGGGGCAGGCACGCGGCGTCTCATCCGCCGCGCTTTGGTTTTAGGTCATGGAGGGCTGCGACTGGTCCGCTTTCGAAAGCGCTAACCGGTCAGCGCACTCCAAAAAAGAAGGCGGCAGAGCCTAGCCGTGAAGCTCTCGCCGCCTTCGGATTGTTTAGGCCACACGCGCCGCCTGGCTCCCGGTATCGCCGTCACGTTCGGCTCGGGCACAAGCTCTTCGATTGACGCGGGCTTTTTCAGTGCCGAGATTCGAAGATTCTCTCGTTCGATTTTTCGTCTTGATCTTTTCCAGGGATCCGACCGGCGCGTCCGACTATCGGCGCAGTCCCAGTCGGCCCACCACTTCGTGGTAGCGTTGTATATCCGTCTGCTTCAAGTAATCGAGCAAAGTGCGTCGCTGCTGGACCATCTTTAGCAGGCCCCGCCGCGAGTGATTGTCCTTCTTATGTGTCTTGAAGTGTTCGGTGAGTTCGTTGATGCGCCGGCTGAGTAGTGCGACCTGTACGGGCGTCGAACCCGTGTCCGTCTCATGCGCGCGATAATCGCTGACGATCTGTTCTTTTGCTTCCCTTGCTAATGCCACTGCTAAAAATGGTCCTCCTAAGTCGCAGTAAGCCCACTTGTGAACGACGGTCAAACCGCGAAAACGTCAAATTACAAGTGTAAAACTAACATCTGGCTCGCTCGACTGTCCAGCGACCAGCGAATCCGGCTGTCGCCTGACTGGTGCGCGCGACCTGCTTCTCTGATAAGATTTGCCGATTCCCTAACAATAGTGCGAGGTTGATGGCACCAGCGACAACCAAAATTCTAATCCTCGGCGGCGGATTCGGCGGGCTGTTCAGCGCGCTTGAGTTGGCCGGAACAGGTGACGTGACGCTGGTTAGCGACGAAGATCACTTTCTGTTCAAGCCGATGCTCTATGAATATCTGAGCGGCGAGGTCGACGCCTGGCATATCGCTCCTGACTGCAAAGAGCTGCTCGATGAAAGAGTGCGCTTCGTTCGCGGCGTAGTGACAACAATCGACCTGGAGGCTCGCGCCGTCACGGTAGCGGAGCGCGCGGAGTCAATTTCGTACGACGTGCTGGTGCTGGCGCTGGGAGGCGTGACCAACTTTGCCGGCGTCGAAGGCGCCGAGCAGTACGCTTTGCCTTTCCGGAAGCTCGTCGATGCAAATCATTTGCGACGGCGAATGACTGAGGCGCTGGACCGGGTTCAGCCTGATGCCGCGCCCCAGGACGCGCGCAGCGCTTTGACTTTCGCAGTCGTGGGCGGCGGCGCGAGCGGCGTCGAGCTGTCGACGAAGATGGCCGATCTGCTGCAAGATGCCCTGCGGCGGCGAGCTTTGCAGGGCGAGCCGCGCGTGCTGGTGATCGAGATGACCGACCACGTCGTTCCGGGCATGGGCGAAGAGATACGCAAGTTTGTCGAGCAGGCCTTGTTCGAATCTCGCGTTGAAGTGCACACACAAACGCGCGTCGTACGCGTTGCCCCAAACAGTATTAGGCTCGAACACAACCACGAGCAGACTGAAGTGGCGACTGCCGCCGTCGTGTGGGTCGCGGGCGTGCGCGTCAATCCGCTCGTGGAACAACTGGAAATCGAGAAAGATCGGCGCGGGCTGATTGTGGTCGAGCCAACCCTGCAAGTTCGCGGTCACGAAAATATTTTCGCGCTTGGGGATATCGCTTTCTATAAAGATGTCGTGCCTACGCTCGCGGGCACTGCGCAGCTTGCGTTTCAGCAATCAAGCCTGCTGGCTTCCAATGTGCGTCGATTCATCGAGGGCCGCGAACTTAAGTCAAGACATTTTGTCGAACTTGGTGAAGCGGTAAGCCTCGGCACCGAGCGGGCTGCGGTGCTCTCCGCCGGAAAGGTGATCAGCGGTCCGCTGGCGCGGCAAGCGCGGTTTGCGCTCTACACTCAACGTCTGCCGACCTGGCATCATCGTCTGCGCGTGGGGGCGAGCTGGTTCTTCGAAGGCACGGCCCCCCGGCCGCTCCAGCCTTTGGGGTTTTAGTTCTTTACGCCGTTTCCTGAACTTTGCGTCTTTGCGCCTTTGCGTGAGAACTGGTTTGAGTTAATCAAGAATGGAATTACCCGCGTCGTGAATGGTTTGTACGAGTAATTCTCACGCCAAGGCGCAAAGGCGCGAAGAACAGCGAATCAAAAAAACGGGCGCAAACTCTTCATGTCTATCTCGGAAAAGAAGTCAAGCGAAGTTGCACCACCAACCGGTGACATGCCCGCGGAAGAGTTTCGCCGCTTCGGTCATGAGATCGTCGACTGGATCGCGAACTATTTCGAGCGCATCGAAGAACTGCCAGTGCTCGCGCAAGTTGAGCCCGGTGAATTAAAGGCGCAACTGCCTTCGTCGCCACCGGAAAAAGGCGAGGCGATGGAAACGATTCTCGCCGATGTCGATCGCTTGATCGTCCCCGCGCTGACGCACTGGAGTCATCCGTCGTTTTTCGCTTACTTCGCCACATCAACTTCCGCGCCGGGAATTTTCGGTGAGCTGTTAAGCGCGGCCTTCGACGTGAAATCGATGCTGTGGCGAACGTCCCCGGCCTCAACCGAACTGGAAGAAGTCACCCTTGACTGGTTGCGACAGATGATCGGTCTCGATGCCGGCATGAGCGGGTTTATCTACGACACGGCGTCGGTTTCCAGCATGCACGCGATCGCCGCCGCCCGCGAAGGCGTTGAACTGCGTATCCGCGAAGAAGGCATGAGCGGGCGCACGGACCTGCCGCTGCTGCGCGTGTACGCCTCCGAGCAAGCACACTCCTCGATCGATAAAGGAATTATCACGCTGGGATTGGGGCAGCGCGCGCTGCGCAAGATTCCAACTGACTCCGAGTTTCGCATGAACCCGGAGTCGCTCGCTGAAGCGATCGAGGAAGACAAGCGCAACGGCATCCGTCCGTTCTGTGTCGTCGCGACGGTGGGAACCACTTCAACATCAAGCGTTGATCCGGTGCCTGCGATTGTAGAGATCTGCGAGCAGCACACGATGTGGCTGCACGTTGATGCCGCGTATGCAGGTCCGGCCGCAATCGTTCCTGAGATGCGGCACATCCTCGCCGGCTGTGATCGCGCAGATTCACTCGTGCTCAATCCGCACAAATGGCTGTTCACGCCCTTCGATCTTTCAGTGCTTTATTGCCGGCACATGGACTTGCTGCGGCGGGCTTTTTCGCTCGTGCCGGAATATCTGCGCACCCCGGAACAGGATCAGGTGCGCAGCGGATCAGATTACGGCGTCCAGCTTGGCCGCCGCTTTCGCGCCCTGAAACTGTGGATGATCATTCGCTACTTCGGCCGTGAAGGACTCGCCGAACGCATCCGCGAACATTGCCGTCTGGCAAAACTGTTCGCGTCGTGGGTCGAAGAATCGCCGGACTGGGAGATGATGGCGCCAGTGCCGTTTGCGCTGGTTTGTTTTCGCGCGTGTCCGCCGGTCGAAGGCGAAACTGAGGAAGTTATAGCGAAACAACTTGACGCTCTCAACGAAGCGATTATGGGTGGCGTGAATGCGAACGGCGAAGCTTTTCTGTCGCACACCAAGTTGAACGACAAGCTTACTCTGCGCCTTTCGATCGGAAACATTCGCACGGCCGAACGCCACGTCCGCCGCGCCTGGGAGCTATTGAACGAGCAATTGAAAAAGCTTTCCGCTCGCTGACATTTCGTAATTCTTGAGTCAAGTTTTCTTTGCGGCTTTGCCCCTTTGCGTCTTTGCGTGAACTAACAACACAGCTTCCACTCCGATGACTGAGAACGAGATTGCCGCGATTATTGTTGACGTTCCTACAGAATTCATAAGCAACTGGGACCCGGCTTGCTTGAGTCAGTTTACGAGGCCATCATGGGTTATGAAATACGCAAGCGCGGACTTCACGTCTCGCAGCAACAAGCGCTGCCAGTCATTCATGAAGAGGTTCGCATGGACGTTGGTTTCCGAGCAGATCTCATAGTCGAAGGCAAAGTAATCGTCGAGATCAAATCTCTTGAGGTTCTCGCTCCCGTTCACAAGAAGCAGTTGTTGACATACTTGCGAGTGGCTGATAAGCGCCTCGGCCTTCTAATTAATTTCGGGGCGGCTTTGATCAAGGATGGAATCACCAGGGTAGTCAATCGGCTCGCCGAATGATTCACGCAAAGACGCAAAGGGGCAAAGCCGCAAAGTGTTTTGGGAATGAACATTTTCGTCACGAAGCCGGACTGTAATTATGCTGACACACATCGTCGTCTGGAAATATCGCGCTGACGTTCCGCAAGCTACTCGCGAAGAGCATGTCGCCCGGCTGAGAAGCATCAGCCGCGTCGTTCCGGGAATCGAAGGCTTCTCGGTAGGCTTCGACACGGTGCATCTGACGCGTTCGTACGACACCGGTCTGGTGGCTGTCTTTCGCGACCGTCCGGCGCTGGACGCCTACACTGTTCATCCCGAACACGTGAAGGTCGCTGACTTTGGTCGCGGCCTAAGCGAACACGTCGCTTCGGTTGATTTCGACAGTTGAGAACTTATCCGTTTGATGAGACGCAGAAAGATTCTGATCGTGCTGCTGGGGCTCGTGGTCCTGTCCCAGCTTCCTTTTGCCTACCGTAGGTATCGCCTCGCTCGTTTGCAGAAAGCAATTCAGCAGCTTGAATCACAGCGAGCGGCGCCGCAAAGTGAAAGCGATTTCATTGATTACCAGGGCGTGATCCATGTTCACTCTTCGCTCGGCGGACACAGCACAGGCACGTTCGCGGAGCTGATTGCCGCCGCCAAAGCAAACCAACTTGATTTTCTAATCATGACTGAGCATCCGCAGGCAGAGTTCGATACTTCGGCAATGACACTTAGCGGCGTGCACGCGGGCATCCTGTTCCTAAACGGCAATGAAGTGGCGACCGCAAGTGGTGATCGGCTCTTACTGATTCCGGGATCAGCAGACGCCGCATCGATGAGCACGCAAACAACTCAGGAAGTTATAGCGAAGCAGAAATCAGCGGGAGGCCTCGCGTTCGCAACTTATCCATCTGAGTCTCAGAACTGGCAATCAAGTTCAGTCGACGGAGTCGAGGTCTACAATCTCTTCACAAACGCGCGACAGTACAACGCGTTCGTCGCCGTCTTCGACTCGGTGTGGTCTTATCGCGGCGTGGCTGATTTGATGTTCGCGAACTTCTTTGCGCGTCCGGCCGCGAACTTGAATCGCTGGGACCAAGCCATGCTTGGAGGGACTCGCAAGTTGGTAGCCATCGCCGGCAATGACGCGCATTCGAACATCGGCCTGAGCATGAATGATGCTTCCGGGAAACAGTGGCTGGGCGTGAAGCTGGATCCTTATGCTGATCAAGAAAGATAAGGGACTGACTCGGGAGTCTTTGCTTGAGGCAATCTCGCAAGGGCACTGCTACGTCTCCTTTGATCTGTTTGGCGATGGAAAGGGGTTTACATTTGCCACCGTTGGTCCAAAAGCCGGCATTATGGGTGACGAGACTGTCTCAATCAGCGTTCTACAATTGCGTGCTGCCGCACCGCTTTCGAGTCGCTTCGTACTCTATAGGGATGGCATCGCCCTGACCGAAAAATCGGGCACCGCGGTTGAGTTCACGGTCGACGCCCCCGGCGCCTACCGCGTCGAGGCGTATCTCGCCTCAATGCCGTCCCCGACTAAGGACCAGCCTTGGATCATCTCTAACCCAATCTACGTCCGGTTTCTGGTACCTACCTAGGCTGACCGCAAAGCCCATAAACCGCAGTAAAATAAGCATCTTGAACGATCGGACTTCATGTGTTAATCTGTGTTTGGCTTAGTTAGGCTCCTCCCCGACGCTCCGTCTTCACCTTCTCTTAAAGGACTGATGAGAACCAAAGTCGGCCATTTCGAAATCGAGTGGTGGGTAATTCAAAGGCGCGCGATTTACATCGCGGTGCTCGTTGGTATCTCATGCGTGCTGGTCGCGGGCGCATCGCTTTACGTGTGGAAGTACGGCAACCCGCTAAAGAATGTCGCCATTCGGACTGATTTGCCGGCCGGAGCGCGCTTTATGTCGTTCGAGGGCGACGTGCGAGTGATTCGGTCGGCCACGCGCGAAGTGATTGTCGCGAGCAATGACACGCAGCTTTATCCTGGCGACACGGTGCAAACTCAGGCTGACGGCCGCGCCCGCATCAACATGGCCGACGGCTCAACGGTAGTACTGAGGCCGAACAGCACCATCATCATTCGCGATAATGCCGGCGCTGAAGATGGTAAGCGCAGCAACGTGCACGTGGTCGTCGATAGCGGCCAGATGCTGGTGCGGACCCAGCCGCAGGGCGAGGGTCAGAATGTGGTCGAGACGCCGAAGACCCAAACCCAAATTGGCGAGCAAACCCAGGCCAGCTTTGGCGTCAATAAGGAAGGGACGGAAGAGATTCGCGTCAACACCGGCTCCGTGGAAATGGTCAATCGATCGGGTGAGAAAGCTTCGCTGCAAGGTGGTCAGTATATTGCCGTGAACCGACAAGGAACGATGTCGAAGCCACAGCGTTTGCTGGAAGTTCCGCAACCGCTTCAGCCGCATAATATGGAAAAAGTATTTGTCGGCGGCAACGGCTCGGCGACGGTGGCGCTTCGTTGGCAAAAACCGCAATCGGGCGTTCCGGCCTACTACCGCGTCGAGGTCGCAACCTCACCTTTCTTCGTTGCCGAAGGCAAAGTCATCGAACGCGATCAGTTGGTCGCGACCCAGTTCAATGCCAGTGATTTGCGACAGGGCGCTTACTTCTGGCGGATCCGCGCCACCGACACAGCGGGACAGATTAGCGACTGGAGCGAACCGCTCAAGTTTCTTATTACGACACAAGGCGCCGGCGTATCCGCCGTGCCCGTGTCCAACCTGACGTCGGTGTACCTGGGCGGAAACGTTTACGTAATTCGCGGAACGAGTGCGCCGGGAACCAGCGTGCGCGTCTCAGGCCGCGAGGCTACCGCCGCCAGCGATGGCAATTTTCAAGTTCAAATCACGGCACCGTCCGGCACGCGAGAAGTGACAATTCAAGCTTCGGATCTGCAAGGCAACAACAGCCAGTACCGTGTCCCTCTGACCAGCCCCGGATCAAGCGGGTAATTGATAACGGGAATTTGCACGTGAGCTGAACGGTTTACTCGGCACCGAACAGCTTCTTTTGAGGAGATCAGAGCGTCAACTGACAAGGGGCGGCCGAATGAAGAAGCACATCGTTTTGCTTTCGAGCGCTGGTGCAGCGCCTACATTGGAACTCATCGAGAGTCTCAGTTCGGCGGGCATCGCGGTCCGGATCGAAGGCTTGCACAATTCAGAGCTCAATGGAGAGCAATTCTCCACGACTGCCGACTTCCCGCTTGCCGATCCCAGCGCCATTCTCTACGAAATTGAGCCCGATACGGCCGTGGAAGACCTGCGCGCGGTCATCGAATTCGCCAATGCGAAATGGCCCGGCGTGTCCATCGTCGCCTCGCGTCGTTCGTCAGAGAAAACCGGAGCGCTCAATTCAACTACGCGAGATCCGGAGTTAAGGCGGTTGGGATTCCGCGCAGTTGCCGAGCGGCCCGCGCAGCTAGCGGCGCTACTGCGGCAGGTCGAAGAGGGTCCGGGCACAGGCGAACTCAAACTACGACCCGAATTCAAGAGCTCGCCCGACAGTCGCGCGTTTTCGCTTCCCAGTTCGGTGCGCGGCGAGAATTTGCGTGGCGCGCTGACATTGCTGTCGTCGCTGCACCTGGCGTCGAATCAAAAGGAGGCCGGACAAAGCGCGCTCGCAGGCATCGCCCGCCTGGTTGTGGCCAGTCGCTGGGCGATATTTGTTACGGCGCAAACCGGCGGTGTTGATTCGTTGAGCTTCGAACCGTTGGTCGTGCGCAGTGCTTCCGGCCGAGCCTCTCTGCGTTTCGATGAAGATTGGCGCCGCGAACTGTTAAGCGATCCGGAAATTCCGAATGAGCCGGAATCAAAAAGTGCGCGCACCGCGGCAACGCGGAACGAAACGATTAGCAATATCGAGCGCGGTCAACGTGTGATCGCGTTGCCACTGGTCAGCGGTGAGAGAGTCCTTGGCGTGTTGGAAGGGATGCGCGACGGCCCTGGTGCGCGACAGTTTTCGGCGACGGAAACCAAGCTGTTGGCGGCACTGGCGATTCCGATCGCAGCGGCGCTGGCAAACTCAGTGCGCATCGCCGAAGCCGAGCGCCTTTCGCTGACCGACGATCTCACCAAGTTGCACAACGCGCGTTATCTGCGCCAGTTCCTGGTCAACGAGATCAAGCGCGCCCGGCGTTACAAGACAAACGTCGCGGCGTTGTTTCTCGACCTGGATGATTTCAAGCGAGTCAACGATTTGCATGGACACTTGGTCGGCTCGCACGCGTTGATGGAAGTTGCTTCGGTGATCCTGCCGTCCGTTCGTGACACGGATTGCGTCGTGCGTTACGGCGGTGACGAGTTCGTCATCGTCCTGCCGGAGACAGGAACCGACGAAGCTGTGCAAGTAGCAGACCGGATTCGTGCCAAGATCGAGCAACATCCGTTTACCGGAGGGCGCCGGCTAAAGATTTCGCTGACCGCCAGTTTTGGGGTCGCGGTGTTTCCGCAACACGCGCTGTCGCCGCAGCAACTAATCGCCTGTGCCGACACGGCGATGTACGGGGCCAAGGCCGCGGATAAGAACTGCATTCGCGTCATTGCCGGACCGTCAGACGCCGCTCCGGACGAAGTCCCAAACTCGGCTCCGGCTGGGATTTCGCAATTTCAAAGATTTCCCGACGAGAAACTAATTTCCTGATAGCGTTAGCCGCTGAATCGTTGTATCTTGGTAGTTCGGTTCTGCGTCGGTGAGTTATTTTCCATTTGCCAGGGACTCGAGAAGCTTCAAAGCTTCAAAGCCCGCGCCGAAGTAATCGCTCACCTCTTTCAGGCCCATTCATTTTACAGTCAGGGATTTTCCAGATGGCATTCAAATCTATTTTCAGTCTCTTCTCCAGCGACCTGGCGATCGACCTCGGCACCGCGAATACTTTGGTTTACGCCAAAGGCCGGGGCATTGTCGTCTCGGAGCCGTCGATCGTCGCGATTAACAAAGTGACGAACGCCGTCGAAGCCGTCGGCCGCGACGCGAAAGAGATGCTGGGCCGCACGCCCGGCAACATCGTCGCGATTCGGCCAATGAAAGACGGTGTGATTGCGAATTTCGAAGTGACTGAGAAAATGTTGCAGCACTTCATTCGCAAAGCGCACAACGGCAAGACCTGGGTCAGCCCGCGCGTGGTCATCGGCATTCCGTCAGAGATTACGCAAGTCGAACGCCGCGCCGTTGAAGATTCCGCTTACCGCGCCAAGGCATCGGAAGTTTATCTGGTAGAAGAAGCAATGGCGGCCGCGATTGGCGCCGGGCTGCCGATCACGGAAGCGTTCGGCAACATGATCGTGGACATTGGCGGCGGCACGACGGACATCGCCGTGATCAGTTTGAGCGGCATCGTCTATTCGAAATCGGTGCGCGTCGCCGGCAACGAGATGGACGAAGCGATCACCCAGTACATCAAACGAAAATATAATTTGCTGATCGGCGAACGCACCGCGGAAGCGATCAAGATTGAATTGGGTTCGGCGTTTCCGCTCGACGAAGAGTTGTCGTTCGAAGTGCGCGGCCGCAATTTGATCGAAGGCATTCCGAAAACAATCACCATCACCGATGAAGAAATTCGTGAAGCGCTGGGAGATTCAGTTTCGACGATTATCAACGCGGTGCGGGTGGCGCTGGAACGAACGCCGCCCGAGCTTTCGGCCGACATCGTCGAGCGCGGCATTGTCCTGACCGGCGGCGGCGCACTGCTGAAAAACCTCGATAAAAGGCTGTCAATTGAGACGGGACTGCCCGTTTCGCTGGCGGAAGATCCGCTGGCCTCGGTCGTCCTGGGCACCGGCAAGATGCTCTCGGATTTCGACCTGTTGAAGCGCGTAAAGTGGGACAATAGCTTGACCAGCGGAACCTATCAATTATCGCGCTTAACTCGGCACACGGCTTTGCTTTTCTTCACTTTTGCCTTTTAACTTTTTCCTTTTACCTTTGAAACGCCATGGCCGCGATTCGCACTCAAAGAGAAATTCGCCAGCGCGCACCCTGGTGGTTGATTGGGTTGTTGGCGCTGAATTTTGCGTTGATGACTTACGACGCGCGGGACGACACCACCAAGCAGCGGAAAATTCGTTCGATCGTCCAAATGGTCGCCTATCCTTTTCAGCGTTCGATCGTCCAAATGGTCGCCTATCCTTTTCAGCGAGGCGCGTCGAGTGTGGGCAACGGGGTGACCGGGTTCTTTGGAAGCCTCGGCGAGTTGCGCCGCGCCTCGGTTGAAAACCAACAACTGCGCGACCAGGTGCGGCAGATGCAAGCCGAGCTGCGCGACTCGCGGCAGCAAGTCGCCGAAGCCGAGCGGCTCGAAAAGCTCCTCGATCTAAAGGCCAAGAGCGGCTACGAAACGGTAGCGGCGCAGGTAATCGCGCGCGATCCGTCGATGTGGTTCGACAACATCGTGATCGACAAAGGCCGCTGGTCGGGGGTGGAAGTCAACATGGCCGTGGTCGCGCCCGGCGGGATTGTCGGTCGGGTGGTGTCGACCAGCCCCTGGGGGGCGCAAGTCATGCTGATCACGAACGAAAAGTCCGGCGCCGGCGCGGTCGTAGGCCAGCTGGGCCAATCGAACGCGCTCGGATCGATCAAGGGACTCGGTGAAAGCGGCTTGCTGGAGATGCGTTACGTTTCAGGTCTCGAAAAAGTCCAGGTGGGCGACACAGTGATTACGACTGGCCAGGACGGAATTTATCCATCGGGCTACAATGTCGGCGCAGTCGTTGAAGCGAACCCGGGCTCAGCCACCCAGACGCAGGCAATTCGCATCCTGCCAACTGCCGGACTGGACCGGCTGAAAGAAGTCGC